>Ga0209761_1000239_pt1 | contig 31773 bp, 36 predicted proteins | sample GraSoi013_1_40cm_4_FD_185818 | JGI IMG/M metagenome (GOLD analysis project Ga0209761, IMG submission 185818) | Grasslands soil microbial communities from the Angelo Coastal Reserve, California, USA - Sample 09_25_2013_1_40cm (SPAdes) (version 2) | ecosystem: Environmental > Terrestrial > Soil >... | reverse complement strand
CGCCAAAAGAGTCGGTACGGCTCGAGCACTGGGGCTGTCCCTTCAGCCGTGATCCGGACGGCCGGATTAGCGTGCGGGCCTTCGGAGGAATGAGCGTAAAGAGAACATTGTTTGCTACGGACAAGATCGGATTCCACCTTCTACACACACTCTTCCAAACGAGCTTGAAGTTCGAGAACATTCACAGGTACGACGAATGGTTCGCCACATCAATCCTCGTGGACAACGGCCGAGTTGACGGTGTCACCGCAATCGACATACGCTCAGGCGAACTCGTATCGATCCTAGCAAAAGCTGTCGTGATCGCGACCGGTGGATGCGGCAGAATCTATCAGTTCACAACCAACGGATGGATCAAGACCGGCGATGGGATGGCCCTGGCATACAGGGCAGGGGTCCCACTCAAAGACATGGAGATGGTCCAGTACCATCCCACATTGCTCCCGAACACCGGCATACTGATCACCGAGGCCGCTAGAGGAGAAGGCGGTCATCTACTGAACAAGGACGGCGAACGGTTCCTAAAGAGGTACGTTCCCAACAAGATGGAACTCGGGCCGAGAGACATCCTATCGCGGGCCGAGATGACTGAGATCAAGGAAGGCCGTGGACTTGAAGGCCCATACGGCAGCTACGTCAACCTGGACCTCACCCACCTGGGCGAAGAAACGATCGAGGCGAAGCTTCCCTTCGTGAAAGAACTGGCGGAGAGATACCTGGGAATAGATCCAGTTCACGAGATGATACCTGTCAGGCCAGGTCAGCATTACATGATGGGAGGCGTTCATACTGATATGCATGGCTACACGGGCCTCCCTGGACTGTATGCTGCGGGAGAGATGGCGTGTGTCAGCATGAATGGTGCAAACCGTCTGGGCAGCAACTCGTTGACCGAATGCCTCGTGTTCGGCGCTGAAGCCGGAATCGGAGCGGCTCAGTACGCGACCAAGCAGGGTGCACCGAGTTTCGGAAACCCTGTTCAAGGACTCGCCCTAGAGGAAGAGAAGAGAATCTACGATAAGGTTCTGAAACATGAGAAGGGCGAGAAAATCTCGACCATTCGAACAGAGATGCAGAAGGCCATGGAGGATCATGTTGGCATTTACCGTGATGAGAACAGCCTCAGGGAGGCTTGCAAACTCATCGGAGATTTGAAACAGAGAATGAAGAACGCAGTCGTTGAAGACAAAGACCGCGTTTACAACACCGACCTAGTCTCTGCGCTAGAACTGGATTTTATGCTTGACGTTGCAGAGACCATCGCTTACGCTGCGCTAGCTAGAAGGGAATCTAGAGGAGCGCACTCTCGAACGGACTATCCGAAACGTGACGATGCTCAATTCCTCAAGCACTTGGTGGTCTATGAGACTAGAACCGTTCCGAGGATAGACTCAATGCCAGTAACCATTACGCGGTGGAAGCCGGAGGCTCGCGTCTACTAATGAGCCAAGATACCGCAACGATTAGAGTAACGCGATACCGACCCGAGAAAGATGGGAAGCCCTACTTTCAAGATTACAAAGTGCCCTATCGCAAGGATATGGTTGTTCTTGACGCTCTCAACTACATCAAGGCGAATCTGGATGGGACGCTGACCTATCGCTGGTCCTGCAGAATGGGAGTCTGCGGCAGCTGCGGTGCAAATGTAGATGGCGTCCCGAAGCTCACCTGCGCTAGCTTTCTCCACGAGTTCAAAGGTCGGACGATCAAGGTGGAACCTCTCACCCACTTCCCAGTCATCAAAGACTTGGTCGTCAACATGGACGACTTCATGCATAAGCTGGTCGAGATCAAGCCCTGGATAATCCGAGAGAAAGAGTCTCCGCCGGAAGAGGGCGAATACCGCCAGAGCGCGGAGGAACTAGAACGATACGATCAGTTCTCCTCCTGCATCAACTGTATGCTCTGCTATTCCGCCTGCCCAGTCTATGGGCTTAACGAGAAATTTCTAGGTCCGGCGGCCACAGCGCTCGCTTACCGGTACATTGAGGATTCAAGAGACCAGGGCAAGGCTGTTCGATTCCCAATTGTGCATGAGATCGAAGGAGTTTGGGAGTGCACCCTCGTAGGAGAATGCAGTGTCGTGTGCCCGAAGGGCGTTGACCCCATGCTTGCGATTCAGAAGACAAAGATCCTCGGAGCTACCAACGCTCTGAAATCACTGGTGATGCCGCGAGGAGGCGGAAAATAGCGTTGTCCAAGGAGAAACCGTTTCCCGAATACAGGCGAAAGCTTGGGCCTGGATGGTGGCTCTCCAACAGCCACTTTACACAGTATATGATTCGGGAGTGGACGAGCTTCTTTGTCGCCGTCTTCAGCCTCATCTACATCTACGAACTATCGCTCTTCGCATCTGGGGGGAAAGCCGACGCTCTCAACCTCTTGAGAAATCCGGGTATCATCGCCTTCAACGTTCTAGCGTTGTTGTTCACATCATACCACGCGCTCACATGGTTCTATTTGATTGGCAAGATTCAGCCGATCAAGATGGGAAAAACAACAAGCAAACCCTGGCAAGCCCTGCTGGTCAATATTGTCCTTTTGGTGATAATTTCTTATGCAGTAATTGAAATCCTCGTTTTGAGGTAACATCGAGATGCCCCAAGTCGCTCGTCTTCATGCAATCCTCTGGGGAGTCTTCTCCATGGGAGGATTCATCGCCGCCTTCCTCCTTCCAGTCTTGATCTACCTAGTCGGAATAGCCTACCCACTGGGCCTCTGGCCAGTTACTGGTGCGGACCCCACCACTTTGATACTCGATCACCATCATCTAGGGACGCTGTTTCTCTTCGTCACTGTCGCGGGGTCCTTGTACCACGGAATATTCCGCTTCCAGTCAACCCTCACAGAGATTGGCCTTGCGCCTGCAAAAAGGGCGCTGGAAGCGATAGGGTATCTGATAATCATCATAGGGATCCTCGCCACTGCCGTCTACCTCCTTCAGTATAACCCGAGTTTCTTCAGTCTCCCTTGATCCTCTGTGAAACTCCGCTTATTCTAATACAACCTGCTCAAGAGCCTGGCATAAGTGGGATAGGAGATGTCTCGTGCCCATTCGCTAAAGGAGTTCAAAGCATACCGGGAGAAGATGAATGAGAAGATTCTAGAGAGGGGAAACCTTCAGATCAAGCGGTTCTTCAACCTCGACACTCAGGCTTACAATGATGGGACTCTTTCTAGGAAGACGAAAGAGCTGATGGGGCTAGTCGCATCACTCGTGCTTCGATGCGATGACTGCGTTACTTACCATATCATCCAGTGTGTAGAGCAAAAGGTCTCTGACGCAGAATTCTTTGAGGCTTTCAATGTAGGCTTGATTGTGGGCGGGTCCATAGTCATACCTCACCTGCGGAGCGCGGTAGAGATGCTGGAAGAATGCAGACGGAAGGAAAAACAATCCTAGCGTCGGGCGTCAGGCTACTTTGTACATTAGCCAGTTCTTGTCCTTGAAATTGATCAGCCGATAATCTCCCTTCAGCTTTCGACCTTTCAAGAGAACATGGTACTTCCGGGGCTCCCTGACCTCCAAGATGTAGAACCCTTTATCCCAGACTTTTACCTCTCCCGCCCCATACTGGCCCTCCGGAATAACACCTTCAAAACCGTAGTAGCTCAATGGGTGGTCTTCGACCTGGACAGCTAGCCGTTTGATTCCCGGTTCGGTTGGTGGACCCTTCGGAACGGCCCAGCTTTTCAACACATCATCTAGCTCAAGACGGAAATCCCAGTGAAGCCTCCGAGCATGATGCTCCTGGACGAGAAACCTCAAACGAGGATTCTTAGAAGACATAACGTCTGTCTTCTTGAGGGACCTATCGCTCTTCAGAGAAATATTAGACTCGGAGAGTTTCAATGGTTTGGTGGACTCGGAAAGTTCAACCATCGGATTTTAATATCACATCCTATCTCAATAGGAGGTTGTCTATGCCCAGACGCTGGTTTGTTTTAGCTCTGCTCACCGGACTGCTAGTACTATTGTCCGTACCCTTCGGCACGCATCTACCGTTCATTCATAAGGTGGAAGCTAAGACTACTAATTTCACACTTTACGCGAACTATTTTGGATGGAACTCTTCCGAAGCGTCAGGGCCAAACCCAACAATAACAGTTACCCAGGGCGACACTATCTCCTTCCATTTTATTGAAGATCCGGCGGACGCATATTATTATCCTCACCTTTTCTTGCTGGACATAGACAACACCACCACTACCAATGATTGCCCAAACCCGGGCCCTGACAAGTGCTCAACCAACATAACACCGGCATTAAGCCCTACGATCGCACCGTTCACAGTTTCGTTTGCTTCGGGTACTTACTTCTACTATTGCATTTATCATCCGGCCTCTATGGTTGGGAAATTCGTTGTCAAAGCATCAACTACTCCCGACTTCACCATAACGGCGAATCCGACGGCGATAGAACCGCTCAACACCAGAATCGCAGGGACCTCAACCATCACCGTAGCTCCCACCAATGGATTCTCAGGCATGGTTACGCTGGCCGTGTCTCCATCTTCCGGCTTTAACGCGAGCATCTATCCGACCTCGATTCCAAGCGGCTCAGGCACCGCAACCCTTTCTGTCAATTCCACAACAGCCGGTAGCTATTCGGTGACAGTGACCGGAACAGGTTCACCCGGCACTCATTCCGCTACGGTTACCGTTACAGTTGTGATGCCAGACTTCAAAATTACCCTAAGTTCTCCCACTCTGACTGTTGCGCCAGGGTCGTCTGGGAATGTCATGGTCACCTTGACAAGCCTAGACGGGTTCTCCGGGACAGTGTCGCTAACCTCCGCCCTTTCGCCTATCGGACCGCAGGTTTCTTTCAGCCCGGCCTCCGTCGCCGTGTCCTCAAGTGGCCTTACATCTTCAACACTTAATGTGTCAGCAGCATCTTCGGGGGCCTATTCCACTCCAGTTTCCCAAGGGAACTACAATGTGAATGTCACCGGGACAAGTGGATCATTAGTTCACTCGGCAACGCTTGCATTGATTGTGGGCTCATCCTCGGGCGTCGGACCCCTCCCAAGCGCGGCTATCATAGGAGGAGGGATTGCCGTTGCGATCGCCGTTGTCGCTGCGACAGTGTACTTCTTACGGCGCAGATCTAAGACAAAGACGTAGTCAATCTCGCGCCCTCGTCCTTCTGAAATGCAAGTAGATCCCCACGGACAATGCTATCATCCCGATGGTCATCCCGATAAAATAGCTGCCCGCGTCTGCTCTAGGAAACGCCAACAGTTCTGCATTGCTGATTGGTCCATAAGCGGCTGCTCCGCATATCAATGCGAAAGGCATGTATTTTGAGGGTCGCGCGACGCCGAACAACCATTTTCCAACGCTAAGCATGCCTAGTGCCAATCCCTCTGACAAGGCCATGTACGACACAACGAAGGGAACGACTGCCCAGGGTCCAATCAGGACTGCAGATGCGACGAACGGGTTCTGCTCCCAAGCCCCTTGGGACAATCCAATTAATGTGAGGTAAATGTCGGCGACGACGAGAGCGATTGGGATGATGAAAACCCACCCATCGTTTCTGAATAATAGTTTGGAAAGTTCTTCGAAATCCGTTGAAATTATCCAGAATCCTAAGACCAGACAAACAATACCGGTGACGAGGACCATGGGGATTCCCAGTTGTGATAGATGTACTTGTCCGGAATCGAGTACACTGAACCAGCCTATGAGAGGGCTTGCCAGGACCCAGTACAGTCCCGATCCGACGAGCAGCAGTCCAGTACCGGGGGGGATTTTCAACTCTTTTCCCTACTAGAATTTCTTGATCGACCCAGTTGACGTAGCCGCTGAGAAATCTTGACTTTCGGAGACCGCGGGGTCGTTTTGGGTTTGAAGACACGTAAGCCGATAGAGGATAGAATCGAGCTGATCAGGGTCGCGAGCCCCGCTACTGGGTAGAGGATCTGCGCCGCCACGCCTAGACCAGTACCTTCTTGGGCGACGATGAAGGAGAATTCTCCCCGGGGAAGCATCGAGAGGCCGACCATGGTGGCCTCTTCTTTTGCTCCCGATAGTCTCGCGCCGGCCCAGCAACCAAGGAACTTCCCGAAAATGGCCACGGTGAGGACTGCGATGATTGGTAGTGTAACCGTGAGGAGTGCTCCAATGTTGATGAGCGTTCCCATCGAGACGAAGAAGAGGACGATGAACAGATCCTTGATCGGGCCCACCTTCTCTTTAACAAACTTGGCCTGTGGCCCTCTAATCATCAGTCCCATTAGGAACGCGCCAACCGCGGGGGAAAACCCAAGGTAGGAAGAGAGGAGTGCAAAGGCGAAGCCAAAGGAAAGCGCGAGTAGGAACGCGGTCTCTTTGTATTCTTGATCTGCTTTGCTGATTCTTTCTATGAGCCAGGGCGCGATTCTCCAGCCGAAGAAAAAGATGATTCCTACAAGCAGAGCCCCCTTCAATGCGAGAAAGGCTATGTCGGTTGGGGGAACTTGGTTACTCGCGGCGGCGAGACCCGGCAATAGTAGAAGCATGAATACTGTTGCAAAATCCTCGATTATTGACGCGGTCACGACTGTGTGGGATTCTTTCGCTTTCAGACTTTTTGTTTCAAGTAGAATCTTGCTCATTATCGCTGTACTCGTGGTGGCGACTACTGCGGCAGCGAAGACTGCTTCGAGCTGAGTAAGGCCGACTGCTAGCCCGACTAGTGTAACCGCAATGAAAGTGACCGTTAGCTCGACGAGTGCAAGTATGAAACTGTCCGGTCCAATCTTCCTGATCTCTAGCGGATCTAGTTCGAGTCCAACTGTGAACAGGAGCAGTATGATTCCGAGAGAGGCGAGTAGGTTGATCGTGTTGAGGTTCTGGATCAGCCCGAGCCCGAAGGGTCCAATTATTATCCCGGCGATTAGCTGGCCGATTACAGCCGGTTGCTTGATTTTTGAGAAGAGATAGCTGAAACCTAGAGCAGCGAACACGGCGAGCCCGAGGTCAAATAGGAAACTGAAATCGGCGGAAGCCGTCAATTGGATTTCCCGGAACGATGTTCTTATTCTGTTAGTTCCAGTTTAACAGTTTGACCCTCGCGGCAGAGGCTTCGAGTTTCAGGCATAGAGAGACGAAGTTACGAGTAACAGGGTCCCTAAGTAAAAGTCGTCTCTTAGAACTGAGCTTGATCCTTGGACCCTACAATTCTCGTCGTCTCAATTATCGGTGCAGCGTTGACGACGGGCCTTATCTACTATAGTCTTAGAACTGTTTTTCTCTTCAAGAGTAACGTAGCTGCAAGGGCATGGGTCTACATCTCCCTCAGTGCGATCTTCTTCGGCGTCGGAGTCGTAGCATTTCTCATCGAATCGCTGGTGCCGTTGGGCCTGCTTCCTGTGGGGGGTGTGTTGGAGACTGTGGGTGCGTTATTTCTCCTCCTTGGTTTGAGGAAGAACTTTCTTTTCTGGGCCAGCAAAGATCATTTCGCCTAACTGACTCCTTTCCTATTCGCCATTCTTCGGTAATGTAACGGCGTTCTTTGCAGTGCTGGAAATTTCTACCAAAAGGTAGACCCCGCGAATATAAACGGTCGTAGAGCTTTTTTCACATGAAAGGTAGGTGACGATTATATTCCAGAGACATAGCTGAAACTAAACAGAGGCAAAGCCTGGAGTTAGAAAGAATCGTCAACTCTTGAGAAACTGCAAACGGCTGTTGAAAAGATACGGGTTTCTCGTAGTGAACCGCAGCCTTACAAAACTACTTCTACCGCTGGTTCGTTGCAGCTAGTAGCACCCGAAAGAATCGAAGAGCTTTCTAGGCTCGCTGCGGAGAATATCGTAGAAGGAATGATCGCGCAAGATCGCGAGGACTTTGAGACAGCCTGCTTTCACTTCTCCCTTTTGTTGAGACCGGCGTTCCCAGAGTACGATGGAGATCGGATTTTCAGAGCATCCGAGGCATATACCAACGCACTGTTCGCCCAGAGTAAGCTGAAGGATGACAAGTCTTTGTCAAAGGAAGAGACTTTGCACGACGACAGGTGGGAACCTGTGAGATCTGATATGCTTAGAATGTGCGCTATTCTTGACATTCCCAAATCCTTCGCGATAGAAACTGTTGAATGGTTCAGATACCACGCGATTAGAGACGATGCGTACGTGAAGCACCTCCTAGAGGCTCATCGGGTATACCTAAAGCGGGTGGTAGGGAATGATCGGTGGTACCGGGAGCTCTCGGGAATCTACCTTACCGCGGTCGGACTGCATGACAAGCACGACAAAAAAGTTGTTCGTCTTGGCAAAGATCTCATGGGCTTATACTACGGCATCATGTTTCGTGAGAAATACGGTTCTAACGGGAACTGACTAGCGCGCGGCTAGACTCAGTTTCTTCCTGACCTCAGGAATACGGGCTCCGGGCCGAGATACGAGTTCGAGGTCAAAGAGGCTCTCGAACATGGACACGGTTTTCGGATCGTGTGATGGATAGTTTAGGAGAAAGACGCCTGTGATCCTGTTTGAGGCCATCAATTCAAGTCCTTGACGGACGAATGAGTGCGCCCTCTCCGTTCCAAGCGTGAAGATTTGGTGGGAAATATTGTCGAAGATTATCGTGAACGGGGTTGCCGCGTAGGCTTCGATTGTTTTGTTCATCGAGTCGAGAATCAGTGAGCTGTCGAATGCGGGTATGAGAACCACGTTCTCGCTCTCGATCTTCGGATAGGACACTCTTGATGTTAAGACGAACATCTTCAATCCCAGCTCATCCTCCATGGCAGAGTGAATAGGGCTGTCTTTTCTGGTGAAGAGGATTACTCGCTCGAAATTAGAAGCAGCTTCCGTAGCCAACGTTCTAAGTATCTTTTCATAGCCTGAGAGAGGATCGTATTCCAGGAGAATCTTCTTACCGGCGATTTCGTCGTGGGACAGTCCAACCGTGCGGGAAAACAAGTCGGTCGACTCGGTCAAGTCAATAACTGGAACCTTCGATTTCAGAAGACTAAGGGTTGCCTTCTCATTCTCGAAGGCTAGTTTTGCAAAAGTCATCATCACCTGGACATAGTGGTCCGGGGTTGACCACCTTGGGTCCGCGATATGGTTGACGAATTTCTGATATGGACGTTTGGTATTGTCGCCGTAGTCTATCACGATCCTTAACCCATTCTTGCCAAGGGTCTTGGTCTCAATGGCTAGTTCTTGGCACTGTCCGATTGCTGCTTCTTCGTCGAGAAGGTTTTGGCCTTGGTAGAGGCTGTCGATAGATGGAAGTCGAAGGTTTCCCTTGGTCAGATTGTGCTTTACGTCAACCCCATCTCTGGAAAGCTCTTCTCGTGCCTCTGCCTCGTTATTTGAGTGAAAATACAGGACCCGGTTTTGTTGGTTGACTCCCTCGTTAACGAACCTTGCAATTGGAGTAATTTTCGCGTCATCACTTCCGTAAATTAGAACAATTTGGTCGCCTCGCATGAGGGCCGGGTTGCGGCCCAGTGTAGGGACCAGTCCGAGGAAAGCCCTCAGAAAGGTTGGCTTCTTGAAAGCATTGACCACAACTATGAGAAGAATCACAGTGGCAAGATGCGCCAGCGCCAGTATGTTGTATCCAAAGTTTTCAAGCGAATAGCTGACTAGCAACAGCACTGCGATGCATGCGAGGCACAAAGAGATTATTCTGAGGGCGTTTCTGACTTCACGATCTTTGAGTTCTGACCGGAGTCGAGACAGAGTTACAAATGGATACACAGTGAATGCTACAATTAATGCTGCAGCAATCGAGAGAAGAAGAGTACTGAACCCGATTGCTGGATAGCTATTATTGTCGAGGACGTAGAATGCCTGTCTACCGGGATCGATTGAGCTTCGATCTATGAGAGCTAGGGCCACCAAAGACACCATCGGTATCAGGTACGAGACAAAAACGATGTGCTTTCGCCTTAGTGGATCAGCTAATGCCACTCGTAAGGAGAACTTTTCCGGATAAAAGTAGAGCTTAGTAACCAGGAATCCCCATGACGTTGCAACGATCGCGGCCGCGGCGGCGAAGCCTTGAGCGCTGAGTCTGATCAGGAATTCATCAGGATCGTACACCAGGACAAGTTGGGAAATTGGAAAGGCAAAGAAAGAAACGTAGATCGCCACGAAGTAGCTCTTGTAAGGCCGGAAATAGGAAAGCGGTTCTCGGATGATGAAGAGGACCATCAAAGCGTCCACTATAATTGTTCCGATTTCCAGAGTCGTAGCTATGTTAGGTGCCGTCTCTTCCAGCCCTCTAGGCTTGATCTACGCCAGCATCTACGCTGGCTCAACAACCTCCTATTGCAGAAGGCTAGGCGAGAGCCAAGCTGGGTTTAGACTCGTGTTACCCGAGTAGAACTAGAGGAGTGACTGTTACGCTACGTCAGGGAGGCCGAGAGACTTCGCCGCTGCCTTCAGGTCCCTCATCCTGCTTCGAATCGTAACCTCGGAGACACCTGCTGCCTTAGCGAGGTCTCTCTGCATAACCATTGACCCTCGTATTCTTGCCGCTAGATCGAGTGCTGCTGCTGCCAAGCCGTCCGGGTCCTTTCCGACGTTGACTCTCAGTCTGATGGCTTCTCGCAGGATCTTCCCGGCCAGCATCTCTGTCGGGGAGTCTGCTCCAGCTCGAGATGCTATTTTCGAGACCCGTTTCAATGGGTCTTCAATCGCCATGGTGACGTCGAGAGATCGGACTAGGGCTCGGTAGTAGTGGGCAAGAAGCTTCCTGCTCATTCCTGAGGCTTTTGCGATCTCACTCAAAGAGCGAGGCACATCGGTCAATCGACACGCTGCGTAGGTTGAGGCTGCAACCATTCCGTTTATCGGTCGGCCTCGGACAAGGCCTTTGTTGAGCGCTCTTCGGTACATCAACGCTGCTCGTTCGGTGACAACCTCGGGCAGGTTGAGTCGTCCGGCCAGTCCTCGGAGTTGGCTCATTGCTCTAGATAGATTTCTAGCGGTTGATGATCCTGCGGACGCGCGGAGTTGTGTCCTTCGGAGCCGCCAGAGCTGTAGCCGCTCGTCGGCGCTGAGCGACCGGTTGGAAGCCTGCGCCCTGGAAATGATTGTGGAGAGGTTCTTGTCAAAAGCGGAGAATCGTCCTGGAGGTCCTGACTGGCTCTCAAGGAGTCCTTCCTCGGTTCGTCTGGGAACCGGGGCCGCGTACTGTTCAGTAGGATCGGATAGAACGAAGCCGCAGTTGGTGCATATGACCTCGCCAGTTTCAGCGTCTCGGACCAAGCTGGGGCTGCCACAGTTAGGGCAGACGTAATGTCCGACCTCGTCTCGGGGTCTAGTCTTCCTCCGGCTCATGACAGACCCTCCAACAGAGTAGGTGGTCTGCGGGGTCCGGTCTGGGGAAAGCTGGTTGTCCTTTTCCGGTGAGACCGTGGAAGTGCCCGCCAACTGTACCCATATAGGTGTCGGGGGCCACAAATGAAGCTTGTTACTCTTTTCAAAAAGTCGATAGAAATGCCCCCGGAATATGCCCCTGGCAAGTGCAACATCGGAGCCCGGGGACGGGCCATACGACTGGCCACAGGCCTAGGGATAATAGTGATATTCATCGGCTTTGGAGTTGTTGCTTTAGGGTCGGTTTCCCCCGTTCTCCGGCTCTTCCTGTTCATCCCGTTCTACGTCGGCTTGCTGGCTGTTTTGGAGGGAACGATGTCGTTTTGCGTGCTTCATGCCTCTAGAGGCAAGTATGATCTACACGAGCCTAGCGGGATGGCTTTCGGCAAGTCCAAGACCCAAATGAAGGTAGGGTCTGAGGAGTGGAAGAGGCTGGACCAGCACAAGGCTAGGCTGATGCATCTCGAAGCGATCTTGGGAGCGCTGGTGCTGGCTGTGCTACTCGCCCTTGCCTAGCTGCCCTCTCGTGAGTTGCGCCTTCCTCTGAGACTCTCTGGAGGAGAATCGAGCAAGGTCGAGGCTAGGATCTCGATCTAGGGCCAGCTCCGCCAACAATCTACCGATGAGAGGAGCAAACTTGAACCCGTGCCCCGAGAACCCGTAACCGTAGGCAATGTCATGATCGTCAGGGTCTCTATCAATGACGAAATCAGAATTCGCCGTCATATCATAGAGACAAACCCTGCTTTTTACAACCTCTCCATCTGCTAGGTCGGGAATGAATCTGCGACACGCGACTCTGCATTGTTCTGTTTCGTCCTGATCAACTGATCCCCTAGCGGTTTCAGGATCGACGGGGTCGATCAATTCCTTGTTAGAAATCTTGACTCCGTCGATACCTGCAGCCGGGAGGCCGTAGTGGTGATCCGTAAAGAAGACAGGGCAAGAGGTCGGCCTGAACTTCTCGATGCTCCGAGAGGGTCTTAGATAGACGACTTGTTGTCTCATCGGAGTAATGCTTGTGAGCCCATCTTTCAAGAAGTCGCCAGACCATGGTCCGACTGTCACGACAAGTTTCTGGGGTCGGATTGTTTGTCCGTCTGACAATTCTATTTCGAGGCCCGATCTGTCCCGGAACGCGGTCACGCGTTTTTCAAGAATCCTTACTCCCCTTGCCCGGGCTTGGGACGAGATGGTCTCGAGGCTCTTCAATGCTAAGAGAACTCCTCCGTGGGCGTCGAAGAATCCTCTGCGGGCTCGGAACTGAGGGAAACGCTTCTTCAGCTCTGGTCCCTCGTAGAGCTTCGCGCCAAGCCCTAGTTTGGTCAGCGTCCTGAAGCTGGATTCATTGAACTTGTTGGCCTGCTGGTCTTCTCCTTCCAGCATCAAAAGGCCCGTAGGGATCAATAATTCTTGGCGGGACTCTTTCTCGATCTCTCTCCAGAGTTTCAGACTCTCAATCGCCATCTTGGTGTAATACTGATCATTTCCATACGCGTACCGAAAGACCCGGTTGACATCATTGGAGCTACAATATTCATTGCCGAGACCGTATCGATCGAGCAAAACGATCTTTTTCTCGGCCATACGGCTAATAGCATACGCAGTGGCGGCACCCATCACTCCTCCACCGACAATGCAAACATCGGCGTCTAATTGCAAGATCTGCTCCTAAGAGAATGCTTCTTGCAAGATATTACATTCTTCGAAAGTCTCCAGCCATACCGGGATTCTAGCTTGAGGTGCCTGAATTCGTGCATCTCCATTGCCGTGGTCGAGAAAAATAGGCCCGGCACGGTAGACGTTTCTTCTGCTCAATCACAGATTGTTGGTCCCGCTATTTCTGTTGGACCGATTCGAACTCTGCGTGGTAGACCTGTTTCCCGGTAATGAGCAGGTCAAACCGAGAGTGGAGTTTTTCCAGATGAGGATTCTTCGATACTACGGAGTGAACGTCCTTCATGTGTGATGCGTCTTTGAAACGAGCTATCTCAACCCAAAGGTCCTCGTCCCCGGACATGCCAATGGCCGGTGGAAGGCTCATTGATCCAAACTTTCCCTCCATCTCTGTGGGCTGGAGAAGTTCTTCCGAGAGCGCTCCTGAGTCCAGGAACAATTTCATTATTGGCCTCAACGCCTGAACGAAAGCCTCCGCTTTCCTCCTCGGGACTCGGTACAGGAAGACGGAGCAGTAGACCATCAGCGTGGGCATTCTTCTTGTTGATGGCTTATTTAGACTCCACCCGGAGCAGAGGGTGGTCGTCAAGGGAATCCTTACTAGCCTCGATGGGTAAGGCCGCGTTATGAGAAAGGGGCCCTCCGGACGAGCTTCCAGGTTTACCGAATCCGTCATTCGAGAGATGACTCGGCTCTGCCAGGCTTATGGGGCAGTAAATCTTGCCCAAGGTTTTCCCGATTTCGATCCGCCAGTCAGCATCAAACGAGCAGCTGCAACCGCCATCTTCAAGGGATACAACCAGTACTCCACCACTCACGGGACCATTGGTTTGAGGAAAGCTATCGCGCATAAGATGAAAATATACAACCACATTGACTGCAGTGTAGACGAGATCACGGTTACCTGCGGAACAACTGAAGGGATGATCGCTTCACAACTCGCACTCTTAGATCGAGGAGAGGAGGTAGTGATTTTCGAGCCTTTCTACGAGAATTATGGCCCCGATGCGATTCTCTCAGGCGCAAAATGTCGATACGTCAGAATGAAGGAGCCCGACTTCGAGATCGAAGAAGAATCTCTCAAACAAGTGTTCAATCGGAAAACAAAGGCGGTCGTCATCAACACACCTCACAATCCCACGGGAAAGGTTCTATCACGTCAAGAGTTGGGTTTGATCAGTGACCTTTGCCAGGACTATGATTCCTTCGCGATCACCGACGAGATCTACGAGCATATCCTATATGATGGACACGAGCACGTGAGTATTGGGAGCCTCCCAGGAATGGAGGATCGAACAATCACGATCTCCGGGTTCTCCAAGACCTACAGTGTAACAGGCTGGCGTGTAGGATACGTCGTCGCATCAAAGCCTCTGACCTCGGCGATAAGAAAGGTTCATGATTTCCTCACCGTTTGTGCTCCAACGCCTCTACAAGAAGCGTGTGAAGCCGCTCTTCAGCTTCCTGAATCATATTATGAGCACCTACGAGAAAACTATCGCGGAGGTAGAGAGATGTTAGTGGATTCGTTGAAAGATGCGGGATTCGGAGTCTTCAAGCCCGAAGGAGCATACTATGTGTGGACTACGACAAATGACACGGGTTTCAAGGACGACCGAAACTTAGCGATGCACCTAATCACCAAGGTAGGGGTCGGGGGCGTTCCAGGGTCAAGCTTCTTCCACAACCCCTCGCATGGGAGGCTAAGGTTCAGGTTTTCCTTCTCAAAGAAACCAGAGACGATTCGTCGAGCAATCAAGAGATTGGAAAAATTCTCGCCCAAACACCCAGGAGCACGTTCGAATCATCTCAAGAGACGAAGACTTGCAGTAACAGCTGGCTTCTAGCAAAGGCTACGCCTTTATCTGTTCCAAGTCCAAGGGTAACTAGAACGATCCCGATACGCCTGGGGCAAGAATGGAAGATTAGAAATTGATCAAGGGTCTTCATGCATTACTGTATACGCCTAAGCCGGAGGAGTTGCGTGCGTTCATTCGCGACAAGCTTGGGTTCCCTTTCACCGACACGGGCGAAGGCTGGCTGATCTTCGACATGCCTGAGGCTGATCTGGGTTGCCATCCGTCCGACAGAGTGTTTCATTCAATTTCCTTCTATTGCGATAACATCCACAAAACGGTTGAAGAATTGAAGTCGCGAAGCGTAGAATTCACTTCGGGCATCAGTGATGAGGGGTGGGGATTGCTGACTCACTTTCGAATGCCTGGAGATGTTGATGTGGAATTGTACGAGCCAAAGTATGAGAAGCGCGCTCGAAGTAAGTCGCTCAGTGGACGTGCGGCGCAGAAACGAAAGAAGAGGGCTACTCGAAAGTAGCCAAGCTATTCTGGTGGGCCGGGGGAGATTTGAACTCCCGACCCTACGGCCCTCATGTGAGGATTTCCGCGTGTAAGGCGGACGTTCTATCCGGAGAGTCAATGCTCCTAACCAGGCTGAACTACCGGCCCAAACCGAAAACACGCAAATCACGTCCGAGTAGATTACGATTTAGGGGTTCTGTTAAGTCTTCATCAGATGGATTGTTGTTGTGGCTTATCGACTTAACTTGCCTCCATCGACTTTGAGGATTAGGGTCGCGTTCTCCGGTTCCCGTTCCTCTACCATTGCTTCACCTGGAGGCCCGTTGGGGCTGAACCTCAGCCCTCTCGCGGCCAGGTTTCTAGCCGCGTTCTCATCCCTGTCTAGGAACGTTCCGCAGACGGGACACCATAGTTGTCGCTCAGTGCCCTCTAGGGTCTTGTACCCGCATATTGAGCAGTGTCTAGACGTGTTCCTAGCAGAAACGTAGATTACCCTCAATCCTTCCCATCCTGCCTTGTACTCTATCTGTCGTTGCAGCTCTCCATAGCTCCAACCATTCATCCGGCTCCGATAGTTCCTAGATTGTCCGTTGCCCCTACGATAGAGTCTTCTCATCCCGGTCAGCCTCTCCATGACTATCCCGTACCGTCGGGTCTTGGCCTCGTCAACTATTCTCTTGGATGCGTGGTGGAGTAGTGGGTGAACACGGTTCCGCTGCTTCCCTCCGTACTTGGAGAAGACTTGTGTTCTCATTCTCACGTCGTTTCTCCTAAACTGGCTCTTGACAACGCGATAATCGGCCTTGATCCTTGTCGCCTTTGACAGGTCGAATGTTTTGACTGTCCCGTCCGATGATGCGCTTGTCACATTGTCTAGGTTTCTGTCTATTCCAACGTATCCTTCCGGTTCGATCTCAACTGTCTCTTTCGAGTAGCTTATGCTTAGCGACTCTCGAGTCAGAGTGACCGACCGAACGTTCAGCCCCGAGAGTACCCGCAGAGTGTGACTGTTCAGCTTGACATAGACGTAATGTCGTGGTCTAACTGGCAGTCTGAGAAGACCATTCTGGATCTTGAACCCGTAACAGGTGGTCAGCATCAGCTTCCTAGCACATGGAAACCTTGTGCGGGGATTCTTCTTCTTGGCTTTTCGATGGTTGTGGAGTATTCCGGTGGCTTTGCTGATCGCGCATAGCCTGTAGTAGCTGGGCATGTCTCGGCTGAGACGATGATACGATCTCAACGAGAGGGTCTTGAGGCTGGAAACATTCTCTTCTATTCCAACCGCGATGCAGACGTTCACCATGCGCCTGAACTCGTCAAGGAGACGTAGGAGCTCGGGTGAGACCTCATGTTTCTGTCTGACCGTCTTCAGGGCGAGCACCAGAGACGCCAAACAAGAGAGTCCGTTTCTTGCCTAGATAGGGCCGAGAGGATTGTGAAAGCATCGGGCACCCACAACCACAATCCGGACAAGAGTCAATACCCCTCGACCTGACGAAGAGTTAGCAGAGCTGATTTAGGTAGAGATTACCGTTCCTCGATCATAATGGGAGCTTGCACTTTTATACCCGGAACACTCGTTTCTCTTTCTGGACATTTATGGCGGGGAAGGAACCATTCGTCTATATCGACGGTGAATACCACCCCAAAGGCGAAGCCAAGATCTCAGTCTACGACCACGGGCTATTATACGGAGACGGGGTCTTCGAAGGCATCCGCGCCTACAATGGTACAGTTTTCCGATTACGCGAACACGTAGAGCGATTATTCGAAGGACTGCGTGTTATTAGAGTCAACATCCCTCTCACGAAAGAGCAAGTCATGAATGCTATCGTGGAAACTCTTCGTCGAAACAATTTGGCTGATGCGTACATTCGCCTCGTAATCACCCGTGGCCGAGGAAACCTTGGACTGGACCCGCGAAGCTGCCCAAAGCCGTCTATCATAATCATGACCGAACCGGTACTCCCCGCGCACGGCAAGGAAGCCCGGGAGAAGGGAGTGACCGCTGTTATCTCCAGTCTAAGACGCGATATGGTCGACGGGACTAGCCATGAGGTCAAATCTCTCAATTACATCCAGAGTGTCATGTCGAAGTTTCAAGCAATCGATTCAGGCGCCGACGAGGTGGTTATGCTCGACCACAGAGGGATGGTCTCCGAGTTCCACGGTTCAAACCTCTTCATCGTCAAGCAGGGAATAGTCCATACACCAACATCGGCCGCGGGAATTCTTCATGGAGTCACAAGAGCACGAGTCATGAAACTCGCCGAGGAGCTGGGATACGAGGTCCGAGAGAGAGATATCACGCCTTACGAGCTAATGACGGCTGACGAAGCCTTCCTAACCGGAACAATGGCGGAGGTCGTTCCTGTCATCAAGATTCATGGAGTAGCAATAGCCGAGGGCAAACCGGGACCCGTGACCAGGGAGATCATCAGAGGCTTCCAGAGAATAATCCAGGACCCGAAAGAAGGCATCCCGATCAGAGAGACAATCGCGATCCCGGCCAAAACGAGAAGCTAGATACCTTCACGTTCGAGACAGTCGAGATCTTCGGCTCGCTAAGACCCGCTAGAGCCTATCTTTCTACCCAGAATGTTCAGATGGTATAGGGTGTAGACCACCAGCCCGCCCACTGCATCCATGGCCACTGCGCCAGCAACAAGGGTAATGTCGTTGACTATTCCAGCTTGAAGATATGCTGCCCATTGTTGAACCGCACCCCATATTGATCCTACTGCGACAGCAACGCCGATTGCCAACAGGGTCTTTTTCTCGGCGGGAAGTTTCACTTTCAGGTTGAGCACCCAGCTCGAGACTACGATAGCCCAGACGAGATGGAGTAAGAGGGTGAAAGGGGTTATGGTGAAGGGGTCGAAGAGGTTCAGAACAAAACCGACTCCTGATATTAGTAGAGCGCTGGATGTTGAGACGAGAGTCATGCTAAGCCATCTGGGAGTCGTGTCTAACGAGCGCTGAGCAGTGAAGGTCATTCTCTAATCGTCCCCCTTCTTCGCCGCGACCGCCGCGGATTGGTGAAGATGGAATGGCAACGTGAAACCTATCTTGTGTTGCTTAAAGAACAAGCTCAAACGCGGCCAGTGCTGCACTGCGACAACGCTCCCAACAATTCCACCGGACAAAGAGAGAATTGCGTATGTGGCAGTCAATATTCCTACGGCTGTCTGGAATGCGACAGACCAAAGACCGTTAGGAAGGCTCAGAAGATTGGTCGCAACCCATAATCCGATACTCGCCAGTCCTCCCAGGGTCCCTGCGAAGAAACCCGCGAGGGCTCCTTTCCAGGGTCCCTGTTTGATGATCACACCTGCGACCAGTCCGGCGACGAACGGCCCTACCTCGGGGAGGGCGACGCCAATGATCAGGTTGATGAGGAATCCCACTCCAATCGCCAGCAAAAGATCTCCCTTGGTATCAGGAGGCGACTGGTGGCTTGGAGTACCCATTGCATGCTCGTCCTTAATCTCAAGAACAGTGAACCCGGTTTCGTGATATTCTGCTCGTAACCCCAAGCAAAGCCATATGGTTACATTCCTAGCCGAATTTCTCGCTGAGAGCTTTGAAGGGTGCAATCTTCGACTGGGACGGAACCCTCGCCCAGATTGACGATCGCGAGTTCTACTGCATCAACCAAACTCTCACCGCACACCATTCAAAGCCTATAGATCAGGAGTTTCTTGTCAAGAACTACTACCAGCGCGCCTACGAGATCGGCACGGGGCCGCGCATGGTCCTGGAAACCGCGTTGTCACGGGAGAGGGGTGGCAAGATCGATGAGGCGTATGAGACCTATCGAAAACTGTTCAGGGACACTGTGGACAAGGCGAAGCTTCAGAACGGTGCACTCGAACTTTTGTCCGCACTGAAAGCGCACAGGTTCAAACTTGGGATCGCGACGATGCGGTTCACCAGATCGGTGGTGGCATCGGAACTAGACCTACTGAAGGTCAGTCCGCTGGTCGAGGTGTTGTTTACCCGAGAGGATCTCGGGCCCGCACGCGGATTGGAATCCCTGGAGGAGGTCGTTGACAAGAGGAAACAGCTCGTAATGCGAGCTTTGGATAGGCTGAAGCTTCGCGTCGCGGACGCGTTTCTTGTCGGCGATTCCTGGTGGGACGTTAGAGCGGGAAAGAAGCTTGGAATACGGACCGTGTTGGTGCGAACAGGGTTCGCGCGCTACAACGACTTTTCGAAGGAAGGCGCTGAATTGACAGTCAACTCACTTTTCGAACTGGAAGATAGGCTAGAGTCGAAAGACTGGGAACTATAGAACGCTATTGGAAGACGAGCGATGGCCCCTTTCCAGATACCTGTCAAGGGTCTTCCGGGTGAACGAGTCGAGTTTCAGATTGTACGCTGCCCCAGGAAAGACCCAGACATAATCCTGTATTTCATCCTGGTCGAGTTTGACCTCTTGATCCTTTGATTTACAGTAGAAATCGATGAAGATGAAATGTCTCTTCTTGTAGAACTCTGGCGCGAAGATTGCTTCTTGCACCAGAAGCATCTCCACAACTTCCACGTCAAGCCCGACTTCCTCTTTGACCTCTCTCCTAACCGCGTCTGTCATGCTCTCTCCGACTTCAATGTGTCCGCCGGGGAGAGTGTACATGTCGAACCATTTGTGAGACTTCGCCAATAGGATCTTCCCCTCTCTGTTGACGATCAGGGCGCCTACAGTTGGCTCGGGATACACTTGCTTTACCGGCGTCTTGGTGAGGGATGGTTGCTGGTCTGGGGAGGTCAATTGAGATCAGTGGTCGTGATCGGTTCTACTCCCTTCTTCTCAAGCTCGATGAGGAGCCTGTTTATTCCGAGCCAGTCACTCGCAATATGTCCGAGAATGATCAAGTTTCCGGACGGCTCGCTTGCGAGCCTTGTAAGATCAGACTCTGCAATGTGAATGTAAGACAAGGTGCCAACGCCGTTTTGGAAATAGGTCTTGGCTATCTCGTAGCCTCCGTTAGTGTAGGCAGCATGGCTGATCGCGATTTTTCCAGCTTTGGTCTTTGAGGAGCCTAACCGCACTTCGATCTTGGATACGGCTTTTCGATACTCGGGAAAAAGTCCGATCTTTGAGACAACATCTCTCACCGTCGAATCAGCCCCGAGACCTTTCAAGGCATTCTGAATCATTTTTCGACCAATCTCATCACACGGACTGTGAATTGACACGAGCGGCATACGAAGCCTCTTGGCGGCGCTGGGTGTCTGGTCGTAATTGTCAGGATGATGCTGCAGTTCTAGGACTCGTAGCTTGGGCCGAACGGCATCCCGCGCGACCTCTTCTGGAACACCGGCTTCCTTCAGCTGTTCGATGTGGCGAAGGAACACCTTGTAACCTTCAAACCTAGCCCTTCCACCAGCCGGATGATGAGCAATTACCGCATCACAACCCAGGTCGCGGGCCAGAAGGAGCTCGGCCACTCCAACATCGATTGAGACGAGAGCTTTCCGAATCTTTCTTCCTTTGACGTGAATCTCGCTGTCACCAGGGATACTCTCGAAACCTGCCAGCCTCAGCGATGACCGCATTATCTGCTGCGTGTCCATCAAGCACCGTCATCCCTACGGGGATCGGAGGATCTAGGCTCTTCCGCCCTTTGTCATTTTCTTGAGATCGAGAACTTCGTCAAGCTTTTCTTTCGGGAGAATTTTTTCCTCGAGAATTACCTGCCTTACCGACTTGTTTTCCGCCACGGCTTTCTTAGCGACCTTGGCAGCGTTATCGTAGCCGATGTGGGGGGTTATCGCTGTGACAACCATCAAACTTCTGTCTGCATAACTGTAGCATCTCTCGCGGTCTGCCGTGATCCCCGAGACACATTTCTCTGAAAGGACCCTAGAGCCGTTCGCTAGGATCTCTATCGACTGGAGAAGGTCGTAGGCTATGACCGGCATCATGATGTTAAGTTCCAACTGGCCCAGTGAACCGCAGACGGTGATGGCCGCATCATTCCCGATAACCTGAGCAGCGATCAGGTTGACAGCTTCAGGAATGACAGGGTTGACTTTTCCCGGCATTATGCTTGACCCAGGCTCCGTGGCAGGCATGTCTATTTCTCCCAGCCCAGTGCGGGGTCCAGAGTTGAGCAGTCGTAGATCGTTAGCGATCTTCATGAGGCTTGCAGCGATCGTCTTCAAAAGTCCACTCGCCTCGACGCACGCGTCCTTGCCCTGCATCGATTCGAATATGTTTTCGGCCTTCCTGAAGTTGAAGCCGGTAAGTCTGTTAATTTCTTTTATTGCTAGCTCGGCATATTTGGGGTGGGCGTTCAGGCCTGTGCCTGTGGCAGTTCCACCGAGTGGAAGTTCTAACAGTGTGTCCCGCGCCATTTCCGCCCGTTTGATACCATGTCGGATCATGCTGGCATAGGCGCCGAAGTCTTGGCCGAGCGTTACAGGCACGGCATCCTGAAGATGGGTTCGTCCGGCTTTGACGACATCATCAAACTCGACTGTCTTCTTTTCCAGCGCTTTGGCGAGTGATTGTAAAGCCGGGATTAGTTTTCTCCCGATCGCTTCTGCTGCCGAAACATGGATTGCAGTGGGGAAGACGTCATTTGTTGATTGGCACATGTTCACGTGGTCGTTTGGATGAATGAGCTTCTTGTCTCCGCGTTTTCCACCGAGAACCTCGATAGCACGGTTTGCGATCACTTCGTTAGCGTTCATATTGGTCGAGGTGCCGCTACCGGTCTGGAAGATATCGACCACAAACTGCTCATAGAGTGAGCCCTCCACGACTTCCTTGGCGGCCGAAACAATCGCCTCGCCCTTCTTCGGCTCCAAGAGCCCGAGCTGCATATTCGCCTTCGCCGCAGCCAGTTTGATCAGAGCCATGGCCCTGATGAAATCTTTTGGTAAACGAATTCCTGAGATCGGGAAGTTTTCAACCGCCCTCTGCGTCTGAGCACCGTAATACGCGGAGTTCGGGACCTTGACCTCTCCCATCGTATCACTCTCAACCCGGTATTCCTCAACCGTTACCATTGCTAGAGTCAACCAACGACCCGAGGGATTTGGCGGATTAAAAAGACTCTCTATCTACGCAAGGAACAATAAATCAAAACAGCCTGGCGAATGAGCGAGAAAAGCGAAAATAGTTTCGCTCCTCTCTACGGTCTAAACAGACATGCTCGCCCTACTGCTGCGGGTTGCTTTCGGTAAAGAAGATTCAACAGAACAGCATTGCGTTGCGTAGACAAACTGAGCAAGTTATGTCTCTCCTAAAGCAAATCGATCAGGACCGCAAGGCCCTCCGCCGCACCAATCACCACTAGCCTCCCTTCGGGATCTAAGATACATTTTCCGGGGAACAGGTTGTAACATTTACATTCCGAAACCATTTGGTCCCAACCCCTTAGGGACCATACCGTGAGGCTAGTTAGATTTCAGCAAAAAATGGGAGAGAACAGAATTGGCGTCATGATAGGAGCAGACCATGTCACTGAGATAACCGGTGCGAAGGCCTCTTCGGAACCGCTCCTCGACTTCCTTAGGGATCCAAAGGCAGAATCCAAAGCCCAACTAGCAGCAGATTCTGCAAAGAAGCATTTTGACGGGGGCAAACAAAACGAGAAGGGGTACTGGAACCTTGACTCGGTTACCGTCCTGCCGCCGATAGCACGCCCTACAAAGATCATCTGCATGGGCGGTAACTTCTCAGACCATTTGGCTGAGGGAAGTAGTTCGCTCCCGCCCTTCCCGATATCCTTCCTCAAATCACCCACATCACTTGTAGGTCACAGGGCACCTGTAATCTATCCGAGGAAGGTTAAGCTTCTCGACTACGAGGTCGAGCTTGCGACTGTCATCGGGAAAAAGTGCAAGGATGTTGCTAGAGAAGATGCACTTCAGTATGTGGCAGGGTTCTCGGTTTTCAACGATATCAGTGCGCGGGATATTCAGTTTGCCGAGATGAAGCGTGGGTTCTGTAACCTCGGCAAGAACTTTGACACTTTCGGTCCCATGGGCCCATATCTAGTAACTCCGGATCAGGCGGGAGACCCGGACAACCTTGGGATGGAGCTCCGTGTGAATGGTCAGGTGCGTCAGTTGTCAAGTACCAAGAATATGGTATTCAAGGTTCGTGAGCTGGTCGAGTTCTTCTCATCTATGACATTGGAGCCAGGCGACATCATAACGTCCGGGACGCCATCGGGCGTGGCGATTTACAGAAAACCAGACAACGAACCGTTCCTCCTCAGACCTGGAGATGGAATAGAGGCGAAGATCGAAAACTTGGGACGCCTCCAGAATACGGTAGTCGACGGATCGCGAGCGCAAGATGTTCCTGAGTTGCTACGGTCCAGAAACTAGGCCTGGCTTGCTTTGAAGGCCCGCTCCTCGATCCTCTTTGGGAACGAAGCTACGAGAGGTCTAGGGGTCTTGTTCCCCTCCCGTTCCCGGATCATGTAAGAATCCCAACCCATCTTGACGATATGGCTGAGGATAGCTGAGAATGTGGGTTTAGGCGGATCCATTCTGTCGTAGTATCTCCTCATCTCATCGAGCAGGTCTTTCGGGATTCTAACAGAGTAGGGAGTCGTTGTGGGCAAGTTTGTAGCACACTACACTACACTACGCACTTCTCTCCTCAGCACAGTCGAGTGTTTTTGGTGGTGTTGTAACTCGCCCCTTTAATCACGAGTAACGAGTATGCTCGCGATAGAGGTGATTACGACATGAAAGAGAGCGAGATAAGGCGATATGCAAACGAAGATGTTGTGGGACAGAGGTTTGACGGGCTCTTTGTAGAAGGGCGGGTAGCGGAGAAGGATGGAACTTTCCTTGTTTTCGAGAAAGACAGTAGCGGAGAGTGCATCTCACCCGATGAGATCAGATGGCTGGTTCGAGCTTGCCGGTATTGCTAGTTGTGAGAACCCCCCGAATTCTTTTTCAACGCCCGTTCGTAGCGGCCCGTAGGGCCCGTAGCTCAGCCCAGCGAGGTTAGTTTCGTCTATCTTCCAATTTTTTAGCCATGTGTCGTCTATCGGACTGGAGGGGAGCTCATGACTGCGTACAGGGCGGTTTTCGTCAAGGGAAAACAAAAAGAGTTTCTTACGCGCGCAAAGGAATTGTCTGGGCTGAGTTGGGAACGCTTCTCCTCCGATATCGGAGTGTCCAGCTACAATGTTCTGAGAACTACCTATCTTAATGAGCGCAACACGCTACCGATCATTGTCCTTGACAAAGTTGCTCATTTCCTCAAGGATACAACATGGTCAACCATATTGTAGGCCTTCGCCATGCACATTGGGGACAGTCCAAGGGAGGGAGTGTCTCTTTGAAGAAATGGCATGCGACAATGCGCAAGAGACCGAAGTTATAACATGACCTACAGAGCCGTCGCTTCCTCAGGGCTCGGTCCTATAATTACGAGACCTCCGATGGCTATGAAGTGCGGTCTCTGCACGAGTTGCTTGTTGCCGAGAATCTCATTGCCAATGGGGTCTCACACTGGTATGAACCAGCTTTGCGTTGCGGTAACCACACTCTGTTTCCAGATTTCCTTGCAAAGACCGTTTTCGGAAAGGTCCTAGTCGAGGTTTCTGGTTTTCGCTCTCCGCAGACATGGATACGGTTATCGAAGAAACTCCGGCTGTACATGTCATGCAAAGCGGCAGATCGAATATTGGTCGTTCATCTTGAACAAGATAGAGAAACTGCGCTAGAGCTTGTCAGACAACTAGGTTCACTGGTTAAGATGATTCCTATCAGCGAAATGGGAAATCTACTTCACAGCGTTACAAGTTCAAAAGACTTACTCGGGAATGTTCGAATCATATCGATAGCAGAGGCCCTCCAGGCTTGCCGCCGTATGAGTGGGAAACGATTTCATTGGCATCAACTGATTCAGAAAGTGCCAAAGGAACAATGGGTTACTATTCTGGTTCGTTGTGGCCTCTCACAGGCCGACATTGAGAAGGTCCGGACGGTAACTGATCTGAAAAAGCGATTGATTGAGGCAACCCGCCTTGCTGATAGCAATCGGTTGGTTCCGCGAGAAGCTATGGTCGAAATGATCGCAGGTGCTTATCAGAGTTCTGTGTGCCACCACTTCGGTTCAATGAATAATCTTGTTCTTGCCGCCGAGGAGGAGCTGGGAAAAGCTTAGCTAGGGTTTGAGACTACCCAACTTCTTGTGGGCCCGTAGCTCAGCCAGATCCCAAGATGTGGATCCTGAACAGGTAGAGCACCGGTAGAGCGGCATCAAATGCTCTGGTGAGGCTTTTAGCCTACGGAGGGGACACCCGGCTGTCCCGGGTTCAATTCCCGGCGGGCCCGCCAACATACGGGAATATTTGGCTGTCACTGTTTGGCTAGGATGGTTTTGTTGGCAAGGGTGGGAGGCGAGGCTTGTCAGGACCCTCGTAGCGGATTAGGCCCTTCGCTTCCAAAGTTTCTTGCAACTTGTTTACCGCGATGTGCACTTGGATTTCCTTCTTCGCTCCAGTACAAACCAGTTTTCCGCTCGCGAACACAAGGATCACGACTTTCGGCTCGTCCATCCTGTAGATCAGTCCAGGAAACTGTTCCGGTTCATACATGGTCTTCTTCAAACCGTAAACCGCTTTCTCGAGATCAATGTGGCCTCCCAATCCACACGATGCAACGATGTTTTGTATCATGATTTCTGGCCTGCCGAGAATCACAATTCCATCTCTCTTGAGTTCGTCAACCACTTTCAACACTGCCTGCCGTGCTTGGCGTTCAGATTTTGCGCCGGTGCACACCATTTTTCCAGAACTGAAAATTAGCGTTGCAGTCTTTGGCTTCTTGAGCCTATAGACCAGGCCTGGAAATTGTTCAGGCCGATATTCTACTCCCGGAAATACCCGTACTATCGCGTTGAGATCTATTCTCTGCTTCAGCGTCGCCGAGGCTACAACATTCTCAATGTTGATGAAAGCCCTGTTCTTATCTGACAAAACCTGTCAACTCTCTTGTTTTGGAGCCCAAAGTTGTCCCGCCTTAAAAGGAGGTCCCTTATATAGAGACGATTGGTCGAAATCGCGCTAGGCCCAATATGCCCGTTTTGGGCGTCCAAGCATGGTTTGAAGCATCCGGGGGCTGGAAAGTTACGCTATCGATCTCTCAGTCCTAAGGGATTTCTACCATGACTGAGCCATCTTGTTCTTTGACCTTGTAGGTAGCGACTTTCAAGGTTGGAATAACGGTGAAGGCGCCTGAGCGAACGTCAAACTTCCACCCGTGCCAGGGGCAGGTGACCACAGAGCCGCTAAGACTTCCCTCTCCTAAGGGTCCGCCACGGTGTAAACAGGTGTTCGCCAACGCGAAATACTCATCCTTGACTCGAAACAAGGCTATGCTTCTTCCTTCAACGTTTACGACCCTGCTGAACCCGTCAGTTAGGTCGCTTTTTTCTGCTACTTTGACGAACCTAGGCAACGGTAACTCTTTCTCCCTTCTCAACCGATCTGGTGCTTCCCGCTGACCTCTACCATCTCTCGAGGTTCTGTCGGTGCAACTCTGGTTCTTGTATAATTGGTCAACCAGTCCTCTAGAGCCCGTATCTGGACGCTATCCGTCCCGAGGACTTCCAGTTCTTCTTTGGTTAGCTTCACAGTTTTGAGAATAATATCTTCGATGTGAGAGGCGTGGACTTTCGTAAGTGGTTTGGGATAGATTTGTGAAAGATACTCAAAATCCTCTTGGAGGTGTTCGATGAACAAAATAATACTGCTCGTAAGATGCGTGGCCCTAACATCAAGAACATTGTTGTAGACGCCCAGCAGCATTTCAAGATCAGACTGAGCCCCCTTCAACTTTTCAATGTGGAGAGAAATGAGGTCTTTTGACAAGCTCTTCTTCTCCCCCACCGCGGATGTAATGTCGATCACCAGAGTGATTAGAAACGTGGTGAGGAAACCAACTCCCAGCTTGGATCTCAGTCTCTCTTTCGCTAGCTTCTCGACCGGTTCGAGTTTCTTCCGGTCGTGTCTAGCTACAACACGGTCAACTATCAGATAGGTTACGGGAATTGTCACTGCGAGTCCGATTAGAGCTGAGATTAGACTCAGGTCAATATCGTCTAGAGTTATCGCCAGCGGCTGAACGATAAATCCGAGCATCGTTAACAGAAGTCTTTCCGATGATTTGTTCGTCCCAACATGAGTTCTTCGTGTCCCTTACCGGTGCGCAAGGCTAAGATTCCTCATAGGACGAATGAATCGCGTTATCTTTGCACCAGAACGTCGTGTAGCTCGTCTGCATAGGGTTCGATTGTTCTAGGTCCAAAGTCAAACGGCAACCCGGCAGCCTTGAACAATTCTGGCAATGGCTTCGAGCCGCCTAAGGCAAGAGCCCGCTGGTAGGCCGAGATGGCCGCTCTCGGGTCTTTGCGGTATCGTGTCCAAAGACCCAGCGCACCCATGAACGCGATTCCATACTCGATATAGTAGAAGGGCACTTCGAACAAATGCAGTTGTCGTTGCCATTGGGATTGGAGAAATTCCTCGTATCCGTTCCAGCTTTCGGCCCCGCCAAATCTTTTCCTGAGCTTGACCCATTGGTCTTGTCGCTCGTCTCGAGTGTGGCTCGGGTTGGTGTATATCCAGTGTTGGAAGGCGTCGATAGTTGCGATCCAGGCGAGGAGCTTGACGATCGATGCTAAGTGTTCTCGTTTGGAGCGGGCCGCGTCTTCTTTGTTGTAGAATGTTCCTTCGAGATGTTCTCCTCCAATGATCTCCATTGCTTGTGAGGCGACTTCGGCGATTTCTAGTGGCACGTTGTCTGCTCTGTATTGGTATGGGAGTCCCTTGTCCCGGACAGCAAAGACGTGAAATGCGTGTCCTGACTCGTGCAATAGTGTCCATACATCTCCATCGCGTCCAACCGCGTTCATGAATACGAATGGTAGCCTGATCTCTGCCAACTCCATGTTGTATCCTCCGGGGGCCTTTCCTTTCCTGCTCTCGAGATCCAGGAGATTCAAGCTCGCCATTCTCTTGAGTTTCGCGGCGAAATCAGGATTGACCTTCTCAAACACCTTAACGCATCCTTCTATCAATTCTGAAGATGTTTTGAACGGGCGAAGTGCTGGGCGACCTTTGGGGTCGACGGCCATGTCCCACGGACGCAGTGGTTCAACTCCCAACCCGTTCTTCCGTTCTTTGTCGAGCTCGTGAATCAGAGGAACGATGTGTTGTTCTGCGGCTTCATGATAGCGGAAGCAATCCTCCGGGGTGTAGTCGAACCGTTCCTTCTTCCGAAAGATGTAATCCCGGTAATTGTCAAAGCCAGCGTTTTTCGCGATTCTCTGGCGTAGGGAAATTAGCTGGTCGTAAATCCCGTTCAGCGTGTCTCGGTCTTTCTGTCGGCGCGATTCTGCCAGCAACCATGTTTTCTCTCGGATGCGGCGATCGGGTTCCTCCAAGAACCGCCCCATTTGTTGCATCGTCCTCTCCTCGCCTTCGTAGAGGACAGTCATCGCCCCAGTGATTTTCTGAAATGATTGCGCGAGCTTGGTCTCTTCCTTTTCGAGCTCGACATTTTCTTCTCGAAACAGGGCAACGTTGTTCTCCATCTTCCTATCAAGTACAAAGTACTGCTCGTGCGGAAGATTTTTCCGAGCCGCGGTGCCGATATATTTGCGATCCAGCTGAGAGAATCCCATTTTCGCCTCAGGTTCAATGTTTTCGATAAAGAATAGGTAGTCTTTCTCTCGGGCAGGGTCATCGGTTTGACATGTCATTCTAGCGTATCGGATAGATTGTTCTTCTGCCAGGGCCGATGCAAGCTCTGACTCGTCTTTGAGCCACTTCTCGAGGTCAGATCCAGAACTAACGGAACGACTTTGGAGGTTGTGAAACAACTCCTTCAGTCGGCTCAAATCTGTGAGGTCTATCTTGGAGGGGAGAAACTGGCGAGGATACTCACGGGGAAGGTGGGAATACTCGAAGGACAACGCTCTCTCACTTCTTAGGGACTCGGAGGTTCTAATCTTAAAGTTAACATGGTTTTTCTCGCTGCGCGTGCGTGTCCGAAGATGAGCTCTGGTCGAGCTGTTCCTTAGAGCAACGAATTTTAACCCTGCGAAATCGTAACTGATGACAGTGATTCTCGACGATAGTCAAGCATCTTTCCGATATTGTTCCAGAGAGGGTGGGCGACTTCAGACGTTGGTATCTATCAAAGGCAGAATCAGGTCACCAGCTTGCAATGAGGTATATTGAACTTACCGGGATTGTTAGTCCTCATACGCATGGCGTCGAAGAAACAATCTTCTACATCGAGGGCAGAGGCTCAGCACGCGTCGGCGAGAAAGAGATCAAAGTCAAACCCGGAACGCTGCTTGTGGTACCCCCCGGAACGGTGCATAGCTCCATCCGAGAAGGATTCGAACCATTGCGCTATCTCGCGATTTTTGTAGGAAATCCAGACCTCTAGTTCGCGAGCTCGCTAGATTCTTGAACCTGGCAGAAAGCCGACTCAAGATTGAACAATCGAAGATTCCATCAACCAAAGGCGGTCACTTTGGAATCGTCTACGCCACGCTTCCTGACCCAGCGGAGGATCAGACGTGCCTGATCATTGCCCACGGGGCAGGGGGACCAATGTACTCGCCGTTCATCACCTATTTCCATAAAGGCCTGGCCGAGAAAGGATACCTCACAGTGAAGTTCAACTTTCCATACATGGAAGCGAGACGAAAAATCCCGGACAAGAGAGAGGTCCTTGAAGCCAGCTATAGACAGGTCATCGAGGAGGTCAAGGCCAGCCGATACCAGCCCAAGCGCATATTCGCAGGGGGAAAATCCATGGGGGGTCGTATTGCCTCCCAGGTCGTTGCCTCCGGGGTAGATGTTGAGGGATTGTTCTTCCTCGGTTATCCTCTTCATCGACCCGGTCAGCCAGAAATGCTACGGGATGAACATCTCTACCGGATCGAGAGGCCGATGCTCTTTCTTTCCGGGACGAAAGACCAATTCGCGAAAAGAGAACTCCTCGCGGGAGTTGTATCGAAACTAAGTGATAGGGCTGAGATTCACTGGATAGAGGGCGGTGACCATAGCTTCAACACGCACCAAGGGAAAGACGACCTGTTCAAGAGCTACAATGAAGCGATGGAGACACTTGATACTTGGTTGAAAGCCCATACGGTCTGGGCGCCTAAAACGGTTGGGGTGTAGTGTTTAAATCGGGGAAAAGCCGAATCTCGGTAGCCATGTGCGACACCTGTGGCTGTTCCTCAGAGCAGGAAGATAAGCACGAGGAAGCCTAGCCCCAAGCCTGCCGGGGCGTAAGTTTCCCAAATGTCCATAGAAGGGGCTCCGAAGAAGCCTTTTCCATTTTTCGATACTCTAGGATCATCTCTAGTCCGGAACTTGATTTAGAAGATCTTCGGGAACCCGAAAAGCGCCCCCAAGGCTAGGGCTCCGAGAATGAACGTGAGAACGACGCCCACTATTACTGCCATTATGGCGACGCCGATTGCTCCAACCCAGCCTGTTTTGAAGTAGTGTTTAACGAGCAGTAAGAATATCAGAAGTCCCAGCAGGACGCCGATTAGGCCTAGGAATGTGATTGAAGCCCCGACCAAGAAGGTTCCTGTCCCGGCGACGGCGAGTGCTTCTCCAAAGGTAACTCTTCTGCCGACGACTATCTCCCCGGCTAGCCAGAGTGCGAAACCAATGACCAGGAGGTAGATTATGAAGAGGACGATGAACCCAAGAAGTGTTGCACCGAGACCTAGGCTCGGAATCGTGTAGGCCATCGTCGGGATACTTATCAGGAAGAACCCAGGCTGTTTCGAATTATCCTTGTTGAAACCCCGTCCAATTACTTACGGTAATTTTTTCGACTAGTCTCGGGTGTGTTGGGGAAGGTTTAAGCTTGCCAGCTTTTCCGGTAGCCTTGCCCAGGACATGTATGCCGGGCTCGCGCCCTATTCCTGGAATATGGGAGTGCGTAGAGGTAGTATAGCCCGGTCCGCGGCTCGCGGGAGCCGGCCGAGAGTATGCACGGCTGTCACCCGTGCGACACTCGAGTAATTCGAGCGCGTTGCGGGTTCGAATCCCGCCCTGGGCGCCAAACAACCGAACCAACTTCAACTCCACCCGTCAACGCAGCCTCTCTTTTCCTGCGCAAACCCAACTGATTCGTAACTTTTCTTTCTCGCTAACTAATCTGTGACCCCCCTAGGGGGTCGATTTTCCCGCGCCCCGCCCTTCGTGAAAACCTTCAGAATCCACGTTCACTCGCCCTGGTCTATCCCATCTTCCTTCGTGACAGAATCTAGATCCTGGACCCTAACTTGTTGAGTCTAAGCCTCTTCACTGAAGGGGCTGTTCCGTCCTTCGTGAAAGCGCCGCCAAGCCTTAACACAGGCGACCCCTCCCAGCCCAACCGGAACACCACCTTGGTCTCTATAATCCACGCGCCACCCCAGGAAA
>Ga0209761_1000236_pt1 | contig 31864 bp, 41 predicted proteins | sample GraSoi013_1_40cm_4_FD_185818 | JGI IMG/M metagenome (GOLD analysis project Ga0209761, IMG submission 185818) | Grasslands soil microbial communities from the Angelo Coastal Reserve, California, USA - Sample 09_25_2013_1_40cm (SPAdes) (version 2) | ecosystem: Environmental > Terrestrial > Soil >... | reverse complement strand
GTTCTCTTTGTAGTGGGTCAGCTCCACGCCCTTCGCATCGTAGGCTACCGCACCAGTGTCTTTGACTACTTGCGGAATGGTCTCGGGCGGGACGAAGAGAAATTCCGGGTTTTTGTCAACGAACTTCTTGATCAACCAGGGACAGGCGATCCGGTCGACCTTTGCCTTTTCACGTGTAACCCATTTCATGCGGTTACCCCTCACAGATTATCTATGTAAACCGTGTCCTCGCAAAGTTGTGGATCAGAATAATACTGGAGGGAGCCGCCCTCTCGACACCAAAATCCATTAGCACTCTGCTCGAAATCGAAGGCTCCTAAGCTCTCTAGAGAGACCATAGCCATCATTCAAGTCTAGCGAGTCAGATCACTAACATCGTACTCGCGAGGAGAAGAAGCGTTGCAACTGCGAATGCTCAAGGGCAAGATCCACAGAGCCAGGCTCACAGGCGCCGATCTCAACTATGAGGGCAGCATCGAGATAGACTCGTCTCTGATGGAGGCTGCAGGAATCATACCCTTCGAGCAGGTCGATATCTGGAACATTACCAACGGAGAAAGATTCTCAACATATGCACTCTCGGCTCCACGAGGAAGCGGGACCGTAGCGGTCAACGGCGCTGCCGCCCGCAAGGTTCAGCCGGGCGACGAGGTCATTATCACAGCATTCGGCTGGATGAGCGAGAAACAGGCTCAGCATTGGAAGCCCCACGTTGTTTTCGTCGACCGCGAGAACAGGTTGAAACCTGGCCCGCACGTCCGCCACATGCTTGCCAAACGCGAGACCCTTCGCTAGGTCTATCTCGTCCTTCTTTCGACCAGGTAATATCGCGGATCCCGTCTTGCAGCATCTTAGAGGCAAATAGGGACCCGCCACAATTCGACTAGAGAATCCCTTTCAGTTCCTTTCCAAGTCTGCTGTAGAATTCGTCCATAAAGGACGATCTTTCCTTTGCAAGTTTCCTTCCCGTCTCCGTGTACATTCTCTTCGCAACCTCCTTGAGACTTAGCTCGTATTCTAGGTTTGATGAGTGCTGGGCGTAGTCGATTATGGTGCCGTCAGGTCGAATATTCCTGCGCTCGTAATCGTCAATGTCTTCTTGTTTGTAGAATTCTTGCCCGTGGTCCAGAGCCATGAAAGCACTCCGGACTATGCCGACCGCGCCTACGCAGTCAAGCTTATCGGCATCAAAGAGACACTTTGCTTCTATCGTCTGAGGTTGAATCTTCCCTGTGCGTTTCCTATGAGATTCAATGCAGTGGCAGACAGCGTCGACGGTTTTGTCAGCAAGTCCGAGAGTCTTCAGAATATTCCTTGCTTCTTTCGATGCTTCAATTTCGTGCCGGAATCCTTCAACGCCGAAATGCTTTTCCTTACTAGCAAAGATATCGTGGAGGATCGCCGAAATTTCGATTATCTCTAGGTCAGCGCCCTCTCGGTTTCCAATCTCTAAAGCGGTCCTCAGGACACGTTCGATATGACTCCTCCCATGAGCCCAATCACCCTTGGGATAGTAGGAATCCGCTATTTCCCAAACTTTTGTCAGAATTGAGTCGGCCAACGTGACAGAAGTCTCGTCCTTCATACCTACTTACTAGCCTGGAGTAGTGCTTAAGTTTACAGGAGATGCGTTGGCTAGGGTCTCGCTAGGACGGTGTCAGTTTGGCGCCTCGGTTTAGAGTCGCTGGTGTGACCTTCGACTTCTGGGAGACTATCTTCATGGATACTCCCGAACTGGACCGTCGGCGTGACCAACTCCGATGCCAAGGCCTGCATGAGAATCTCGCGAAACTGGGCGTCGAGGTCTCAATCGAGGATCTCGCAGATGGCTTCAGGGAGAGTACGGCATGGCTTGCCAGCATATGGAAGAAGGGCGAACAGGTATCGACATTGGAACAAATTCGTTACATCGTGAACCATGCCACAAAGAACCGGGCTATTCTCCTCACCGATCCTGAAGCCCTAATGAGAATTGAAGAATCCTATTGGAGTCCAAGCCTCACCGCACCGGCAACACTGAATGCAGAGGCTCCCGAAGTATTCCAACGACTCCGCGAGCGCAGTTTGAAGATAGGATTGATCTGCAACACCGGTCGCGGCCCGGGCCATGCTCTTCGAGAACTGATGCAGAGAGAAGGCGTCTTGGATTACTTTGACGCAACAATATTCTCAGATGAGGTTGGATATGGAAAGCCGGACCCCCGGATATTTCTAACAGCAGCGGAAAGGCTCGGACTAGAGCCAAGCGATATTCTGCATGTCGGTGACAATATTGAGAATGATGTGCGAGGAGCCCAGCGTGCAGGCATGAAGACACTACTCTTTGAGTATGAAGTTCCTTCCGGCTTCAGAGAGCAACCCTCCCTGCTCGCTCTCACGAGAGCCGCCGATTCGAACACGAGGATTAAGCCTGACGGTAGAATAAAGTCGCTGAGCGAAATTCCGAACTTCATCCACTGACACTTGCCCTTACGGACTCCTCTTCAGAGCATGAAAGACACCAGAATCAGGTTTGAGAGGTGGAGATTCTCACCGGTCATTATTCGCTACGTTCTCAGTTCAAAGTTTGATACGTAGCCCGTCGTAGGCAAACTGGAGTTCTTGGCCGTGGTGCTTCTTCTCAAGTTCCAGATAATCTTCGTAGGAGCGGGCCCATAGTTGCTCTATGTGGGTCAGCACAGCCTTCCGAGGATTGATCCGCTCGATTATGCCTAGGGTTTCCTCGAAGGACGCTTCCTCGTTGCGGATCGAGTGTCCGGTGGGTACGATGACTCGCCCCTTCAGGTCGCATTCGAACCATCCTGTTTCAAGCACCAGAAGGTCGGGCTTCAAAAACTCGATGCTTGGCTTCCAGTCTTTCGTGTCGTCGAGTGCGAGCACCAGCCTTCTAGATTCATGTTCTAGAACGTATGCAGTCAAGCCCGGCTGAGTCATCCTAAACGGGCGCACACTAATGCCGTCCAACTGAAACGGATCCCCTTCGCCCACCTCATGGATTCTGGCTATACCTGCCCTCTCGAAATACTCCAGATTCTCTTCCAGACCATGTCTCTTCCGAAAGTCTTCGCGAACCCAACTCGGAAGCCAGACGTGCGTGACTCGTCTCCCCTTAGGGTCTAGCCAGTCCATGTTCAGCTGTTCCAGCACTCTTATGCCTCCAGTATGGTCAGGGTGCCAGTGAGTGTAGACTAAGTGGCGAGCTTCGTGGATTCCTTCACGTTCAAGGCTCTTGTCAACATCTTCGGGCGTATCGAAAAGAACGCTTGCTCCAGATAGAAAGACAGAAGGTCCATTCCGGACAAACCGTCCTCCTCTATGCCGCGCTTCTTGACAGATCGAGCATAGGCATCCAACCTTTGGAGTGGTCTCCGCTCCTCCCGTTCCAAGAAATACTAGTTCCATTGGAATGGCATCTGTCTCTCGGAACACGACACCATCGTGCTCCCTTCCTTGCCTATCGTCTTCGGCCACTCGCGAGGAACATAGGAATCTTCACTTGACCGTGCTCTGCTGTCGAGGAACAGCATGACTCCAACGCCTCGACTCTGATCTCACCAAAACCGGCCCGGGCCAACATGCTTCTAACTTGGGGGACATCGAAACCCAGCCATCTGTCAGCATGTTCTTTTCGCAGAAACTCATAATTGTGCTGTTGAAGATCAGAAAGAGCAAGTCTCCCGCCAGGAACTAGTACACGAGCCATATCTCTGACCGCAATATCCGGGTTCAGACAGTGGTGCAAAATCATGTTGCCGATTACTGCATCTACAGACGCATCGCGTAGCGGAATTTGTTCAACATTTCCAATCTTGAATTCGACGTTCCTGCCGCCGAGCTTCATCCTCGATTCGCCGGTCATTGTTTCTGAGAAATCGAGAGCAATCACTCTTCGAGCAATCTTGGCCGCGCCCTCAGTAAGAAATCCAGTACCTGCACCTACATCCAAAACTGTGTCGCTTGGCAGGACTTTGGCCGCTGCGAGAACTGCGTCCCGAACCTCGTCACCGTAGAAGCTCTTTCTGAGAGCGTCCCAACTTCCCGAGACCTCTTCGAAGTACTTCTCAGCTTTCCGAGACATGTCCCATTGAGATACGGTCGTCGGAATCAGGTTAATGAACGCATTCTGCGAATATCCTACAGAGGCTGGCCTACTAATGGTGAAGGTCGATCGTTATCGTGTCGTGGCTAGATTTGCTCGATTGTTTCCAGACCCAGCTGTCTTCGAAGATCAGGACCACTTAGTGGAAAGATACCTGGTGCAGTGTGGTCTTGCGCGAGAGAAGGCATTCTATCTCTACCAAGACGAAGATGAAATAATTCCGGTTGATGATTCCGGAAAACCGGCCGTTGCGTCAGGCACTGCAAGTTTTCGGTTTCAGGGCAAGAACATAGTGGCGGAGTTCATGCCTAACGCCAGCCTAGCGCTGGAATACTATGATTTTGGGACGGGACTCTCGCCTGAGGATCACTCGAGATTATGGAAGAAACAGCGCATCGGCGAGATGGCGTTCCAAATTAGGGACCTCGCGCACGAAACCCGGACACTCAATATTACGAATGTATCGGAACTGTACGAGATCATGAAGAAGCAAGGTCAAGCGACGAGCCTGTCGAGCATAGAGCTTGCCAAGGTGCCCGAGGACGCATTCCGAGCAACAGTCGCATACATGAAGAGCCAGTTGAGAAGAAGTGCGGAGGAAGATGCGCTGGAGGTCGAGGTCTACGCCGCGCGAGACCTCTCAGCTAGTGAGAAGAGCTCGTTGGAAAAGAGGTTGACTAGGGAATCTACAGGCTCAACGGTGTACGTGATACTCTCGAAGCCTTCACAGGTGATGAAAATTGAGACTCGCTAAATTGTCGATCTACGCGATCTGTTTGTAGGATTCTACGAATTCGGGATCGATGACTCCCGAGATCACCGTCTCTGAACCGTCAGGAAGAATTACAGGGGTCCCCGCGGCGTGGTATGGCAAGTCAAACCGCTCCAGCTTTTCAGGACTATCAACCTCGTAGAGTTTCCGACAAGCACCTTCAGCATAATGGAAACAGTAGAGCTTGGACAGCCGTCTCTCTCCAAAACCCCCCGCGCGACCCCCGGCTGCAGAAGACCCTTCAGGAAGTTGGAGAATGAAGACGGAATTCTCTCCCTGTAGCGTGCGTAGGTCGACGGGGTTTTGTGCGACGAGGATCTTTCGGCCCTTCTCCGAGATCAGCTTGGCAAGCTCGTCGAGCGGAGTCATGTCGGTTCTGGACAGAGTCCGTGTAGAAATGTCTATTCTTGCTGTGTGTCTCAGAGATGATTGATGAGTGCGTCTTTGTGGCTAGCGCGCAGGTATCTTTCGATTTCGCCCTTCTCTTCATCTGTCAACGGGGTGTAGAGTCTCGCGTCTCCTTCGACTCCGGAGTAGCGTCCAGCGATTAGGTAGATGTCTTTGGCGGTTTCTTTGAGAACGGTGACACGGTTGAGACTGTCTTTTTCCGTGTAAAGATAGAGAGGCGTTGGATCGTATTTCGAGAGGTCTGGTTTTGGAATCCTTTTCTTCAGAGAGGCCATTTGGCTAGCCCAACTTGTAATTCGCGGTGCTACATAAAATCCAGAGTCATGAGGACTCTGACATGATGAAAAGCCGAGCCAGTCCAATCCTACTGAGTTTACTCTAAAGGGTAGGAAAAAAGGGAGGGTGTGGAATTCTCGTAGGCTACCGCTACTTTCTAGGTCTTACGAATGCTGCTGCTACTGCGACGAGAATTGCTACCAAGTATATGGCGCCTCCGACGATCAATGTAACAGCAGCTGCTAGCGTCTGGGTCGTCTGCAGGGGTGGAGCGACGTTGAACAGGAGGAAGTAGCCTATGGCGTATGCGATGGCTCCTACGATGAAGGTCCTGAAGTGGTCTATGACTCCTGGGAAGCTCTCGGATAGGGTGCTGTTCTCGGTGAGAGTTGCGGAGACAAGGTAGACAGCGCCGATGAACAGGTAGCCTGAAACGACGAGGATTACCCATCCTTCTAAGCTTTGAGTGGACTTGCTGATCATGTCGTTGCCTATGCTTAGCAGGAAGACGTTGACGGCGTAGAGTACTGCGGCCAGCGCTAGGCTATGCCAGTTCTTGAAGGCGGTCGACATTGCGTGTCGATACATTGTTTCTGTCATTTTTTCTTCGAAGCCGCGGCGGGTCGAAACCGGGTCTAAAAGCATGTTTTTGTTCTAAACTTGAACAGTGAATTATGCACCCGCACGTCGAAAAACGACGGTTGTATACGTATTACTGCGGATTATCGTCGCTCATCTAGAACTCTGTCGACAAAGGCAATGATTCGACGCGACTGCCTCCTGCCGAACCAGAAATCTCGAACTCAGAACCTTCGAGATAGCTTAAGAACTGGCCTTATCTTCGTTCACCCCGACTCAGCATGAAACGACCGTTCCTTGTTTCGGGAGTAATACTGCTCGCCCTAGGGATTGCCGGCTACTACGTCACGTCCCAAACCAACATTATTGGAGGCCGCACTCATAACGTCTACCCGCTCGCGGGTATCGGTCTAGCTGTCCTCGGAGCCCTAGTTGCGGTCGGAGGAGTGATGATGGGCAAGACGGGGGCGAAGACCGCTGGCCAGTTCAAATGCGACAAATGCGGGATGACGTTCGGCTCTCAGTCGGCCCTCGACCAGCACAGGAAAGACAAACACGGAATGCAAACCTCTTAGCAGTCCCGAATCCGAAGACCTCCATCTTCCTCCTCACAAGGGGCCGTTCCTAACAGAGCGCTGACCCGGACGGAGGCCCGGGAGCACTAATTTTCTGGCTTTAGAAGCGGCTTAAGAAACGGACCGGTATCCAGTTTAGAGAATCCTTCAAGATCGATATTGGCTCCCGGGCTCATTATCTGCCTGAGATAGTCTCCTGCCTTTGTGGAGTCCCACCACGTCTCCCCAAGTCTATTCCGTAGTTTCTTGATCAACTCAGATTTTCTGACGGCTGCTATGAGGTAGCTAGGAGAGTAGAGATCGTAGTCGGGCATTACGTGGTGGAGCTGCCAGTATTCCCCTGGTATGTCGAATCCGACGTATTCCTTGTAGAGCTTCGCATACAATTCCGACGCCTCATCCATTGTCAGCATTTTCTCTTGGAAGCTGATCTTCATTAGAGAGTTTGCCGCGTAGAAGGCTACGAAGAAGAGTTCCATGAACCTGCGTCGCGCTTGAACCTCGGCCACCTGTTCTTCTGATAGTCCGAATTTCTTTCTAAGGTAGAGTCCATCTTCTACAAGACTTTCCAGAAATGTTGAGAATATCTCGGCTACTCCGTGAGATAGTGATTCGCGATCCCAGAGGGATAGGTTAGGGTCTACAGACGTTGCGTGCATGGCGTGGCCGAATTCGTGATATGACGCCTCCATGTCCGTGTACGGACTGATCGGTTTCACAAGGACCCTAGCGTCGTTCGGAATCTGGACGAAGAATGCAACGGCGGAAGGAGTCTTCTTCGGTCGATCCTCAACATCAACATGAATCTTCTTCGTATTGAAACCCAGACGCTTCAACTGGCGAACGGGCATCTCCGCCGGGTTGAACTTTGCAAAAATCTTGTCCAAGGGTCGGAATATTCTTCCTCGGAAATAGTAGAAGTCGTCGTAGTACTCAGGAGGTGCCTTCTTTATCTCACGCGAATAATCTTGCAGCGCAACCCCGAATGGCTTTCTAACCGCGGATCCTAGTTTCCGAACTAGCTCCTTGAGATCTGGCAGTGTGATTCTTTCGCTCTCCAGGTAACTCCGCAAGGGCGTTATTCCATACTTCTTGTGAACGCTCCAAGACTGTTGAAACATGGCTCTGATCAGAGGCCTAATCGTCGGACTTTTCTTCACAAGATCATCGTAGACCCGCTTTCTGCTCTTTGCATCTGCCGTAGCGTTAAACTGTCGCCAGCTCTTCCAGTTCACAGGCCTCCCATGGAATCGCCCCTTCTTGGACACAACTTTCTCAGACCTGGCCTTGTCAAGATCGAGAGCGATCGGGGTCTTCTTGGACTCGGATACGTCGCTGACACACTTCAGGAAAAGCCTTCTGGGGCGACGAGATGCGGATAGGAAGAGTTCAGCGTGTCTGGCTTTCTGTTCAGCAACATTCTTCATGAAGTTCTCGTCAAATTCGAGGCCGTTGTACATCTTCCAGTTCTCGTGGCTGTAGAGTATGCTGTAGGATTCGTCTACTATCGCCCAGGCACTAAGCGGATATGGGAGAGCCTTCATTGAAGGATAGTGCCGAAAGGTTTGCGGGATAAATTATTCGGCTACATCTTAAGCTGGCCGGAGCGTCTGAGGGACTCGACCTGTCCTTGAGTATATCTGAACATGATATCCCCTCGCTCCTGCTGGAAATCCCATGGAGCGACCAATACGGTGTCTCCCATCTTAATCCAGACTCTCCGCTTCATCTTGCCTCGTATTCGACAGACACGCGTTACGCCATCAGCGCACTCGACTAGGACCCTATCATAGCCGAGCAGGTTCTTCACTGTCCCGTACATCTGGCCGGGACCTGGAGTGAGCATTTCACTCAGGTTGGCTTCGCTGAGAACCTTGCGCTTACCCATTTTCTCACTCTAATAGTGATTCTGGGGAATATTAAGCCTCTCAGATACTAGCGAGCTAGAAAGTTGTGAGTCTGTTACTGCTTCCACTTTATTGAGCAACCGAACGGTCGAGTCTCCGGCACAGCCGGGGTGTTGCCCGATAGTACGGCGTCTATTGCGTTTCTCAGGTCGTGACTCTTCACATCGTTCGGGTTTCGATTGTCGTCAATGCGTCCCTTGTAGCTGAGGACTCGTTGTTGGTTGAAGAGGAAGATGTGCGGAGTGCAGATTGCACCGTATTTTCGGGCAATCTCCTGAGTCTCGTCCCGGAGGTATGAGAAGTTGAAGCCCTTCTCTTTGGAGCGCGTTATCATGTTCTCAAAACTGTCTTCAGGATACCCTTCATCATCGTTGCTGTTGATCGCAACTAGACTGGCACCCTTGGGCAGATAGTCCCGCTGCAACTGAACCATTCGGGCCTCGTATGCTTGAACGTAGGGACAGTGATTGCAACTAAACACGATCGCGAGGGCTCTCTTGTCGGCGAAGCTCTTGAGGGAATGCGTCCTGCCGTCGACGCCTTTTAGCTGGAAGTCTGGGGCAGTGCTACCGAGAGGTAGTCCAACGGATCCGACAGCGACCGGTAATGAAGACATTATTTCCCTAGTTTGAGGGAAGACCTTAGAAACCTTTCGACTCGACCAAACCGATCCGATTGGAGGACGAGAGATTAGTATGGAATTCTTTGTTGGAGTGTCCGGATTCAGCTATGCTAGTTGGAAGGGCAATTTCTATCCCAAGGATTTGAAGAGTGAAGACTTCCTAAGCTTCTACGCCGGGAAGTTGAATAGCGTCGAAATCAACAGCTCCTTCTACGCACCTCCCAGCGCTGCCATGGTGAAATCCTGGGCCAGCAGAACAGGCTCGGATTTTCGGTTCGCGATAAAATCACCCCGGCTAATTACCCACACGCTCAAACTCGGCAAGGGTGCTTCCGACGCCGCTGATGGACTTGGGAAGACTCTTGATTTGCTAGGAGGGAAACTTGGACCCGTGCTGTTCCAGTTACCGCCGTTTTTCAGACAGGACTTGAAGACTCTAGAATCCTTCCTCACACAGACAACCGGTGTGAAGAAGAAAGTGTTCGAGTTTCGACATGACTCTTGGCTGAACCAATCAACCTATCAGCTTCTAGAGAAGCATGAAGCAGGTTTCTGCATCGCCGAAACCGAGGACATGAAACCAGTTCTCAAGGTGACAGGAGGACTTCCCTACTTCAGGCTGAGGAAGGATGTTTACATGGCAACCGACCTGGTAAAATGGACCGATAAAATTCGGGATATAGTCAAAGGAACAGAACAGGCCTATGTCTATCTGCGCCACGATGAGACGGGCGAAAACGCCTCGTATGCAGTGGGGATGAAGGGAAAAATATCGAGTTAATATTTGGCTAGCCACCAAAGAGCGTCTTAAGGGGTTTCTTCAAGGTTGGATTCGAGCCCCAGATGGGATGGTCCTGCGCTCTCAATTTCGATCTCCACGTCCTCGAACCTTGAGGAGTGCGAGTGCGACATCAATCATCTTAGTCATGTGGGCATACCGTTTGTTGTACTCTTTCAAGACATCATCGACGCCTACGTCCAGCTTTGAACGCGACAGTTCTCGAATGAGACTCTCCACTCTCCGGTTCTTGCGGATACCCAAGTAGTGTCGAACCTTAAACAGTCGTCGAGGACCCTTCAAAACTTCCATTATCGCTGGAGAAACATCGTTGGTATACATGATCAAGATGTCATGTAGCTCGCGAACCCTCTCATCATTTGTTGATGCAGGAAAATGCATTCGCCGGAATTCTGCATAGAGGTCTTCCAGCTCTTCTCTCAGCGAGGCAGCATTCTTGCTCGTGCTTACCATTTGAGTCGTACCGGAAAGGTACTATTTTTTCCGGTCAGCCTGTATTTCTTGGCCTTATGCTGTCTTGACTGACGCTTTCTTGAGTTCGTCGTAGTTCGGTTCTTTGGTGGGATCGTCGCTAACCCATTTGTAAGTCACGACACCGTTCTGGTCCAAGATGAAGACGCTTCTCTTGGCTGCAGTGTATCCTTTCAGGTTTCCAAAGTCGTTGTGGAAGACGTTGTACATTCGGACTACCTCTCGGTTGTAGTCGCTGAGAATTGGGAAGGTAAGGCTGTTCTTCTCTGCGAAGGCCTTGTTCGCCCAGGGATCGTTCACATCGATTCCTACGACTTGGGCGTTGATCTTGTTGAACTCTGCGAGATCGTCTCTTAGCTTACACATTTCCTTGGTACATACACTAGTGAAGGCGCCTGGAAAGAAGGCTAGAAGGGTTGCTCCCTTGGGCTTCAAGAGATCTTGAAGACTGCGCGGCTTCCTGTCAGAGTCGTGGAGGGTGAATGTCGGAGCTTTTTCTCCCTGGTTGACCATTTCCGGATCCAAGGTCCGAAGATCTTTTCGGTGTTTCTAAACCTTACACCGACCGGGCGATCGCCAAGTGTTTTTGAAAGAGAGGGACTGGAATCTAAGAAAAGAGCTTGGGAAGTAGAATAGATCAGAGTAGGCTAGTTACTCGTGCTTCTCTTCGCCCGCGGCACAGGAAGAGTCGTGATCGCCCGGGTTATGGATACTCTTTGAGCCGTGTGCTTTGTCATTATCGGTGTCCGTGTCGTGGTGCAAATGGAAAGCTGGGTTAGACTTGCCCATGGACTTCATCAAAGCTACTGTGGTGTCCAGTTTGTTCTTGACGACTCCGTAGGCGTTGCCATTGTCTTTGCCGTTTCCTTTGTCATGCGGGTTAGGATCGTGGGACTTGGCCTCGCCGCATGAACCGCCCTTACCGCTATTGTCGCCACCGCTACCACTAGGCGATACTGTAGTACCGCTACTTCCAGATGGCGTCGTGGGATTCTTGCCGCTGCCAGGCGTTGTGGGTGTAGGACTGGTGCCTTGCGTTGAGGGCGAGTGTAGCAGGAATGGGACGAGAAATGCTCCTATTCCTGCTGCGATGAGGGCTGCTGCTCCGAGTGTGCGTCTACTTGGTACTATCATCTTGTTTTCCTATTCTCCCTTTGTTTTCGGACCCTCCTTCCGGTCTGGCTATATTATTCAAGGAATTGTACACTCAAGAACCTGTCAATCCATCCTGACTCGACATCGAAATCTTTCAGGAACCGTTGGTGGATATCGGAAGCCGATATACTGTCACAGGATTCGAAGGAATAGGTAGAGAATCAGAACGTTGGGTATTGTCACTAATAGTCCGATCTTGGAGAACTCTGACGAGCTGAAACCTGAGCCTCTGCTCTCGGCCGCCTCCAAGATGATGACGTTGCTTGCTGCTCCCAGTAGACTGAGGCCGCCGGCCAATGTACTTGCACCGGCCAGCGCGACCCAGGCTTTGACGTTGCTGCCTGTGAATCCTGCGGCTTGCATCGCCTTGATGTAGACCGCGACGAATGGAACGTTGCTTAGTAATTGGCTGAAGATCAGACTTGTTAGGATTATGACGCTTAGAGAGACGACTATGTCTGAGGGATTTAGCGCGGGTAGGAAGAGCAGCAGTGATTGGAGAGCGTTGGAGTCCCAGAAGCCCTGAACCACGATGAAGAGCGACATGAAAAAAATTATGATGCCCCAATCAACGGATGCGAGGATTTCCCTCCGCCTCGTACTTAGCAAATAGACGATGGTCGCACCGAACAGTGAGACTGTTCCAAGGTTGAGGTTTCCCTGCACCCCAAATAGTTGGGCGACTCCTACAAGGAAGAAACCGGCGACCACGATGCCCGCTACGTACGCTGACAGTCTGGCGAGTCTTCCATCTCTTAGCGGTGGTAGCGGAATTGTCCCGAAGTCTTGAACCGATTTTTCGAGGTCCTTTCGATAGTAGAATCTGAGTATGAGAAATGTGACGACGAGTCCTATGATCGTTGGGAGGACCAGATAATAGAGAAAGTCGAGCATTGGGCTTGGAATACCGCTAGAGAGGGCGATGAGCAGGTTCTGGGGATTCCCAACCGGAGTCATCACGCTGCCAATTGTAACGCCGAGCGCGAGGGTGATCAACAGGACGCTCGGGCTGATCCGCATCTGCTTGGAGAGCCCTAACATTATCGGGGTTGCTGTTAGAGCTAGTGTGTCGTTGACGAGAAAGGCTGAGAGAAGGCCCATTCCGAAGAGCACCAATGCCAAAGCTCGTTGTGGCGTCCTTGCAAGCCTAATCATTCTCGCCGTGAGATATTCGAGTAGTCCTGACATCTCCATAGCCGCAACGATTGAGAACATTCCGAGCAGGAAGAATATCACGTCCAGGTTGATGGCGGCATATGCGTCTTGTAGAGGGATGGCTCCGGAGAAGATCATAGCCACTGCTCCTGCGAGCATGATGGTCCAGATGGGAATCTTGAACCGGCGGAAGTTTCTCAGAGCGACTAGAGCGTAGACGACTGCGAAGATACCTATCGGGAGATAGTGAAGTGGGGGCATCTCGGCGAGTCCTATTGATGGAGCGTTCGCTCTATTAGCGAATTGACCGTGTGTTCTCTGAACGTCTTAGGGTCTGAACTCAGCTCAGAGTTCTTCCAGCATCTTCTTGGACCATAACAGCGAGGCTTCAGGCTTCTTCAAGAGCTTCGTGGCTTTGACCTTCTTTGGAGCCGAGGCGGCTTTCGTTACTCCTGGGATGAGACCCTTGTTGTGGAGGACTGGATGTGGTCCCGCGGGGTCCTGTCCCAGGCCTACTACCATGCCTTCAGGATCTCGCATCACGCCGTTCTCATAGAAGCCCCGGTGGCGTCCTTCATAGTCGATGATATTTCCGTGTTCGTCTAGCCATGCTATGTTGTGGCCGTCAAAGTCTACGATTCGAGTATCTTTCAGAATTCTGTACCTTGCGGCTCCGTTCTCATCCCAGATAACATCGATCTCTTCTTCCTCGGCCTCTCTTGCTGGTTCTGATTCCATTCTAGTCGGTTCCCCTGAAGATATGTCAAGCTAAGAAGGTTATCTACACTCTTAAGAGTCAATGAAGTAGAAATTGACGAAACAGAAAAGACCTTTTCCTTAAAATAGCAGGAAGGCGGTATAATCCTCGATTATGTCGCGGGTTCCGGCGGCAACTCATACTTGTCCCGTATGCGGCCACACGGGTCCATGCACACAATCCGCCGGTGAGACTGGCCAGTTCAGATATCACAACTGTCACGTTTGTGGTTCTACCTGGAAGGAGGCGAAAGTTCAGGATCCCGCGGACAAAGACTCCAAGCCTCTACAGACAGCATAGAGCGAGTCTGTTTCTATTTTCAACCCAGAAATACTAGTGAATGCTGCCTCATCTCGACATCATTGCCTCGACCCAACCAGCGTTCAAAGGTTAATCGTCGACAGCGAACGAAGAACAAGAAGAGACATCTAGCGCTTAACAGCAGAAAGCCGAGTAGACGACGCTTGCATAGACGCTTATCAAAGACGTTCGCTGGTTAGGCTGTTAGACCTAGAAACCTGACCTCGGGTTTCTCCCCTTCTACAACATGCTGGACGTGAACCTGTAGGACTGATGCAGCAGCCTGGTTAGGGCCGGAAGATCGGTGTTCTGTCCCAGCTTCATCGATACCCAACCTTCCCGGTCGTGAGGCTCGGGAGAGCGTGAGGCGATTCCGCGTCCGAGAACATTCTCCTTGACATCTTGGGGAAGACGGACATCAATTCTGTCGGGGCGGTGGATATGAGCAAACGCCTTCCCTCCTACTCGTAGCTCAACGTCATCTCGACCACTGTCATAGGCCTCAACGCCGGGCACCAGGAGCATCTCTCCGGTAATGATATCCAGTAATCCCATTGGTCCCAATCTAGAACCGTGGACTTATTTCGCTTCCCCACCTGTGAAGATTCTATCATTTCGAGGGTTGGACCGAGAGGAGGTGTGACCTCATCTAGCTCGATCAGTCAGTGTCCAGCGTCCGACGGTGCTTGGCGAAGGTGAATGTATCTCTTCAAGCGGGGCCATCCGGTTTTCGCATACTTAAGCCGCGTCCGATCGTTCTTGACCCATCTAAGCATGTGAAAGAAACTTCCAGCCCTCTTCTCATCTCTATCCGGGAGAGGCTCGTAACCTAGATTTCTGATCTCGTCGAGGTATGCTGTTTCGACATTATGTTGAGCGTCCCCGGAGATGATCGCAGTCTTGACCTTCTCCTTCCCGAACTTTCTGAAAAGCTCCTCTCGAGTTTCATCGAACACGAAACTGCGGCAGATCTCGATCTCCTCCTCATCTCCCAGCTTCATCTCCTGGAGCAGACGGAGGGTTAGCTCCGTCGCTTTCTTGAGATAGAGTTTCTTGCGAAAATGTGGGGTCTGGAAATAGTTGACTGGGATGATGTCGTAATGAAACTCCCCCGTCTCCTTCCGGTGAGCGCCGATGATGGCTCCGAACAGAAGATCTCCGACGCCTGCATCGTCAACCTGAACGGTCACTTAATCCACGAGCTACCTTGTTGGTGCCGCAGGCTCTACTTCAAAGTTGGACGATAATGGCATACCGTCAACGAGGGAGATGTGGCGAAGAAAGATATCGACTGCAAAGTCAGAAATCATGGGCAAGTTCAACCCACATGTAGGACGATGGGAGCACTACTTTGGATAAAAGCCTAGAAAGGGATGTACCCTACCCATTTGAGAAAGTTTGGGATGCAGCTCTATGGATACTTCGGCAACCCGAATGGGACCTCGTCAGGGCCGATAAGGGAACGGGTGGTCTAGAAGTGAAAGTTGTCATGGATCTTCTCACTTGGACCGAGACTTTCTACCTGAACGTGACCAGAATCGACGAAAACAATACCCGCGTACTCATGGGCAGGATCGGCCTCTCTCAACCTCTGGACTGGGGATTAGCAACTCAGTACATTGATTCATTCTTCAACAGGCTCGAGATCATTCTACGAGGCGCAAGCTAGACCCTATGACTTGGGCTTTCGCAAGCGGTCGCATGGATCATCTCGTTCCGTCCTGATTTAGAATTGTTCTAATGACTTTACACCGGACCCCGTAGCTATCACTATCACAGAATCCTTCTTGTCGATGGCCCCGGTCGAGTAGAGCTGGGGTATGGCTGCGAACGCTGCGGCACTGGAAGGCTCGACTAATAGTCCGTCTCGTTTTGCCACCTCAAGCATAGTTTTGTGAATTTGTGCGTCCGACACTTTAAGGCCTAGCCCTCTTGACTCCCGTAGACTCTTGAGAATCCATTTTCCTGCGAGAGGCTTTGGAATCTTCAGTCCGTTTGCGATTGTCTTGGGCGATTTCCACTCTTCGACCTCAGTCCTTCCATTGTTGTAGGCGTCTACTATTGGAGCGCACCCTCTTGGTTGGACGGCGACGATTTGCGGCCTTGTACGGATCCATCCGAGCCTCTGAAGAATCTTGAACATCTTCCACATGCCTACTAGGCCTACACCGCCTCCAACAGGATAAACAATGTAATCCGGGCTTTCCCATCCAAGTTGCCGGCAGATTTCAAGGGCGATGGTTCCTTTGCCATCATGCCGGAAAGGGGTCACAAAAGTTGAAGCATTGTACGCGCCTGTTCTTTCAGCAACTTTGGCAGCACGTCGTCCTGCCTCTGAAATCGTGCCTTTGACCTTAGTGACCTGAGCGCCTAGTTTTTTCGAAAGCTCAACCTTTGCAATGTTGGCGTCGCTCGGAACATACACGTGACAACTCATTCCAGCCATTTGTGAGTAGAGGGCAAAGGAACAGCCAGCGTTTCCCTCCGAGGCCAGCGCGAGTTTTCCGACTCTTAGTTGCGAGAGACTTGTAACGGCAAGGGAGGCGCCTCGGTCCTTGAAGGTTCCAGTCGGATTCCGAGTCTCGTCTTTCACCCAGACATTGTGAAGGTGTGGGTACGATCTTACTGGTCTGAGGGGCGTGTTTCCTTCGCCTGCTGTTACGGGAATCGTCCCAGCTCTTACTGGTAGAAACATGTGGAAATTCCACATGGACCGGGCGTCGTTTTCCAGCTGTCGTTTTGAATAATTAGACAGAACTGTTTCGTCAAGCACTGTGTCTAGTAGACCCTGGCATTTCGGGCACCGGCCTAGAGGTCCTTCCTGAGGGAAGAAACGGTGACACTGTGTGCATTGGAGGCCGGTATACGGCTGCTCAGGCGGTTTCAACAATCTCCTTGCGGCATGGGATCGGTCTTGGAGATAGTTTTTGGGTGGGGTTTATATCGAGACACGAGAATATCGTATTTCGATATATTGGTGCGAGAATGAGCAAGGTCGTGACGGAACGGATGGTGAAGAGCTTCCTCGACCTCTTCGTTCTCGACCTGCTCGACGACAGCCCAAAACACGGCTATGAGATTATGAGAGAATTGAAGACCAGAACCGGGGCTAGGATCGGGGCAGGCACCTTGTATCCTCTCCTCTACGAGCTGGAGGAACGAAAACTGGTGGCTGGCGAATGGAATTCTCCAAACAGGCGTAGCAGAAGAGTCTACAAGATTACAGAGCCGGGTGCCAAGTATAAGAAAAACGGATTCAAAGGCATAGATCTACTGATCCGATCTTCTAACTCCGACTCTCGCGACTGACCCAGATCAAGGTCTCGTATCGGCGAGGCGGCTAATCTCCCTCGGCTCACCTATGATGGCTTCACAGAAACTGTCACCCTTCCCCTGACACGATACCTCGATAGACTCACATCGACTTCCAAAAATCTCTCCCACCGCACCTGTGAGAATTCCACGCCCGAAATGGCAGACGGGCGTCTTACCCTTCCTGGTTCGAACTGATACGCCGTTCTTCCATCTTATTCTCGCGAACTTTCTGGTGGGATCAAAATCGATTATCTCCAGTTTTCCCCAGCCGTCAAGGGTCCCCAGACTACTTGCGATTCTCTGTACCTCGCTGGGGGTCCTGATGTTGAAGCCTGCTTTCTGGGCGAGGTGAATATACTGGGCGCCTCCTTCTCTACCAATCTCGTATTGGAAGCTTGTGGCAGTAACTGGTCCGAAACTCTCTGCCAATCGATCCTCGATGGAATGAATAAGTTTGACGGGTATGAGAAGAAATCTAGCTCCATAGGCGCTAAGCGTCCCTTGTCTTTCATCCATAACGAGTTCCCTCCCAGCGCTTGACTTGCTCTTCTTTTTGGACAAGGAGACTCTCAACCTAGGCGCTGGAATCGTCCTACTAATAGTCTAGTGATTTTCCAGGGGAATCCAGCAAGAATTCGTGGATATGCCTGCTTCTTCCTAGCCGTTTACACCCGAAGTGTCAGTCCCGCCCTGCTCCTTCGAAAAACGGTTCCTAATCCTAGATATGATACGGTTCCGAAGAGTGTTCTTCCGGCCCAACAGTCGGTTCTCCCAGTCGACCATGATCAAGAAGTATGCTATAGGAATCAAGAGAGCAATAGAGAGAACAGTAGTGGTCAAGTCTCCCCCGAAGGTTTGTGGGATAAGCTGGCTTGACTGCCGAGCGACATAGAGGACAGTCAGTATCCAGATGAATTTCCCCGTGTACAGAGAAAGCAGTGTCTTCGGTAGACTGTAACGAATCATGCCCAGAGGAATGAATGCGGTATCGATTAGGGGAGACGCTGCGAAGACTACACCAACCAGAAACGTGCTTCCTCCAAGATATCTCCGGAGAGAATCAAACCTTTCAGGTTTCCCGATCGCACGCCTAGCCCCGTATCCTAGTGCGTAGCTAACAAGCTTGCCTATGCAAGCTCCGAGAGCAGTGATTGACGCGATTTCTATGATTCCAACTCCCTGGAAACCAGATCCGGGAGTTACGACTAGTACGACGATGAATAGTAGCGAGGGGGTGGGGACGAATGGTATGACATTCCCGATTATGCCTAGGAAGAAGACTAGGAGGAGAGGATTGCCAGCGAAGAGCTGTGCAACCCAAGCAATCCAGTCGTAGAGGAAGAACATGTCGCTAGTGACAGTTCTTGTCGAATAGCGATGTTTGAAAAGCTATCTGAACCCCGCCAATTTGGCGAAAGCCCGTAGGCATAGGCTTCAAAAGCCCGAAGCTAAAACGACGCGTTGGACCCGAATGCCTCAGAAGGATGTCTATTCAAAGAAGATAACAGCGGAAGAGGAGGAGAAGAATTTCGTCCTCGTGTTGAAGGACCGGCTCTCATTTTTCCCTGAGGAAGGCGAGACATTCAGGCTCATACATAATGGCCAACCTCGAAAGGCAAGGATCGAATCATACCCATGCTCTTGCAGGGGACCCGACCAACCACATTCGCACTACTTTGTGAAGTCAAAGGGTCTGAGGGCCGGCGATCGAGTCACGATTCAGCGCGACGTGAAAGGCGGCGGCCGCTACTTTTTGCAGGTCCAACATCACCCCCGGAGAACCTAGGTTATTACCAAGCCCCGTTCGACTCGCGACCTGGCTGAGCCGATGGTTCAGGTCGACCTACTGGGCGGAATAGGGGAAATCGGCGGAAACAAGTTTCTCGTCGAAGACTCAGACTCTCGAATACTCCTAGACTTCGGAATGAGTCTAGGAGCCAGAGGGCAGTTCTTCTCTGAACCATTCCTCTCGCCCAGAGACAGACAAGGCCTCGTGACACTCGGAATTCTACCGGACATACACGGCCTCTACAGAGACGAGGAGAATCCACCCGTCGAAGCCGTAGTCCTCAGCCACGCGCACATCGACCACTCTATGTGTATCTCACTACTGAACAGGAAAATTCCGGTCTATTGCGGCGAGACAACGCTATCGATTCTCAAGACACTGTCGGAGATGCGTCCTAGAGGCTTCGAGAACGACCTTCAAGGAATAGAATTCAAATCCTTCAGAACCGGCGATAGCCTGAGTTTCGGAAAGATCCAGCTCGAGCCAATCCATGTGGATCATAGCATCCCCGGCTCATACGCTTTCCTAGTTCATACCTCAAAGGGAACGATAGCCTACAGCGGGGATTTCAGATCCCACGGACCAAAGTCGAACATGACAAAGGACTTTTCTGACGCGGCTGAACGATCTGAGCCCGAACTCTTTCTTTGCGAGGGAACCAATCTAGTCAGAGGAGATCTGCGAACCGAGCAAGAAGTGCTGGAAAAATCCGAGCATGTCGTTAAGAAGACAAAGGGAGCAGTGCTCGCCAGCTTCTCTTCGGCGGACATCGACAGGTTAAGGACCTTCCATGAGATTGCCGAAAAAAACGAACGACTTCTTGTCGTGTCGATGAAACAAGCCTATCTTCTCAGGTCCCTCGCAAACGACAAGCACCTAGAGGTTCCGAATGTGATTGGGGACCCACACATCGCGGTCTATCAGAGATCGAAGAAGACTTACTACAACTGGGAGAAGGACATTCTCAGTTCTGTGACCGTGAAGACTTCGAAAGATATTCGGGAGATGCAGCCGAAGATAATTCTGGCCTCCAGTCCCTACGATATGAACGAAGTCTTAGACATACAGCCCGGTCCAGGCGGCGCATACATCAACAGTAGCTCGGAGCCGTTCAATGAGGAAATGGAGATGGACCACGAACGATTCACAAACTGGCTGAACCACTTTGGACTGCCCATGTACCAGATTCACAGCTCGGGCCACATGATGCCTACAGAACTACGAGAGACGATTGCCCAGGTGAAGCCGAAACGGCTGATACCTATCCATACCGAGCAGCCTGAACTGTATCGTCTGTTCGTGAAGGATCTCACAATGGTCGAACTTGGAAGCAAGGGCTCGACAATCGAAGTCTAAACCCATGCTCCATAGGAATACCTTTTAGGGCAAAAGAACGTGGTTATCGCAGGGATAATGAATTGTTCAGTCAGGTTGATTATGTAATAATCGGAGTCTCCGACATGGCTCGTTCAGTCAAGTTCTACCACGACACATTGGGCCTTCTCCTCAAGTATGAGACCAAGGAATGGACGGAGTTTGCGACGGACAAGACGACTTTAGCGCTTCACTCTGGGCCTAAAACTGCCAGAGGAGAGCCGGGTTCCGGAGAGATTGCTGCGGGGAAATGTTCAATCGGATTTGTTGTCCCGGACATCGAAGAGTCGTTCAGAGAGCTTCAAGCAAAGGGTGTGCACTTTGTGATGCATCCTCAGCAGCGCGAAGGCGAAGGAATCAAACTAGCAGAATTCGTAGATCCTGATGGGCTCATTATCTCGCTTTCGCAAGCAGTAGAACGCACTGAGAAGGCAAAGATACCTGCCGTTTCTGCTAGCTAGTCGTTTTTCCACCCACTAGGACCCTCCCTATTGCGATACCTTGTTCTCTGAACTAAGGGGCGTTGAGCCGCAGTCGGGCTGAACTCGAATGATTGCAGAGGAAAAGCATGCCATTCTGAAAGACGGTCGAAGAGTCGGGCTTCATGCCTACAAGCCGTCGGACAAGGAGGAGCTCGTTTCGATGTACGCGAGTCTTTCACAGGATACTCTCAAGTGGAGCATGCCTCCCTACAATCGCGAGAGAATAGAGCGCATGACTTCCGACTTGGACAACAGAATAATTGTCTTAGCGTTTGATAGTCGCAAGGTTGTGGGGCATCTTCAGATATCTCTCGCTACTAATGCCCGGTTTCGAGGCACAGGAGATCTCTTCATCTACCTGCATCAGGATTTTCAGAACGCTGGATTGGGTGCGGCCTTGATGAGGGAAGGTATCGCATTAGCCAGAGCTCGAAAGGTGCACCGGGTCGAATTGACTGTTGTTGCTGATAATCATCGAGCGATTAGATTGTATGAGAAGGTGGGTTTCCAGCGGGAGGGTCTGAAGCGGGAGAACTATCTTGGGGAAGATGGGAGGTATCATGATGAGGTGGAAATGGGAATCCTGCTATGATTCCCAGCGACGTTTCCGAAGCGAAGAGCTGGATCGCGCGTTTCAGGCTCGTTTCTCCGGTTTAGCTCCATTTGGGGCCTAAAACGAGTAGCGGATGGACGCATAAAAACCCGGCTGCCCTCGTTTGAGGGTTCCTGATCGTCTGGCTAGTTGTGCTTGTGAACTCGGTGAGCTCGGGCCTTTCCGTTCTTCCTTTTTGCCCTAGTTCTCTCTTCCTCGACTGTTACGAGGAGGGTATCTCCCCTCTCGAGGCCCAAGCGTTGGAAGTAGGACCTTGGTACGACTATTCTTACGTCGTCGCCTTCGTTGATCATTTTGACCTCCAGAACACTGCTCATGCGATAACATTACCTGCCCTTTGGTATAAGAACTGTGGACTGGTAAAGCAGTAGAACGATACCCTAGGCTATACAAAGTTGTCATTGGGAACGTCGATACTAAGATGAGTAGAATTGGTAGTTGTCGCTACCTAGCCGAGTAGAATTAGTAGGAAGTTGCGAGGCTGGTCTAGGGTTTGACCCCAAGATACAATCCCCGACCCATCAGACCCTCACCGTCAAAGACGGCCTCCAAGCCAGCATCGCGGAACGCATCAAGATACTCTTCATGGGTCCAGAGACCCATCGACTCTCTGTCGACGATATGCTGAACCTTGCTAGGAGTCCCGATAAGGTAGTGGTATTCGAAGGCTGAGATAGGTCCCCGGACCTTGCTGATGTTAATCCGCGCGATCTTCAGATTCGGCTTATCGACAGAGTTGAAGCCGACAATTCCTTTATGGAAGTTGGCAGGAGTGATCCATGGTTCAAGAATCATCAAACCCCCAGGTTCAAGATGGCTGGCTATGTTGCGAACCGCCTTTCTCATAAGAGTCTTTGTCCTGACATGTCCAATAGCGCTGAATAGGCATGTAATGATGTCGAACCGATTTTTGAGTTTGAAACTGGTCATGTCCCCGCGGTGGAAGACGACGTCAGGGTGTTTCTTGCGAGCTATCCTCAGCATTTCCGGGCTAAAGTCCAATCCCTCGACTTTGTAGTGTTGTTTCAGGTAGGCAATGTGATTGCCAGTTCCACATGCAACATCCAGAAGATGGTCGCCCGGCGATTTCTTGTCCTGCTCGATTAGAGTCTCGATTTTCTCGGCTTCTTTCCGGTAGTTCTTGAAGTGGTAGATCTCGTCGTAGTAGTCTGCTAGTTGCCTGTACATTCGCAAGGATCTCGACTGCTGCTCCCGACGACTATCCGGAGGTATCTGATGCCTGTTTAGGTGTGGAGGGGCAGAGTGATTGACTCTTCGGGATGAACGAGCCCAATGGTTATGAGCTGTGTAATGCTCTCGAGGACTTGTACTCGAATCTCGGTAGGCGAGAGATTCTTCTCGCTGGCGATATCTGTCGTGATCTCGTCGATTGTCTTTTCTCCGTTACTTTTTTCCCAGAGGTTGGCGATGTCGTCGCTTCCCAAGTATCGAGCGTTGGCCTCGTTGATCAGTACTATCTTCCCGTCCGGGTTCTTGGCGATGTGCCCCTTCTTTCTCGGCTTGAACGTTGAAGGATTGAATTCTATCGTAACAGGCTCTTGTGCGGCTTCTAACCGTTTCCTGGCCTCAGGGCTCATCTTGTCCGGGGTCCAGGGCGGCTCCCAGACGATCTCGACTTCTGCCTTTTTCACGCCAGGGATCTTCTCGATTTCTGTCTGAACTTGATGCATTAGGTAAGCGTGCGCGGGACAGCCCACTGTCGTCAGAGTCATCCGAACCTTGACGTTGTCGTCATCGATTGCAACTCCGTAAACGAGTCCAAGGTCTACAATGTTTACCGGAATCTCGGGATCATAGCAGTTGCGGAGCACGTTCATTACTCCGTCCACTGTAAGAGATTCGGCCATGAAAGCTGACCCTAGGATACGATATCTCCTCCCGGATTAATAGATATGTCCTAACCTTGGATGTACGAAAATTCTCGAAAATCTATGGCTCGCGTCCGCAAAAGAATCATGCTTTCGGGTTTGAGGTCTCTCCTTTAGACCGGCGTTGTGTCAGGGATTGATGGAATACGAGCCCTATGACGACTAGGATAGTTGCCGCAGTGAAGAGGTAGAATCCTTGCTGGAACCCCCAGTTGACGGTTACTCCAAATATTGATTCTGAGCCTGTCGGTTGCGATATGCAGCCATTTCCTTGACAATTGTTGGAGACAGCGTATCCAATGAGCCCCGCATAGCCTATAATGGCGGCGACGGAAGTCACTAGACTGCTGGCAAGGATTCTGACCCGCGGTGTGAAGCTTCCAGCTATTGCCAGAGCAGTGGAGACAAGCAATAAGGCGAGTATGATGGGGCTGTATGTTGTGATCGTGTTGGAAAAGTTTGAGGCGTTGTTGATGTCAGGGTTGTGGCTGGGACCTCCAAAGAATCCCCACATCGAGGAGGTAGAGCTGCCGAAGCCCGTGGTTGTTATTCCCCACCAAGGCAATAGGATGCTGATGAGGGCTAGAATGCCTGCTATTACTCCGAGGAAGTTCACTCGTGGGAGCGTCGTGGTCAAGGAATCCCTCCGTCTTCAGCTTAGACCACAACTAATCGTTTGGATATTAAGCGTCTTTGACAGAAACGTGAGACTTCAACTGGCCTGGTTCTCGAGCGGAAGCTTGGTCAGCTTTTTGTAATCCATTGAGAATAGCCGGAACGATCGTTTGTGAAGTTCATTGTCGCTGGCGGACTTAACACGTTCGCCAACTGGAAACAGATTCAGACCGCGGCAGTAGAATCTGACCAGCTCGGATACTGGGGATTTGTGCTCCCAGACCATTACATGTGGGGGCCCGATAGAGGAGGTGATTCTACCGTTGAGACTTGGACGGCCTTGACATATCTTGCGGCGAAGACAGAGAAGATCCGACTCGGAACCCTTGTAACTCCCATTCCCTTTCGCCCACCCGGAATGCTAGCAAAGACAGTAACCACTCTCGACCTCATCTCGAACGGACGGACGATTCTTGGTGTTGGAGCAGGATGGTCCCGAACAGAATTCGAAGGATACAGCGAGTGGAATTCGAACAAGGTCAGAGTCGACAAGACCCGCGAAGGATTGGAACTCATTCTGAAACTCTGGACCCAAGAAAAGGTCGACTTCAAAGGAAAATTCTACCATGCCAAGGGAGCAACCCTTGACCCGAAGCCTGTTGTGAAACCTCATCCTCCTCTCCTCTTCGGAGGCATCGGTCCACGAATGCTCAGGATGGCAGGAGAATACGCGGACATCTGCATGATACCTGCCTTTCCGAATGTTGACAATGCCAAATCACGCAAGATCGTCATGGACCAAGCTCATCGCCGAGAAAGATCTGGGAAGATCTCCATGGCCGACATGGCACCCTTCCCGCGAGGCCCCGAGTCAAAGTACGGACGAAAGGAGTATCAGAAACACGTTGAAGCGGCAAGCGAGGCCGGCAGCAAATACTTCATCACCCCGTTTCCCCCGACAAACTACCTAGGCTCACTCCTAGATTTTGCCGAGAACATCATACCATCCTACGCAACATAGGGCCACCGGCGCATGCGATCGCAGCTTGGCGTGAGCCTGAATAATTGGAAGGGTCTGAGAAATCTGACTTTTTTCGGAACTCAGCTGGTCATGCAATGATTTTAGCGGTTGCGACGGGTGCTAGATGACCGTTCATCGTAAGAACCTCGCTATTCTTGAACGAGAGTGTTACCAGCACCGTCACAGAACTCGTGGGAGTAATCTGTAGGCCTCCGTTCATGATGGTAACTTTCAAGCTCCCGCTGGGAATGATGTAAGTCGCGCTTGCTCCCGTCGAGAAATTGACTGTTATGTTCGTCATGTTGAAGCGAAGAGAATCATATTGACCCGTTGAAAGCTTGACCGAGCCGAGGATTTTTGACGTGCTTAGCACGGTGATCAAGTCTATGTTCTGTTGTGCCACATTTACTGACTTCCACGCACTCGCATTTCCCTGACCCGTAGCGTGAATTTGGAATTGCGAGACGGTTGCGTAGATGTGCGCGATCGAGGGATCGTACTGTTGCGAATTGCCTGGAGGAGCTAGGACCGGGTCCGTGATGCTCAAGACGAGCGTTCCTTCGACATAGTCGGTGTAGAACAGATAACCTGCGACTGCGCCGATAATGATGATCGCCAGGATGACAGCAATCGGGCCCTTAGACAACGCCTACTCAGGAAGATCTTCTTTCCAGTCGCGACTTAATCCTAGTGAACTCAACACAATGTGTGTCAGGTACTATCCGACGCGAATAGCCTGATCGATATGTTAGGCCAAATCCGAAGTGTGGGGACGCAAACGCGCATTTCGAAAGCGAAGGGCTCTTAGGGCTACGCGGTTGAACCGGTCGCATTCGTGGAGTCAATTTCTCCGATGCTCCTAGTTTCCTGATTGGAGGATTCGCGTTCATCCGGGTTGATGTGGGACTCAACTTCTGCCTTGGTGCGTTGGTGGGTCGTATCTGACTGGTCAACCGTTTCCCTATGTACGGGACGAGACTCGTGTTCCGAACACCATTTAGCGAATGCTTCCTCAGCGGCTTTGCTGAGGGACCCGCGACCATAGCCGTGGACGCTCATAGCGATTCGTCTGAACTTCTCGTTCAAACTGTCTGAGAGATAGATCTTCAACTCTGCCATTTGCTCAACGACCCTTTTTTGTCACTTTGTCACTAAAGGGACGCGGCTAAACTGGCTATTGTAACATGGACCCTCGCATGACTGGTTCCGGCACGGGTAACTGCTCAGAGGCCCTATGTGTCAAATGGAAAAAGTGGTCGTAATGTCGAAGCAGTCGCAGTCAAACCTAATGGACGATCTCCGACCCATAATGCCACCTCTCATACGCCTGCTCGCAGGAATCATCGTGCTCGTCGTCATACAGGCAACAGTCCTCGGCTTCCCAGGCATCACATCGCTAATCCCTACCACCACGTTCACTATAGCTGCTTTAGTAGTGTTCACGCTGGGACTAGTCGTGTCCGCCATCGTACTGAAGTTCGGAACACAACTATCTACCTCTCTAGGCGATGCTTACAAGAGCTACCGCAGCTATACACCACTGCTCACCTGGCTATTCCAGATGATAGCGCTGGTAATCCTCTACAATGTTTCCAAGCCTATCACAGCTAGCTATTTCGCAACAATCCCCTGGGCCTATCCACTGATATTCCTACTGATAGCTATCGGCCCAACCATCAAGGTCGTAATGAACACGGTCAGCGCCCTCGAAGGCAAGAACACCTCCAAACACCTTCAGACCAACTAGCTAAGCAAAGAAATCTCCACTAAACCAGTTCAATCAAAACGCGGCCGGAGGTTAGGTTAAACCACCTTTTTTGTTATCCTCCGAAAAACTTCTTGGCGTCCCGAATCTCTACCGACTAAGAACAGTTGCAGAGTTTTTCCAATCCAGACTTGACGAGGATTATTGCCACGATCATCGCGGTGGTCGCAGGAACTCCCACAACACTTGACACGAGAGGAGCGACAGCATAGGCCAGCGACTGAAAATCACCGTATTCGCTTCTCTTGTTACAATAGCGCCAATCGACGCAGATCTTTGCCCTCAACCTCTCTAACGACCCAGAGACGAAAGATCTGCCTCTCTGAGCCGCGTTCTGCCTCGTGATAGTCGCCGTCTTAGGGAATTCGGGAGCGATTAGAGAGCGGCCCAGTTCCTCGTAGAGATCCTCAAGGCTCTTAGAGAGTAACTGTTCTATGCTGGAAGACATGGATTTCTCATTGAGAAGGCTCAACGTAATTAAGCATCAAGCATCCCCGAAACCCCTCAATCGCAATTTCGGAAAATTAATGTGGCCCACCCCTACCACGGGCTCTTAATCGATGAGTTGCCATCGCTGAGATTCAAAATGGTGGAAGATTTTACAAGGCGCTTCACCGGTCGAGCTCTGTTCTATTCAACCTCGAGGCCCAGCTACCCAAGTCGGATTCTTGATATTCTCAGAACCGAGATCGGTTTCGATCAGACCTACGTCATAGCAGATATCGGATCCGGAACGGGTCTTCTCTCGGAGCTGTTCTTAACCAATGGTAACCGTGTAATCGGAGTCGAGCCCAACGACGACATGAGGTTATTCGCTCAGAACAAACTCGGCAAGTCCCAGAAATTTCTCAACGTGAAAGGAACTGCAGAAAATACAGGTCTTGAAAGCGCAAGCATTGACCTAGTCACTGTTGGACAGGCGCTTCATTGGTTCGACTGTGAAGCCTCATCAAGAGAGTTTGCAAGGATACTGAAAGCGAACGGTCATGTTTGCATTATCTATAATGATAGAAACCACGATGATTCCTTCATGAAGGACTATGATCGAATCGTGAGCAAATACGCTCGAAACCGCGCAAATGTTCCAAGCCTCGATGATGCGTATTTGTCTAGGTTTTTCAAAAAACGAAAATACTCGAGGTTCTCCTTGCCCAATGAACAGTTTCTGGACTTTGAAGGTCTCCTAGGCAGAATGACCTCTGCATCTTACATGCCAGGTCCCGCTGATGACAAGCTATTCGCCGGGTTGAAAGAAGATGTTACTCATGTCTTCAAGGAACATGCGAAACTGGGCAAGATCAGAATGCTATACGACACTATAGTTTTTCTCGGAAAAATTCTGGGCTAATCTCTCTAAATACGTCGTCGGTGGGCATCGATCTCGAGGCTCGTAATTCCATGAAAGGGTCCGACTTGCTAGCGCGATGTCTTGAGAATGAGGAGGTGGAATTTGTCTTTCAAGTTCCCGGCGAAGAAACCCTTGCCATCACGGACTCTCTGGGACAATCGAGGAAGATCAAACTCATCACTGTCCGGCACGAGCAGGCCGCCGCCTTCATGGCCGGGGTCTACGGCCGTCTCACGGGTCGGCCTGGAATCTGCGTGGCAACACTGGGACCTGGTGCCACAAACTTGGCGACCGGAATCGCAGACGCTAACGTAGACCGAGCTCCTTTGATCGCCGTTACAGGACAGGCGGCCCTGGAGCATTTCCACAAGGAGTACCATCAGTATGTCGACGTAGTGAACATCTTACGCCCGATTACGAAATGGAACACACGGATTTTCAAGGCGGACACTATTCCCGAAGCTGTGAGGAAGGCTTTCAGGACCGCTGAGGCGGAGAAGCCTGGCTCGTGCCATCTGGAAGTCCCGGAAGATATCGCTGACGAAACTGCCCATACCACGCCGATTCCTCAGATTGCCGGTCCGGAACAAGCTCGTCCCACAACCAGTCAGATACAACAAGCCGCCCAACTCATCAACAAGTCCAAGGCTCCTCTGATCCTCGCCGGCAACGGAATCATCAGATCACGGTCAACCGCACCCTTCCGCGAGTTTCTAGCGGAGGCCAAGATTCCAGTGGCCCACACTTTCATGGGCAAGGGGGCGCTGCCTGACGATAACCCTCTCAGTCTCTACGCCATAGGACTGCCCTCCCAAGAACTAGTTAGCAAGGCCTTCGAGCTCGCAGACCTGATCCTCGCAGTGGGCTACGACCTTGTCGAATACGCCCCATCACTATGGAACCCTCGTAATGATAAAACAATAATTCACGTGGACAGCACGACCGCCGAGATTGACACCAACTATCAGCCCGACATACAACTCGTTGGGCATATCGGCCAGACGCTATCAATTCTAACGGGCCAAGTTAAACCTCGACCCAGCAATTTCGCAAAATCCGTCAGGGAAAGCATTCTCGCAGAAGCCACGGCCAAGTCGCAAGACGACTCATACCCGCTGAAACCGCAAAGGATTCTGCATGATCTACGAGACGCTTTGAAGCGGGATGACATTCTTGTCAGCGATGTGGGCGATCATAAGCTCTGGATTTCGCGACTGTTTCCAACATACGAGCCGAACACGGTGCTCATCTCCAATGGTTACGCGAGCATGGGCATAGGGCTACCGGGAGCCATAGCCGCCAAGCTAGTCCATCCTGATCGAAGAGTCGTCGCGGTATGTGGAGATGGAGGATTCCTCATGACAGCCCACGAACTAGAAACAGCCGTCCGAATAGAAGTAGGCATTACAGCGGTCGTGTTCCACGACAACGCTTACGGATCGATCAAGAGAAAACAACTGGCCCGTTTCGGGCGTGCCTCAGGAGTGGATTTTGGAAATCCAGACTTTGTCCAGGTAGCCAAGGCGTTCAACGCTCAGGGCTATCGTCCAAGCAGAGCTTCCGAACTGGCCTCGATCATCGAGAGCGCTCTTGATTCGCCTAAGCCAAGTGTAATTGACGTCCCAGTGGATTACTCGTGAGATTTCTGCGTCGTGTTCTTTCACTTCTCCAGTTCTCTCTTGGCTTGCTTCCAATCTTTGACTTCGAAGCCATGTTTTACGAGCAGCCTAGAAGACCCGCTGTTATTTGGATTCAGGGTAGTATAGAGAAGTTTTACGCCGTGTGAACGAGCGTGATTGACCGCTTTCGAAATTAGCCTGCTTCCAATTCCCTTCTTCCTAGTTTCTGGGAGAACCGCTATGTATTCCAACCAAATTTCTCTTTTCGCGCCCTGTATATAGGAGGTCGGCTGAGCTAGAATGAACCCCACAAGTTTTCCGTCGGTCTCTGCCACGAAACTTGTTTCAGTTCCCACGTAATGATTGAAGTATTGTGGTGTAATCCATCGTTCTATTGAGTCTTTGTCACCCGTCTCCTTCAGGTATTGCAAGTACTCATTTACAATTATTCTCTCGATGTTCTTGACCGCTCGGTAGTCATTCGAAGTGAGCCTACGTGTCCTAACCTTCAAACAAGACCCTCGTGTCAGCGAGTAGGCGAGGCGGGATTGACCGAGGCTATTTAGACCACTAGGCCTTTGAGCAAAACACTAGTATCTGCCCGCGTATCCATCTGCCCCTGAGTTCTATTCTTTCCGCTTGCCCATTATCAACAGGACTTCAGGATATGAAAGACCGGTATCACTGATTTGCCTTGCATAGTCCTCCCATAAGGAATGAAAATTAAACACTTTCCCGAACGGTCTTGCGTCGACGATGTCCTTTATCTCAATCTTCGCCTCCTTTTCGTCCATCGAAATACTTGGATCATAGCGCAGCTCAGTCATATTCGTCAGGCCTTGGTTCTCCAGCTCATTTGACACGACCCTAGTTGTTGGAAGGCCCACGCCAAATTCTCTTCTCTGTATTAACTCGTACAGTTTCTGACTCTGTCTTAGTGAAGATTCTGGGTAGCCATTGTCCGCGAAAGCTAAGACTCCTCCTGGTCTCAGGACCCTGAGAGATTCCTTGAGAACTCTTCTCAACACTTCTTCTCCTCCCGTCAGCACGACATCTTGAAGAGCGTTGAACGAGATTACCGCATCGAACTGCACGCCACGAAAGGGCATCGCTCCGGCGTTCCCCACGACCCAAGAGATCTGGTTGGTCAGATTAGCGATCCTTCCACCGGCAATAGCAATTTTGACCTGCTCACCTCCCAGGAAATCTATACCAACCACATGTGCCTCAAAAGCAGACGCACTCTCGAAGGCCAGGAAACCACGGCCGAAACCTACGTCGAGAATTAAGCTATGGTTCGGAACTTCCAGTTGACTGAGCAACCAACCTCGCGCCTCCCCAAATATCACGTATCTCTTTGTCACACCAAGCTTGTCGGGTGGACTCCGTGAGATCCAAGAGTCACGCACACTTTGAACACCGTCGCTCACACGCCACTCTTCCAGATGTCTCATTGTCGCCTTGTCAACATAGGTCCCGCTTTATTCTCAAGAGAAAATTAGAGAATATTTGATAGAGGAAAATCGCTCCAAGACCCCTGGATTGGAGTCATTAGGAGAACGGATTTTCTAGGGTTTACCTTTGACCCTGATGGTCCTTAGAATAACCCAGTATGACAACGCTCCAACCCCTGCGAGGGGGAGAGATACTCCCAGCAGATTACCGACGATGCCGGTGCTTAGAGCGCTTCCTCCAAAAGCGGAGTCTCGCAGAGCGCTCGCTGCGAGACTCAGAGGATTATTCTCGGCTATCGCAACAATGGGTCCCGGCAAGTATTGAGATATCGTCGAAGCTGGGTAGAAAATTGTGCTGATCGTTACCATTGAGACTTGGAGTGCTTGCGCGTAGGTCCAGTAGATCTCTCCTACTCTAGAGATGCTGGCGAAGAAAGCTGCAAGACCCGCGATCCCCGTGGCTAAGATGAATAGAAACGGAAGGAGAAGGATCGCGTTCATAATGCCCTGTGGGGGAACCACGACGAAAGCGATTATCAGAAGCAGGCCGGAGTAGACGATCCCTCCGAGACCTCCCGAAATTATGTACGCGGCCACCAGACCCGAGGTTCTGACTGGCAGGGTCATATAGTATTGCACTACCCCTTCACGAAGAGCGAGCCAGATACGGCGTCCGGTATCCGTGGCAGCTGAGAACAATCCCAT
>Ga0209761_1000235_pt1 | contig 31872 bp, 35 predicted proteins | sample GraSoi013_1_40cm_4_FD_185818 | JGI IMG/M metagenome (GOLD analysis project Ga0209761, IMG submission 185818) | Grasslands soil microbial communities from the Angelo Coastal Reserve, California, USA - Sample 09_25_2013_1_40cm (SPAdes) (version 2) | ecosystem: Environmental > Terrestrial > Soil >... | reverse complement strand
CTTGACCTCGTCCTCCTCTGATACGTCGAGTATGCCTGTCTCGGTGACCTTGAATATTCTCTCACCCTCGGGAAGGTATGGGCTGGAGACGAGGCGCGCTATCCTAATTGGGCCGCTCGCCGCGCGCCGTAGAAAGACCCGAGTATGGCTTGTGTGGGCGACAATGTGGCCGCCGACCGCGTCGACTGCATTCGCGAAGAACTGGTCGGGCTTCGACATGACCTGGTTAGTTACAACTGCCACGGCGTTGAATCCTCTGGCGAGTCGTATTAGCCTGTGCATGTGATTGTTCAAACGTTGCTGTCGTTCTGCCAGCATCTCTCTTCCCAGATACTCGCTTCTAAAATGGGACGTTAGCGAGTCGATTATTATCACTCGTATGTTATTGTCCTTGATTATCTGATCCGCTTTTTCCAAGAGAAGGACTTGGTGATCTGAGTTGTACGCCTCTGAGTAGATTATTCTCTGCGCAACGTCCGTCGCTTCCAGCCCTGCGGACTTTGCCATCCGGACGATCCATTCGGGACGAAAAGTCTGCTCAGTGTCCAGATACAATGCACCACCATCCAGACCGCCTCTGTCTACTGGAAGCTGAACATTGACGGCTAGTTGATGGCAGAGGATTGATTTGCCAACTCCATACTCCCCGTATACTTCCGTGATCGTCTGGGTTTCTAGTCCGCCGCCGATCAGCTCGTCGAAAGATTTGCTACCGGTCGTAAGCCGTCGCACGTTGGCCTTCATCCTCATCAGCTCGTCAGCTCTGATGAACGAGAGTGAGATGCTGTCTCGGGCCACACCGATGATCTTCGCAGCCTGTTTCTCGCCGATCCCAGCAGGGACGAGCTCTCTGATGGTGGCCGTTGCTAGACTCTCGACTGTGTGGAAGCCGAGCTCTTTCAGCTTGTCAGCGGTTGATGGGCCGACACCCGGGAGGTCTTCTACAACTTCGTATTTCCGGGCGGTTTCTTGAGTCACCATGGCTCACTTTGAGAGCTAGACTGTTTTCGCTCTGTGCCGTATTTTAATGTGCGAAAAGATGCGCCGTCTCTGATTTAGCTTGTAGATCGGTGCGAAGATAATCCTGTCACTGGTCAATGTACCGCGTTTCATCTTCCACCGGTTACAGCACGCTTATGGTGATTGCGGAGACGGGCATCTTGCGTTGAGGATTATTGGGGGTTGAGGAGGAGGCCCAACCCAAGAAGAGTGGAAGCAGAAGGTACATCGAAACTTTGTTGGGCTGGCATGGAGAAGACTCCGCGGGGAGCAATCTATACCAGACCACACTCCTCACATCCATACTCGAATACGGGATCATCCTATTTTTCGGCGTCTGGCTAGTAACCGAATACTTCTACAATATCTACGAACAACAATACTTCGGATCCTTCGACCCAGTATTCCTAGTGGTCGTCCTGATGATCGCCTCCGCATACGGCTTCACCCGCATCATCTCAAACATGCGAAACGAGCTGAAGCCTCGCAAGAAAACCAGTAAACCGGAGGACGACTACTGATGGTCAAGATCCGGATCGGAACAACCATCTCCTTCCTAGTCAACCTATTCCTCACATTCTGGCTCGTAAACCAGTATCTGAACGACGTCTACTTCCAGAACTACGTCAACACGTCCATCGGACCCTATTCACCGTTCATAGTTCTCACCATCGGGCTAGGCGGCGGATCAGGCTTCGGCTACGTTCTGCTAAAGAGGCGGCACGGTGACCAAGGCCTCGTAGGAAAGATCCAGAAATCGAAATCCTTCAAACCAGGATCACTACTTTCAACCGGGGCCCCGGTCGCCTCACCTTCGAGACAGATCCTTCCAACCGGCGCACCGCCATCCTCGACGTCAAAGCACACAGTCTACTCGGTCCCACCACTGCCCAAGAGCTCAACCCCAAGCAGTTCGAGAAACAGCCCTAGCGTGACGTGGTCAGCTGGCGCCAAGCCCTCTTCAGAACCTTTCCCGGGTCAGAAACAGGAAACGATGGGCAAGAGCACCTCGGCAGTCCTCCAGACTCTCAGGGCGGAAGCGTCCAGACCAACATCCTCTCCATATACGCCACCCCCCCAGAACCAACCGAGTCCGACAATGCGCCAACCAGCTGAGCAAGCGCCTCGGTCAGCACCGGGCCCTAGCTGGAGTCCGCCCAAGTCAACAATGGACGAGAAGAGATCAGATTCAGGTCCACTCTTTCAGAAACCGGGCCTCGACACTTCAGCTCGACAAGGGGTACCGTTCCCAAGTACCCCGGTTCCATCTCAGAGTTCACAGTCCTCTGCAGTTCCATCAAAATGGGCTCCCCCCCTAGACCGGCCGGGAACTGGGCCATCATCTGAGTCTACGGGGGTCCGATCGATCCCTCCACTGCCTCCCAAATGGACGCCGGGCTCAGGCCCTACCAATCCGCAGGGTTCCCCGCCTCCTCAGGGAATACCTCGACCAGGCCCAATGCCCATGAGACCCCCGGTTCCCCCAACACAGGGTGGGCCCCGCCCGTTTGTCATCCAAGGTCCGGGTAGACCAGGAGAGCAGCGTCCCATGGCACCGCCGAGACCCTTCGGTGCCGGTCCCCCCAGACCTCCACCAGGAATGGGACCTCAACCTGGACCCGGTCAACCTGGACCCCGACCACCTGCTCCTATGGGCGGACCAATGCCAATGCCTCAGCCTTGGAAGCCGCCTACGCAAACTCCCGACAAGGAATCATCAGACTCCCTAGCGAAATCCGAATCGTTCGGGGATCTGTCCTCGACAAGACCGGGGACTGAATCGAATAACCCTCCAGCTGCGGGTGGCGGCGGAGGAGAGATGGACTGGGACACAGCCCTTGACACGATATTGAAGACTCTCCGGAAAGACCGAGGAGTCGGAGAGGCAAAGTAGGGACTTTGACCCATCAGAGACAGTTACACCAAGTCTTAGGCTCTTACAAAACAGACTTCCACTTGGCGCTTCGAAGAAGGAGGGAAGGATAGTTTGAGGAGACTCCTTATCAAACTCGTGGCCATAGAGACCGCGTTCGTAGGCTGGCTCTCATACTGGTTGTTCCTCGTCTACGCAAATAACCCTTCTGTCGCCGACCAATTATCTAGTAGTCTCCAGAGATTCCCACAGCTATCGTTCAGCACAATTGACATTGCTGTTATGGTCATAATCGCAACACTCGCCATCACCCTAGCTTTCAAGTTCCAGAGAGGACTGCGGCCAGGTATTCGACTAGAAAGAGCATTGCAGATGCTCGAGAATCTGATGAAACGCAACCTCGTACTTGAGGCACAGGTCGCTGAGCTGAAAATCGAAAAGGTTCACCCAGCCCCTGTTGTCATAACAACTCCAACCGTTGCTCCCAATCAGACCGAACCCCGTCCGGGATCATGGGAGAAAGCGTTTCGAACGCCACTAGAGGCAGGCCCTCCAATGAGCGCGAGATCCATGGGATCAAACCGCGACGACGTTCCCTTCGGTCGTGAGACAGGAGTCCCTCCGCCGAGGATCGAGGCCGTGCCACCGACTAGTACACCCCCCTTCGCAAAACCGATCATGATAACTGAGAAAGGCGCTGAGAAACCATTGCCGCAGACGGTCGTTTCAGAGAGAACCTTCGACAGACCGACGATGACTCCTCAAGGAGGTCAGAGCGCTTTGAGCTGGGAAGACAGCCCCAAATTCATAGGAGAGTCCCGAGGAATCCTCACGCCTTCATCTCCTACTAGAAAGGCGCCATCAGTCTCCGACTCAGGCGGACTGAGACAGCCCTACATCCCTGCCCCAGCGCCGAAAATAGTCCCGTCAAGTGTTATCGTCGGGCCAATGGCCAACCCCGTGGTCCCCAAGGCTCTCCCCCGACCCCCTCGTCCGACCAGTTTTCCCAAGAATCCAGTGCCGAGCGCAAGTCCCCAATCTGGCTTTGAAGCCACTAAACCGCGCCTAGACATTCCACAAATTAGTCCAAGTCCAGTTAAACCATCAACTCCTGAGGATACTGCAACAACCCGAGAGCATTCTGAGAAGACTCAATCCAAATCGGATGATAAGAGCTCAGACGCGACAGACGGGAAGGACGGTGTCAAGTCTTCCGAGTCTTCGAAGAAGAAGTTTCCATCAGAAGAAGACTGAAAGATCGCAACGCTTTGTGCCGAGTTTTTCCATCGAACAGTCACGACTTCTCTGAAGGAGCATGTCCGAGCCAATCCTTCAACGCCTTCTGGTCGGACTTCATACGCTTCTGCAACGTTTCCAAGCTCTTCTGCAGCGTCAGCGGCTTGAACTCGATCTTCATCTTCTCCACGGTCGGCAGAACACCCTTGGCAAGTGACGGTGCGACTATGATCGGTCGAAGCTTTTTGCCCTCTGCTGGTGAAAGGTACTCCAGATATTCGACGAGCTGCTTAACTGCAGCAGCTCCAGCCGGGTCCTTCTTAATCTCAATGACCACCGTGTTTCCCTGAGAATCGATTCCGTAAACGTCGACGAATCCGGGAGCAACTTTCTTCTCGAAGTCTATCACTCGAAGCCCTTGCTCGATCAGACCCGGCTCGGCGAGAATGGCCTTCTGCATTTCCTCCTCACTTGAGTGGAGGATGAACTCGGCCTCGTCCTTCAAACTGAACGTGCTGAGAAACTCGATTCTGTCCATTTCGATCGTCAGCGTCTCCAAGGGACTCGGGCGGACAGCCTTCACCAGTAGACGCCCACTCTCGATTCGGGTCTGAAACACGCATCCTGATGGCTGCCAGTTGACGGGCTGGTAGTCTCTGCTCCTGTGAACCAGCACACAACCATCACCCTTCAGAACGATTAGACGTTCACCCTCTCCGATGTCGCTGCCCGTCCGGCCGGAATAGCTGATAGTGCAATTCGCGACCATCGTCACCATCATCCGAGCCTCCAACGCCTTCCCTAGTTCCAAACGAGCCTCATCTAGCCCAGGGGAGACCAAGACCACCATCGAAGATCCACGTCAGAAAGATTCAACTCTCCATCCGCAATATATCAGTATGATTTGGAAAAGGACGATAGGCAAGTCGCAGAATGGTACAACGCACTCTCCGGCTCATACGACGAACTATACGGGGAGGAACAATCGAGCAAATACGAAACGGTCCTAGGATTCCTTGAATCCGGACACTTCCGAGTTCTCATCGACATCGGTTGCGGAACCGGCACTTTCCTCGAAAAGGCGCACGAGATCTACGATCATGCGATAGGCATCGACTTGTCAAGAAAGATGCTGCGAATCGCGAGGAGAAGAAAGACAGCTAATACCGATTACGTGTTGGCAAGCTCAAACTCGCTACCGATCAAGGACGGTTCCTCAGACTGCTTAGTCTCCATCTCCACGGCGAAGGCAGGGTCGAATCATTCAGCTTTCATCGCCGATCTTAAGAGAATTAGCCGCCCAGACGCGCTCCTAGCGTTCACTCTCTTCCAGCAGCCCGGACTGCCAAATCCTGAATCTCTGCTGAAACCCGCGCGATCGACGATCATTTCTGACCGGGAGACACTCTATCTTCTCCCCTCCGGCTGAAGCTTTAGAATGACTGGCGAATCGACGTCTGGCTTCGTGGACTTTAAGAACTAGACCTGCACTTCTAGCACTGACAAGAATGCCGGGATGCTCGCACCAATGGCGCGGAAGAGGACAGATGGCTCGGTGCATAAGATGCGGAAAGCTGAAGACCGATTTCAGGAAGGAACAGCATAACCAGAAGATGCTGGCGAGAGAAGACTCAGAGAGCTAGCTAGACTGAGAGTCCAAGATCCGAGCGCCGTGGTTTGACAAAGAGTTTTTATGGTCTCAGTCGGACAGCCGCGATAAGGCTGCAGCATGGAACCATCGAGAAAGCCACTCAACCTTCTCATCCGCAAGATGAACGGCGACGTGGCAGTCAAGCTCAAGAACGACACTGAATATCGAGGCAAGATGATCGACTGCGACAGCCACATGAACATCATCCTCGATGGCGCCCGAGAGTATCGAGGCGGAGATCCTGCAACCAACTATGGAAGTCTAATAGTCAGAGGAAGCAATGTCCTCTACATCTGCGTCAGCCAACCGACACCCTAGCGGCTTTTAGTAAATTCTAAGTGTCGCCGGCTCAAAAGAGCATTGACGGAAGCGCCCTCTTCAGGTATCGAGACACTGGCCGGGCAATGATCCCGCCCGCCGTCACCTGAGCAATATCGAACGGTAGCTCAAGCACAGAGCCGACCACACCGGGGTTCAAACTAGAATTGCTACCATATAGCGCAGCAAGCAGGAAAAGATTCGTGATGAAATATCCTCCCACCATTATCGTGCTTGCAACAATCCATGAAATTCTGAGCCTTGAAGGGAATCTTCTCGCTAAAAACCCTGCAGCGAATCCCTCGGAGCCCTTGATTACTAGTGTAAATGGGGCAAAAACAGCAGCCCCGGGCATCAGAGCGTCAGACGCCGCGGACCCTACTCCTCCCGCTATCCCACCAACGATCGGTCCGAAAGCCCAAGCGGCTATGAAGATCATTATGTCTCCTCCATCAAACACCTGGCCGACTGCAGAGATGGGAATAGACACGACGAAAGTCACCGCAAGAACGAGCCCTGTCATAAGTGCGGTGATCGCGGTCACGACAACAGGGTCAGGTTTTCTGGACATCAGCAGACCCAATTGAATATCGGCAGCTATGCCACCCTATTTGGCTCTGACGGCTTAGCAGCAATCTGCTGAGTTCTCCTGACCGCCACTTTTGGAGAGAGAGAAGCTTGAACCAATCCAAAATAGGGCGGCGACGGTCGACCCGGTCGAGATTTGAACTCCGCATGATACTGAGTTGCGAAATGAAATCTGTTATTTGGCAGCTCTAGTATCTCCATTCTCCGGTTGGCGTCGCTCTTTCCTGAGAATCTCAATCCTTTTGAGGTGAGTTGAGGAATGTACTTGGGATTGACTTCGTAGCGGTGCCTATGCCTCTCCCAGGCCTTCGACTTTTGATACAGCGAGTATGCGATACTTCCTGAGTCGATGGAGATTTCGTGTGCGCCGAGCCTCATGGTCCCGCCCTTCTCCAATACACCATTCTGCTCTGGCATCAGGTCAATAACATGATTCTTCGAATCCGGGCTAAGTTCTGAGCTGGCAGCGTCCGTCATTCCCAGGCTCCGAGCATATTCAATAACGGCTAGTTGGAATCCGAAACAGATTCCTAGGAATGGAATGTTGTGGGTTCGCGCAAATTCTATTGCTTCGATCTTTCCCTCGGAGCCTCTCGACCCAAACCCTCCCGGCACCAAGAGTCCGTCGAACCCTGACAATACGCGGACCCTTGAGGGATCCGTCTCGAAATCGTCAGTCTCAATAAACTCCAGATCAACTTTCGCGTTTAGGGTCGCGCCTGCGTCACGGAGTGCTTCGTTGACGCTGACATAGCAGTCAGCGAGTTCGGCATATTTCCCACAGACTGCGATTGTAACCTGGTTTTCCGGTCCAAGATGGGTCTTGATCATCTTCTTCCACGAGCTCCACTCGGGCTCCTTGCTTGACAATTGAAGCCTATTGACCATGTAACTGCCCAGACCCTGTTCGTCTAGAAGGAGAGGTGATTCGTAGATGCTAGCGATGTCTTGGGAGGTGAAGACTGCGGATTCTTCGACGTTGCAGAAGAGAGCGATCTTCTTTCGCGGCTCTGGCTTAAGAGGCACCTTGCTTCGAGCAACAATAACGTCAGGCTGGACGCCTATGCGTCTAAGCTCTTGAACGCTGTGCTGTGTTGGCTTGGTTTTCTGTTCACCGACAACATCGAGCATCGGAACGAGGGTGACGTGGACATTGACGACGTTTCCGATTCCCTCGTCGAACCTGAATTGACGGGCAGCTTCTAGATAGGGGAGGGACTCGATGTCGCCGACAGTCCCACCTATCTCCACTATCACAACATCCGCATCCTCGCGTGCGATATTTCGAAGACGATCCTTGATTTCGTCGGTAATGTGTGGAATTATCTGGACACACTTTCCCAGAAAATCTCCTCTTCTCTCTCGTTCGATGACAGAGGAATAGATCTGTCCGGTCGTAATGTTGTGGCGCTTTGGAACGTTGATGTCTAGAAATCTCTCGTAGGTGCCGATGTCCATATCGGTCTCGCCTCCGTCTTCCGTTACGAAGACCTCGCCGTGGATGTACGGGTTCATCGTTCCTGCGTCATAGTTGAGGTAGGGGTCGACCTTCGCCGCTGTGACCCTTAGTCCTCGGACTTGTAGAATTTTGCCGATAGAAGCTGCGATGACTCCCTTTCCTATTCCGGACATTACTCCGCCGGTGACGAATATGTACTTCGCCAAAGGGTAACAGAGAGAGGAATAATCACCTACTCAAAAGACTGACGGCCAAGACTCCGGATTGACCTTGGAACAGAGTTCAAGGCTCAAGCACGACAAGTAGATGATATTGGGCGGGCAGATTCCTAAGCTCGTTGGACCAGAGGCTTCGCCTTCGGAACGGCCGACCTTCCTTCCGGAAGCCTGAGCCCCGCTTTCTGCCAATCATCCAAGAACCGCTTCAGACCAATATCAGTCAGTGGATGTTTCACCATCTTGTCCAAAACATCAGCCGGCATCGTAGCCACATGAGCACCCAGTTTCGCTGCTTGCACAACGTGCACCGGGTGCCGAATGCTCGCGACTAAGACCTGAGTATCAATATTGTAGTTCCGGTAGATCTGCAAAATCTCTTCGATTATCTTCATCCCTTCATGGCCTGCGTCGTCGAGGCGACCGATGAATGGGCTAACATAGTCCGCTCCAGCCTTTGCCGCCAGAAGCGCCTGGTTGGGAGAGAAGACCAGAGTTACGTTTGTCTTTATACCATCCTTGTGAAGCCTCCTGACCGCTTTGAGCCCCTCGCCCGTCATAGGGCACTTGACAACGACATTGGGCCCGAGCGCAGCAAGATCATGCCCCTCACGAACCATTCCCTCAGACTCCTGACTCACGACCTCAAGGTTCACGGGTCCTTGAACGAGTCTCAGAATGTCCGTTACCAGCTCGACGAATTCCCTGTTCTCCTTGGCGATGAGCGTCGGGTTGGTGGTTATCCCATCCAAAATCCCCATGTCGACGAAAGTCTTGATGGACGGGATGTTGGCGGTGTCGAGGAATATCTTCAATCAATAATCACCTAGCCGCGACCAGCTTCTTCGCAGCTCTCACGATATCCTTCGAGGTAAGACCATACTTCGCCATTAGCTCCTTGTATTCGCCGGACTCTCCGAAAGTGTCTCTTACGCCGACCATCGATATCGGAACTGGATATGAGCCCGAGACAAGCTCAGCAACAGCGCTCCCCAGTCCACCAATGATATTCTGTTCCTCAGCCGTAACAATTCCTCCAGTCTTCCTTGCCGCACCGGTGATGGTGTCCGCGTCCAGAGGCTTTAGAGTATGAGAGTCTATGACTTCAGCCGAGATTTTTTCTTTGGCTAGGGAGTCGCCAGCTTCTAACGCCTCGTTGACCATTACGCCGCAGGCAACAATTGCCACGTCCGTTCCCTCCTTCAAGACCTTCGCCTGGCCAATCTTTAGGTCAGGACGCGAAGAGTAGACTTCAGGTATGCTGGGTCTGCTGAGGCGAATGTAGAAGGGTCCAGGGGTCTTCCAGGATTCTTCGATCAATGCCTTGGTCGCGGGAGCGTCGGCGGGAATGACGACTCGCATGTGAGGAATTGCCCTCATTGCGGCCACGTCTTCGACCGTCTGATGGGAGGCACCGTCAGGCCCCACGCTGACTCCGCCGTGTGACGAGACGATCTTGACGTCTAAGTTGGGATAGGCAATAGCATTCCGGATCTGGTCCAGACACTTGCCGGGGACGAACGCCGAATACGTGCTGACGTAGGGTATCTTTCCGGCGAGGGCGAGTCCCGCAGCGATTCCGATCATGTTAGCCTCCGCGATTCCGACGTTGAAGAACCGATCAGGGTATCGATCTGCAAAGAGGCTGGTCTTTATCGAAACTGAGGTGTCTGCTCCAAGCACGACTATTCTAGGGTCCTTTGCTCCGAGTTCGAGAAGCGCCTCGGCGAGGGCGTCGCGCATCGAGCTCATTTGGACGAGCATTAGTCCATGCATTCCTTGACTATTGAAGGATAGGATAATTCGATGTTCATCATTGATTCCTCATAGACTCGACCAGTTTCTTCACAGTGTCCTTGTCCGGAGCTTTTCCATGATAAGCCGGGTCCCACTCCATGAAAGAGACCCCCTTCCCTTTGACTGTGTGCGCTATGATAACGGTGGGCCGGTTGCGCATATTCTCTGCCTTTTCTAACGCCTCGATTATCTGACGGAGATCGAATCCGTCAACCTCAAGGACGTGCCAGTTGAAGGCCTTCCATTTGTATGCTAGAGGCTCCATCGGCATGATCTGTTCAGTTAGACCGTCCTGCTGTATCCCATTTCGGTCGATGATAGCCGTAAGATTGCCCAGTTTGAATTTCGGAGCTGCCATGGCAGCCTCCCATGTCTCGCCCTCGTCCAACTCCCCATCTCCCAGCAACGCGTAGACTCGGTAGTTCTTCTTGTCGATCTTGCCAGCAAGCGCCATACCGATAGCGGCCGACAATCCGATTCCGAGAGAGCCGCCTGGGAACTCGACTCCCGGCACCCGGTGGTCAGGATGACCTTGTAATCTGCTGTTTAGTTTGCGTAACGTCTTCAGCTCGTTGACGGGAAAGTATCCTGCCTCTGCGAGAGTGGCGAACAGGACTGGAGCAGCGTGACCTTTGGAGAGAACGAACCTGTCTCTGTCAGGCCAGTCGGGACGTTTGGGATCGTGTCGCATCTCGTAGAAGTATAGTGAGACTAGGATCTCGACGGCTGAGAGGCTTCCTCCAGGATGACCAGACTTGGCCTCCGCGAGCATTTCTAGAATGTGGGTTCTGATCTTGACTGCTTTCTGAAGGAGCATGCCAGTGGGGATTTGGGCCTGTTCCATTACTAGTGGACCGGGACCTGAACTACATGTTCTGCAAGCTCCAGTGTTGTGCTAGCTTGAGATCGAAGATCGTTCAGATCCACTACAACAGTACCGATTTTGTCTTCCTGCTGGGCAGCGGCCAGACCCGCGAGTAGAACGGCCTCTCGGACGGAGGCTCCAGCGGCCATGGACATTGCGAGAACCGCTGTCTGGCAGTCCCGTACGCCGACGGCGTTGAATCCTGGCTTGGGACCCTTGAATGGTGGGAAGCTGGTGATGTTCTTCTTCTCGAACAGGATCATTCCATGCTCGCTCCGGGTTAGAAGAAGACTCTCACATTCTAGCCGGGTCATCAGATTGTGCCCCATGTTTCGGAGCGAGGTGTCGTTCACCATCGAGACCCCGGTTGCAATACTTCCTTCACGCGCATTGGACTTAACCATCGTGACGCCGATGTAGTCTAGATAGTGGCGCACTTTCGGCTGGGCCAAGACTTTCTTGTTCTGCACTCGGCATTCCTCTACGACGTTGCTTATCAGCTCGGGCGTTATCACTCCCTTGTCGTAGTCGGAGAATACGACGCCGTCGGCCCCGCTGACCAACTCCTTCAGGGGTTGCAGAAACTGCCTCGTGATGTGAGGCTCCACGTCGGACCGGTACTCTTTGTCGATTCGAAGGTATTGCCGATGGTTTAGGATAAACCGGGTCTTTAGGCTGGTAGGCCTATCGTTAACCACGATACCCGAGACGTCTACTCCTTTTCGGCGCAGCTCCTCTTCAATCCAGCGTCCAGCCTCATCCTTTCCAACCACCCCGAGCACTTTGACCTTCGCGCCTAAGGCGACGAGATTGTTGGTAAGGTTGGTTGCTCCTCCGAGAAGAAGCTCTTCGGAGATGAAGTCGGCCACTGGTACAGGGGCTTCGCGAGAGAGCTTCCGGCCTTGAGAGTGGACGTATCGGTCGACAATAAGGTCCCCAATGACGAGAATTGACTTGTTTCGAAAACCGTCTACGACCTCGGTTGGATCGGAGACGTCCAGTGTCAACTGGGGTGCCAGAATGGATCGAGTGCTTTGAGGTTATTTAAGATTGTCAGAACAGGAAGGGCGAAATCAGGAGAGTAGTTTGTGGAGATTCCTATTTGACGTCCTCGGCTCGCTTTACGAGCCTCACGCGGCACATCACATGGTCTCCATCTTTCACGCCGAAGATTTTTCTTATCTCTTCCGGTATAGTGATTCTTCCTCCGGCTATTACTTCAGCGAAGAATGGAATGTCTTCTTCCTCAACTTGGATAGGCAACTATTGGCCTCGGGCAAATGGCTAAGAACCCAATGATATAACTTTTCCAGAAAACCTTGGAGCTAGAAGTCTAGAACGAGTGGAATCGTCACATGAAAACCGTTGTTGATTCTGGGTTCGCCGATCTTTCACACATGAATTTCGAAGTATCTGATGAGCAAAGATTCGTACTGGATGAAGTCGACAGGGCGTGCAGAGAACTTCGTCCGTTAGAGGACGAAGCGTACTTGGCCGGAAGATTCAATGATCATCTGGCCCCAATATTCAGGAAAGCTCAACTCCTAGGATTGCCAATATCAAGGCGATACGGAGAAGGCCAGGGAGCGGATGTTCTAACCTATGCCCTGGCTCTGGAAAGGATCGGCCAAGAAGGAACGGGGGTTCGAACGTTCCTCTCCGGTCATGTCTCTCTAGGACAAGTAACTGTCCAGAAGTGGGCGAGTGAGGAGCAGAAGCAACGATACCTTCCTCCCGCAACGCGTGGGGAGAAGGTCATGTGTTTCGGACTGACCGAGCCGACTGCGGGTAGCGACCCTTCGTCCCTTCGCACGACATTTGAGGAGAAGGGGAACTATTTCGTTCTGAACGGGAGCAAAGCTTGGATTTCAAACGGCAGCATAGCAGATGTGGCGGTCATTTTTGCTTACCCAAAGGGTAAGCGAGAGGGGATGTGTGCGTTCATTGTTGAGAAGAGCTTCGAAGGGTATTCGAGCCAGCAACAGAAACACAAGCTTGGAATGCCAACGTCAGACACTGGATCCATCTTCTTGGACAATTGCAAGGTACCCAGAGAGAACCTCATGGGACCCGCTGGTAAAGGGCTGAGCATTGCTTATTCGGGATTGATGAGCGGCCGGCTGAGCGTGGCCGCTGGATGTCTAGGAGTCATTGAGGACTGCATCAACGAGGCGGTCGCTTTTTCCAAGCAGCGAATCCAACATGGAAAGCCAATAGCAAAACACCAACTCGTCCAACGGCACATTGGGGAAATGTCGACGAATCTTGAGGCAGCGAAGAACGTAGTGTACAAGTCGGCGCTCCTCAAGCAGAAAAGCGACTCCGATCCAGAAGACAAGGACCTGCGAGATTACGCTGATGTGATGATTGCCAAGGCAAAGTACTTCGCGTCAAACGCTTCATTCGATGCAGCAGACCGGACAGTGCAGATACTTGGCTCCAGCGGCTACAGCTTCGAGACTAGAGCTCCAAGGCACTTGGTCGATACCAGAGTCTGCAGGATCTATGAGGGCACGGACGAGATAATGGTCCAGAAGATAGCCGTGAGTCTCCTGGGCACCGAATACGAGGCTTACCGGTAGTTAGCTCACCCCGAGGCTGCCTAAAGCTTCGATCCTCAACAATCAGTGAGAAGCCCTCACCGTGACTCTCAAGTGGGGTCTCCATTTCTCAGGTAGCCTTATTTTTCAGGACCGGTAAGATATCCCTCGGTATCGTACTCAATCATACTGGGATACGCCAATATGAGAACAACAAGACTGCCTTCACTACTCGGCTCAAGGTACGGTCCTTTGTTGGTGATACAATCAGCCGCTAATCTACTGCTTGCTGTTTGGTTGTATCTTGAATACACTCACAATCCCTTCATGCAAGCTTATGTGTCAAACGCATGGGCAAGCGTTTGGCCGGAGATAACAATCGGTATATCTGCGGTGATCGTCGCAGTTGTTATCTTGGCTTTTTACGGCAGAAGACACTCTCAATCTTTACCGGCTCGGCTCAGTTCAAAATCTAAATTGGAAGATCTTGAAGAACCTAGCAATTTGGCTAGACTCGACATGTGCCCTTTCTGTGAGACACCACTCCGACCAATCTCGGAAGGCAGACTACAGTGCAGGAAATGCAGGCGATACTTCAAGAGCAGTCTTCCGAAAATGGCTGATTAACCTTCGACCGTTAGAACCCGTCTTTCTAACCAATCTGAGTTTAGACGACTTCAACTTATTATTCATCTGAATCTTCTCGCTGCTATTCGAGGAATGGTAGGAGTGACTGAGGTGGATACGGATGCATTGCCATATCTCGAAGAGGCCTGCTATTACCTAAGAAAGAAAGGATTGTCGTTTCAGGAAGTCTCCAAGGCACTTGAGATTCCCGAGCCTCAGGCGAGCCATCTATTCGAGGTGTACCAGTCGAAGATCTCGAAAGGTCTTGTTGAGGAAAGTGAGGTGGATCGGAACCTGTGGGAAGATGTTTACAACGATTCGGTCGGAAATGAAAAAATTACGTTCGCCCGAGAGAATGGATTCTACCACTGCCGCCGTTCAGACTTGGCGAATATGGATAGTGCAGCTCTGATGAACATCTTCGAGACGAGCAAAAAGTTCCTTGATTTTGACATGTATCGACGATATCTCGATACGAAGCCTCCGGTGGGATACGATCCGATGGCAATGCAAAGGCAGATCAAGCGTGCTGCGGAGTTGATCCAAGAGATTCTACGGCAGAGATATGAGAAAGAAGCGGACCATTAGTGCACACTCGTTTGGACAGCTGATGGCTGCCTTTGCTGCGAGTCAACTAATGAAACGTATCGAGTCTCGTTAGCCAAGGCTTAGACTCAAACTGAAATAAACTCCCGAATAACCTCGGAGCGCTAACAATGTCACTTGAAGGCTTCGAAGTCGCCGTAGTCGGCGCAGGCCCGGCTGGAAGCGCAGCAGCAATTACACTTGCGAGAGAGGGAGTTCAGGTTCTGCTCGTGGAGCGGGGGACTTTTCCAGGATCAAAGAACGTGTTTGGAGGAAGAATATACTCGTATGCCCTCAAGAAACTTCTTGGGGATTCGTGGAAGGATGCCCCTGTAGAACGCTTTGTGCGAAAGGAGGGCATTACTTTCATGACTTCAGACAATGCGTTCTCCGTCGAATTCGAGTCTAAGGATCCAGAAGGCAGTTTTACAGCGAAGCGAGCGAAGTTCGACAAATGGCTAGCCGAGCAAGCGGAAAAGGCGGGAGCCTCCCTCATCACCGAAAGCAGAGTCGACGATCTTATCATTGATGGTGGCCGTGTAAGAGGAATCGTTGCTGGCCAAGACAAGATCCCAACAGATGTGGTCATCGCATGCGACGGGACGACGACTGGGCTAGCGCGGAGAGCGGGTCTCGCATCGATGCTTGAACCGGGCCAAATCTCAATGGGAGTAAAGGACGTTATAGAGCTGCCGAGCGAGAAGATAGAGGAACGTCTCGGTCTGGAACCAGGCCAGGGAGCGGCCCATGTCTTTATCGGAGCTTGCTCGGGAGGACTGCGAGGCGGAGGTTTCCTCTACACAAACCAAGACAGCTTGGCGCTCGGCATGGTTGTTGGGGGAGACGATGTTTCCTCACAGAAGAAGCAATCCTACAGCTTCATGGAGAAACTCCGAGAACACCCAAAGGTGCAGCGCTTCATCAAAGGAGGAAAGACTGTCGAATATGATGCGCATATGATCCCTGAAGCCGGCCCAAAAATGCTCAGCCGTCCATATACCGATGGGATGGTTGTTGCGGGAGATGCGGCGGGCCATCTCCTGAACAACGGTTACACGTTCCGAGGAGTCGACATGGCTATTCAAGCCGGGGTCGCCGCGGCTCAAACTGTTTTGGAAGCTCGAAAGAGGAAAGACTATTCAGCGAACTCCCTGAAGGTATTCGAAAGAAAATTACATGAAGACCCAGCTCTCAAAGACATGTACACTTTCCACCGTGTCCCGGCGTATCTAAGGAACAGGCGATTATACACGGTCTATCCGGAACTCGTGTGCTCAGCCGCTGAGGCAGTCTACCGGGTGGATGGAACGGGAAAGAGAAAGATCTCCAAAGAACTGAGATTGCAGGCGAAAGGCCGAGTCTCAATATTCACTCTAATACGCGACTTGATCAGAGGAGCGAGGACGTTCTAACGATGCCCACTGAAGAATCGCTAACGCTTGACAAGAGGCTGGCGCTCGTAAGTTTTAGCAAGGACGCCGAACCATTCATCGTAGTCGATACCGACAAATGCAATCACTGCGAATCAAAACCATGTCTCTACATATGCCCAGCCGAGGTCTATACTTGGAAGGAGAACCTGAGTTACAACACTGAGGGATGCATGGAGACAGGGGCTTGTTTGATTGTGTGTCACAAGATCGGCGCTGGCGCGATCAGCTGGAAATATCCCTCAGGCGGAAAAGGAGTTGCTTTCAAGCTCGGATAGGTATCCCAAATCCTCTTAACCAACAAATAGGGCCCTCGCAGACCTCCGAGCGTGAAGTTGAATCGTCAATGGTCGAAATAGCTCATGAACCACTGAAGCGGGTTGTTGTCCGCGAACTAGTCAAATACGACAACCCTCAGCAGCTAGTGAACTCTCTTGCAATTATCATGAAAATGGGGCAACCCATTCTTCTAAATTGGTGTGAGGGAGTCGTCTTCGTCTCTCAGCCAATCCCCCCTCCAGAGATGCCAGAAGAATACGCGAAAGGTGAACTCTACATTGCCTCAATCAGCTTCGCTCCCATGTCTGATTTCAGCCACAACGTGAAGGCTGGTAACATGGAGATGCCCGTTATTGACGTCTCAAGAAGCCCGCTCAGCCAGGAAATCGGGCGGTTTCTCAAGTCCCACATGGAATGAGAAACCCGCAGTCTCACGTCTTTCCGTAGAACGCTTTCATTTCGCGCGTAAGCGCAGGAATCACTTCGAAAACGTCTCCGACAATGCCATAGTCTGCGAATCCAAAGATCGGAGCTTCCGGATCCTTATTGATTGCGACGATAACCTTGGAGTTTATCATTCCGACACGGTGCTGAATAGCGCCTGAAATGCCAGCGGCAATGTAAAGAGTCGGAGACACGGTGCGCCCTGTCTGTCCAACTTGGTCTGAGTGAGGCCTCCAACCGGCATCCACGGAGGCTCTCGATGCTCCGACTACTCCTCCAATGACCTCAGCCAGTTCCTCAAGAATCTTGTAATTCTGTGGTCCGCCCATTCCCCGTCCACCCGAAACTATGACGCTCGCCTCTGTGAGATCTAATTTCTTCGCTCCCTGGGTTGCGAACTCCTTCACAACCATATGTGAATCCGGTCGATTGAACTCTATTTGCTCGATGGTCGGCTTCTTTCCAGGTACGACTTCTTTGGCTGTGAAAACATTTGGTCGGAGAGTTGCGATGCTGGGCGAGCTGTTGATTCTGACTCTAAGAAGGACCTTGCCAGCATAAGCAGGCCGGGTCGCAACTAGCTTCCCGTTTTCCAGCTCCAACCGGGTGCACTCGCTCGCCACCGCGGTATCTAGGTGAATTGCCAATCGTGGCGCTAGGTCCTTCCCCGCAGAGGTTGCCGCAGCGAGGACAACGCTTGGGTTAACTCGCTTGACTGCCTCTAGAGCTATCTGTCGATAGTAGTCGGGATGAAAGAGAGACAGTGCGGGGTCATCCGCCAAGATGACCTTGTCGGCTCCATACCTTCCTAGCTCACTAGCCCGACCCTTCAGACCGCTTCCAATTGCCAGGGCACACTCGCTCGTATTGAGGAGATCCGCTAGTCTTCTTCCTTCGGTGACTGCTTCGAGCGCAGCTTTACGGAAGGCAGGTCCTGAAGACTCTGCGAGAACTAGAACTTCTCCTGTCAGTTTTCAGATCACTTTGGCCTCTTCGTGGAGGAGCTTCACTAGTGTTGGAACTGCATCAACGCCTTTTCCAACTATCTTTCCGGGAGGGCGGGGCGGAGGATTTTGGACGGAAACGATTTCAAGAGATGATGCGGTTAGTTGGACGTCCTTTACGATAATCGGTTTTTTTCTTGCGGCTACGAGCTCCCTGAGAGAAGCGTAGCGGGGAATAGTCAGATCTTTTTCTGCGGTGAACGCTGCGGGAAGGGTCGTTTCCACCGTTATTGATCCTCCTTCTACTTCTCTGTGAGCAACACCTTTTCCGTCAGTTATCTCTAGTTTGACGATCTGGGTTATGCAGGGAATTCCCAACAATTCTGCGACCATGGGGCCGACTTGTTGGTTGTCATCGTCGACGCCTTTCTTTCCGAAAAGAAGGACATCGAATTCCGACCCCTTCAACTCGTTAGCGAGCGCTCTCGCAATTGAGCCAGGGTCTTCAGGGATCTTGTCCAACTTGAGGTGAACCGCCTTGTCGGCACCTAGCGCCAGCGCTTTCATTATTACCTGCGTAGTCTTCTCTGGACCCAGCGTGACGACCGTTACTTCTCCACCGTGCTTCTCCTTGAGCTGCACAGCCTGTTCGAGGGCATATTCTTCATAAGGGTTGATTACGAACTCCGCGTCAGAAGTGTCAATGGATTTCCCGTCAGATGTGATTCTGATACGGGTTGCAGTGTCCGGGACACGCCGCACACAGACAACAACTTTCAGCTACCGACGACCTTCCTATCGAGAATTCCGAGCCGTGCATAAGCTTTCGCGGGTTCAACGAGCATTTGGTAATGATTATGGTAAAGAGTTAAAGGTGAGTTCCAAGTTCGGGGATTCTCGGTAGAGCATGGTTGTATTCGGCGATCCACTGAACCTGCTTCTGGTCCTAGGCGTTGTGGTCGTGCTGCTCATCTGGGGACCGCAAAAGATACCGGAACTGGCGAGAGGGCTCGGCAGGGCCCGAAAGGAATTCGACGATGCTTCCCGAGGATTCCTACAACATGCGACTGAATCAGCGTCGCCTGCGCCCGCGGTAGATTCTCTTGTCGACACCGCTCACAAGCTAGGTATTGACACGCAAGGCAAGACTCGCCAGGAAATATCTGACGAAATAGTCAGACGCGCACAAAAATAAAGCGACCATTCCGCATCGAGTCCAGTTACAGAGCTTTTCCATAGCAGTTGCCTTGGAGTGAACTTTCGGCCTTATCGTTTCTTGTTCGGGAGAAATTGACGTAAATATATCGTATCTAGCGCAGACCGACAACAATCCTTGCCCGAACAAACAGAGACTGAAGGACTCGTCCCATTCTGGGATCACGTCTACGAGCTTACTCGTCGGCTCAAGGCGTGGTTGTACAGTTTTGTTATTGCTACGGTGCTCTTCCTAGTTTTACCAGGCGACGATGCGTTTCTGAAAATGCCGTTTCAAGTGTACCATCCGCTTATCACTGTCATTCTTCTCGACATTCGAAACCGGCTCCTGACCTCACAGTACATTTTGATAGGAGGAACAGTAACCGCACCGTATGAAGTAATCGGCGTAGGAGCGGCGGTCTTCGGATTCCTGGCGAGCACTCCAGTCCTGGCCTATGAAGTGTATAAGTTCGTCGACCCAGCGATACAACCCAAAGAGCGTCAGTCGATTTACCCGTTCGTCATGGGCTTTAGCATCCTCTTCGTCTTCGGTGCCGCGTTTGCATTCTTCATACTGATCCCTTTCGTCTTCTACTTCTCTATCTATTTCTTCGGGGCGATCGGAACCTCCCCATTCCTCAACGTGACCGACTTCTACTACCTAGTCTTCTTCATCATGGCCGGATCAGGACTCGCTTTCACGATTCCCATAATCCTCGTCCTACTTGTCAAAATGCACATCATGGGAACCGCAGGATTCAGAAAGAATAGAAAATATGTGTGGGGAATCACACTCATTCTTACAGCCGCCGCGTCCCCTGATGGCGGTCCCATAGCCGATATCGCATTGTTCATCCCGATGATAATACTCATCGAAGGAGCAATCTGGTACGCCCAGAGGTACGAAAAGGAGGATAAGAGCCGGACGACCCTTGAGATCCACACCGACTTGTCGCTGACAAAATGCAGCTTTTGTGGTGGTCCAATCGATCAAGGGGGAGTATTCTGCAGTCTATGCGGGAAGGCCCGGGTCTGAGGCTGGACTATTCGGGATTTCACAGATGTTAAATGATAATTAGTGACGTTGCTGATCGATGATGAATTTCCGCTGAAATATGCCTGAGCGTTCTCAGCCAACGCGATGACGAACGATAGGGCGGGCTGACATCAACTTAGCAGAGCCCGCCCAAACCCAATCCCACGAGGATCGAAGAATCACTTTCGACCAGGGTCGATTTTTGACATCCTATCGGAGACCGGGAACTATTATAACAATGCAAATTAGAAGGTGAATTCCACTAGGCCCGAGCAATTCCCCCGAGAATCATATCTATGATACGCATTCCACAGCTCTCCCCAATACTGTCAGAAGCTTTGCACAGAAATCCAGTTCTGACAGCGGACGTTAGAAAGCTCCGTTCCGATTCACCGAATGAGGAGAAACACCTCAAGCGGTTACTCTGGTATTTACTCGGTGGCACCCGAGGCGGACCCAACAGGGCGGAGATAATCAAAACTCTTCAGAATCGTCCGTGCAACGCAAATCAGCTAGCAGAGACTCTTCGCGTGGATTACAAGACAATCCAGCATCACACTAGGATTCTAGAGGAGAATGGCTTGGTTTCTCTCACCAACAAGGGAAGCTACGGTGCGGTTCTGTTCTTGACAGCAAAGATGGAGGAGGCACTTCCGATCCTCGACGAGATTTGGGGTAAAATTGGAACAAGAAAGATAAGCGCAACGGCCAAGGAGTAAACCGAAAGGAATTGTCCTACGCACTGTGGGCCAGCGCCATCGTTGCATTTGCGAATATTGGAATGACGCTCCTCTTGCTGGCAATTTACATTGGAACCTATCGAAAGATACGGTCCTCTTTCACCATGGGACTTGTACTCTTCGGAAGTTTCTTCGTCATCCTAAATCTGTCGATACTAGTGTTCTGGCTGTTTCTCTTCCAGAACGTCAATGTCAGCTCTGCAACCGCCCTGGTAGACCAAGCATCGCTCTACATGCTACTAGTCAACATTGGAGAAGCATTAGCCCTGTCGAACCTCCTTCGAGTCACATGGAAATAGAAGCTCTTCGAATTAGCAGGCAAACGCTCAACCCACCTCCGTACAATCTGGAAGGAATCCGGCGAAATCTGGAAAAACCGTTAAGTGCAATTCCCGACAAGAACCGCCAGAAATCTATTGACAGCCGAAGAGAGAACAGAGAACGAACCTGGGAATAACCAGAACAAGAAGGTTTCACGAAGAGAATTTCTGAAGTATGGAGTAGGGGTCGCCGCGGTTGCAGCTGGAGCGACAGCGCTGATGGGCAAGATTCCTCTTCTTGAGGAACGACCTACGAAAAAGACCCCCGCGGTGAATGATAGCTCTGAGCCTATTGTCGCCACCGTCGCAGGTGACCAAGTCACGGTCATGAATGGGCAGACCATAGTCAAGACAAAGGATTCCGGTCTCGCCGCACTTATCGCAGAGAAAATGAGCGCAGGAGAATAGTGTCGTGACATCTCATCGAGAAGCTCCTAAGATCTCCAAAGATCCAGTTGCTGACAATACTGATCTGTACGCCTTCGTGAGCCCCGACAAACCTGACACGGTCACGATCCTCGCCAACTACATTCCACTGGAAGAGCCGGCGGGCGGACCCAACTTCAACGCCTTCGGAGATGACGTACTTTACGAGATAATGATTGACAACACGGGGGACGGAATCGAAAATGTCACGTATCAGTTTAAGTTCAAAACGAAGATCGGGAACCCTGACACCTTCCTTTACAACACTGGACCGATCGGTTCCCTAACAGACTCCTCATGGAACGTCAAGCAGTTCTATTCCGTTACGAGGGTCTTGGGACCAAGACGAAGCGGAACTCCAACTGTGTTGGGCACGAATCTTTCGACACCTCCCGTAAACATTGGCCCAAGATCGACACCCAACTACATCGACTTAGCGAACGCAGCCATCAACACTCTCAGTGACGGCTCGATAGTCTTCGCTGGCCAACGAGACGAAGCATTCTACGTTGACTTGGGATCGATCTTTGACCTTGCAACGCTCAGGCCTTTTCAGAACCTGCACCTCATCCCTACGCCAGCAGCTCCAAGCGTGGACACAACCAAAGGGTTCAGCGTTCATACAATCGCGATCCAGGTTTCCAAGAAACAATTGACCGCTGACGGCTCCAACCCAACTGATCCATTGAACAAGAATTCCGTCGTAGGAATCTGGGCCTCTGCAAGTCGAAGGAAAGCCACAATCTTAGCCGGTGACGGAGACGACGATGACAACGGTCAGTTTGACGAGGATACCTCTCCAGGCATACAGACCGGACCTTTTACACAAGTATCCCGTCTAGGGATGCCGCTGATCAACGAGGTAATCATACCCCTTGGAAAGAAAGATGTTTGGAACACCGTAAACCCACGGTTTGATTCTCAATTCCTGCAATACTATCAGTCTCCCGAACTCCAGAAGCTTTTGCCAATCCTTTACCCTGGGGTCTTCCCCAACTTAGCTGGATACAGCAAACCAAGGGCGGACCTTATCGCTATCCTCTTAACAGGCATACCTTCGGGAATTGTGCCCGGTTTCCAAAACTTCACAGGAAGTGTCCAAGCAGATTATTTGCGGCTCAACATGGCAGTACCACCTAACACCGGCAGCCCGAATCGTTTAGGACTCATTGCAGGAGATGCCGCAGGCTTCCCGAATGGGCGCCGAGTAGGAGACGACGTTATCGACATCGAAGTCCGAGCAATCGCAGGAGTAACTCTTCCGCTGGTTGACCCAAGCTTCACTCCTGACGGCGCGGCGGCTGTTGTAGCAGACGGCGTAGACTCGAACCCCGTAATACCACCCAACACTAGTCCGTTCCTGTCGGCCTTCCCGTATCTGCCACATCCGGTTCCCGGCTACGAGCACTCGCACGATTCATAACACGACTCAGATGTCAGATTTCGCGGCCTTTTTTCTGGCCAGCCATTTACCGGGCAGTCAATATTGTCTATGTTCCCCATTTGAGAAAAAAATCATTTCCAAAGTCTTATTCAGCCTCCATTCCATTCCTCTCGGAAATCCAATTGCCCTGTACTGTAATCGTCGGGGGTTTCTTTGGGGATGAAGGGAAAGACGATGCGACTCGTCCCCTAGAGGCAAGATAGCTGCCTACCTGGCCCTGAAGGACAAGCCCGACATATGTGTAAGAGGAGGAAACGGACCGAACGCGGGCCATACGGTCTTCCATGATGGAAAGGAGTATCATCTTAGACTCATACCTAGCGGCTTCGTAAATCGCTCTACACGGTTGATGATCGGCCCCGGAGTGCCGGTAGAAACTGCGATTCTCCTAAATGAGATCAAGGAAACTGACTCTGAGAATAGAATCAGCGTCGACTATCAATGCGCGATGCTGGAAGAGAGGCATAAGACTCAGGAGTGCGAATCCGATCATCTCTCGAATAAGATTGGTTCGACCAAAAGTGGTGTCGGGGCATGTAATGCAGAACGAGCGCTACGCTTGGTGAAATTGGCCAGACAAGAAACCAGTTTGAGACCCTATGTCACTGATACAGTTGCTGAGATTCACCAAGCACTATCGAATGGTCGGAATGTGATGGTTGAGGGGACTCAAGGAACATTCTTGAGTCTGTACCATGGAACGTATCCGTATGTTACGTCAAAGGACGTCACTGCATCTCAAGCATGTGCGGATGTTGGAATCGGCCCAACAGATGTCGATGATGTGATGATTATTTTCAAAGCGTACGTTACTCGAGTGGGAGAGGGACCTCTCGAAGGACAACTGGACAGGGAAGAAGTTCTGAGACGGGGCTGGATGGAACACGGCACGGTTACTGGACGTGAACGGAGAGCCGCCCCCTTCGACTTCACACTCGCCAAGCGCGCTGTCCAACTCAATGGGGCTACACAGATCGCTCTCACAAAACTCGATGTCCTATTTCCCAAAGCAAAGGGTATCCGAGATTACTCAAATCTGCCAAAAGAAGGACGGGACTTTGTATCGAGGATAGAAAAAGACACAGGCGTTCCAGTCTGCTTGATAGGAACAGGGGCTGGGGAAGTGGACCTCATAGACCGGAGATCCCTCTCGAAGAGCACGAAGAGGAAGCCCGCTCTGGTTGCGAAGATTAGATAGCCTATCCTGATGCCGAATTGAGAACTCTTGTTATCCAGGCTCTCGATTGAAGCAAGTTCGGTGCTCTTTTCATCAAGGTGTTCACGAGAAGTAGCGATACAACCACGGAGAAGACTACGTGAACGGCGTTGTATATCGCGGTTAGTCCAAGGATGTATAGAATCAGTCCGGACCCTGTGAGGTTGAAGCCTGATTGGCTCAACACAAATTGAGCGAAACCAGTGTAATCCACGCCGAAGATCGTCTGGGCAAGAAATACGATGTAAAAATAATTAGCTGCCGTCATGAGTGTTACCCGAGTAATCAGGGCTAAGCTTGTCATCGTTAGACTAGCTCTCAGTAGACTCTGTTTTCCTACTCTCGACGCCAGAACTAGACCGATGTAAGTTGAGAGAACTCCAAGAAACTTCAAGCTAGGACCAAAGAATGGGCCGCTGCCCGCGCCTCCTGCAACCGTTCCAAGTATCGTGGCGTGAATCAACGCCGTCAGCAAACCAGCAGTGGGACCAAATAACATGAACGAACTTAGGTCAACGACCTCGGCCACGTCGAACTTCAAGTAAAACAGAATAGGAAACGGAGGCTGCAATGCTGGTGGAGCGGCTAGCGTTATGAGTGAAGCCAGAGCCCCGAAAGTCGCACTACCGGCTAGGACGGCGGTAGGCCTCAGGGAAGTCCGCGATATAGCCATGTCGAGCAGAAAAGAACGTACTCATAAAAGAGTTGCTACTCAATATTGAGTAGGTTTCTTTTTCTTGCTCTAGCGAACTCTTGCCGGGGTCACAACCATTTTCATCAAGCTCGTGGCTCTTGCTGATGCCGTCTTGCTTTCGGGATCGAGTCGCCTAAGTTCTACTAAATCGGAAATAGTGTCAATGTCAAAGGAAACGCGGCTGTTGGATATCGAATAGGCATCAACCTTCTTCATCTGTGCTTGACGGAGATGTTTGGAGTAGCTCCATCTTCCATAACTAGGAGAAATCACACCGGGAGGAGAGGTCAACAACACATTCGTACCCCCTTTCAATGATGGTGCCATTACGACCCTTGGAACGGCAGTGCCAACACTCAGTAGTTCCTTGAAATCCCCAGGCTCAACTAACGGGATGTCAGCGAGGACGGTCGTAACGGAGCGTACATGTTTTTGCGTCGCGAGTTTATTGGCCTGTTCTATTGCTCGATTGAGACCAACGCCGGTTTGCTTGAGAAAAGAGACCTCTTCTGGTCGTATCCGACTCGCAACGTTTTCGTCAGGAGAAATAACCATGACTGTCCCGTAAACTCTGGATCGAATTATAGATGAAAGAACATCTTCCATTAACGCTTCGACGAGAATCCTTCTCTTATCCGCTTGAAGAGAGGTTGAGAGTCTTGTTTTGCTTTCTGTAAGCCCCTTTACGGGGATTACTGCCCAGTTATCGGTCATGAGATGGTCTCTGCAAACTTCAACGTGTTTTCCGCTAGCTTAGACTTGGCTTCTTCAGAATCCATTACCGTCTTTGTTGCGATAACTCTCATGCCAAGACTCGTAATCTTGGAGATAATCGCTCGATCTACGTCGTCAATAACGTATCCTCTCATCAGCCCTTTGTAGAGCTGGGCGACACCGAAGGGGGAGACCTCCAGCCCCAGGCTCTCCATCATTTGGTCCAGAGGTCCCTTGATTGCTTTTCCTCCGACAATCGGGCTGATTCCTACGATCTTCGCGCGTGTTTTTGCAACGCTGTCGCGAATCTCAGGGATGGCCAGAATTGGCCCTATGCTCAAAATCGGATTGCTGGGACATAGAATGATGAGGTCCGTCTTCTCTATCGCAGGGATCACCCCCGGACCGGGTGTGGCATGCGCTGCTCCCTCGTATGTTACATCCTCAACCCTATCTTGGAACTTCCTCTTGACAAAATATTCCTGGAATTCCAGTACTCCACGAGGGGTCTTGATCTTGGTCGCTACCATATGGTCTGTCATAGGTAGGATTTTCACTTTGACTCCGAGAGAGTTTCTGATCTTCTCGGCCACCTCTGATAGATTGAAGCCTTGCTGGAGGTATGCTGTGCGTAGAAGGTGTGTTGCAAAGTCTCTGTCTCCAATCCTGAACCAGGTCTCAGCAGAGTACTTTCCTAGTTGGTCCATACAGCCGAACGTGTCTCCTTCGATGCCCCAGCCCTTTGCTTTGTCCACGACTCCCGCGAGAGTGTAGGTCACGATGTCGAGGTCGGGGCTGACGTGACATCCTAGGTATTGGAGATCATCTCCGGTGTTGACGATAACGGTTATCTTTTCAGGAGGAAATACTCTTGCGAGACCATCTAGGAAGCGAGCGGCCCCCACGCCGCCGGCTAGACAAGTGATCGCGCGAAACACGCAGAGACCTGCGAGAGCTTTTCGCCCGGACGAAACCTCTAGTTAAACGCTATTCCCGTTTCTTAGTAGATTTCCTGACTTGCGCCAAATGAGCGGATTTCAGGAAGTCGGCGGCTGTTCTAAGGTTGACATAAGCATCCGCGGCAGACCTCTTGCGTCCTTCCCGTGCTCGCTTTAGAAGCTCCATTGAGTCCTTAACGAGGACTAGAGCAGCCTCGCCTTTTCGAGGCTTGATAGTAGGTTTCACATCCTCCAAACCATAAGTCAGATTGAAAAGAAGGCTGCTGTACTCCAGAGCTTCTGCGGCGAACCAGATCCCCATTGCGAGATCAGCCGAAGACTTGGATGTCTCGTCGAGAGCGATATTGACTTTCGACCACGCGTCGTCTAACGCGCTTTCCAGTTTGGACTCCAAGTATTCCTGTTCAACTGAAGATCTGTCGGACAAGGAGAGTTGTCCTATTCGACAGTGACGCTCTTGGCCAGATTGCGGGGATAGTCAGGGTCGTGCCCTTTGATCACGGATAGATAGTATGCCAGCAGCTGCAATGGTACCACATACACGAGGGGAGTTACCAGGGAGGGCAGAGACTCTGAAATTTCAATGACCCGATCGGAGAGGTTTCTGACCTCTTCATCTCCTTCCTCAATTATTGAAATGATCCGGGCACCACGAGCCTTCATCTCCATAATGTTTCCGACAATCCGTTTGTGGGTGTCGTCATTAGGTGCGACAAAAATCACTGGAAATCCTTCTTCGATGAGTGCGATGAATCCATGTTTGCTCTCACCAGCCGGATAAGCAATCGCCGGGACGTAGCTGAGTTCCAAGAGTTTGAGACGACCTTCGAGAGCAGTCGGGACATTGATTCCCCGTCCCAAGAAACAGACACTTGATGCGGTGTCGCATTCCTGCGCTATTTTCTTGACATCTTCGATCTTAGTGTTCAGAATGCTCTGGATGAGAGCGGGGGTTTTGTGGAGCGCGTTTTCTAGCTCGCTAATCTCTTTCGCAGACACTTCGCCCTTCTTCCGGCCAATGGTTGCAGCGAGTCGAAGAAGTACCGCGATCTGGCTGGTGAAGGCCTTGGTTGAGGCCACTCCTATCTCTGGTCCTGCGTTCTGGTCAATGTAGACGGTGGACAGTCGCATCAGAGTCGAACCCAGCACGTTCAGGACACTCAGAATCGTCGCGCCCTTCGCTTTTGCGTCACGTACTGCGTTGAGTGTGTCCATGGTCTCACCAGATTGGCTGATAGCTAGAACTACCGTCTTCGAAGTTACTAGATCCAGAGCTTCTTCAGAGAACTCACTTGCAATTACCGCTCGAGCGTTGATCCCCGCTATTTTGGCTAGGGCTATGCTGCCGACGAGCCCGGCGTGATATGAGGTGCCACAGGCCACGATAAAGACCTTGTCGGCTTCAATGATTTTGCGGGAGAATTGGTCGTAGTATACTTGCTCTGTTCGGAGAGCGTCACGCAGGGCTTGTGCTTGTTCGTGTATTTCCTTTAGCATAAAGTGCCGGAAGCCTTGCTTCTTTGCAGACTCTGGATCCCAAGTGATGGTAATGGCTTCTCGTCTTACCGGAGCGGCATTCTTCAGTTTGAGAATCTTCACCCCTTTAGGATCTAGAACGGCCATTTCTCCCTCGTCAAGAAGTACCGCTTTGCGGGTTAGCGGCAAGAAAGCCGCGAAATCTGAAGCGCAGTAATATTCACCGTCTCCGAGACCCAAGACGAGAGGGCTCTCCTCGCGGGCACAGAGTATTGTCTTCGGCTGTTCAGTGCTAGTGAGAACGATTGCATAGGCTCCTTCAAGACGGTTAACAGTCTTCCTGAACGCCTCTTCCAAGCTCATTCCGTGGGAGAGGTAGTCTTCCACCAAGTGCGGAACGACCTCGGTGTCGGTTCTCGATTGGAACCTGTGGCCCTTCGCTTCCAGTTCTCTCTTGATTTCTAGATAATTCTCGATAATTCCATTGTGAACCACGGCGATCCGCGACTTGCAATCCACGAGCGGGTGAGAGTTTTCGTACACGGGTCTTCCATGGGTCGCCCATCTTGTGTGTCCCACGCCAACTGGTCCCGGAAGGTCGTCAAGATTGTATCTTGCGTGGACCTCCTCCAGTCGTCCGCTATCCTTCTTGACAGTCAATTGATCATTATCGACTGTTACTTCGCCCACTGAGTCGTAGCCCCTGTATTCGAGGCGTTTGAGCGCGGAATGGATAATTGGGGCTGCGTGAGCACCCTCGTGAAGGACGCAGCCGAATATTCCGCACAAACGCCAAACACTCTTCCAGTAGACTTTGCTATGGTAGGCAAGCGCAGGGCATTAAGAATTACTGCACGTCCTACGTCTGATCGCTAGGTGGAAGTCGCTCCCCAGCGTGGTTTCTCGAGATTCTTCCCCGATTCTTTGTTTTCCTAATAACAAAATTCGTATCCCTTGCTGGCCTCGACGTCATGAAAAGCGGATGAACTCTTGGGTTGCGATACTGGGGGATTGGTTCGACCTTGACGTTGGAGGTCCTGTCCTTGGGTGAGAGGCTTCTCAGGATCGGGATTGACAAGATGAATCCCCCGAACGCCGCAATCAGTGTAACGCGGAGAACAGAGCCGTTGGGAGTGATGATGCTGGTAATGTATCCTTGGAGAAGAGCGAGATGAAAGTGTGCGACCGCAATCCAAGCTGAAAGAAGAACAATGATGACCAAAAGCAGAGAGCCTACTGGTTTGGCGTTGCTGCTGGTCTTCTGAGACTCATTGTTGTGCGTCTTGTTGTTATTCGCCACTAGCGGTCATCTTCGTAGAACGATCTACGCTGATGACTCTTTTCGCATATTGGCGGATCGTTACCTCCACCAGTAAGGCAGAGGTTCCTGATGGCAGGGCCGACTTTTTAGCGGTCTCTATGTTTAGACTCTGACTCTTACAGCTGACTTAGCCTCAAGGACCCGTCTTGCTTGCAGACCCTTCACTCGTTCAACGATTATTGTCCCGAAGAATGCACCTGCCGCGCCGACCAGGGTATCGCCGATCAGCGCAATTGTCCATATCACGCCAAGTGATGGGACCCCGACGGCCTGGAGTACAAGTAAGCCGGTAGGAGCCATTGCAAGGTTTCCCAACGTACCGGCGAGGACAAGGTGTTTTCTCGACGGGTCTAGAAGGCTGCCGCCGGAACGCTGCAGGTAGAGGTCGAAGACCAGACCGCTTACAATGACTGAGGCGGTAATATGGGGTGAAAAGTTGCTCCCAGCGCTGGGCGTGCCCAGGAAGATCAGTCCGATGACCGTCCCGAGAATGGTTCCGGCCCATTTCTTGCCCGTTAAGGACACTAGGATGGCGAAGAATGCGGGAAGTAGAAAGAAGAGATCCAACGATCTCGTCACGGTCCGGAGCTCAATGCTTGAAAGGTACCCGTAGGCGGTGAAGAGAGCCGTCAGCACCGCGACTAAGGCTACATATCGGCTTGTCGATGTGCCCCCTATCCCTGGAAGGTTGGGGGCACGCATCCACGGCTGGCTCATGAGATTACAATGAACACGCAGGTATTTGGGATTTGATGCCTGGCAGTAGGAGCAGTCCTAAGCTAACGTGAGAGTTTCAGTCAGTAAATCGGGCGAGTTGAATCAGCTCATTTCTTCTTGAGGGCTGCAGACTCGAGTTTTCCGTGAACTCTCACCGTCCCAACCTTCAAGGTGGGAGTTGCGAGCTCTAGGGTAACGTCGAAGTTTAGGGCATAGCCCTTCTCAGACATCTTTCCCAAAATTTCCGCCAACGAAGACTGGGTCAGTTCTTCTGATCGTTGAGGCATACAATATCGTTGCTCAATGATCGTTCCCAGCCTATAAAGGTCTAAGCCGAATCCTGGACCCTCTGATGCCGGTTTCGTATACGATACTGACATATTCGGGACAGGAGGTACCAAATTAAGTGGCTCTCAGCTATCTAGATGAGTTAGAGACTAAGAGAACGAGTCCTACAGAGGGAAGACATGGTGCCAGCGAAGAAGAAAGCCGTAGTCCTCGGGGCTACGGGGATGATGGGTCAGAAGTTCGTACAGCTCCTAGCTAACCATCCATGGCTAGAGGTATCTGCAGTTGCGGCCAGCGACAGGAGTGTCGGAAAGCCCTATGCTGCTACAGTAGGCGGGCAGATTCAGAGACGTGTCCTTGACGATTTGGGAGACTTACAAGTGGTTGAGGCAACCCCCCGGGCAATACCTGATCCTGATATCGTCTTCTCCGCCCTTCCCACTGAAGTAGCAGGACCGACCGAGGAAGAGTTCGCCAAAGCAGGGTTCCCGGTCTTCTCGAACGCATCATCGCACAGAATGGACCATGACGTTCCACTGCTCAATCCGGAGGTGAATGCTGACCACGCTTCACTTGTAGAAGCTCAGAAGCGTCGGACGAAATGGGACGGTTTCATAGTAGCGAATCCGAACTGCACAACAGCCATTCTCAGCCTTTCATTGAAGCCGCTCTACGACCGTTTCGGCCTCGAAACAGTCATCGTCTCGACGATGCAGGCAATCTCCGGGGCTGGTTATCCAGGAGTAGCGTCGCTGGACATTCTCGAGAACGTCATCCCTTTCATTAGGAATGAAGAGGAGAAAGTCGAACGTGAAACGAACAAGATTCTTGGCACCGCCACCAAACCAGCAACTATTACAGTATCGGCTAGTTGCCAAAGAGTGCCTACAATTCATGGGCACATCGAAGCGGTCTTTGCCAAAACAAGGACTCCGACTTCCCCAGAAGAAGCAGCGAAGTCGATGTCAGAGTTCCAGTCGACGCCACAGAAGATGAAACTGCCCAGCGCGCCACCTCATCCTGTGATCGTTCGAAAGGAGGAGGACCGACCTCAGACAAGACTAGATGTTGACGAGGGCAACGGCATGACAGTGAGTGTCGGGAGGTTGCGGAGGGATTCTGCCCTTAAAGGAATAAAGTACATCGTTTTGGGACACAACCTCGTCCGCGGAGGAGCTGGATGCTCCATCCTAAATGCAGAACTCCTAATGGCTCAGAAGTACATTCAATGAATGAGGGTCCGAGATCCATCGTGGAAGCGGACCGAATCTGCCTTGGTAATTCTATACTAGTCTGAAATCCTCTTTCACCGTGGTCAACACAATATGTGTGTTAGTCCGTTCCACAAAAGGCATCGCCAATAGCGCCTTTGTGAATTTGCTTAGTTCTTCACGGCTCTTGAACTTGGCGATCACCATCGCGTCTGTGAGACCCGTCACGTCATAAACGGCCAACACTTGCGGCATCTTAGCAA
>Ga0209761_1000234_pt1 | contig 32007 bp, 28 predicted proteins | sample GraSoi013_1_40cm_4_FD_185818 | JGI IMG/M metagenome (GOLD analysis project Ga0209761, IMG submission 185818) | Grasslands soil microbial communities from the Angelo Coastal Reserve, California, USA - Sample 09_25_2013_1_40cm (SPAdes) (version 2) | ecosystem: Environmental > Terrestrial > Soil >... | reverse complement strand
CGCTGGCGTTTCTCCCCGTACCGGTGCTGTGGTGGGTGCTGTGAGCCGGGATTGAAGGACCCGCGATCTCACGCGACCGCGCAGTTTCCTACGATGCCGCACATACGCGCCGTCCCTCGTCCACGAGCTCCTGCGCCACGGCGCCGGACGGCGCTTCGGCGATCAGCCGGATGATCGGCTCGGTGTTCGATGGCCGCACGTGGAGCCAGCGGTCCCACCATGCGAGCCGCAGTCCATCCTGCGTGTCCGCTCGAGCGTCCGGGAAGCGTCGTCGCAGCTCCGCGTACACCCGCTCGAGCCGCTGCTCCCTGCTCCCTGCTCCCCGCTCCACTTTGGCCTTCACGATCGCGTACCGCGGCGCCGCGGCCACCAGCTCGCTCATCCGCCTGCCGTCTCGGGCGAGCAGGGTGAGCAGCAGGGCGGCGGCCACCGGCGCGTCCCGGCCCGCGTGCAGGGCCGGGTACATTACCCCCCCGTTCCCTTCACCCCCGATGACAGCCGCAAGTCGTAAGATGGCGCGCGCGACGTGCACCTCGCCCACCGGCGTCCGGACAAGGTCTGCGCCGCATTCGCGAGCGGCATCGTCCACGACCAGGCTCGTCGACAGGTTGCAGACGACGGACGGGCGGACAGCCGGACGGGCGGACGGTGACTGCCTCTTCCGTCCGCCGGTCCCCCCGTCCGCCGGTCCGCCAAGCACCGCTCTCACCGCGAAGGCCAGTGTATAGTCCTCTCCAATCGGGGTGCCGTTCTCGTCTACGATCGCCAGCCGGTCGACGTCCGGATCTACCGCGATTCCGAGCGCGGCGCCGGCACGCGTGACGAGCGTCGAGAGCCCGCCGAGGTTCTCCGGGACCGGCTCCGGGGATCGGGGGAAGCGCCCGTCGGTCTCGAGATTGATGCCGGCGACTTCGCAGCCCAGGCGCTCGAGCAGCGCGCGCATGACAGGTCCTCCCGCACCCCGCACCGCGTCGAGCGCCACTGTGAATTTCCGTTTCCGGATCCGCTCGACATCGACCGCCGCCAGACTGAGGACGGCGTCGAGGTGCCGCTCCACCGCCCCATCGTCCGTCGTGACCTCCCCCGTCCTCCCCCGCCCTCCCCCGTCCTTCCCCGCCAGCTCGTGCACGCGCGCGCCATCCGCCCCGTCCAGGAAAATCCCATCGGGCCCGATGAACTTCAGGGCATTCCACTCGATCGGGTTGTGGCTCGCCGTGATCGCGATGCCGCCGCCGGCTGCATGGTGCTCGACGGCAAGCTGGACCGTCGGTGTCGGGACCAGACCGACTTTGACGACGGCGCACCCCACGGAGCGGAGCCCGTCGACCACCGCCCGCTCGAACGCCGGCCCCGACTCACGAGCATCCCGTCCGACGACCACCAACGGCTTCCGGCCCGTCGCCCAGAGGCCGAAGGCCCGTGCGTAGCGCCCGACGATTTCGTCGGTCAGGTCCTTCCCTACGATGCCTCGGACGCCCGAGACGCCGACCATCAAGGTGTCGGTCATGGCGACAATCTAATCCGGCGGGGACGAGCGGCGGTGCGCGTCCGGCGGCGGAGGAAGGTGGAGGGGACGGACCTCCGGCGCGGTGACGGGGAGGGCCGACGGGTCGGGGAAGGCGGCGAGGAACGCCTCGACGGCGGGGGGATGGAACTGGGTCCCCTTCCCGTCCTCGAGCTCCCGCAGTGCTCGTTGCACCGACAGGGCGGGCCGGTACGGACGGACGCTCGTCATCGCGTCGAACGAGTCGGCCACCCCCACGACCCGCACCTCGAGGGGGATCTGGTCGCCCTTCAGGCCGTCGGGGAACCCTTTGCCGTCGAGGCGCTCGTGGTGCGAGCGGACGATGGCGAGCGCCGTGGGGACGTCGCGCATCAGCGGCGCCAGGATCCGCGCTCCGATCACCGGGTGCTCCATGATGTGGCGGTACTCGGCCTCGGTGAGCTTGCTCGCCTTGTGCAGCACGGCTTCGGACACGCCGATTTTGCCGATGTCATGCAGCTCGGCGCCGAGGGCGACCGCGTCCATCACCGCCTGCGACAGCCCCATCTCGCGCCCGATGCGCGCCGAGTAGTCGGCGACGCGCACCGAATGGCCGCTGGTGTAGGGATCCTTCTCTTCGAGGAAGTGCACCAGGGCTTGGAGCCGCTCGAGCGACAGCTCCTCGATCCGGTGCGCCTGCTCCTGGACGCGCTGCTCCAGGGTACGCCGGTAGTCCTCGACCTCCATTTTGAGGCTCCGCTTGTCGAGCGCCTGCATCACCCGAGCTCGCACCTCGTCCAGGTGAAACGGCTTGGCGACGTAGTCGAGCGCGCCCAGCTGCAGGCAGGCGACGGCGCTCTCCACCTCCGCCACGGCGGTCACGACGATGACCGCCGTCGTGGGCCAGCGGGCGATGATCTCGCGCAGCAGGGTCACACCGTCCATCTGGGGCATCCGCAAGTCCGAGATCACGAGCGGCACGGGGTCGTGCTGCAGCATCTCCAGCGCCTCGGTGCCGGATCCCGCTTCCGAGCAGCTGAACCCCTCGCCCTCGAGCAGCCGCACAAGGACCCGGCGGAGCCGCGGCTCATCGTCCACCACCATGCACTTGACCGCGTTCGGCTGGGACATCGTGCGCTTAACGTAAAGGTCGCTTGCTCGGCTGGGAAGGCGCCCTTACGTTCCCGCCATGACCCAAGTCTCGGGTGAAGACCTCAAACGCCGCTTCGGAACCCGCGCCGTGCACGCCGGGCACATCCCCGACCCGCTCGCCGGCGCGGTGATGACGCCCATCTATCAGACGTCGACTTACATCCAGGAGGGTCTGGGCCGGCACAAGGGCTACGAGTACGCGCGCACGCGCAACCCGACGCGTGAAGTCCTCGAGCGGAACGTCGCGGCGCTCGAGGGCGGGCGCCACGGCTTCGCGTTCGCCTCGGGGCTCGCCGCCCTGGACGCCGCGCTGAAGCTGCTCTCGGCGGGCGATCACGTGGTGAGCGGCGAGAACGTGTACGGCGGCTCGCACCGACAGATGACGCTGGTGTGGGCCCGCCTGGGACTCGAATTCACCTTCGTGGACGCTGCAGAGACGGCGAACATCGCTGCCGCGGTCACCCCGCGGACCAAGATGGTCTACGCCGAGACGCCCACCAACCCGATGATGCGGTTGTGCGACCTCGCGGCCGCGGGGGAGATCGCCCACCGCGCCGGCGCCTGGTTCGTGGTCGACAACACCTTCGCCACACCCTACTTCCAGCGGCCCCTCGAGCTGGGCGCGGACGTCGTGCTGCATTCGACCACCAAGTACTTGAATGGGCACAGCGACATGGTGGGCGGGATGCTGGTGGTGAACCGTGACGACCTCGCCGAGCGGATCGGCTTCGTGCAGAACGCGGTCGGCGCCGTACCGGGACCGTTCGACTGCTGGCTCGCGCTCAGGGGCACCAAGACCCTCGCGCTGCGAATGCGGCAGCACGACGCCAATGGCCGCCGCATCGCCGAGTGGCTCACACGGCACCCCAAGGTCGAGCGTGTCTACTATCCGGGGCTGCCGTCCCACCCGCAGCACGAGCTCGCCTGCCGGCAAATGAAGGGGTTCGGCGGCATGATCTCGATCGAGCTCGGCTCGTTGGAACGGGCCAAGGGGTTCGCGGAGCGCACCCGCATCTTCGCGCTCGCCGAATCGCTCGGCGGCGTCGAGAGCCTGGTGGGGCATCCCGCGTCGATGACCCACGCGAGCGTGCCGCCCGAGATGCGGCGCGCGATGGGGCTCACCGACAGCCTGGTGCGGCTGTCGGTGGGGATCGAGGAGGTCGAGGACCTGATCGGGGATCTCGAGCAGGCGCTCGCCGCGGCGGGGTAACGGCACGCATGGCGACGAAACCCGAAGAAGCTGAGCTGTCGTAGTGGGGATCTATCTTTCCGTTAGGAGCATCCTATGACTGAACCCACCACTCTTCCGGCGGCGCGGCCGCGCAAGATCCTCACCCAGATCGCGCCCGTGACGTGGGAGCACCCCGCCGACCGCGCCGCGCTGCAGTCGCTCCGGTCGGTGCCCGGGTTCGACGAGGTCGTGAAGAAGATCTACGGCTTCATCGGGGAGCGCGGCGTGCGGCTGATCTTCCAGGCCGACGCGGTGCGCGTCGGGCCGACCCAGTTCCCGCGCCTGAACCAGCTCTACACCGACGTGCTCACGTCCATGGATTGGCCCGAACGGCCCGAGCTGTTCGTGTCGCAGACGCCGTTCGCGAATGCCGGGGCATTCGGCATGGATCGCCCCTTCATCGTGATCAACTCGGGCACTCTGAAGCTGCTCGACGACGACGAGGTGCGGAACGTGCTGGGCCACGAGCTCGGGCACGTGATGAGCGGCCATGCGCTGTACCACACCATCCTCGTGCTCATCCTCCACGTGAGCCTGGGCGCGCTCCCGTTCCTGGCCGGGATCGCCATCCTGCCGATCCAGCTCGCCCTGCTCGAGTGGTTCCGCAAGAGCGAGCTCTCCTCCGACCGGGCCGGGCTGCTCGCGTGCCAGGACCCGACCGCGTCGCTGCGCGTGAACCTCAAGTTCGCCGGGGGCGGCGACATGTCGCAGATGGACTTGAACGCGTTCCTCGTGCAGGCGAAGGAGTACGAGGAAGCGGGCGGCGCGCTCGACCGTATCTTCAAGATCCTCGGTGTGCTGGGTCGCTCGCATCCGTTCAACACGGTGCGAGCCGCCGAGCTGCAGCGCTGGATCGAAGAGGGCCACTACGATCGCGTGTTGCGTGGCGAATACACCCGCCGCGGACCCGAGGCGGAGCAGCGCCCGATCGACAAGGACATCGACGACGCACGCGACCACTACATGAAGGAAGCGAAGGCCGTCGTGAACGACGTGGTGGACACCGCCAAGCGGGCCGCCCAGGCGTTCACGGACGCGTTCAATAAGAAGAAGTGAGAGTCCTGGTCGTCGGGGGGGGCGGCCGCGAGCACGCGCTCTGCTGGGCGCTGAAGCGCGACTTCCCCGACTCGGGAGTCTTCGCGGCTCCCGGCAACCCCGGCACCGCCCAGCTCGGCACCAATCTCGCGATTCCTGCCGACGCCACCGCCGACCTCGTCGCGGCCGCCCGCGAGCACAAGATCGACTTCGTCATCGTGGGCCCGGAAGCGCCGCTCGCCGCCGGGCTCGCGGACACGCTGCGCGCGTCGGGTCATGCCGTCTTCGGACCCGGCGCCGCCGCCGCGCGCATCGAGTCGTCCAAGGCGTTCGCGAAAGAGCTGATGCGCCGGGCCCGGATTGCCACCGCCGCGAGCCAGACCTTCACCACGCTCGACCCTGCGCTCGCGTACATCAAACGTCACGCCGAGCCCCTGGTCGTGAAGGCCTCGGGCCTCGCGGCGGGAAAGGGGGCGGTGGTGTGCGCCCGGCGCACCGAGGCCGCGCGCACGGCGCGCGCGATGCTCGTCGACGCGGCGTTCGGGGACGCGGGCCGGGAGATCGTGATCGAGGACTTCCTGAAGGGCGAGGAGCTGTCGGTCCTGGCACTCACCGACGGAGAGCAGCTGCTCCTCCTCCCGGCGGCGCAGGACCACAAGCGGCTGGGCGAGGGCGACACGGGCCCGAACACCGGTGGCATGGGCGCGTATTGCCCGGTGAGCGTCGCCACCGCAGGGATGCTCGAGCGGGTGCGGCGCGAGGTGCTCGAGCCGGCGATCCGCGAGCTGGCGGCGCAGGGCGCCCCCTTCCAGGGTGTGCTGTACGCCGGACTGATGCTGGCGGCCGACGGCACGCTCGCCGTGCTCGAGTTCAACTGCCGCTTCGGCGACCCCGAGGCGCAGGCGTTGCTCCCGCTCCTCCCCGGCGTCTCCCGTCACCTGGCCGAAATCGCCGGCGGACGCTGGCGGCCTCGAGAGACGGCCCTCGCGGCGACGCGCGCCGCCGTGGCGACGGTGCTCGCGGCGCCCGGTTATCCCGACAAGCCCGAGCTGGGCGCCGCGATCATCGTGCCGCGCGATCTCGAACCCGGGACGCTGGTGTTCCACGCAGGCACTGAGCGCGACGCCGAGGGCGGGCTCCGCGTGCATGGCGGGCGGGTGCTCACGGTCACCGGGCTGGGTGATACGGTAGGCGAAGCCGCGAGACGCAGCACCGACGCGTGCGAGCTCATCACGTTTCCGGGGAAGACGTACCGGCGCGACGTTGGGTGGCGGGAAACCAGGGAGGCGCGTGCCGGAGCTGCCCGAGGTTGAGACGATCGTCCGGGAGCTCGCGCCCCGGCTCGAGGGGTTCAAGATCGCGCGGGTCCGCCTTGCAAAGACGGACGTGCTGCGCCGGGTCTCGAAGCCCCGCTTGCTCCGGACCCTCAAAGGAAACGCCTTCGAGGAGGTCGGCCGGCGCGCCAAGCACGCGGTGTTCCGCCTCACGAGCGGCCACCGCCTGGTGGTCCAGCCACGCATGACGGGCTCGCTCGTCGTGTACGAGCGCCGGCTCTCGAAAGACGAAATGAAGTACGCCGTCCTCACGTGCACCCTGGAGGACGGACGGCTGTTCGTGTATCGCGACGTGCGCCGCCTCGGCACGGTGTGGCTGCTCGACGAACGGGGATGGGCGGCCTACACGGGCCGTATTGGACCGGAGCCCTTGGACGAGACGTTCACGCCGTTCGTGTTCGCCGAGCGGCTGGAGGGTACGCGGGCGGCGATCAAGAAGGCGATCATGGACCAGCGGCGCGTGGCCGGCGTCGGGAACATCTACGCGAACGAAGCCCTGTTTCAGGCGGGGATCGATCCCTCCAAGCCCACGAGCAAGCTGTCGCTGGACGAGTTCGCGCGCCTCCACGCCGCGGTGACCGATGTGCTGGAGCGCGCGGTCAGCTCCTCCGGCACGACGGTCCGGGACTATCGCACGGGCGTCGGCGAGCCGGGCCGGTTCCAGTTCGAGCTGAAGGTGTACGGCCGCGGCGGGGAGGCGTGCGTCACCTGCGGGAAAAAGCTCGTCACCACGCACACGATCGACCTCCGGGCGACGACGTTCTGTCCGCGGTGCCAGCGGTAGGCCCAGCCGGCTTCAGGTCGCTTCGTCCCGCAGCGCGCTCGACCAGGCGCGGCTCGCGACGACCGTGGTGCCGTTCGTCAAGCGCGCCCGCACGCGCTTCTCGTCGTATCGCTCGAACGGCTCGACGGCCTCGAGATTGACGATGCGGGAGCGATGGATGCGCACGAAGGATTCGGGGCTGAGCCGCTCCGCCAGGTACTCCACGGACGCGTTCACGACGTAGCAACCATCCGCCGTGTGCAGCGCGACATAATCGCCCCTCGCTTCACAGTGCAGGATCCGCTCGACGGGCACGGGGATGATTCTTCCCCCCACGCGGACGTAGAGGCGACGGAGCGGCTGGTGGTGCCGGGTCGCCGCCTCGAAACGATCCGGCACCGTCTCCGCATTCCGGGCCCGGATGTGCTGGCGCACCCGGTCCAGCGCCTGGCCGAGGCGCTTCGCGCCGAACGGCTTCAGGAGGTAGTCCAGTGCCTGGACCTCGAACGCGGCCACGGCGTACCGGTCGAAGGCGGTCGTGAAGATCACGTGTGGTCGGTGATCGAGTTTGTGGAGGACTTGGAGTCCATCGCCCGCGGGCATCTGGATGTCCAAGAACAGCAGATCAGGGCGGAGGGTGTTGACCGTCCGGACGGTGGCGGCGCCGTCGCCCGCCTCGCCGGCGACCGCAATCCACGGTACGGCGGCGAGCAGGTCCCGCAGCTGCTGGCGCGCGAGCGGCTCGTCGTCGGCGATGACGGCGCGAACCACGGGGCGGCGCACGCTCATTCCTCATCATCCGCGACCGGATCGTCGCGGCTCGGGGGCAGCGTCACCGTCGCCGAAAAGCCCTGATTCGGCGTGCTTCGGGTCACCAGCGTCCCCTGCTCCCCATACAATCCCGCCAACCGCTCTCGCAAGAGCCGCAGCCCGCGGCCTCGCGGCGGAGCGGCCCCGTCGCTGTCGGTGCCCGCCCCGGTGTCGCTGACCTCGAGCGTGAGGCACGGTCCCTGGAAGAAGGACCGCACCTTCACCGCGCCACCTGCGGCGAGCGGGGCGATGCCATGGCGTACGGCGTTCTCTACCAGGATTTGGAGGGTGAAACTGGGAACGAGGCACGAAATCGTGTCCGGCGCAAGCTCGTCCTGGACGGCGAGCCGTGCGCCAAACCGGATCTGTTCCAGGTCGAGGTAGGTTTTGGTGAACCGCCATTCCTCGGACAAGGGGACCACATCGGCGTCGGTCTCCGCAAGCGTGTAGCGCAACAGCTCGCCCAGCTGCTCGATGGCTACCTGTGCCGCCGCCGGGTCCGTGCGGACGAGCACGTTCAAGGAGTGCAGCGCGTTGAACAGGAAATGCGGGTTCAGCTGATTGCGCAGCGCCGCCAGCCGTGCTTCGGCGGCCAGGCGCTCCTGCTCCCGGAGCCTCCAGCGGGTCCGAATCGCGTAGCAAACGCCCGTGACGAGGCCGTAGATCCACAGGCCGATCGCGAACGAGGCGAGCACGCGGGGCATCCGCACGATCTCGAGCAGGCTGACGTCCCGGCGCAACGCGTCGGCACCCATGACCGGGAGCATCCACAAGACGGCGAAGAGCGAGCCAGCGAGCAGGTGCATCCCGTAGAACCTGAATGGCAGATGCTCGGGCCAGACGTAGACTCCGGTGAACCGCCACACCAGAGCGCCGAGCAACGCGGCCGCCCCGATGGACAGCGTGGCGTCCACTGCCGCCGCCGAAAGGGATTGCCCCGGGGAGGAGACTGCGATGAGGAACCAGAGGCCCCATAACGGGACCCACGCCAGGACGAACCGCAAGCGCTGGGGCATGCGGCCAAGAGTGTGGGGACGCCAGGACGTTGGCAACCGGGGAACCGGCAGTTCGGCAGCGTGATCCGCCCCTTCGGCGAAGGCCCGGTTGACCCGGATTGTGCCTAGTGCTCTCGTATGCTGTCCGGGGCCGGGCGGTCCGTGGCGCCGTAGTGTCCGACGGCCGGACCACGATACTGAAGATCCGGTATTACAATATCCAGCGGCACCACTTCAGCTGGACCGCCGATCATTCGAGCGATGGCGGCGCTAGCTGGGAGCGAGATTACCTGCGGATCGAAGCCACGCGCCGGGTGCCCACGGCCGCGCGCCAGTGAAGCAAGGCGAGGGCGCAGCCGTAGTGTCGCATTCGAGGGGATTGGATCGTCGTATACGTGGGTGGGAGGCGCCGACAGTCCACGATTTCCTGACAGCCGGCCCCCCTTCCCCAAACTACAACCCATTCGGTTAATTTTCGGGCCCTATGAAGCTCTCAGAGACGTCCATCCGCCGTCCCGTCCTGGCCAGCATGATTTCGGCCGCCCTCGTGCTCTTCGGCGTCATCGGATACACGCGCCTGTCGGTGCGCGAGCTCCCGGACATCGATCCTCCGATCATCTCGGTCTCGACCGTGCTGCCCGGCGCGCACGCGCAGGTGGTGGAGACGGCGGTCACCGACGTGCTCGAGGAGGAGCTGTCGACGATCCAGGGACTGCGCACGCTTTCGAGCTCCTCTTCGGAGGAGAACAGCCAGATCATCCTGGAGTTCAACCTCGACCGGCCCGTCGACGTCGCCGCGCAGGACGTGCGCGACAAGGTGTCGCGCGTGCGCGGCCGGCTGCCGGTCGACGTGCTCGAGCCGGTGATCGCGAAGCAACAAGCCGACGCGCAACCCTTTTTCTGGTTGGCCCTGAGTAGCGCGAACTACGACCTGATGCAGCTCTCCGATGTCGCCGACCGCCTGGTCAAGGCGCGGTTGCAGAGTCTCGCGGGCGTCGGCAGCGCCGGGGTGTACGGCGAGCGGCGCTTCGCGATGCGCGCGTGGGTACAGCCCGACGAGCTCTCGGCACGAGGCCTGACCGTGCAGGACGTGGAAAGCGCGATCACCGCGCGCAACGTCGAGATTCCCGCCGGCCGAATCGAGTCCACGCGTCGGGAGTTCTCGGTCCGGTCGCTGGGCGAGCTGAAGACGCCGCGGGAATTCGGGGAGATGGTAGTGACGAGTCAGGGCGGGCAGGTCGTCAAGCTCAAGGATGTGGCGCACGTCGAGCTCGGGCCCGAGGACACTCGTTCGATATTCCGCTACAACGGGATTCCTGCGGTCGCCATCGGCGTCGTCCGGCAGTCCAAGGCGAACCTGATCGACGTGGCGCAACGCATTCGCGAGGCCATCCCCGGCATTCAGCAGACGCTGCCCCCGGGTGTCAAGCTCGAAACCGCGTTCGATGGGTCGGTGTTCGTGACGCACTCGATCAACGATGCGCGCCTGACGCTCCTGATCGCGGCTATTCTCGTCGTGCTGATCATTTTCGTGTTCCTGCGGAACCTGCGGGCGACCGTGATCCCCGGGCTCGCGATTCCGGCGTCGATCGTGGCGACGTTCGCCATCATGTATTTCCTCGGCTTCTCGATCAACAACTTCACGCTGCTCGCGCTCACGATCGCCATCGGCATCGTGGTGGATGACGCCATCATCGTGCTCGAGAACGCCTACCGGCACCAGGAGGAGCTGAACGAGGCTCCGGAGCAGGCCGCGCTCAACGGCACCAACGAGATCGGCTTCGCCGTGATAGCGACCACGATCGCGCTGGTGGCCGTGTTCACCCCGCTCGGGTTCCTGCGCGGCTCGACGGGACGCCTGTTGAGCGAGTTCGGGATCGCGGTCGCCGGGGCCGTGGTGATTTCGGGATTCGTGGCGCTTACGTTGACGCCGATGCTGTGCGCCAAGGTGCTGCGCGTGCCGCACGAGCATGGGGCAGTCTTCAAGATGTTGGAGCGAGGTTTCGACGCCGTCGCCGAGCGCTACGCGAACTTGCTTCAGACCGCGCTGCGGCATCGGGGCATCGTGGTGGCCGGAACGGTCGTGACCGTGGCCCTGGCGTTCGTGTTGTACAAGAACCTCAAGCAGGAGCTCATTCCGGACGACGATCGCGGGTTCTTTCTGGTTGTGGCATTCGGGCCCGAGGGCTCATCACTCGAGTACACGGACGGCTACGTGCGCCAGATCGAACAGATCATCGGCAAGACCCCGGGTGTCCAAGGGTACTTCACGATCATCGGCGGCTTCGCCGGGGGCGTCAACCGGGCGTTTGTCGGCGTCATCCTCAAAGATTGGAGCGAACGCCACAATAGCGTCCAGCAGCTCGTTGGCATGTTGTTCCCCCAGCTCTTCGGGATCGCAGGCATCCAGGCGTTCCCGTACAGCCCCGGGGCGCTGGGGTTCAGCCAGCCGGTGCAGTTCGTGGTGCAGCATCCGGATTTCGCGCGGCTCGGCCAGGCCATGGACACGCTCGTGCCGCAGGCGCGCGCCATCAAGGGTCTTACGAACATCGACACCGACCTGCGCGTCAACAAGCCGGAGTTGCGCGTCACCTTCGATCGGGACCGAGCGGAAGACCTCGGGGTCCCCGTGCGCGACGTCGCGGCCGCGCTCCAGACATTCCTCGGCGGTCGCCGGGTCAGCACGTTCACCCGGAACGACAAGCTGTACTATGTGATGGTACAGCTCGATCCCGGTCACCGAGCCACGCCGAGCGACATGTCGGGGATCTACCTGCGGGGACGAGGGCAGCAGCTGGTGCAACTCGCCGCCCTGGCGAAAGTCGAGGAGGGCGTGGGTCCGAGGCAGATCAACCACTTCAATCGGGTGCCCTCGTTCACGCTATCGGCTTCCCTGGTTCCCCCGTTCGCCCAGGGTGAGGCGCTCGATTCACTCGATCGCCTGGCCCGGCGGGTGCTGCCCCCGGGAAGCACGACGGCGCTGGCGGGCGACTCACGCGAGTTCAGGGAGAGCGGTGGCGCGCTCTATTTCGCCTTCGGCGTGGCGCTGCTGGTCGTGTTCATGGTGCTCGCCGCGCAGTTCGAGTCGCTGGTGCACCCGCTGACCGTCTTGCTCGCCGTGCCACTCGCGGTGACCGGCGCGCTGGCCACGCTGCTCGTGGCCGCCCTGCTGCATCGCCCGGGAGGCACGATCAACCTGTACAGCGAGATCGGCATGGTCCTGCTGATCGGCCTCGTGACCAAGAACTCGATCCTCCTGGTCGAGTACACGAACCAGCTCAAGGGACGCGGGCTGGACACGGTCGCCGCCGTGGTCGAGGCGGGCCGCATCCGGCTGCGCCCGATCCTGATGACGTCGGTGGCGACGATCATGGGCGCAATCCCGGTGATGATAGGAGTCGGCGCGGGCTCCGCCTCGCGGCGGCCGCTCGGCTACGCGATCGTAGGCGGCATCTTCTTCTCCACGGTGCTCACATTGTTCGTGGTGCCCGTCGGTTACGTGCTGCTGGACCGCCTGACGGCGCGCGAGCCGAGCCGCGCCCGCGTGGCAGGACCAGTGGAGGCCGACTGATGCTGGCCCTGCTAGCAGCGCTGCAGCTCCAGGCGGCAGGCGCCGCGCAGCCCCCCGCTCTCCTGGAGGACTCGCTTCCGACCGTGACGCTCGCCGAAGCGCTGCGCCGGGCCACGGGGCTCGACCCGAACTACGTCGCAGCCCTGGGCCAGGTGGACAACGCCGTGTGGGCGCGGCGCAGCGCGTTCACGGTGTTCCTCGTGCCCGCCGTGAGCCTCGAGACCGACGCGACGAAGAACCTACCGGCGTTCTTCAACTTCGGGACGTTGCGGCCCGAAAACTACTCGGTGCAGGCCCAGGTGACGTTGCGGTACGATTTGTTCACGGGAGGACAGAAGGTCGCCGAGCTGGCCCGCTCGGCAGCGGCGCTCGATGGTGCCCATGCCGGCGAGCTGCAGGCGCGGTTCGCGGCGGCCCTCTTGACCGAACAGAACTATTACGCCGTCCTCGCAGGCGAGGAATTGGTGCGCGTGGCGCGGGAACGGGTGCAGCGCGCCGAGCAACAGCTCGCCGTGGGCCGGGCCCGCGTGGTCTCCGGTGCCGCCGTGCAGACGGATTCGCTTCAGCTGCGACTGGAGCTCTCCCAGGCGCGCGAGGCGTTGCTACGCGAGCAGTACGCCCTGCGCGTGGCGCGGCTCACGCTCGGCAGTCGCGTGGGCGCCGTCGGGCCGGTGGACGCGGCACCACTCGACAGCGTGCTTCCCGCGGACCTGCCGCTCACGCTCGATGCCGCCGTCGAAGCGGCGGCCCTCCAGGGACCCGACTACCGGCGGGCCCGGGCGAACGAGCGCGCCGCGGCGGCCTCGTACCGGTGGCGGCTGGGCAGCTATCTGCCGCGCGCCACCCTCACGGGGACGGGGATCGCGTTCGACAACGGCTTCTACCCCAACGGCCGGAAGTTCACGCAGCTGACCCTGGCGGTCTCGTTCCCGCTGTGGGACAACTTCCAGCGGGAGAACGCCGTCAGTCAGGCGCGCGTCAACCGGGACATCGCTCGGGCGGTGCGCGAGACCATGGAGCGGTCCGTGCGCCGCGACGTGATCGCCGCCTACGACGGCTTCACGACGGCGCGGACCGTCGCCGACATCTCGGCGGGCGACGTCGCCGTGGCGCGGGAGAACTTTCGCGTCCAGCAGAGCCGCTATCGCGCCGGCGCGACCACGATCCTCGACCTGCTCGAGGCCCAGGTCCGCCTGGTCGACGCGGAGGCGGCACTGGTGCAGGCACGCTACGCGGCCCGACTGACGCTGGCGGCACTCGAGGCGATCCTCGGCCGGCGTCTCTTTCAGGAACAGGAGCAGCGGTGAGGAACACGATGCGTGGTGCGTGGTACGTGGTTGCCGCCGTGGCGATCGCGGCGGGCGCGTGCAAGAAGGGCAAGGCCGGCGGAGCCGGAGACCCGAGCGGCGGCGGGCCGATGGGAATGCCGGTCGAAGTCGCCGCCGCCCGCACCGACACGGTGCGCGACGAAATCGCCGCGACGGGACAGATCGAAGCGGTGCAGTCGATCGACCTCCGCCCCGAGGTGGACGGGAGGATCGTCGAGATCCTCATCCGCGAGGGCCAGGAGGTCGAGCAGGGGACGCCGCTCTTCAAGGTGGACGACGCCCAGCTGCGGGCGCAGGTCGCGCAGCTCGAGGCCCAACGCGACCTCGCCCAGCAGGCCCTGGCGCGCGCCAAGGATCTGGCGCAACAGAATGCCTCGTCCACCGCGGACCTGGAAAAGGCCGAGGCGGAAGCCCGCAGCGCGCAGGCGCAGTACGACTTGCAGCGCATCCGGCTCGACCGCACGACCGTCCGGGCGCCCTTCGCCGGCGCGGTGGGACAACGCTACGTCAGCCTGGGCGACTATGTCACGAACAGCACCAAGCTCGTGTCGCTCCATACGGTGAACCCGCAGCGCGCCGCATTCCAGGTGCCGGAGCGGTTCGCCCGAGACTTGAAGCCGGGACAGGAGGTGTCGTTCCGCGTCGCCGCCATCGCGGATCGCGACTTCACCGGACAGGTGGACTTCGTGGACCCGGTGGTGCAGCTCCCGGGCCGGACCATCCTGGTCAAGGCGCGCGTGCCCAATGCCGCCCGGCTGCTGCAGCCTGGGATGTTCATCGAGGCCCACCTGGTGACCGCCGTGCGTCCCAAGGCGATCGTCATCCCCGAGGAAGCGGTGGTGCCGGCCGAGGGAGCGAACGCCGTCTGGGTCGTGGTCGAGGGGAAGGCGAACCGCCGCCAGGTGGAGCTCGGCGTCCGCACGCCCGGGTTCGTCGAGGTGACGAAGGGCGTGAATCCGGGAGAGCAGGTGGTGGTGGGCGGGCTGGAGCTGCTCGCCCCCGGTGCGCCGGTCATGCCGCGCGTCGTGGAGCGGAAGGGGCAGCAGGCGGCACCCCCGCACTGACCCGGTCAGCCGAGCGGCACCAACCGCGCCCGCGGTGGGATCCCCGCCTCGAGCTCCATGATGCCCACGCCCGGCTTGAGCCGGAACCGCGGATGGCCCGCCCCGCCGGGGTTCATCACCGTTACCGTCCGGTCCACGAGCTCGAGCAGCGGCTTGTGCGTGTGCCCGTATACAATGATCTCGGCCCTGGGAAACGCCGCATGCAGATTCTCAGGCGTCGGATGGCCGAACTGGTCGCCATGCGTCACGACGACGGCGAACCCATCGAGCTCGAGCTCCGCCACCTGTGGCAGACGCGCTCGCAGCTCGGACCCGTCCGCGTTCCCGTAGACCGCGGTCACCGGCGCGATCGCCTCGAGCTCGATGAGGATCTGGGGCTCGCCGACGTCGCCGGCATGCAGGATGTGATCGACCTGCTTGAACACCTCGAACACTTCAGGCCGCAGGAGACCGTGGGTATCTGAGATGACCCCAAGTCTCACGGCACCCTCGTGCAACGTAGCGTCGTGGCCTCGTGCAACTATTTGCCTTCCCAGCGCTTCACCAGATTGATGTCGAGCCCCAGGTGATCGAGCACGCGCTGCACCACGAAGTCCACGAGGTCGCGCACCTGCTGCGGCTTGTGATAGAACCCGGGCGCGGCCGGCAGGACCACCGCGCCGGCCTCCGTGGCGAGGCTGAGGTTGCGGAGGTGGACCAAGGAGAGCGGCGTCTCGCGCGGCACGAGGATCAGCGTGCGGCGCTCCTTGAGGACCACGTCCGCAGCACGCTCGATGAGCGAACGGCTCGTGCCATGGGCGATCGCCGCTACGGTCCCCATCGAGCAGGGGCAGATCACCATGCCAGTGGTCTTCGCCGACCCCGAGGCCGGCTCGGCGCCGCGATCGGTGTCGTCGAACACCCGCACGCTCGTCCACTCGCCACCCGTCGCCTTTTTCAGCGCGCGGTCGTCCGTAATGCCGCACTCCTCGGCGAGGAGCCGCCAGCCGTGGCTCGAGACTAAGAGCCAGGTGGGCACGTGGTGCACCGCGAGCATCTCCAGCAGCCGCACGCCGTAGGGAGCGCCGGAGGCGCCGGTGATGGCGAGGATCACTGGGAGCTTGCCCATCACCGCCCGCGTCGGTTAGGTGTGGGAGAGCGCTTCGGGTGCGCCGGTGGGCGCCGCGGCGCCGGGATGCGAGATGGGGGATGCGGGATGCGTGGCTCACGCTTCACCCGCTGCTTACGCATCACGCATCTCGCATCTCGCATCCCGCATCTCGGCACGGCTGAAAGGTAGAGGCAAGTGAGCGGAGCCGGCAACGCGGAGCCTCGTTGCGGACGCCGGGGAGCGTGGTAGGTTGCCGGGAGCCTCCCATGCGGACCGATCAGCTCGAGCGCCTCAACGCCGCCCTCGCCGGACGCTACACCGTCGAGCGAGAGCTCGGCAGCGGGGGGATGGCAACGGTCTACCTCGCCGACGACCTGAAGCACCGCCGGAAGGTGGCCGTCAAGGTGCTCCGACCCGAGCTGGCGTCCGTCATTGGGCCCGACCGATTTCTCCGAGAGATCGAGATCGCCGCCAAGCTGAACCACCCCCATATCCTGGCACTGTACGACTCCGGCCGGGCTGACGAGTTCCTCTTCTACGTCATGCCCTACGTGAAGGGCCAATCCCTCCGCCACAGGCTCCACCGCGAGAAGCCGCTTCCGATCGAGGAGGCCATCGCCGTGACGCGCGACGCCGCCCTGGCCCTCGGCCACGCCCACGCTCAGGGGGTGATCCATCGGGACGTCAAGCCGGAGAACATCCTGCTTTACGAAGGGGAGGCGATGGTCGCGGATTTCGGTATCGCCCTGGCGGTGAGCGGCACGGCAGGGCAGCGCCTGACGGAGCGGGGGGTCTGGGTGGGGACGCCCGAGTACATGAGCCCGGAGCAGGCCCTGGGTGAGGAGTCGCTGGATGCCCGCAGCGACGTGTACAGCCTGGGCTGCGTCCTGTATGAACTACTGGTCGGCGAGCCGCCGTACACGGGACCCACGGCCCAAGCAGTGATTGCCAAGCGCCTCGCCGGTCCGGCACCCGGAGTGCGGCGCCTCCGGGCCACCGTGCCCGGGGGCGTCGAGCAAGCCCTCCTCAAGGCCCTGGCGACGGTCCCAGCCGACCGGTTCGCCTCCGCGGCCGCGTTCGCGGAGGCGCTCGCGCAGCCTGGGGCGGTGCGTCCCGGGCCCAAGTCCATCGCGGTGCTCCCGTTCACGAACCTGAGCCCGGACCCCGAGAACGCGTACTTCGCCGACGGGATCACCGAGGACATCATCGCCCAGCTGTCGAAGATCCGCGCCCTCAAGGTGATCTCCAGCACGTCCGTGATGCCGCTCAAGCAGCGGGAGCAGAGCCTGCGCGAGATCGGAGCCCGCTTGGAGGTCGCGGCTGTGCTCGAGGGGAGCGTTCGACGCGACGGCGATCGGGTGCGCATCGTCGCCCAGCTCATCGACGCTGAGACCGACCATCACCTCTGGGCGGAGACCTACGACCGTCAGCTGACCGACATCTTCGTGATCCAAACAGACGTCGCGTTGCGGATCGCCGCGGCGCTCGAGACGGAGCTTTCTCCCGACGAGCGAACCCGGCTTCGCAAGGAGCCCACCCGGGACCTGCAGGCCTACAAACTCTATCTCCAGGGGCGCAATTGTTCCTTCCGCTATACCCAGGAGGGGATCCGCAAAGGGATCGAGTACTTCCAGCACGCGATCGTGAAAGATCCGGGCTACTCCCTCGCCTACGTCGGCCTGGCCCTGGCGTACGCGGAGCTCGGGCTCGGGCATGGGGCGGGAGCGCTGAAGCCGCGGGAAGCGTATCAACACGCCCGCAAGGCCGTCGCGAAGGCGCTCGAGCTCGACGAAGGGCTGGGTGAAGCGCACGGCATGCTGGCCTTCCTCAGGGTCGCGTGCGACTTCGATTGGACCGGCGCCGAACGGGAGTTCAAGCGGGCATTCGAGCTCAACCCCGGCAACGCGGACATCTACGCCCTCTATGGGCACATGCTCTCGGCGCTCGAGCGGTACGACGAAGCAGTCGACGCGCTGACGCGTGCCCAACAGCTCGACCCGCTGGCCCATCGGTCCGACCTCGCGGCCACGCTCCTTCGGGTGGGACGGTACGATGAGGCCGTGCGGGCTGCGGCTCTGGTGATCGACCTCGACCCGCATTATTCGATGGGGCACGCCACCCTGGGGTGGGCCTATCTGAAGAAGGGCATGTACGCGAAGGGGCTGGCCGAGCTGGAGCGGGCGATCGCTCTTGCCCCCGGGAACACCCTGTTCCTGGCCCAGCTCGGTCAAGCCTACGCGCTGGTGGGACAAGTGGAGCAGGCCCGCGACGTGTTGAAACAACTGCAGGGGCTGTCGCAGCGGCGATACGTCTCACCCTATCACATGGCCTACGTCTACACCGGCCTCGGCGAACCGGACCGGGCGATGGACTCGCTGGAGCGAGCCTACGAGGAGCGGGCCGGCGGCGTGTACGGGATCAAAGGCTCGTTTCTGTTCACCACGCTGCGCTCGCACCCCAGGTTTGCGGCGCTCTTGAGGAAGATGAACCTGGCCTCATGACGCGATCCGATCTACGAGGGCGCCGAGGAACACCACAACGCTGACCAGGCCGTTGGCGCCGAAGAACGCCGCGTCCAGGCGCGCCAAATCCCCCGGTTTCACGAGCTGGTGCTCCCAGGCGATGAGCGCGGCCCCGATCGTCACCCCGACGTAGTAAGCGACCCCGAGCCCAGCGCCGATCCCGAAGAGCGCGAGCGTCACCAACGCGAGCCCGTGCAGCAGCTTCGCAGCGAAGATGGCCCGCGCCGCCCCGAGCCGGACCACGAGCGACTCGAGCCGCTCCGCGCGATCGAACCCTTCGTCCGGGAGCGCGTAGAACACGTCGAACCCACCCACCCAGAGCGTCACGGCGAGGGCGCCGACGGGCAGGAGCCACCAGGGCTCGCTCCATCGCCCCGTGACCGCGAGGTACCCCGCGGGCGTGGCGATCCCGTCCGCGAGCCCGAGCCACAGGTGCGACCAGGCGGTGAACCGCTTCGCGTAACTGTAGGCCGAGATGAACACGAGGGCGATGGGCGCCAGGGCGAAGCACAGGGGATTGAGCGCCCGCGCCGTCCCGAGAAACAGCGCCGCCGCCAGGGCGACCGCTATCCAGGCTTGGGAGAGCGTGAGCCGCCCGGTCGGGAGCTCACGCGCCTGGGTGCGGGGGTTGCGAGCGTCGAGCTCGCGATCGGCGATGCGGTTGAAGCCGAGCGCGACGAACCGGGCGCAGGTGAATGCGAGGACGACCAACCCGAGCATCCGCCATGTCACGGCGGTCTGGCGCGATGCAACCACGAGACCGAGCAGCGCGAACGGCAGTGCGAAGACGGTATGCGGAAGTTTCACGAAGTTCGCGTAGCGGACCAGCAGGCTCTCGCCAACGAACGTTTGGCCTTCCCGTCCGTCAGAGCTCAATCCCCAGCTCCTTCCACATCGCGTCGACCTTCTGCTTCGTGGCCTGATCCATGACGATCCTGTTCGGCCATTCGCGCGTGAACCCCTCTTCCTTCCACTTGCGCGTCGCGTCGATCCCCATCTTCGAGCCGAACGTGAAGCCCCGGCTCGAGTGGTCGAGCACGTCGATCGGTCCCAGCGTGAAGCGCACGTCGCGCTCAGGGTCGATGTGGTTCAGCGCCACCCACCATGCTTCCTTGGGATCGCGCACGTTGACGTCCTTGTCCAGCACGATGATCACCTTGGCGAGCGACATGAGCCCCTGCCCCCACAAGCCGTTCATCACCTTGTAGGCCTGCCCGGGATACTGTTTGTCGATGCTCACGAAGACGAGGTTGTGAAAGATGCCCTCGGCCGGCATGTGCAGGTCCACGATCTCGGGCAGCGTGAGCCTCAGGAGCGGCAGGAAGATCCGCTCGGTGGCGTGGCCGAGCCAGTAGTCCTCCATCGGCGGACGCCCCACGATCGTGTGCGGCCACACCGGCTCGGCCCGCAGCGTGACCGCGGTGACGTGCACCTTGGGGTAGTGGTCGGCGAGCGAGTAGAAGCCGGTATGATCCCCGAACGGCCCCTCGAGCACCAGCGCCTCGCGCGGATCGATGTAGCCCTCGAGCACGATCTCCGCTTCCGCCGGGACTTCGAGGTCGGAGGTCACCGCCTTGGCGAGTCGCACCGGCTCCCGCCGTAGGAATCCGGCGAACAGGAATTCGTCGATGGTGGGCGGGAGCGGCGCGGATGCGGCGTAGATCGACGCCGGGTCGCCGCCCAGCGCGATCGCGACCGGCATCTTATCCCCGCGCTCCGCCATCTCGCGCCAGTGCGCCGCCCCGACCTTGTGGCGCTGCCAGTGCATCGCCAGCTCGCGCCGCCCGATCACCTGGACGCGGTACATGCCGACGTTGCGGACGCCGGTCTTCGGATCGCGCGTGATGACGCCGGCGAGTGTGATGTAGGGCCCGCCGTCCTCCGGCCAGCACACCGGCACGGGAAACTGCGCCAGGTCCACGTCCTGCTCCCGGATCACGGCGTCCTGACACGGCGGCTTCCCGCCGATCGCCTTGGGCGGATACTTGGCCACCTCCGCGAGCTGCGGCAGCATCGCCAGCTTGCCGAGCAGGCTGTCCGGGACCTTCACGTTGAGGAGCGTCGCGATCCGCTCGCCGATCTCGTCCAGGCAATCGACGCCCAGCGCCAGCGCCATGCGCTTTTCGGAGCCGAACAGGTTCACCGCAACGGGAGAGCGCGCCGGCGCGCCCGACAGGAGCGTCGGGCGTTCGAACAGCAGCGCCGGGCCACCCCCCGGGGACTTCATGCAGCGGTCGGCGATCTCCGTGATCTCCTTGTCCACCGACACCGGGTGCTCGACGCGCACGAGCTCGCCCCGGGCGTCGATCGCACCGAGGAAGTCGCGCAGGCTATCGAGTGCCATGATGCACGGCGCAGATCCCGCCGGTCAGCATCTCGTAGCTTACACTCGAGAATCCGGCGCCCTCGAGCCGGCGTGCGAAGGCGTCCGGCTCCGGAAAGTCGAGCACCGACTCTGGCAGGTAGGTATAGGCGTCCCTATGTTTCGACACCGCGCGGCCGATCGCGGGGAGGACGCGCCGGAAGTAGAACAGGTAGAGCGCGCGCAACGGCGCGAAGCGCGGTGTGGTGAATTCGAGCACCACGAAGCGGGCGCCGGGTCGGAGCACGCGGTGCGTCTCCCGAAGGCCCGCGTCGAGATCCGCCAGGTTTCGGACCCCGAAGGCCACCATGGCACCGTCGAACCGGGCGTCGGCGAACGGGAGCATGAGCGCGTCGGCGCCGACGGGACGGGCGCGTGGCGCCTTGCCCTTCCCCCGCGCCAGCATGGGGAGCACGAAGTCCGCGCCAAGCACGGTCCCGCGGAACCCGCGCGCGCGCGCGAGCGTCACCGCGAGATCGAGCGTGCCGGCGCAGAGATCGAGATAGGTGCCGTCGGGTCGCCGCTCCCACGCGAGCCGTCGCACCGCGGCGCGGCGCCAGGAGCCGTCCACGTTGAGGCTCAGGAGATGGTTCAGCAGGTCGTAGCGCGGCGCGATCGCGGCGAACATGCTGCGCACGTACGACCGCTTCGCTTCGCCACCCGAGTGCGCGGCAACCTCGAACGCAGGATGCGCGGGGGGGGGGGACGTCATAGGCGCGAAAGATAGGCCGGGCAACCTGACCGGCGCCAGCGATCCGGAGGTCGTGGCGTGGGCGAAGCAAGGCCAGGAAGCCGCATTCCGCGAGCTGGTGCGCCGCTACGAGCGGCCCATCTTCTCGCTGTTGTATCGCATGGTGCGTGACCGCGCCCTCGCCGAGGACCTGGCTCAGGAGACGTTCATCAAGGTCCTGAACGCCATCGGCTCGTACAATCCCCAGTTCAAGTTCTCGTCGTGGATCTTCAAGATCGCGAACAACGCGGCGATCGATCATCTGCGCAAACGCGAGCTCGAGACCCTCTCACTCGACGGCTCGCCGCACGCCACGACGCCCGAGGAGATGAGCGCCACCGCACCGCAGCTGGGCGACCGGGGCGAGACTCCCCTCCAGGAGCTCGAAGCGCGTGAGCTGGGCGGCGCGATCGAGCACGCCATCGCCCGCCTCCGGCCCGAGTACCGGACGTGCATCCTGTTGCGCCACGTCGAAGGCCACAGCTATGAGGAGATCGCCCGCATCCTGGACCTGCCGCTGGGCACGGTCAAGACGTATATCCACAGGGCGCGCAACGAATTACGGGGCTACCTCGAGGACCGCCGGGAATGAAACCCGGCTCGCGTGCCGGTCGTAGGACGTAACAATGAGCGACTCTCTCATGCAGCACCTGACCCCCGACGAAGTCGAGCTTTGGGCCCAGGGTCTCCTCCCCGCGACCCGGGACGCGCACCTCGCGCAATGCGCCGAGTGCCGCACGATCGCGGAGCGCGAGCGTAAGCTGATCCGCGATCTGGCGCAGCTGACGCGGTTCGCGCCCGAGTTCGGCTTCGTCGAGCGGGTGATGGCGAAGGTGAAGATCCAGACGCGCTCAGGCCCGCACCTCCGTCCCCACACCGACGCCTAGCAGTCGCGCGGCGCTGCCGTCGCGCACCGCGATCTCCACCGTGCCGCCGCTGCCCACGAACGCGACCAGCGCGCCCCGTCCCACATCCCCGAAGGTGCGCGACAGCGGACCGATCTCCGTCCCTCCGACCTTGATCCGCACGCCCCGCTCGACCTCCTCCCCGGGGATGTTCGAGATCAGCGTACCGAATCGATCGACGTAGATGACTTCCCCGATGACCACCGTGCCGTCATGGTTGGGAGCGGGCAGTGGGGAGCGGTACGCGTCGGTGACGGGATGACCCACGTGTGACAGGGGCGCGCCCAGCGCGAGCTGGCCCGCCACCGGCGCGAACATGTCGCGCGCTTGGAAGGTAGGAGCTGCGGCTTCCGGGATGGGCAGCCCCACAAAGTGCGCGTCCACCGGCAGAAACGACAGCAGGCCGTTGTCCGGAGCGACGAAAAAATGTCCCGCCGTCGAGGCGGCCAGCACGCGGCGGTCGGTGCCGACGCCCGGGTCCACGACCGCGAGGTGCACGCTCCCCTGCGGGAACCGGTGCCACACGCGCGACAGGATGTATTGCGCCGCGCGCACGTCGCCCGGCGGCACCTGGTGCGTGATGTCGACCAGTGCCGCGCCGTGCACCTGCGAGAGGAGCACCCCCTTCACCTCGCCCACGTAGCTGTCGGCGCTGCCGAAGTCGGTGAGGAGGGTGATGAGGGTAGCCACCGGTCGTCAGACCGTCGCGCGACGCCAGGCGCCGCTGAGCCAGAACATCGCCATGACGATCCCCCGCGCGACGGCCGTGACCGAGAGCGCGAGCCAGATGCCGAGGAGGCCGATGGCCCCCGACCACCACGCGGCGAGGGGCACGCGCAGCAGCGTGAGCGTGGTGCTCGCGATTTGCGGCCACAGCGTGTATCCCGCGCCCGCAAGCGCGCCTTCCAGAATGATCTCGAACGTCTGGCCGATCTGCGCGAACGCGATCACCCGCAGGTACAGGCTGCCATCGGTGATGACGGCGGCATCGGACGTGAACAGGGCGACGAGCGTCTTCGGGATGGTGAGGAAGGCGACCGCCGTGGCCGTTGTGACCACCAGACAGTAGCCCACCGTCATCCGCACCGCCCGGCGGGCGCGCGCCTCCTGCTGCGCGCCCAGGTTCTGACCCACGAGCGCGGAGGCCGAGAGCGCGAACCCGGAGATGGCGATGAAGCCGAGCCCTTCCACCTTGTGGCCGACCCCGAGCGCCGCGAGCGCGGCGGTGCCGAAGCCGGAGGTATACCGCGTGAGCCACATGTACACGACCGAGAGCAGGACCCCCGCGAGCGAGAGCGGCGCGCCCACGCGGAACACCGTGGGCACGGCGCGCCAGTCGGGGGCGTCAAGACGGATCAGGCCGCGCCGCCCGGCGATGGCGATCCCGATGAGGAACCCGCCGCCCCGCACCATCACGGAGGCGAGGGCGGCGCCTTCGACGCCGAGCCGCGGGAACGGGCCGACGCCGCTGATCAGCAGCGGGTCGAGACCTACCGACAGGACTACCGAGGCCATGAGCAGGAGGAACGGCGTGCGCGTGTCGCCCGAGGCGCGGAACGTCGCCTCGATCGCGAAGAAGCCGAACACGAGCGGTCCGCCCAAGAGCCACGTGTCCAGGTACGCGCGCCCGAGCGTCGCCACCGCGCGCGGCACGCCCATCAGGTGAAACAGCGCGTCGGTGATCCCGACCCCGAGGAGCGACACGAGGGTCCCCGCGGCCAGGGCGTACAAGACCGCCGCGCCCGCGGCGCGGGCGGCGGCATCGGGCAGCCCCTCGCCGTGGCGGCGGGCGGCGACCGCGATCAACCCGACTTCCACCATCTCGCCGAGCGACAGGAGCACCCACACGTAGAACCCGGCGGTCGAGACGGCGGCGAGCGCCGCAGGCCCGATCAGGCGGCCGACCCAGATGGCATCGATGAGGTTGAAGCAGAAGTGGCACGCCATCATCGCGACCGCCGGCGCCGCGAGCTTCAAGATGACGGGCCGGAGCGGCCCGACGGTGAGCGCGCCGGGCGTGCGGGTGGTGCTCGTCATGGCGCCGGAAGCTACCGGGGCCCCGGGCCGGGGGTCAACGCGCGGGTTCTTTTGTCCGGCTGCGCCGGCGTGCCTTACTGTCGTACAGCGAGCGGTCCGCGGCGTTCAGGAGCGCCTCGAGCGTCGCCCCGTCGCGCGGATGCACGGCGACGCCGACGCTCACCGAGAGCGGCGGCTGCTCGCCGTCCCGCGCCACCCGGTCGGCGACGCGCCGGGCCACGTGCCACGCCGCCGCGTCCCCGGTCTCGGGCAGGACCAGCGCGAACTCGTCCCCGCCGAAGCGCGCGGCGGTGTCGATCCCCCGACACGAGCCGAGCAGCGTTTCCGCGACCCGTCGCAGGGCCAGGCTGCCCACCAGGTGGCCGTAGCGATCGTTGATCTTCTTGAGGCCGTCCAGATCCATCAGCACCACCGCAAACGGCCGATCGGTGCGCGACGACCGCCGGATCTCCGCGTCGAGCGCGTGGGCGAGCTGACGGTAATTGGAGAGCCCCGTGAGCGGATCGCTCACCGCCAGCCGGCGCAGCCGGTCCACCGCTTCGGTCCGCTCCGCCACCGCCGCGGCGAGCACCAGGGTCATGACGGCCGAGACGCCCTGGAACGCCTGGAGCAGGAGCAGCGACTCGTTGAACAACGGCCGGGCGAAGGGTCCGTAGCCGCGTAGCGTGCCCCAGATGGCCACGCCGGCGAGCAGCAACACGACCGTCGCCGCCTCGCGCTGCTCGAACCGGAACGCTGCCCACAAGAGCAGCGGGACGCACAGGAATTCCAGCGGATAGTGCTTGTCCTTCCACGGGACCAACCCGTCGAAGACCGTGATGCCGACGATGGCGAGGCACGCGAGCAGGGCAACTGCCTCGAGCGCCTCGCGCCGGGTCCAGCGTACGCGGGGGTGCGCGGCCCACAGGAGCACCGCCGGCGCGATAACCAGGTCGCTCACGGTATCGCCCATCCACCAGGTGGACCAGATGGACCCGAAGTCGGTCCAGCGCGCGAAGCCCGCTAGCGAAAGGGCCGCGACACCGGCCGTGGCGCTGACGGCCGTGCTGCCGAGCGCGGCGAGACCGGCGAGCTTGAAGATGTCCCGCGCGCGCTCGCAGGCCCGATGGCCGCGGGCGAACCGGTTGACCAGGTACGCGCCCACGAGCCCTTCGAGCGTGTTGCCGACCGCGATGGCGGCGGACGTCGCCACGGAGCCCGCGGTGGTGATGTTGACGAGAAAGGCGCCGAGCAGGATGGCCGGCCAGACGTCGTAGCCGAGGAGCAGGAAGGCGGCGAGTGTGAGGCCCGAGGGGGGCCACACGACGGTGGCGCTCGGGTGAACGTACGCCACCTCGAGCCCCAGCTTGCCGGCCACGAAGTAGCCGGCCGCGAGGGCCGCGAGCAACCCCAGACGTCTGAGCAATCGCGACTGGACCATCCCAGTCCTCAGTGTCTCCAGGACGGCGGGGCGCGCGCCTTCGACTGTACTTAAGGATGAGATGGGTGGAACGGCGTTGCCGCCGCTCAACCCACCCCGACGAACCACTCCTCCCACCCGACGCGGAAGGTGCACTCGCAGCGGGCGCAGCGCATCATGTGCGGCGCGCCTTTCAGCTCCATGCGGTTGCGGCAGCCGGGGCACACGGCGTATTTGTCGCCCCATTGCGCGGGCAGGCTTCTCGCATCGTGCGGGCGGGCGATGATCGTCCAGTGCTGGGGCGGTGCTGTAACGATCTTCAGGGACGTGCGCGGCACAGGGATCTGCTCCCGGTTGACGTCGAGCTTCGCTTCAGCGGACGTCAAATCCGCCACCCGGTACCACGCACCACGGCGCACTCGACAGTTTACGTCGACTTGCAACCGAGCCCACTGCGGCTCGGCCGGCGCCGGTCCCTGCGGTAGTGCCATCGGGAACATGGTAAAGCTTTCCGCCAGTAATGGTAGAGTGGCGCGGCCGCAACAGGGGGGTGACCCTGGTCACAGGGTTCAGGGCACGGGCTCGGCGGTCTCTCGCAAGAATCGATGGAACACCGGATTCCCGGGATAACGCGAGGCGAGCCGGACCACCTCGTCGCGGGCGTCCCGCTCGAGCACTGCGCGTTGCGCCGGATCGCGCGCCGCCTCGCGTACCAGCGCCGCGGCGAGCACCCAGCCGGCCTCGACGCGCGCCAGATCTCCCTCGGTGGCTGCCCGGCGCATGTAGGCGATCCCCCGGGCAGCGTTGCCACTTCCCAGTCCCACGATCTTCGCGACCAGGCGGGCGAGGGCGCTCGCGCGTCCCAGGCCGTACTGGTACACGCCCAGTCCCAGGTAGCAGTCGGCGCAGCTCGAGTCGACCGCCAGCACGCGGGCGTAGGCGTCGCGCATCGCCTTGCCGTCCTTGGCGGCGCCCCACGAATGCCCGTGTAAGTCGCGCTGGCGGGCGCGATACCCCAGTGCGGTCGCGAGCCAAAAGTCGTGGGCCGGGCCGGGGGACGTGGCGCGGGCGCGCGCGATCGCGAGATCGAGCAGCGAGTCGATCCGCCCGGCCTCGTAGGCGTCGTTCTCGAGCGCGGCGGCCCACCAGATGTACGCGCTCGCTTCGAACGTCACGGGCGCGGGGTCGGTCGAGTCCCGCCCGGCGAGCTCGGCGAAGTACGCGGCGGCGGCGGGGAAGCCCCCGCCGTACAGCGTGTCGAGCCCGGCGCGGACGTCGGGTCGCTCGCCGTGAGGGGGGGGGTGCTGCAGCAGGTAAAGCGCGGCGACGAGGAGCCGCACCGTCAGCGCGGGAGCGCGGCCAGCGCGTCGCTGACGCGCCGCGCGACGGCCTCGAGGGCCTGCGCGGCCGGCGAGCCGGGATCGGCCGCCACGACCGGCTGGCCGGTGTCGGCGAGATCGGCCAGCTGCGCCTGCAGCGGCACCTGACCGAGCAGCGGGACGCCGAGCTCGTCGGCGAGCCGCGAGCCTCCGCCGGCGAGGAAGATCTCCGTGCGCTCGCCGCAGTGGGGGCACACGAAGTAGCTCATGTTCTCGACCACGCCCAGCACCGGGACGCCGACGCGCTCGAACATCTTCGCACCGCGCAAGGAATCGCCCACCGCCACTTCCTGCGGCGTGGTGACGATAATCGCGGCGCGGATATGCACGGTCTGGGCGAGAGAAAGCTGCGCGTCGCCCGTCCCCGGCGGCAGGTCCACGAGAAAGTAGTCGAGCTCTCCCCAGTCCACGTCCTTCACGAATTGCTGGATGACCTTCATGATGATCGGCCCACGCCAGATAGCGGGTGCATCCCGCTCGACGATGAGCGCGAGCGACATGACCTTCACGCCGTGGGCCTCGAGCGGCTGGATCTTGCCACCGCGCACTTCGGGCTTCTGGTCCACACCCATCATCCGCGGGATGTTCGGCCCGTAGATGTCGGCATCCATGAGCCCCACGCGCTGCCCCGCTCCCAAGCGCGCCAGTGCGACGGCGAGATTGGCGGAGACGGTGGACTTTCCCACGCCGCCCTTCCCCGACGAGATCGCGAGCACGGCGCCGAGATGCGGGAGCTCGACGGGCGTGGGAGGCGGAGGAACGGCGCCGGGGCCGGGACGGGGAGCGGATGGGCGGGGGGCCGTGCCCTCCGCCGAGCTGCTGGCGTCGGTGACGTTGACGCGCACTGCCGTGACCGCTTTCCGCACCGCGCGCGCGAGCGAGCCGGGATCATCGCGGCCGAGGAGGAACGTGAACGTAACCGTACCGTCCCCCGCCGCGGCGAGGTCCTTCACCATGCCAGCTGTGAGGACGTCGTTCCCGCTGCGAGGGTTCTTGACCTGTGACAACGCGCGCTCGACGCGCGTCTGGAGGGTATCGGAAGGGGCCACGGGGGAAAGGTAGAGGGGAACGAGCGAGCGGGGCAACGATACGCCGGAAGGGCGCACGCGACGCCGTGGCAGGCGCGCGACAGGGGCGCGCGTGTCGGCGGGGTGACGTAACGGGCACAGGGATTGCCCCATTCGGGACGACCCAGACACCGGCTCCATGCCCACAGTGGGGGATGTCTTGGACTTGGGGCGTACTCGAGCCGGTGGTCGCGGCCACCGCACGAGGTGCCCGCACGCCCCTCGAGCTGATCAATGCCACTGATTTGGGGATGCTCGTCAACGCCGCTGGGGTGGTCGCGGCGGTGCTCGCAATCAAAGTCGTGCGAGAGATCGACCGCCGGCAGCAGTGCTGGGTGCGGTCATGAGGTCGCTAGTCCTCGGCGGGCGGGCGGACTTGTCAACCCGGTGGCCTGGGAACAATACTGTTCGCGGAGGAGGAGCCGATGCACCACGGGCTGTCGCGACATCACCTGACGCTGATGCTCGGCCTCGCCCTGGCCTGTTCTACGGTGCGGCAACCGGTCTTTCTCGCTCCGACCGGCGAAAGCATCGAAGCCGGTAGCGAGATGAGCTACGGAGGAGACGGGTACAACGTGTATGTCACGAACCACTCGAGCGTGCCGATCGAGGTCACCGGGCTCAAGCTCTACGACTGCGAGAACATCAGAAACCTGTGCGATCTGGCGGTGGCACTCAAGGTCCGTCTGGAGCCGGGTCGCCGCCAGACGGTCTACACCTTGAAAGTCGCAAACACAGAGCGCGCCTCATCCTTCAGGTTTCACTTTACGTGGCAGCAGGTAGCCGCGCGCTGACGCCGACTACAGCGCCGCGTTTTTCAAGAGTTGGAGGTAGATCCGGACCGCGTCGGCATACGCCTGCACCCCCACCCGCTCATCCGTGCCGTGCACCCGGTGCAGATCGTCCTTCCCAATGGCGGCGCCCGCGAACCGGAGTACGTTGTGCGTGAGGCGGGCGTAGTGGCGTGAATCGGTGGCGCCCACGACGAGCCACGGAGTCACCACCGTCCCAGGATCGACCTGTCGGACCGTGCGCGCCAGCAGCTGAAACGGTGGGGCATCCACGCTCGTGACCTCCGAGGGGTTGCTCACGGTCTCCTCGAGCGCCCGCACGCCGATGCGCGCGTTGTCGACGACAGTCCGCACGTGCTCGAGCACGCTCCCCAGGCTGTCGCCGGGAAGGATGCGGAAGTTCACGAGCGCACGCGCCGACGACGGCAGCACGTTCTCCTTCACTCCCGCCTGCAGCACCGTGGGCGCGGTGGTCGTACGGAGCATGGCGTTCCCGTACGGGGTGGCGCCGAACTGCGCGGCGAGGATTCCGCCGAGCAGCCAGCGGTTCGCCATGACAAGGCGCGGCCCGAATGGCATCTCAGGGCCGATATAGTCGAACATGTCGGCCGTGGGCCCGCGGATGGCACGCGGCATCTGGTCGTGCTCGAGCCGCGTGAGGGCGGCGGCGAGCATGCCGACCGCCGTCTCCTTCGGCGGCATCGAGGAATGGCCGCCCTCGGCCTGCGCCGTGAGCTCGACCGTCACATACCCCTTCTCTGCGATGCCCACGAGCGCCACCGGCGCTGCGATACCGGGGATGAACCCCGTGGCGAGCCCGCCACCTTCGTCCAGCACCAGCTCGGGGTGCACGTTGCGCGACGCGAGCAGCTCCGCGATGCGGGCCGCGCCGCGCCGCCCGCCGACCTCCTCATCGTAGCCGAACGCCAGATACACGGTGCGCCGGGGCTTGGCCCCCGCCGCGACGAGGTGATCCACCGCCTCGAGAATCCCGACGAGGCTCCCCTTGTCGTCCAGCGCGCCGCGGCCCCACACATACCCGCCGGCGATCTTGCCCTCGAATGGCGGCTCGGTCCAGCGGCTCTCAGTCCCTGGCTCGACCGGCACCACGTCCTGGTGCGCGAGCAGGACGATCGGTTGCCGATTCGGATCGGACCCTGTCCACTCGTACAGCAGGCCGTAGCCGTTCACCTGCTCGAGCTTGAGCGCGGCATGGAGCCTGGGGAACGTCGCCCGCAGGTAGCGCTGGAAGGCGTCGAACTCGCGGGCGTCGAACTGGCTCGAGTCCTGATAGGAGATGGTCTTGAAGCGCAGGGCTCCGGCCAGTCGCTGGGCCAGCGCCGCGGTATCGAGCGGCTCGACCGCCACCGGGGCCGCCTGGGGCTGGCGCGAGCGGAACGTGAAGGTGCGCTCGAGCGCGACGGCGGCGAGCACGAGCAGCACGACGAGGAGGGCGACGAGACTCTTTTTCATAGCGCGCGAAAGTGGCGCGACCGCGCTCGCCCGGCAAGGGGCCCGGTCGGACGATCCATCGATTACACTCCCGTGCATGATCACGAGCTTCGCCTACGGCGACGTTCGCTATTTCCGGATGGCCCGCACCGTGCTGGGGCGGGCGATCTACTGGACCGGCGTCTATCTCGTCGACGGGCTGCTCGTGGACTCGGGTCCACCGAACCTCGCCCACGACGTGCGACGGCTGGTTTCGGAGCTCGCGGTTCGGCAATGCGTGACCACGCACCATCACGAGGACCACTCTGGGAACCACGGTCTGCTCGCGGCCGAGCTGCGGATCACGCCGCTGGCACACCCGAACGGCGTGTCGCGGCTCGCCCTGGCGGACACCCACCCCCAGCTGTACCGCCGCGTCGCATGGGGCGCCCGGCGGCCCGCGCCCGCCGCGCCGCTCGGCGACGATGTGGCTACACCTCGCTTCCGGTTCCGGGTGATCCACACCCCCGGCCACGCCACCGACCATGTGGCGCTGTTCGAGGCCGAGCGCGGCTGGCTGTTTTCGGGCGACCTGTATCTGGCGCCGAGGCTCCGCTACCTCCGCGCCGACGAGGACGTGTACGCGATGATGGATTCCTTGCGGCGGGTTCTGGCGCTCGAGCCGCAGGTGCTGTTTTGCCAGCACCGCGGGCGCGTGGAGCAGGGCGCGGCGCGGCTGCGCGACAAGCTGGACTTCCTGGTCCAGCTGGCTGGACGCATTCACGACCTGCACGGGCGCGGGTGGAGCGACGGCGCGATCGCGCGCGCCCTGCCGGGGAGAGATCTCTTGTGGCGTGTGTGGACCGGTGGGGACTTCTCCAAGCGAAACTTCGTGCGGGCGTTCCTGCGCAACACTACCGCCCGTTGAGATACTCCCGCGCCGCCGCCAGCACCTGCGCCTGCGCCTCGGCGAGCGAGCCCTCGAGTGACGCCCCCGCCGCCTTGCGGTGTCCCCCGCCACCGAACCGATGCGCCAGCTCGGCGACGTCCACGTCGCCGAGCGAGCGGAAGCTGACCTTGACCTTTCCATTCGCGAGCTGCCGGAACAGCATAGCCAGGCGCACCCCCGCGATGGAGCGCGGATACTCGACAATGCCGTCGAGGTCGTCGGCGGTGGCGCGGTGCCGCTGCAGCGCGTCGGGCGGCACCGTCACCCACGCCAGCCCGTGCTCCGGCTCGACCACCAGGGTGCCGAGCACTTCGGCCGTGAGCCGCACGCGACCCTCGGGCGCGCTCGCGTATACCGACTGGTAGATCGACTCCGGGTCCACGCCGCGCTCGAGCAACGCCCCCGCCACCCGCAGCACGCGCGGGGTGGTGTTCGCGAACCGGAACCCGCCCGTGTCAGTGAGGATGCCCACGTACAGCGCGCGGGCCGCCTCGGGGCAGAGCGGCCACTGGAGGGCACTCGCGAAGTCGAACACCAGCTCGGCCGTGGCGGCCGCCTCGGGCGCCACCAGCCGCGGGC
>Ga0209761_1000233_pt1 | contig 32062 bp, 34 predicted proteins | sample GraSoi013_1_40cm_4_FD_185818 | JGI IMG/M metagenome (GOLD analysis project Ga0209761, IMG submission 185818) | Grasslands soil microbial communities from the Angelo Coastal Reserve, California, USA - Sample 09_25_2013_1_40cm (SPAdes) (version 2) | ecosystem: Environmental > Terrestrial > Soil >... | reverse complement strand
GCCGCATTGCCCGGTGCAGGAGCGGCAGTGATGGGATACAACCCCGCGTGAGCCGCTAGCTCAGCTGGTAGAGCACCGGCCTTTTAAGCCGAGGGTCGTGGGTTCGATCCCCACGCGGCTCACTCTGGAAGATGCGATTCTCGCTCGGCAAATTTTCGGGGTGCTGAGGCGCGGGAAGCGGTCGCGGCGTCTTCGTCAGCAAACTGTCAGCAAACGGAGCCGGATTTTTCGGTCCGATCCGCGCGACGGCGTCGCGGAGATCGTCCACTGCGAGGTGGCCGTAGGTGCCGGTCGTGGTCGTCACGGACGCGTGCCGGAGGATGCGCTGCACGCGATGGGCATCGACTCCGGCGCGCAGCATGAGCGTCGCGGCTGTGTGGCGCAGGTCGTGGAAGCGCATCGGCCGCGGGATGGCCTTCGGCCACAGCTTCGCTCCGCACATTGGGCATCGGCGCACATCTGCGTCTTGCTGCTTCTCGATGTACGGCCTTCCCCGGCTCTTGCAGCGCCTGCACGAGTGCTCATAGCGCTCGACCAGACCAGCACGGGCCAGGGCGCGCCGCAGCACCTTTTCGGGGTCGCATTCGGGAGAGCGCCTCGAACCATCGGGCCAGGGAAAGACCAGGTCCGAGGGACTGGCGTCGATCGCGACCTGCAGATACGGCACGAGCGCGGGCGCGATGGGAATCACGTCCGCATGGCCGCCCTTCGTCGTCTCGCGGTCGTAGGAGCACCGGACCGTGATCAGTCCGGCATCGATGTCGACGTCGCACTTGCGCAGACCGCACAGCTCTCCTTTGCGCAGCCCCGCGTAAATGGCGGTCGCGGTGAAAGCTCGCCACGATTCGGGAACGTGCGCCAGGACCTGCGGGATCTCCTCCAGGCGGAGCGTAGGATGCACGCGCTTGGGAACCCTGCGCGACTCCGTCTCGGTGATTGGGTTCACTCCGACCCAGAGTCCCGCCTTCTTCGCTTTGAAGAACACCGTCCGCAGTTTGGCGCGGACGTGGTTCACCGACGCCGGCGCCGCCCCTGCCTTCTCGAGCTCGTGGAGGTGGTCCTCGACCCTCGCCGCGGTGAGATGGCGCACGGGCACGCCGCCGACCGACATCGAGATGACGTTCTTCCGGAGCCGACTCTCCTCCCGGTCGTAGCTTGCCGCCGGACACCGCTCCCGCAGCCACCATTCGACGAGCTGGCCCAGGGTGAGCGTGCAGTCCGTGGGCAGCGGTTCCAGCCCGAGCCGTTGCCGCTCTGCCTTGCGCTCGAGGTCCGCCGCGAGACGCCGCGCTTCGGTCTTGGTCTTCGCCGCGGACGCTATGTCCGCCCACCGCCCCGCCGCGCCCTTCACGCGCAAGTACCAGGTCCCGCGCCCCCGCTTCTGATAGACCGACGCCATCTTCAGCCTCGCCTGGCCGACCGCCGTTCCATGTTACTGCCGCTCTCCGACGGTCCCGCCGCCCACGCCCGTACTGCGCGGGGATCAAACCGCAGGAGCCCACCGACTCGGATGCACGGCAGCTCGCCGCGCTCCGCAGCCTTGTAGACCCAGCTGACAGACGCCTTCAGGTATCCCGCCACGTCGCGCACATCCCAGAGCGTTCGCTCTGCGCGGCGCTCGACACCGAAGGGGTTCATCGCTTGCCCCTGGGCACCGGAGGAAACGGACCGATCTCCTTCTCGAGCTGGTCCAGGCCGCGAACGATGAGCATGCGCACGGCCGTACTCATCTTCACGTTGAGTCCGGGCTCCCGCTCGTTGAGGTAATGGAGATACCGCTCCAGCTTGTCCTGGGTCTCCGGACTGATTCGGGCACTCACGATCGCGAACTCTTCTGAGGTCACCATCGGAAGCCATCCTTGTATACAATCGCGACGTCTGTCAAGAACATGGGCATAAGCGATGATAGTCACTCCCGCAGGTGGTCGGCTCACGAACGCGATTCGGTTCGCGTCCGCAGCGCTGATGGAATATCGTCCGCGCTGATCGCCTCATGAAGATTGTACCTACTCAGCTTGAGCCGCCGTGGCCGTACGCCGCCTCGAAGGTGCTGAACCCCCTTCGTCATCCGGTGACCGGCCCTGAATTCATTGCGCGTGTTCGGCGCTTCAGCCGGATCGGCGTACTCACGCTGGGCACACGCTTCCTCTGGTACACGTGGAACCATGACGAGACCGTGAAGGCCGCCACCCCAGAGGCCATCGGCCATCGGGTCACGATGGCCTTTGCGGAGCGCGTGATGATGCTCGCCGCGATTTTCGGCAGCGACTACAACCGACCGGACCCTTCAGAGGTGGAGTTTCGGCTGCTCTGCTGGGAGCTTCACAACGCGTCCGACGAAGGGATCGTCGCACTGTCGTCTGCGGACGAACTTGCTTCCCGGCTGACCAAAGTCGACTCGGACTCTCCGCTGCGCCGCGTGACACGTGAGCATGCTCGAACGCTCTTGGCGGAAGCGTTCAAGGCTCGGATTGCGGCCTTGCAACATGTAGGGCGGTACTTCGACCGGAGTCACTATGCCCGCGGTTACCTGATAGCTCGCGCAGTGGCAGCGCGAGCGTCTGCCCTTGGTGGGGCCGAATACACCCGTGCGGAGAAGCAGTACTTGCTCTCCTCTGTCGAGGGTTACTTCAGGGGCGCCTGGGCGCTCTTCTTCAAGGCCTCGACCGGTCTTGCGATTCCAGTAGAGAGCGGGCAGCCGCCGATGACAGACTATGGCCATGTCTACGCCAAGGATTGGCCCGAAGATCCGAACCTCGAGAAAGTGGACCTGACGGTCGAACGAATGCGTGCGGTGGCAATTGTTTTGAGCGAGCCACTCAGCTCGTTCGCAGCTCATCGAACGACGTACCAGGACGCGGACGCAGCAGTTCTCAAGTACGACGCCAGTCTCGACCGACTACTCATTCGACCAATGATCGATGTCGAACACGGCGGACGCTGCGAGCACGTCGCAATTCCATCGCCCTGGCGGTATGTCCACGCAGTGCCTGAGATCGTGCTCTACGATTTTGTGCGGTACCTTCAGGAGCGCCGCGCCACAGTATTAACCGGACAGGATGCGTACTCGCTCCGTGGGCAAGCCTTCGCGGATTACGTGCGCGAGACTATTGGCCGCACATCTGGTGTGGTGGATTTGGATCAGGTTCCGGAACTCTCCGGACACGAGCGGCCGGATCTCTTGTGCGCCGGAACGGCGCATACACTCCTCGTCGAGCTCAAGTTCTCGCTGAAACCCAACGAGGACCCCATTCTGAAGGACACGTCGGCGGCAGTGAAGCTTGGCGTCGGGCTGCCGAAGCCATCTCGCAGGCCAGTGGACTCCTTCGGGAGCATGGCGCCGTCTTGCGACAGCGGTATGGCATTCGCGGTCCGGTAGTGTTGGCGATCGTTTGCAACGATCTCTTTCCCGATGAGTCAATCGGCTTCACGGCAGTCGCCAAGGCAGGCGAGCTTCTCGCCGGCACGGGAATTGATGCCATCGTCACGCTGAACGTGGACGAGTTGGAGCGCTGGCTTCTGCTTGGCACCATCGATGAGCTCGCGCGTCAAGCGATGGAATGCTGGTCGAAGGTGGACCCGACATCACTCAGCCAGGATCGCCGCATCCAAGCGCCAAAGCCTGATGGCGACCTTCCACATGTCGAGGCTGCGTGGAAGACTTTATTCCCATTCTACGACGTCAAGAAGAAGGAGCGAGGAGTCTAGGGAAGGTTGGCGGGAGCTTGCTTCACGAGCTGCACAACCGGCAGTTCGACGCCCTGTTGCTGATGTTTTCAGCCCTCTCAGACGTGTTGTCTAGTCCTCTGGACGCGCGCCGAGTGTCTAGCGCCCTTGACGGCGTGGTTCCGCGCGTCTATACCGCTAGACGTGAACGCGCGCACACTGCGACGGACCTTGCGCGCGCTTGGGTGCGTTGAAGTGAGACAGACCGGCTCTCATTTGCGGGTGCAGTGCGGCAGGTGCTTCTCGACGATCCCGCTTCATGCCGGCGAGGATCTCGGACCTGGACTTCTTCGCGCGATCGAACGCGATCTCGAGCCGTGCCTCGGGAGGAAGTGGCTGCGTCGAGCCGAGCGGACTGGAGGATAGCGAGTGGCGAAGAGGGCGAAGAAGTATACGGCGACCGTCGAGCGCGACGAGGCGGGATGGTGGGTTGCTACCGTCCACGGCATCGTAGGCGTGCACACGCAAGGGCGGACGCTCGAACAGGTGCGCGAACGCGTTCGCGAGGCGCTGGCAGCAGCGAGGCCCGGCGCGATCCTCGGCGAAGTGGTCATCAAACCGCAGGACCTCGGGGCCTTGCTGCGGAAAGTGCAGGCAGCGCGCCAGCGCGCCAAGAAGCAGGACGCGGAGGCACAGAAGCTGCTACGACTGGCAGCTCGCGAGCTCAAGGCCAAGGGCGTCGGGCGACGTGACGCCGGCGAGCTCCTGGGCGTGTCGTTCCAGCGCGTGCAGCAACTCGTCGACGAGTAGCGCGCACCCATTACGCGTCACTCAACGGTAGGACGTGCGATCCGCTCGAACCACGACTTCGCGGCTGCGCTATCGGCATGCCGCTCGGCTGCGCAGACCTCGATTCCTTCGAGGGCGCGGGCCGCCGTCGGCTGCATTGAGGGATACTTGGCCACAACGCGGCCGAGAAGCTGGCGAGCTCCGGTCAGCTCGCGCGCGTCGCAGAGCTCCCTTGCGGCCAGCGGGAGAATGTCCACGAGCGAGGCCGGCACCGCAGCTGCCATCGATTCGAAATCCCTAGGCATCTGCCTGTATGTACGGAGCATGATCCCGCGGTCGTAGTCGAGGAGGGCGGGAAAGAGGCGCTCCGTCGGACGCAGCCGGGGATCGCGCCAAAGCGTTCCCGCGCGACCGGCCAGCGATGGCGAATCCGCGGCCGCCAGCGCGTACACGAGGCTCGCGCGCTCCTGGCCTTCCGTGTGCTCGAGGCGCGGGAGCAGCGCGTCGTAGAGCGCGGGGCCGCGCTTCTCAATGGCGATCCGGAGCGCCAGCGCTGCAAGATCGGCGGCGACCGCATCGGGATTGAACCGGCCGTCCGGCACGTCGGCAAAGGCGAGACCGCGTCGCGCCGCCTCTCGACGCACCTCGGGATCACGCGCCACCTCCGCAAGGAACCGAACCGGTTCGATCCTACGCCGCCTCGCAGGCTCATCCTCGCCGTTCGGAGCCTCAAACCCATCTCCGCGCAATCCAGGGCGGTACAATCGCCGCGCGACTGTCTCGGCGAGCGGTCGGTCCGCGCCGTCGAGCAGGTGATCGCGCGCGTCGCGGATAGCCTCCATGCCTACGGCGGCGACAGCGGCTACGGGATCGCCGGCCAACGCCACGAGAGTATCCATCGTCTCCGCGTATCCGGCGAGGCCGGCGCGCTGCGCCGCGCGTGCGTTCCGGGCGACGGAGAGCCGTTCCGCAGGCGAGAGGTGGGTCATGGCGCGCGCGTTCAGCTCAGCCTGGTCCGGCGGGGCGAGCGTCCAGCGGTAGTAGCCGATGCCTCCAGCGTCTGGGAGAAACCATCTCGGGCATTCCGGCAACTCGAGCGCCGTTCCTTCCGGCGGCACGAGCACGCAGCGTTCGGCCATTCCGCCGTCGAATTCGAAACGTGCACAGACCGGGACCTGCCACTCCTCATCCAGCGCCTTCGACCCGCGCGGACGGTAACGCCGCTCCGAGAAGTAAACGCGCGCGCCGTGGGCGTCGCACGCCGCACGCGCCATGATGACCGGAATGCCGGGCTTTTCCACGAAGCCGCGAAACGAAGTCGCCACGTCCCGCCCAGCCGCGCGCGACAGCGCCGCCAGCATGTCGTCGGCGCTCGCCGTCCCGTCCGCGTGTGTTCGGACGTATTCCCGAAGCCCGGCGCGAAAGGCTTCTGCACCAATCCAGCGCTCGAACGTGGCGAGGACTGCCATCCCCTTCTCGTAGATGAATCCGTCCCCGAGCAATCCTTGGATATCGTCGAAGCTCTTTACCGGCCGCCTGATCGCGCGGGCGCTTGCGAATCCATCCGCCGTCATGATCTTGTCGAGGTCGGTGAGGTGATTGAGTGCGAGCCCCCACGCTGGCCGATATTCATCGGCGATGCGGTAGCCGAGGAATTGAGCGAACGATTCGTTCAGCCAGGCGTCGGTGAACCATGGCGCCGTGACGAGGGCCCCGAACCACTGGTGCGCCATCTCGTGCGCCATCACCATCGCCGCGGAGTGCCGGCTCTCCTCGTCGGGATGCTCCGGGTCCAGCAGCAGCAGATCCGCCCCATACAGGATCGCGCCCGCGTTTTCTTTCGCGCCGGGATAATCGCCGGCGGCCACGTGGTCGAGCTTCCCGTAGGGAAACGGTATCGCTAGCCAGCGTTCGAGCGCAGCGAGCAAGGGCGCGCCGGTCTCGAGCGCGAACGACAACTCGCGGCCTCTGCCCCGGGGAGCAATCCCGCGGACCGCTAGCGGGCGACCTCGCACCTCGTTTGGCGGCAGTGTCCGGGCGATGACGTCGAACGGGCCCGCCGCGACGAAGAGCAGGTAGGTCGGGAGCGGTCGCGTCGTCGCGAACCGCACGCGCTTCGAGCCGTTCTGCAGGACGGATTCCTCGACGGTCCGCTCGTTCGAAACGGTGAGCAGGGCAGCGGGGACGGTGACACGTACGTCGAACGGCGTCTTGAAGCGCGGCTCGTCGAACCCAGGGAACGCGCGACGTGCATCGGCCGAGAGGAACTCTGCGATGACATAGACTTCGCCTCCGGTGCGCGAGCGGAACAACCCCGTCTGCACCGCATCGCTGAACGCTGCGTCCCACGCGAAGTGCAGCGTCATTCGTCCCGGACCCACCGTGCGCGGAAGCGTGACCCTCGCGACACCAAACGGCGTCACCTGCTCGAATACGGCCGCGGCGCGCGGCCCGCCGGGCAATTCGAACGCGCACTCGTGTACGTGGAGATCGCGCCCGTGCAGCCAAATCACTCGGGCCGGAGCGCTCAGCTCTATGTCGATTGCAGCGGTACCGCGGAATCCTTCCCGGGCGGGATCCAGTTCGAGGTCGATGGCGTAATGGATTGGGCGGACCCCGTCCGGAAGCTGCAATGCATCGGTGATGCCGTCTACCGGGGCGCGACCCGCGAGGCCGCGCCCGGCGCAGGCAAGCACGACGCCCAGCACGACGAGCGCGCAACACCGGCCGAATATCATACACGCGCGTACCGCGATGAGACCCGTCGACGTCAGGAGAGTTCGCGCGCTCGGCATGGACTCGTCGCCCGAGGTAGACCGCAGTTCAGCGAAGGGAGCAACACGCCTCGTTACCGGCAAGAACGATGTCCTGGACCCGTTTCCCTCGCACTCGCTCCCATCCACCCCTTCGCCATCAAGGACCTGACGGACACGATCCCTTCCACCTGTGGGAGCGTGAGATATCTCGGTGTCAGTACATGCCCCACAGCTTCCTCTCTCTCCCTGTGAGACGCACGACCGACGTCGGGTTTTCCGTCCCTTCCTCTTTCTCACTCGCTTCTTCTTGTCCCCTCTTCCATCAGTCACCCTCACTTCCTCAAACCTGCTCTCTTCTCTTCCTCAACTGCTGACTCACTGATCTCCCTTCTGACCCTCCTCCCAAACTGGCCACGCCGCCCCCCGCCAATTGGACCAAGCTTCGAGGCTACCCCCGACCCCTCGATCAGGTCGTTGGGAGCGAGGGGTCGGGGGTAGCCTCGCCCGCGATCTCGCCCTCATCGGCGGGGGGGCCGGGTGGCCAGCTCTTCCCTGCAAAACCAGCAGCTTCCGTGATCGAAAGTCATCAGCTGGATCGTCAGCAGGGTGGTTCGCGAACTCGTACAGGTGCTGATGACCTTCCTGATGAGGCGCCTGACGACCTTGCTGATGACTTTGCCAACTACTTTCCTGACGACTTCCGTCGCCGGCGATGCCAGGTGCATGTCAATAGATCGCTGACACATTTGGCCTCTCTCACGCGCTGACAGCTGGACCTTCGTCTGCCCCCTCCTGAGGGTTGACACCTGTAGTCCCGCCGCGGTCGTCGCGGTTGACGCTGCTGACACCTGCCGTTGACACCACGCCGTTCAGTGAAGCGATCTCGATGGTTCCGAGGTCGACGTCGAAGAAATAGATCCTCCAGCGAAGCCCGCCCTCGTATCGAAGACCGACGAGCTTGCGCGCCAGTGCCAGGCCGATGTGGATGTGGTCGCCGTCAAGGAAATGAAGCCACTGCTACCCACCCGTCGTGTGCGCCAGTCGGGCGGATAAGTGGGTACGACCAACGCGATCGACCGCCGCTCCACCGGGCGATACACCTCCGCCGGCGTCTTGCCGCCGAGGGCAGCGTGCGGGCGGACGTGGTTGAAGTCGACGAGCCAGCGATCCACCTCGAGCTGCTGCGCAGCTCGGCTCCTTGCCGGCCTGAGCTGGAGCTCGCCGAGGTCCCTGTGCATCCGCTCGTGACCGCCGTTGTCCTGCGGGCAGCCTGGCCGTGAACGGACCAGGCGGATGCCGAGCGACATCAGCCAGGCCGACAGCCTCGTGAGGCCGCCGCGAGACTGCGTGCTGACCCAAGGACAGCCGTTGTCGCACTGGATCGCTCCGGGCACGCCGTGCTCTCGGAAGAGCCGCTGCAAGACGTGCTTGACGACGGTGCCCCTCGTGCTCCCGACCAGCGTCGCCGCGAGCACGTAGCGGCTGTAGGCATCGCGCACGGTGAGCGGCTCGCAGCGCTGCCCGTTGCCTGCTTTCCACCAGCCCTTGAAGTCGATGGTCCACAGCTCGTTTGGAGCTCGCACGTCGACGTGCTCTCGCCCGTTCACGGCCCAGAAGCGCGCTACGGGCCGCCGGCGCTTCACCTTGCCCAGCCGCCGCAGCACGCGTGCCACGGTGCTCCTCGACGGCGCCTCGCTCCCGAACCGCGCAGCGATCACCCGCGCGATCTTGTCTGGGCCCCAGCTCGGCCGTCGGTTGCGCAGCTCGACGATCGCCGCCACGATGTCCTCGGCTTTTGTCAGCGGGCTCGAGCGCGGTCGACGGCTTTGCTCGACCAGGCCGAGCGGGCCCTCCTCGTGATACCGGCGCAGCCACTTGTGGCCCGTCTGTCGCGAGATGGCATACTCACGGCAGAGCGCGGCGATATTGGCGCCGGGTGCGCACGCCTGCTCCACGAATTTCAGCTTCAGGCTCATGACTCGCTGCTCTTTCCAGGGCACGCACTCCGAAGATCACTGTCAGCGATGTCCTGAAACTTTTGTGTCAGCGATGTCCTGGTATCGCACCCCACGGTCGGTACGGCTCGCAGGAGCGGTCAGACGTGCTCGGTTCCGCGGCGTCCTCGGGCGCGGAAGGGTGTCACCGCAGCGGCCGCTCGACCGTCATCACGACGTGTAGAAGCGCTCGCGCCTTCGGCGCCATGTGACGGAACCGGCGCCGCGCAGTGCACGGTTGACCGAAGCCAGATCGAACTGCTCGGGGGCGAAGTACGGACCGACCCATTCGAGCAGCTCCCGGCGCCGCTTGTTGGTCGGGTCCGCTACCGCCTCGAGCAACTCCTCATACCGGTGCGCACCTCCAGAGTCCTCCGGCGGACACGCACGGGCGCCGGCCAGGCATTCCGCCTTCGGTGCACTGCGCTTCGCAGCTTCTTCATCCTCGACCACAATGTCGTGCCGCCAGCTGTCGCCAAAGTCGTAGAGGTACTCGGCGCGGCTTCCATTCTGCAGCAGCTCGTGCAGCTGGTAGTTCTGCTCATCGAGCGGCGGTTCGCCGATGTCCTCAAGCGGATCCGGAATCCCGTAGTGCTTTCCGCCGATCTCGAACTCGTGCAGGTGGCTGTCCGTCCAACCGAACGCGATCTGCAGCACGTGGTGAAGTTCTCGAAGACTGAGATCGCTCGCAACGCGTATCCGCCGCCAGATCGGCGGGCGTGCTCCACGGAGGGCCACCTTGAGCACGTAGGCGCGCGGCGAGCGCGGCGGCTTTTGTGCTCGGAAGGGGACTACCTTCGTCTTTTTGGCCATGCGTGCAGCGTACGCGAATTGGACCTGTTTGCGCGTCCCGGCCACTCGGGACCTCGACTCTAGCATCCGATGCAACTATACTAGTTGCGAGGGTAAGCGGCGTGACCGAAAAGGTGTCTACCATTGACGTTCGCCAGCGCATCGGGGACCTGCTCAACAGGGTCGCCCTCCGACACGACGAGTTCGTCATCGAGCGAAAGGGCAAGCCGCTGGCTGCGCTGGTCCCCATCGAGCGGCTGGAGCAGATGCGCCGCTTCGCGCGGCGACATGCCCTGGAGTTCCTCGAGCAGCAGAAGCAAAGCACAGCAACCGAAGAGCAGGCGCTCGGGGTCGCTTTGGAAGCGCAGCGCTCGGCCCGTAGGAGGGCGCGGAAGCCTCGCCGCAGGTCCAGGTAGCCTTTGCTCCGTGCGGTGCTCGATGCGAACGTCTACGTCAGCGCGATCATCCAGCCCGCGGGAACGCCAGGCCGGCTCATCGAGCGGTTTCTGCGCAACGCCAGCTTCGAGGTCGTGCTCTCACCTTCAATCGTGGACGAGGTGTTGCGCGCGCTCGCCTACCGAAAGGTGCGCAAGCTTCTCCGCGGAGCCGATGCCCAGCTCTGGCTCGAAGATATCGTAGTGCTGGCCGATGTCGTTGCGGACACGCAGCTCTCCGCCGTGTGCGACGATCCCGATGATGACAAGTTCCTCGCGGCTGCCCTCGAAGGACGAGCAAGCCACGTCGTCACCGGCGATCGACGCTTTCTTGCCGTCGGCGAGCATGCGGGCGTGGAGATCGTGACACCGCGCGCGTTTCTCAACCTACTCGGCCCGTGAGCGGACCAGGGCGATGACGGCCGCCGCCTCCACGCGGATGGCGTTCATCACCCGCACGTGCGCCAAGCGGCCTTGATCGCACAGGGTGTAGACGGTGCGTGTCGAGACGCGCAGGAACGCGGCGACCTCGCGCGCTGTCAGCAAGGGAGCAGCAAACGAGAGCGAAAAACCTGCCAAACTTGGATGACGCGTGGAATCATCGCCCCGGAAATGTCGAGCTGTTGCGAGAGCTTGCGAACCCTTGCCACCCCGTGCGACAAGCCGACCTGGCCTTTTAAGCCGAGGGTCGTGGGTTCGATCCCCACGCGGCTCACTCTGCAAAATGTCGTTTGCACTCGCGGAATTCACAGCGCGCTTCGGCGCCGGAAGCGCTCGGTGCGCTTCTGTCAGCAAACGCCGTATCGGAGCGGATCGCCGACACGTATCGAGGCTGGCCAGGGTCGGTGGGCGTATCTCGGTCATCTTTGTGCTGGAGGGCTTTGAGGTGTCCGGTCCAGTTGGACCGCTGATGCTGAAGGGTGTGACGGCCCAGGGCATCGGCGTCGGCCATCGACGGGCCCTCGAAGATCTGACCCGAACCCTCCATCACCTGGCGCTCTAGCCCGCAATCGACCGCAAGCTGATTGACCTGCGAGGGCGACTCGTCTCCTGCGCTGATCGATTGCCGACGCTTCGACCACGCCGCTGTCGAACGGCTGGACAGCGCGAAGTCCTCGTCGGGCGCCGGCGCGACGGGAGCGGCTCAGGACGACGAATGGGGAATGCGCCCTCCATTCGCCCGATGGGCTTCCCGGTCGAAGTGGCACTTCGGCTGCATGTGCGCGGCTCGAACGGGACTTCTTCCCGAGGGATCCTATGCAACCGCTCAGAAGAATCGCAGCAGCGCTCTGCGTGGCAGCCGGCGCGCAGGCGGCGCAAAGCCCGCAGACACCGATCGAGGGCAGCGCCATTCCGCAGTTCATCGAGCCGCTTCCTACGCTCGGCGTCGCGGGCGGCAGCATCAACACCCTGTTCGGCAACCAGCCACTTACGCTGACCATGTGCGAATTCCGGGCGCACGTCCTGCCCGCTGGAACGTTCGCACCGGGTCAGAAGCCGGAAACGTGGGTGTGGGGCTACGTGCCGGGCACGACTTGCCCGAGCACCGTGCAGGACACCTATGTCGGTCCGGTGATCGTGAACAGCCGCGGCTCGCCGACCGAGATCACCTTCATCAACCAGTTGGGCAGCGCCGCGACCACCAACGTGCTGGCCTACAAGTACTCCACCGACCAGACGTTGGAATGGGCCGACCCGCTCAACGGCGGGGCCAACGCCTGCAACAAGGCAGGCGGGATCCCGGCGTTCGGCTCGCCGTGCGCGCAGAACTACGCCGGACCGGTCCCGGTCGTTCCGCACCTGCACGGCGGCGAAGTGCCTCCGATGCTGGACGGTGGACCCGATGCCTGGTTCCTCAGCGACGCCCTCGGCACGCGCTTCGGACACGACTACTACACGCGCCGTCCGGGCCCCGCGAACCAGACCATCTATGCCTATCCCAATCTGCAGCAGGCCGCGCCCATCTGGTTCCATGATCACACAGATGGCGTTACGCGGCTGAATGTCTTCGCCGGTCTCGCGGGCGCTTACTACATCGTCGATCCCGCCCAGAAGCTCCCGGCCGGGTTCCCGGGGGTCGCGGAGGTCGTGCCCATCGTGCTGCAGGATCGCATGTTCGACACGAACGGACAGCTCTATTTCCCGTCCGACTCCAGCGGCGCATCGGTGAACAGCACGAATCCACAGCATCCGTACTGGGTGCCTGAGTTCGTCGGCGACACAATCGTCGTCAACGGCAAGGCCTGGCCCTTCTTCTCCGCGCAGCCGAAGCGCTACCGGTTCCTTCTCCTCAACGGCTCGAACTCGCGCACCTACGAGCTGTTCCTCACCAATCCGGTCACCGGTGCCTTCGGTCCGCCGATGTGGGTCATCGGCAACGACAGCGGCTACCTCGACGCGCCGGCCAAGCTGGATCCGGTGGCCGGACAGAAGCTACTGATCATGCCAGGCGAGCGATACGAGGTGATCATCGACTTCGCCGGGGTCGCGCCCGGAACCACGTTCATCCTCAAGAACACCGCCAAGGCGCCCTTCCCCACCGGCGCCCCGGCGAAGGGCTCGACGGTGGGCAGGATCCTTCAGTTCCGCATCGCCTGCCCGCCAGCCGGTTGCCCGGTCGATTCCAGCTGGAATCCGGCCACGCCGGGCGCCACCATTCGGCAATCTAGCCAGTTGATCCAGCGGCTGGTGAACCCCGCGACAGGCACTCTGGCAGCAGGAGTTACCGCCGACAAGACGCGGCAACTGACTTTGAACGAGGTGGAGCTGCCTGCCTCGGTGGCCACCGACCCGGTGACGGGCGTGACCACCGCGTATCCTGGCGGTCCGGTGGACATCCTGCTGAACAACACCAAGATGTCAGGCGAGTCGCCGCGTCCGTACAGGGACTTCGTGCCCATCAACGTGGGGGGAAAAGTCACCTTCTACTCGGAGCTGCCGCAGGAGGGCGACACGGAGGTGTGGGAGATCGTCAACCTGACCCCCGACGCGCACCCGATTCATGTCCACCTGGCGTCGTTCCAGGTCCTCAACCGGCAGGCGTTCGACTTGAAGCAATACAACGCCGCGTACGCCGCCGCTTTCCCCGCCGCACCCGCGCTCGGCTGCGCGGCGGGCTTGTACTGCGCGGACTTCGGGCCGCCGCTCGACTACAACACGGGCAACCCGCGCGCGCTGGGCGGCAACCCCGACGTCACGCCCTTTCTAAAGGGCAAGCCCCTGCCGCCCAGAGCGCAGGAGACGGGCTGGAAGGATACGCTGGTGGTGCCGCCAGGTGCCGTGACGCGATTCGTGGTGCGCTGGGCGCCGAACGACCTGCCCATCGGTACGCCGAAGAACCAGCTGGTCTACGCCTTCGACCCCAGCGACAACCTCGAGCATGGATACGTGTGGCACTGCCACATGATCGACCATGAGGACAACGAGATGATGCGGCCCGACGTGATCCAGCTCAACCCGGCCCCGGGCGCCCCGGCGCCCGCGGCCCGTCCGCTGGTGAAGGGCGTCGCCTACTGAGGGGACAGGGCTTGCGCGGCGAGGGGCGAGATGACCCTCGCCGCGTTCATGCGGGGGTGGCTGTCGGTCCAGAGGCCCTCCGCACCAGCGGGCCGCACCAGGATCTGGATGACGATCGGAGCGAAGCGACGCTGGCTCTCTACTTCTCCCTGTGAGGCAACCGCGTCCACGTGGACGCAACCGTCAGGTCGAGGCCCATCATGCCAGGCGCGACTGTCTGGCGAACGGCGTGCTGCAGGTCCCCGCGCTCGCGAGGTCGTCAACCGCTGGCTCCCGCCTCACGGTGCAGCCCCAGTCTGCTGCGCAGGACCGAGACGTAGAAACGTACCGAACCTCAACTAGAGCGAAAAGGTCGGAGCGGGCGGCTTCGAGGGCTGCCTCGTAGTCCAGATCGATGAAAACAGGCGGTTTGCTCATCGATGCTCCTCCGGTTTGCCGACACGCAACTGGTGCAACTATACTAGTTGCTAGACATGGAAAAAGTCTCCACAATCGACGTTCGTCAGCGGATCGGTGACCTGCTCAACAGGGTGGCCCTTCGTCACGATGAGTTTGTCATCGAGCGGAAGGGCAAGCCGCTGGCCGCGTTGGTGCCGGTCGAGCGTCTGGAGCAGATGCGGCGTTTCGCACGGCGGCACGCGCTGGAACTCCTCGAGGAGCAGGAGCAAAGCACGGTGAGGGAGGAACAAGCGCTCGCGATCGCCCTCGAGGCGCAGCGCTCGGCTCGTAAACGTGCGCGGAAACCTCGAGGCAGGACCAAGTAGCCATTGCTCCGCGCTGTCCTCGACGCGAACGTCTACATCAACGCGATCATCCAGCCGGGCGGCACACCGGGCCGGCTGGTCGAACGGTTCTTGCGCGATGCGGACTTCGAGATCGTGCTCTCGTCTGCCATCGTGGATGAAGTGATGAGAGCCCTCGCGTATCCGAAAGTTCGCAAGCTGCTTCGCGGCGTCGACGCGCAGTTGTGGTTTGAGGACATCGTGATGCTGGCGGACCTGGTTGTCGGCGCGCAGCAACTCTCTGGCATCTGCGACGATCCCGACGACGATAAGTACCTCGCTGCAGCTCTCGAGGGACGCGCTGGCTACGTTGTCACTGGCGATCAAGCGTTCCTTGCAGTCAAGGAGTACGCCGGCGTGGCCATTGTGACGCCTCGATCGTTCCTCAATCTCGTGGGTTCGAGAGCCTAGAGAAATCGTCGGTTGCGAATCGTCCAGCCCGCAACCTCAAGAAGCAAGCAGACCAGAGGCTCCAGCAAGAGTTCCATTTCGTAGAAGCATAACGTGGAACGCATGCCGGCTCTAAGCGAGAGCTTACGCTAGAGCGGCTGCGGCCATGAGCGAGAAACCGCCACCCGTGCTCGGCAATGCTCGCGTGCTCGAATACGCCGTGCTGGACGAGTCCGTCACATACTGATTTTTCGGCCCGATGCGTGTCACGGCCTCGCGCCGGTGGGCTAGACTAGAGTGCGCCCGGAACGGAGGGGCGCCCATGAAAAGAATGCTCGCTGTGATGGCCTGCGCGGTCTCGGGCTGCATTTACGCCGACGTGAAGACGCCGCTCGCCTACCGCGCGCCGACCGCGGTGGAAGCGAAAGCCGAGGGAGCCGCCGACGTGGAGGGCACCGCCTGCAACCAGGCGGTCCTCGGGCTCGTGGCCTGGGGCGATGGGGGCTACGCGGCGGCGGTGGCCGACGCCAAGGCGAGGTCCGGCGCCACCCAGCTGGCCGACGTCCGCGCCGACACCACGTTCTTCAACATCCTCTTCCTGTACGACAAGGCGTGCACCCGGGTCACCGCGAAGGCAGTCCGGTTAGACTGCTCCTGTTGTCCGGGCTGCTCTTCTGCGGATGCGCAGGCTCGATGATGCGGCCGCGCCCGGCGCTCATCTTCGAGGACAGCTCGGCCGCGCTGCAGTGGCGCGCCGATACCGGATCGGCGCCGCGCGAAGTCCACGGCGAGTCCTGCCGCAACGCGGTGGGCCTGCCGCTCTTCCTGTGGGGAGGATGGGACCTGGGCGCCTGGGGCGACGCCGGCTACCGCGACGCCGTCGTCAAAGCGCAGGCGCAGGCACCCGGCAGCACACTGTCCGACGTGCGCGCCGACGTGCATTTCATCAACATCCTCGTCTGGCGGCAGGAATGCCTGGTCGTGACCGCGGCGGCCAGATAGTGCACAGCAGCTTTTCCGGCGTCTGCGACGACCCGGACGACGACAAATACGTCGCCGCGACAATCGAGGGGCGTGCAGCCTACATCGTCCGACGAGCATGCAGGCGTGAAGGATCGTGACGCCGCGCGGGTTCCTGGATCTACTCGGCTCGTGATCGAACGAAGTCGACCAGCGGGTTGCGGGTTCGATCAGCGTTTCGTCGGTCGCGGAAGAGCGGCCTCGGGTAGCGCGAGGCGGACCGCAGGAACTTAGAGATTATCGCATCACTCGGTTGCCCGACCCTGCGCCGCCGCTGCAAGCCACGGCCGCCGTTCTGCTGGGCTCGGTTCAGTCCAGGAAGGAAACGCCGCTTTGGCGGAATGCGCCTTATCGGTCCCATGCTCTTGACTATGCGAGGCATGTAGGAGCAGCCTCCCGGCGGGGGTCAGCAATGGGTACGACCCCGCGCAAGACCGCGCAGGGCGGTCTCCCCAAGGAGGCTGCTGTCTCGCGCTACATCGTTGAGCGCGAGCTAGGCCGTGGCGGAATGGGAACGGTGTTCGCCGCGCACGACCGGAAGCTCGGCCGCGAGGTGGCGATCAAGGTCCTTGCCGCCGCAGCGCAGGACGAGACCGCGCTGCGCCGTTTCGAGCAGGAGGCGCGCGCAGCCGGGTCGCTGGAGCACCCGAATATCGTCGTCATTCACGACGTCGACGAGCTCGACGGCCGGCCGTGCATCGTCTCGGAAAAGCTCGACGGCATGACGTTGCGGCAGCGAATGGACCGAGGGCACGTGGCCGTCCTCGACCATGCCGTGCAGCTCGCACGAGGGCTCGCCGCTGCGCACGAGAAGGGGTTGGTGCACCGCGATCTGAAGCCGGAGAACGTCTTCGTTACCCGTACGGGGGTGGTGAAGATCCTCGACTTCGGCATCGCCAAACTGATCTCCGCCAACCCGCTCTGCGGCCGGCCGCCGCCGATCACAGCGTCCGGCGATTTCCTCGGGACAGTGGCTTACATGTCGCCAGAGCAGGTCCGCGGCCTTGCGGTCGATCATCGCGCCGACATCTTCAGCTTCGGCAGCATCGTTTACGAGATGCTCGCCGGGCAGCCCGCCTTCGAGCGCGACTCCGCCGTCGAGACGGGCTTTGCCGTCGTGGCGGAGCCTCCCCCGGAGCTGCCAGGCAAGGTCCCCGCGGCCTTGCGGCGCATCGTGCGACGCTGCCTGGAGAAGGATCCCGAGGAGCGGTTCCAATCCGCCAAGGACATAGTCTTCGCGCTGGAGGCGTTGCTGCCTGCGGGGACACGGTCGGCCGGGCGATCGCGCGGCACTCGGACCCTGGCATTGACCGCCAGCGCCGCACTACTCTCGACGCTCGCCCTGCTGGCGATGGTCAAGCTGACGCGGCGACAGGCGCCTCCGTCGATCCGACAGATCACGTTCGAAGCGGGTGCCGTCGACGCGGCCCGTTTCGCGCCCGACGGAACCATCATTTATGCGCTGGCACAGCCTGGGAGCGCGCCGGCGCTGTTCTCGATGCGCCTTGGACGCGCGGAGCGTCGGCCGCTCGGGATCACGGATGCGAATCTGCTCGCCGTCTCTGCTCCGTCGGGGGAATTGGCGCTTCTCACTGCGCCAAGGCTCAACCGCTACGACTACCAGGTCGGCACCCTGGCGCGAGCCTCTCTCCATGGAGGCGCACCGCGCGAGATGGTCGAGGGGGTCGAGTACGCCGACTGGTCCCCCGACGGCGAGCGGCTCGCAGTGGTCCGCTCGGTGGGTACGAGCACGCGGCTCGAATATCCCTACCGGAACGTACTCTACGAGACGACCGGCTGGATCAGCGACCCGCGCGTCTCGCCGGCCGGCGATCGAGTGGCGTTCGTCGACCATCCCGACCCGGGCGGCGACGATGAAGGCTCCGTGTCCGTCGTGAATCTCTCCGGCACGGTTCGGGTGCTCGCGGGTGGTTGGAAGAGCGTGCAAGGGCTCGCCTGGGCCAAGGGAGGGTCCGAAATCTGGTTCACGGCGGCGGCCGATGCGCCATTCGCGCAGAACGTGCTGCGCGCCGTCTCGCTCTCTGGAAAGCAGCGGCTGCTGGCAGAGGCCACGGGCCGGCTGAAACTGGAGGATGTCGATCGCGAGGGACACGCGCTCTTGACGCAGCGGAATGCACACCTGGGCATTGCAGTGTTTTCAGTCGACGGGGACCGGGAAGAGGACCTCAGCTGGCTCGACGTTCCCATTCTCGACGATCTCTCGCGCGACGGCAGCACGGTGGTCTTCACGGAAAACGGCGCCGCCGCCGACGCTTCCTATTCGATCTACATCCGCTCCGTAGGAGGCGCGTCGGCGCTCCATCTCGGCAGCGGGCAGGCCGGCGGGATTTCTCCTGATGGAAAGTGGGTGGTCTCCGTCCCGGTCGTCGGCACGGCTCGGCCGCTCCTATCGCTGTTGCCTACCGGCGCGGGGGATACCCGTCCCCTCGACGTCGGCGAGATCCGAGTTTCCGCCGCCCGCTGGTTCCCTGACGGCAAGGCGATCCTGCTCGCGGGCGCAGAGCCCGAGCACGCGCTCCGCTTGTACGTGCTGCCATTCGAGGGGGGGCAGCCGCGCCCGCTGGCGAGCGACCCGGTCCTGGCGTCCGGACTCTGCGTCTCTGGAGACCAGAAACACGTGGCAGCAGTGAGCCGCGATTCGCGCATCCTGCTGTTCCCGGTGGACGGCAGCGAGCCCCGCCCCGCGCCCGGAACGCTCACGGGGGACGTTCCCATCGGCTTCGGCGCCGACGGATTGCTTTACGTGCGCGCTCCCGGCGAGGTGCCGGCCGCGCTCTTGCGCGTCGACGTGGGTTCTGGGCGGCGCGAGCCGTGGAAGATCATCGTCCCGCGCCGGGGCGGTATCACCAGGGTCGGCCGCATCTTCATCACGCCGGACGGCAAGACGCTCGCCTACAACTATTCGAGCATGGTCGCGCAGCTCTATTTGCTCGAGCGGCGCGAGTAGTGTCGTTGCAAGGAGGGGGACCATGATCCATTGGAACAAGGAGAGCATGGATCCAGGAATCAAGGCTGCCCTGCGGGACCTTGAAAAAGCAATCAACGGTATCACCGATCGCGCGCAGAAACGCGCGGTCGGGGAGGCGCTGCGCGAGCTGTCCCATGCCTGGGAGGCTGCCTTCGAGGAGCTGGGGGATTCCATTCGTCCCTTGCCCAAGGGCAGACCCTGGTAGGGTTCGATGAGATCGCCTGCGCACGGGAAGCCGGGAATCGCGAATCTCTCGCCGATTGGAGAGCGCGAGATCACCGAGGTTCTCGATCAAGTCTCGCGGACGCTGCACGGGCGGCAAACTCGATCACGCAATCGCCCCGCGCGAGGCCTCGATGGGCGGACGCTGGCGCTGCTCGTCCCCTGGTGGGCGAACGAGTTGATCGGGAATCCGCTGTCCACGACGCGCTGCCGCGAGCTCCAGATCGTACAAGCGCACCTGCTGGCTTTCATCCACGTGCACGATGCGCTGCTCGATGGCCACGCGGCGCTGCGCCGCCAGCGCGTAGCCGACATTGCGCCGCTGCTCTTCGAGGCACAGCGGCGCCTCGCTACGCTGTTTGCGCCTGGCGATCCTTTCTGGAGCGAGTTCGAGGCGCTGCTGCGCGATCAGGCGAGCTCCGCCCGCTGGGAGATGCGCGCGCCTCCGCCAGGGCGTTTCGATGCGCAGCTGCTGCGGCGCCTATCGCAGAAGCTGGCGCTCTTCCGCTGGCCCGCGTTCGCGGTGCCGCGCCTCGCGCACCGCCCGCGCGCCATTCCGCTGCTCGATCGCATCCTCGATGCGTTCTATCTGGTGCTGCAGCTCCTCGATGACCTGCACGACGTCCGCGACGACGCGGCCAGCGGACAGATCAACGCAGTCCTCGCCGCGTCCGGCGGCACCTCGCTCTCCTTGCGCGACCTCGCTCCCGGGGTGCTCCGCGTCTGCTCTCTCGCGCAGGAGCGCCTCTCCTGGATTGAAACGCACTCTCGGCCCACTTCGACGCTGCGGAGGACGTGCGCATACCTGTCGGACTGCGTCCGGAAGGCGGCCGTACCCTCGCGACAGATGGAGCAGGCGCGGCTGCTCACACGGTCCCTCAGGCAGGTCGTCGACAGCATCTCTCTTGCGGCAGCGCGGCCGGCAGAACTCGCACGCGCAGCCCGCGTTCGCGGCTGAAATGAGGGATCGTCAGCAAATCAAGCAGGGGGATTTCTTGCCATGCAGGCCTCGTGTCTGGATCACCTGATCTGGATTGCTCTCGCAATAGCTATCGCTGTCGTCGGCGCGGCCACGACGCGTCTGGCAAAAGGAGATACAGGTAAGAAATGCACGGATCTGCTTAAAGCACGCATGGGTCTACCGAAGTGGGACTTCAGCAACAGTTGGGCCTCGATGTTTACAGGCGCGGGCGCAATCGCAAACAGCATTCTGTCTGCGCAACTCGCGACGCAATCTGCGGAACCCGCGCGGACGCACTCAGGGCCAGCCTATGCGACCGTCGCAGTCATTTTCGGCGCGTTCGTTATCATGGCGCCCATCGTCTACAACTGCAGTCGCGACTTGGTCGAAGTGTACAGCCACGATCCGAAGAAAGATTACCAATATCAAGGCTACGTCGTTATGTTTCTCGTCGCAAGTGCGATAACGGTCTGGGGAGCCGCAGGTCAGCTTGGTCTCATCGTTTTGCTGCTTGATGAACTGAGAAGTGCTGGTTTCATTCTCTACTTCGTTGCCAGATTGTTCCAAGTTATCCTAGCATGCGTTGCAGTGCTGCTGTTGTTCTATGCCGAGCGCACGATCTTCTGGACTGTCGGGCAACAAATCGTCAAGGAAAGTGGAGGACGGCGCAACTTGTTCAAGGCGCAAGGAGAAATGAAACCGGACCTCCCGAATTGGCCGCTGCTCTAAACAGCGCCGATTGCGTTCGCGATCATCGCGTCTCTCCGCCGCCCCCCCGCACGAGGTTCGCAACCAGTCGGTCCTCCGCTGCCCAGCGTGAGCTCCCAGGGGCCAAATTCGCGCGTTAGCGCGAACCTTGGCGCCTCGTGACGGCCCCGGTGGGGCCGCCGCTCAGGGCCGGGGTGGAAGCGATCCAGACCGGACGGCGTCCAGCGACCACCGATCCCACGAGCGGGTGGCGATCAACGCCGCATAGATGAGCGCATAGACCATCTGCTGCGTAAGCGTATCCCAGTGCTGCAGCAGCGCCGTCCCGAAGACGAGGGCCGCGATCATCAGCGCCCCGGCTGCCAGCGCCGCTCGCTGGAACAGACCGATCGCAATGAGAGCGCCCACCGCGGCCTCCGCGAAGGGGAGCGCGAGGCCGAAGGCTTGCACCAGCGCCGAAGGAAGGATCGTCGGCTGGAAGTCGCGCGCCATTCCGCCGGCGAAGGCGGCCAGCTTCGGCACGCGCACGAGGCCGTGCACCACGAGGTTGATTCCCAGTGTCAGACGCAGCAGCGCACGGGCGAGAGGGCGGTCATCCATGCACCGGTCTTACTCGTCGGGAATCTCGCCCGCCACTCGCCAGGATGCAACGCCCGTTTGCGGCCGCTGATCCCTCGGCAGGTTCATCTTCTCGAACGGAATACCCGACGGCGTTCCAGCTCCCCGAGCAGCGACGCAGGGTCCACGAGGCTCCCCCTGCTTCGAACCTGACAACCAAAGCAGGCGGCTCGCACTCGCCACTACAGCAGCTCCGCCAGCCGGTCGCGGTACATCCGCGACAGCTTCAGCTGCGTGCCGTCGCGCAGGACCAGATCGCGCTCCCCGTGCGTCGCCGGCCGCAGCGCCTGGATGCGCGCCACGTTCACGATGGCCGAGCGATGCACGCGCGCGAACTGCCGCGGGTCGAGCCGCTCCTCGAGCAGCTTGAGCGAGCGCCGCAGCAGGTAGCTGCGGCTGCCGATGTGCAGCTCGACGTAGTAGTCCTGGGCCTCGATCCAGTCGATCTCCGCCACCGGAACCACGCGCACACCCTCGCGATCCGGCACGACGATGCGCTCGAGGTACGCCGGCGCGGCCTGCGTCCTCGCTTCCGACGAGAGGCGTGCCGCCAGCGCGAGAGTCCGGTCCGCACGGGCCGCGGCCTTGGCGCGGGAAAGAGCGCGCGCGAAGCGGTCGTCGTCGAAGGGCTTGAGCACGTAGTCCACCGCCTCTGTATCGAACGCCTCCAAGGCGTGACCGGCGTGCGCGGTGACGAACACCACCCGTGGGGGTCGAGGGCCCGCGGCCCGCATCACCTGGAAGCCATCGAGGCCGGGCATCACCACGTCGAGGAAGAGCACCTCGGGCGCCAAGGTCCGCAGCGCCGCCAGCGCCGCCTTGCCGTCGGCGCAGCAACCCACCACCTCGACCTCGGGATCCTCGCCCAGCATCCTGCGCAGCGCCGCCCGCGCCGGCGCCTCGTCATCGACCACCAGGACGCGGACCGGATCGTTCATTGCGGCAGGCGCGGGCGGGAGTGGAAGGGGATCACCACCCGCGCCACCGTTCCCTTCCCGTCGCTGCTCAGTATCAGCTCGTGGCGGTCCCCGTAGAGTTGCTCCAGGCGGGCACGCGTGTTGGCCAGGCCGGTGCGCGTCGAAGGCTGCGAGCTGCCACCGCCTGCGCCGCTGTCGCGCACCTCGAGCTCCAGCATGTCGCCGCTGCGCGAGGCGCGCACCTCGATCCGGCCGGGATCGGACGACGGCTCGATGCCATGGCGCAGCGCGTTCTCGACCAGCGGCTGCAGCACGAGCCGCGGAACGAACGCGACCGTGACCGCCGGGTCCGCCTCGATGCGCGCGGAGAGCCGGTCCCCGAACCGGGCCTGCTCGAGCTCCAGATAACGGCCGACGAACTCGAGTTCCTGGGAGAGCGGGATCTCCTGGCCGTCGTCGAGCAGCAAGCTGCGGAGCAGGTCGCCGAGTCGCGCCACCGCGCGGGTTGCCGCCTTCGCGTCGCCGGTGCGGACCAGCGAGGAGATCGTATTCAGGGCGTTGAAGAGAAAGTGCGGGTGCATCCGCGCTTCCAGCGCTTCCATCCGCGCGCTGAGCAGCCGCGTCTCCAGCTGGCTTGCCCGGAGCCGCTGCTCGGCGGACTCGCGGTAGTAGGCGAGCGCGTGGCCGAGCACCACCAGCGCCGCGTAGGAGAAGACGTCGATGAACGACTCCGCGAAGATCTGCGTAGTCAGATCCGGTGCGTGGCCCGGAACGTCGAGAAGGGCGGTGATCGCGTAGCTCGGAGGCGCCCCGATCAGTACGGTAGCGGCCGCGGCGGCAAGGTGGACTGCGCCGTTCTTTGCCCACGTCCCCCGGTCCAGCGGATACCTCCGCACCAGCCAGAGAATCGCCGGCGTGAACAGGGCCCAGATCCAACAGGACACCAGGTGTTCGAAGGCGCCACGCATTGGCGGCAGCGTGCGGCCCTGCGCGAGTGCCTGCAGCGGGATGCGCGCATACGCGACCGCGGCGACGATCGTCCAGGCGCCGAACGCGATGCCGAGCTGCTGAAGCATGCTGCGGGACGTGTTCCGCACCCGGGCCTCCGAGGAAAGCCAGTGTAGTCGGATCGCGGCCCCGTCCGCAGCATTTGCCGGACGGGGCCGGTCCGGGGGAGCGCTATTGCCCCGGAGAAGGCGAGGACGCTCCCCCGTCCGCGATGAAGCGCCACGCGCCGTCGGCCTGCCGCGCCCAGAGCGTGAGGTATTTGCTGTAGAGTCGGTCGACGCTGCCGTCGGGATTGGTGATGCTGTCGACGGCCTTGCCCACCGTGAAGCCCAGGTCTCCGCTCTCGCTCGAGCCGGCGAACAGCGGGGTCCAGTCCAGCACCTCATCGGGCGTGCCGCCGGCATAGAAATCGGTGACCTCTTGCTTGCCCAACAGGAAGAAGAAATTGCGGCCGAAGGGCATCACCAGGTCGGCCGCGTACGCCGGGAAGGCAGGGGAAAAGCCGTGTGCGACCGAATAAGCGGCGAACTCCACATCGGTCTGCAGCAGCGAGCGCTTCTGCTTCTCCAGGGAACCGGGGTGCGGAACGCCACCAGCGCCGGATCCGCCGAGCAGGAGCGGAAAGCCGTCGCGCGTGGGAATGTGCGGGGTCAAGGAAACGCGGGTGTAGTACGCGGTCACCCGGAACGGGTCGTCGTCCTCGCGCGCCCAGGTGGACACGTAGGTCCCATACGTGGTCAGCAGGGATCCGCCCGAGGCCGTGGTTTTCTCGATCCAACCGAAGGTGAAGCCGAATCGACCGTCGGTGGAGACGTCGCCGCCCGCCAAGGTGCGGCGCAGCGAGGTCTGCGAGGGGTTCGGCTCCGCGGCGGAAAGGGTCGCGCGGATGTCCTGCTTGCCCTGCACGATGTCGATGCCGGCAGCGAGATAGAGAGCGTTGCCCCGCATTGCGCGCACGACCCCTTCGACGGGTCCGAGCCGCTCGATCTGCGCGCTGTGCGATGCGTCGGCCGCGAAGAGGGCGCTCCGGGCGCTCGGCTGGCTGTGCGCGGTGGCCTCAGCGGACTTCAGGTCCAGGACCGACCGGTCGATCTCGCTCCCGCCGCATGCGACGACGATGATGCACGACAGCGTCATCAAGACTCTCTTCACGATGTTCCTCCCTCTGCGAAAGCTGGCGCGAACCAGCCGGCCCGGCGCGGACCTTAGGGAGGAGTGGCGCGGCATCGGCGGGGAGAGCAGCCACCGGGACCGCCTCCGCAGCGAAGCGGCCCGCGGCTGCAGGTGCGCTCCCCCCCGGCCTTCACGCGCCAGCCAGCCCCGCGCCGGCCGCAGAGGCTGCGGGAGGGGAATTGACGGCGCGGCGGAGCAGGCGCAGAAGCACGCGCGATGAGGCGCTTGCTGCTCGCCGCCCTGGTGCTCGCTTGCGGGCCCCGTGGCCACTGGCCTCCGCGGCCCGCGGAACATCCGCCCACGCCGACCGAGCTCCGGATCTACGAGCTCACGGTGCGCGCCCCCTCCGCTGAAGAGCGCGCGCGGTTCTCCGCGGCGCTGCGGTCCCGGGGGTTCGCGGTCGTCGATCACGAACCGCGCAAGGGACATCTCGAGGTGACGCTGACGCACGAGGCGGACTCGCTGGTGGCGACGTTGCGCAGCGACGGGTGGTTCGTGGATGAAGCGGTGGGAAAGGACGTCGAGTCGCTGTCGGCCACCCTCGCCGTCTCACAGCGGCTGACGGACTTCATCCGCAACAGCGGCCTTCCCCAGCAACACATGATGCCGGAGAACTGACCGCCCGACAGCGTTTCGTTCGCGAGATGGTGGCCGGCGAGCTCGCTCTTGACTTCGCACCGTCGGACGCGGTGTACCATGCGCCCGCCGCACTGCTGGGTCATCCACCTCTGACGCGGAGCACATGCATGAGAGCGCTCTACGCCGCAGCCATGCTGACGCTGTGCACCCTTCTCCTACCGGGCCCCGCGGGCGCTCAGACCGTCGAGCTCAAGCTCGGCCACGTCGGATCCCCGGGATCGCTCTTCGACCTGTCCGCGACCGAGTTCGCCAAGCGCGTGAAGGAGAAGACCGGCGGCAAGGTCGTCATCCAGGTGTACGGCGCAAGCCAGCTCGGCGACGACACCGAGCTGCTGCAGAAAGTGAAGCTCGGCACCGTGGACCTCGCGCTGCCCTCGACGGTGATGTCCTCCGTCGTTCCCGCGTTCGGGCTCTTCGAGATGCCTTACCTGGTGAAGGACCGCGAGCACATGAAGCGGATCGACAAGGAGATCGTCTGGCCGACGCTGGTCCCGATCGCGGAGAAGGCGGGCTACAGGGTCCTCGCCACCTGGGAGAACGGTTTCCGCCAGATCACGAACAACCTGCGCCCGATCAAGGGCCCCGAGGACCTGAAGGGTATCAAGCTGCGCGTCCCGAAGGGCAAGTGGCGGGTGAAGATGTTCCAGTCCTACGGCGCGAGCCCCTCGGCGATGGGCCTGTCGGAGGTGTTCGTCGCCCTGCAGACGGGCGTGATGGACGGAGAGGAAAACCCGCTCACTCAGATCTACACCTCGAAGTTCCAGGAGGTGCAGAAGTATCTCTCGCTGACGGACCACGTCTACACGCCGGCGTACGTGGTCGCCTCGCCGCGCAAGTTCGACGGGCTGCCCGAAGGCGTGCGCAAGCAGATCCAGCAGGCGGCCCAGGAGACGCAGCCCTTCGTCTACGAGACCGGCGCGAAGATGGACGAGGACCTGCTCGGCAAGCTCGAGCGGGGGGGGATGAGGGTGAACCAGGCCGACAAGCAGGCCTTCCAGAAGGCGAGCAAGCCGGTCTACGACGACTTCTCCACGGAAGTGCCGAACGGCAAGCAGATGATCGAGAAGGCAATCGCGCTCGGATCCGGCAAGTGACGGCGCGCGCGATCTGGCGCCGGCGGCTCGAGCAGGTTCTGCAGTGGATCACGGGTGCGCTGCTCGTCCTCCTCGCCGTCGAGGTGCTCGCCGGCATCGCTTTCCGCGCCGCGAGGAGGCCTCTCTCCTGGTACGACGAGGTTGCCTCGGTCCTGCTCGCCTGGATCACGTACTACGGGAGCGCGCTCGCCGCCCTGAAGCGATCGCACATCGCTTTCCCCGGGCTGGTGAACGGGATGCCGCGGGCAGGGCGCTTCGTCGCGCTCGCGATCCGCGAGACGGCGGTCCTCGGTTTCTTCCTGGTGCTCGCCTGGCAGGGAACCTCGATCCTGCGCGTGCTCGCGGGCGAAACCCTGGTGACGGTGGACATTCCGGTGGCGCTCACGCAGTCGGTGATTCCCATCGGCGCCGCTCTCTTCGTCGTTGCCGAGCTGCTCAACCTGCCCGACCGCGTCGCCTGGGCGGAGGGAGGCAAGGTCGTCGTCAGCGCACAGCAGGACGCGGCGAAGGAGCTGTCGCACTGATGGCCATCTTCGTCCTCTTCGGCGCCGTCATGGTGCTGGTGCTCCTGAACGTCCCGATCGCCATCGCGCTCGGCGTCGTCGCTCTGGTCGCCATCCTTCATGCCGGCGGCATCGCGGCGCTCGCGAACGTGCCGCTGGTCATGTACACGGGCTCGACCAGCTTCCCGCTGATCGCCATCCCGCTCTTCATCCTCGCCGGCGCGATCATGAACGCGTCGGGCATCTCGCGCAGGCTGATCGCGCTCTCTTCCGCGGTGTTCGGGTTCGTGCGCGGCGCCCTCGCCCAGGTCACGATCGTCACATCGCTGTTCTTCGCCGAGATCTCCGGGTCCGCCGTCGCCGACGCGGCGGCGCTCGGAACCATCCTCATCCCGGCGATGAAGAGCAAGGGCTACTCGAAAGAGTTCTCGGCGGCAGTGCTCTCCTCGGCCTCGACGCTTGCGGTGATCATCCCGCCGTCGATCCCGATGATCCTCTATGCCGCGATGGCCGACACATCGGTGGTGAAGCTGTTCGTGGCCGGCATCGTCCCGGGGGTCCTCGGCGGCCTCTTGATGATGGTCATCGCCTACCGTTTCGCCCGTCTCTACAACCTCCCCGTCGAAGAGAAGTTTGACCGTCGGCGGGTCTGGGCGGCATTGAAGGAGGCATCCTGGTCGCTCGTGTTGCCCGCGCTGATCCTCGGTGGAATCTTCGGCGGCGTCGTCACCGCGACGGAAGGAGCAGCGCTTGCGGTGCTCGCGGCCGTCGTCATCGGCACGGTGATCTATCGCGAGCTGAACCTCAAGGCTCTCTACACCGCGATGATCGACGGCGTCGTCCAGACCGCCGTGGTGATGCTGCTCGTCGCCGCGTCGGCCCTGCTCGGCATCCATCTCACCGAGATCCAGGCACCGCAGAAGCTTGCGGCCGCCGCCGCCGCCCTGAGCAACAGCAGGTGGCTCGTGCTGATGCTGCTCAACCTGCTCTTCCTGCTGCTCGGGCTGTTCCTTCACTCCGCGGCAGCCATCATCCTCGTGATCCCGGTGGTGATGCCGCTGGTGCAGGCCGTGGGGATCGATCCCGTCCATTTCGGGATCATCGTCACCATCAATCTCGGCATCGGGCAGCAGACGCCGCCGGTGGCGAGCGTGCTCACGGTGGCCTGTTCGATTGCGCGCGCCGACATCTGGGAGGTGACGAAGGTGAACCTCTGGTTCATCGGCGTGCTGCTACTGGTGCTGCTGTTATCGACCTACGTACCTTTGGTGCCGCTCTCGCTCGTCCGGCTGTTCTACGGGGGGTGACGTACCTTCGGTGCGCGAGCGCCTTTACGCCGCGCGGTCGAACTCGGGGGGTGAGTCCGTTTCTGTTTCGGGATGTGCCGGCTGGGTCGGGCGTCGGCGGGTCTTGCGCGTCACTGCTGTCGCGAGGATGGCGATGTAGAGGAACCCGACGAACGAGCAGCCGGCGATCTCCAGGAAGCTGAGCACGGGCGGACCCCCGAACAGGTATGCGGCTAGCGTGCCGCGTTGCTGTAAAGAAGAGCACCGTGGCGGGTGGGGTCGCTAGGCCTTGCGCTCGCACCGCCTGACATGGTGGCGGTGCTGCGCGCTCCTTTCGCTGGAAAGCGGTAGGATTACGTCCACTTGTCGCCGCCGCCGAAGGTGGCTCAGTCGGGCCGCCGAAGGTGGCTCAGTCGGGCCGCCGTAAGGCGGCCTAGCGACTGTGTTTTTAGACTGTACTACTGGAGGAAACCATGCCGCTGTCCGGAGATGACTGCCGCCGGCTGATCGACGCCGCCCATGCCCGGGCCGGGCAGATCGGCATCCGCGTGACCGTGGCCGTAGTGGACGAGGGCGGTCTCTTGCTCGCTCTCGCGCGCATGGACGGCGCGCCGCCCATCTCGGCGCAGATCGCGGAGGCGAAGGCGAGCGGCGCCGCGCTCTGGCACCGCGATGGCGCCTCTCTCGCGCAGGTGGCGCAGGACCGGCCGGCATTCTTCGAGGCCGTCGGACGGATGGTGCGGGTTCCCATCATTCCCGGGCTGGGGTCGACGCTGGTGCGGCGCAAGGATGCGGTGCTCGGTGCCGTGGGAGTGAGCGGCGGCAAACCGGAGCAGGACCTGGAATGCGCGGAGGCCGGGCTGCGCGCGATCTGATCAACGAAAGCCGAGCAGCGCGCCCGCGATCAGCGCAACGACGATCAGGATCACCCCCGCGACACCGCCGATCGGCGGGCCCGGCTCCGGCGGCGAAATCCGCGGCAAATCCGTGTTGCTCATCGAAGGCCTCCCCGACTGCAGGGCCTACGAGACGCCGAGGTACGAACACAAGGTCTCGCTGTGCCCCGGGCGGGGAAGCTGTCGAACGAAAGGGGTGGAGCGGCTACCTCTGCCCCGCCGCCGCCGTCCCGGCGAGATGCTCCATCGCGGCCCTCACGCCGCCGGGCCGATGCGGCACACCGGCGAGGCCGAGCCCCATCTCCACTCCGGAGAGCGTTCCGCACAGCGTCAGGTCGTTGAACGCGCCCAGATGACCGATCCGGAAGATCTTCCCCTTCAACTTGCCCAGGCCCTGGCCCAGGGACATGTCGAAGCGATCGAGGACGATGGCGCGCAACTTGTCCGCATCATGGCCGGCGGGCATGCGGATGCCGGTCAGCGAAGCCGAGTGCTCGCGCTCGTCGGCGCAGTTGACTTCCAATCCCCAGGCCCGAACCGCCCTGCGCGTGGCTTCGGCATGACGTGCGTGACGCTGGAACACGTTCTCCAGCCCTTCTTCTTCCAACATCGCGAGCGCCTCGCGCAGGCCGTAGAGCAGATTCGTCGCCGGCGTATACGGGAAGAAGCCGCTCTCGTTCGTGCGCAGCATCGCGGCCCAATCCCAGTACGAGCGGCGCAGCCCCGCCTCGCGCGACGCCGCGAGCGCTTTCTGCGAGATGGCGTTGAACGACAGCCCCGGCGGGAGCATCAAGCCCTTCTGCGAGCCCGCGACGGTCACGTCGACCTTCCATTCGTCGTGGCGGTAGTCGATCGACGCCAGCGAGGAGATGGTATCGACGATCAGGAGAGCCGGATGCCCGGCGCGATCGATCGCCGCCCGCACCTCCGGAAGGCGCGTGGTCACCCCGGTGGAGGTCTCGTTGTGCACCACGCAGACGGCACGGATCTTCTGCTGCGCGTCCGCGCGAAGCTCGTCCTCGAGCGTCTTCGGATCGACCCCGTGGCGCCAGTCGCCGGGGATGAAATTCGCTTGAAGACCGAGCCGCTGGGCCATCTCCTCCCAGAGCGTGGCGAAGTGGCCGGTCTCGAACATCAAGATGCGGTCGCCGGGGGAAAGCGTGTTCGAGAGCGCTGCTTCCCACGCCCCCGTTCCCGAGGCGGGATACACGATCACCGGCTGCGTGGTGCGGAAGATGCTCTGCAGTCCTGCCAGGACTTCCTTTGCCAGTTTCGCGAACTCAGGCCCGCGATGATCGATGGTCGGCCGATCGATCGCGCGTAGCACGCGGTCGGGCACGTTGGTCGGCCCGGGGATCTGGAGGAAATGACGGCCGCTGGGAGATGCCACGGAGACTCCTACTTGCCGGTCCAGCGGGGTTTGCGCTTGGCAAGGAACGATTCCACGCCCTCGCGAAAGTCCTCGCTCATGTAGTTGCGCACCACGAATTCGTCCCCACCGCCGGGCGGGGCCCAGTGGCGCACCACCCGGTTCAGCGCCTCCTTCGCCGCGCGCAACGTGAGCGGCGCGTGCTCGAGGAGCGTGCGGGCCGTCTCCACCGCCCGCGTGTACAGGCCCTCCTCGCTGGTGATCTCGTTGAGCAGCCCAGCGGAGCGCATCTCTTGCGCATCCATCAGCCGGGCCAGGAAGAGGATGTCCTTGGTGCGGGCGACGCCGATCAGCGCCGCGAGGCGGGCGTGGTTTCGCATCGAGAGCGTGTTGCCGAGCGTGCGCGCGATGGGAAAGCCGAACCTGGCGGAGGGCGCGCCGAGCCGCAAGTCGCAGGCCGCCGCGATGCCAGCGCCGCCGCCGGTGCAAGCGCCCTGGATGGCGGCGATGGTGGGCACCGGGACGTCCTCCAGAGCGTCGAAGACGCCGTCCATCGTCGCCTCGTAAGCGAGGGCGTCCTTGGGCGTCTTGAAGTTGCGGAACTGCGCGATGTCGGTCCCCGAGACGAACGCCTTGTCGCCCGCCCCGCGCAGGATCAACACCTTCATCCGCGGATCCGGCGCCCGGCAGATCTCGCCCAGGCGTTGGTACATCCCGAACGTCATCGCGTTGCGCGCCTCGGGACGGTTGAAGGTGAGCCAGGCGATGCCGTCGTCGCCGATCTGGAACAGGATCTCTTCCGCGCTCATGCAGGCTCCCGGATCACGCCCGCCCTCGCGAGCTTGCCGATCTCCTCGCGCGAATAGCCCAACTCGGCGAGGACCTCGGCGGAGTGCTCGCCGAGCATCGGACCCGCCCGCGCCATCCGCGTCGGCGTCTCGGACAGGCGCATCGGCGAGGCGATCTGCTTGACCGGTCCCAGCCTGCTGTGCGGCGCGTCGGGAAAGAACCCGCGCGCGAGCAGGTGCGGATCGTTGAAAACCTGATCGTACGTCTGCAGCAATCCGCAGGGCACCCCGGCACGTTCGAGCGCCTCCACCCAGTGCCGCGCGGGCCGCGTCGAGCTCACGTCCTCGATCAGCGGGATGAGCTCGCGGCGGTTCTGGTGCCGTAGGTGGTTCTTGGCGAATCGCGCGTCCTGCTTCAGTTCGGCGAGGCCGAATACGTCGCAGCACGCCTCCCAGTTGCGCGCGCTCGTCGCGCCGAGGGTGAAGAACCCGTCGGATGCGCGCAGCGCCTGGTAAGGAGCGGAGGTCTGGTGCGCCGAGCCCAGCGGCTTGGGCACTTCCCCGGTGGCGAAATAGCGGCCTGCTTCCCATATGGCGAGGGAGACGCCCGCCTCGAACAGACAGACATCGATGAACTGCCCTCGCCCGGTCCGCTCCCGCGCCCGCAGGGCGGCGACCGCGGCGAGCGCGCCGTAGAGCGCGCAGGTGAGATCGGTCAGCGGAACGCCCACCTTGACCGGGGCGTTCCCGCC
>Ga0209761_1000232_pt1 | contig 32166 bp, 33 predicted proteins | sample GraSoi013_1_40cm_4_FD_185818 | JGI IMG/M metagenome (GOLD analysis project Ga0209761, IMG submission 185818) | Grasslands soil microbial communities from the Angelo Coastal Reserve, California, USA - Sample 09_25_2013_1_40cm (SPAdes) (version 2) | ecosystem: Environmental > Terrestrial > Soil >... | reverse complement strand
GCAAACCTGATGAGCTCGAAGGACGTCGACCGCTTCCCCGTGGTTCGCGAAGGCGTCGTGGTCGGCTTCCTGACGCGCGCGGATGTCGTTCGCCGCCTGATTGCGCCCTGACACCCGCCCCCCCCCGACACCCGATGCTCACACTCGCCATCATCAAACCGGACGCCGTGCGCGCCGGCAAGACCGGGAAGATCCTCGCCCATCTCGAGGGCGCCGGGTTCAAAATCCGCGCCGCGCGCCTCGTGAAGCTCACCACCGGCCAGGCCGAGGCGTTCTACGAGGTGCACCGCGAGCGCCCGTTTTACCGCCCCCTCGTGGCGTTCATGACGTCCGGGCCCGCACTGGCGCTGGCGCTCGAGCGCGACGACGCCGTCGCGCGGCTGCGCGAGGTGATCGGCGCCACCGATCCCGCCGCAGCGAAGCCCGGGACGGTGCGCCAGCTGTACGCTGAGTCCAAAGAACGGAACGCGATCCACGCCTCGGACTCGGCGGACTCGGCTGCCCGGGAGGTCGGGTTTTTCTTTCCGGAGCGGGAACTGCGCGAGCTTGCTTGACGCAAGTCCCACAAGGGTTTAGGTTCGCTCGTCTATGTTACAGGTTGACCTGCGGGAGCTTTCCAGCGGCCCCGTCGACACCCACGCCGAGCTGGCGGGAGATGATCCGCTCTTCGAACAGCTGGAGGTCGCTCTCGCCGGGCCGGTGCGCCTGGTCGGCCGGTTGCACGCCGCCGGCGAGGGGCGCTTCTACTGGCGGGGCTCCCTGCGCACGCGGGTTGCCGGGGAATGCCGGCGCTGTCTGGCGTCCGTCGCGGTGGCCGTGGCGGCCGACATCGACGCCCTGTTCACGCAGGACCCGGACGCGCTGGAAGACCCGAACTCCTACCCGCTGGCGCGGGACGCGACGCAGATCGATCTCCGGCCCGCGCTGCGGGAGGAGTTGCTGCTCGCTGTGCCGCAGTGGGTGGTGTGCCGGGAAGACTGCCGCGGGCTGTGCCCGCACTGTGGCAAGGACTTGAACGCGGGCCCCTGCGGCTGCCCGCCGGCCGCCGATGCGCGCTGGCAGGCGCTGGCCGCACTCAAAGGCAAGCCCCGCAACTGACAAGGACAACTCTATGGCCGTACCGAAACGCAGAACGTCCAAGCGGAAGAAGCGCGCTCGCCGCACCCATTACAAGGCGGCGCACATCACGCTCCAGCCGTGCCCGCGGTGTGGCGACCTGAAGCGGCCGCACCGGGTCTGCCCGACCTGCGGCTACTACCGCGGGGAGCAGCGGGTGGCGGTCGAGGATTGACGTGATCCGCATCGCGCTGGATGCGATGGGGGGCGACGAGGCCCCGCGGGTGGAGGTCGAAGGGGTCGTGCAGGCGCTGCGCGAGCTGCCGCCCACGTTCCGCATGCAGCTCGTGGGGCGCACGGCGGATATCGAGGCGGCCCTCAAGCCCCACGGCGATGTCGACCGCGGGCGGCTCGAGGTCGTCGAGGCTCCGGAGGTGGTGGGGATGGGCGAAAAGCCGCTGGCCGCGATCAAGAGCAAGCGCCGCTCCTCCATCGCGGTCGGGCTCGGCCTGCAGCAGAAGGGTCAGTCCGACGCGTTCATCTCCGCCGGCAACACCGGGGCCGTCATGGCCGCCGCGACCCTGATGCTGCGCGTGCACGAGGGCGTGGCGCGCGCGGCGATCGGCACGCCGTTCCCGACCGCGGGCCGGCCGGTGCTCGTCATCGACGGCGGGGCGAACGTGGACTGCGACGCGCGCGAGCTCGTGGGCTTCGCGCACCTGGGCTCGGTGTACGCCCGGGACGTGATGGGGCGGTCGAGCGCCGGTGTCGGGCTCCTCAACGTCGGGGAAGAGGACGAGAAGGGGAATGCCGTCGTCAAGGAAGCGCACCAGCTCCTGAAGCAGACTCCCGGGATCCGCTACGTCGGGAACGTGGAAGGGCGCGACATCCTGGCGGGCCGGGGCAAGGGCGGCGAGATCGACGTCGTGGTGTGCGACGGTTTCGTCGGCAATGCGATCCTCAAGTTCTATGAGTCCGCCGGCCGCATGTTCGCCGGAATGCTGAAGCAAGCACTCCCCGACGTGCTGGGCCGTCCCGAGGTCAAGCAGCTGTTCAAGTTCCTCGACTACTCCGAGTATGGCGGCGCGCCGCTGCTGGGCGTGAAGGGTGTGGCCATCATCTGCCACGGGGCCTCCCCCGCGCGAGCCATCATGAACGCGGTGCGAGTCGCCGCCCAGATGGTCGCGAGTCATCTCGATCAGGACATCGGCGCGGAGTTCGCGGAAGGAGGCGCCATCCGGTGAAGCGACCGATCGCGGAGCTCTGGGGCACGGGGAGCTACACGCCGAAGCGCGTGCTGACCAACGACGAGTTCTCGAAGATCCTCGACACGTCGGACCAGTGGATCCGGGAGCGCACGGGGATCCGCGAGCGTCGCGTGGCCGGGCCCGACGAGTCGAACGCCTGTATGGCCAAGGCCGCCGCCGAGCAGGTTTTGCGGGAGACGCGGCTGACTCCGTTGGACGTGGACGCGGTCGTCGTCGCCACCTGCTCCCCTGACCGGCTGCTCCCCTCCCAGGCGTGCGACCTGCAGGCGATCCTGGGGGCGAAGGACGCCGTCGCCTTCGACGTGGGCGCGGCGTGCACCGGCTTCCTGTACGCGCTGAACGTGGCCGAAGGCCTCGTCGCCACAGAGCAGGCGCAGCGCGTGCTGGTGGTGGCATCCGAGAAGCTCACGAGCATCATGGACTGGACCGACCGGACGACCGCGGTGCTGTTCGGCGATGGGGCGGGGGCCACCATCGTGCGCCGCAGCACCACGGGCCGCGGCATCTTGTCGAGCTACATGAAGTCCGACGGTACGCTCGCCGAGCTGTTGTACCGGCCGGGCGGCGGCGCCGCACACCCGCCGGACGAGGCGCTGCTCAAGGACCACTCCTACTACATCAAGATGGCGGGTCGCGAGGTGTTCAAGGCCGCCGTGCTCTCGATGGCGGACGCCTGCGACAAGGCGCTCGCGCGCGCCGGCCTTACGGCCGCCGACATCGACCTGCTCATCCCCCACCAGGCGAACATCCGGATCATCGAAGCCACCGCGAAGCACGCGGGCCTGCCGATGGACAAGGTGTACGTGAACGTGGACCGCTTCGGCAACACGTCGGCCGCCTCGGTCGCGATCGCGCTCGATGAGGCCGTGCGGTGCGGTCGGATCCAACCGGGCATGAAGGTGATGTTCTGCGCCTTCGGCGCTGGTTTCACGTGGGCGAGCATGGTGGTGCAGTGGTAGCTGCCACTGTGTGGCTCTGCCCGGGGCAGGGCGCTCAAAAAGTCGGGATGGGCAAGGACCTGGCCGAGCGGTTCCCGGCGGCCCGGGACACGTTTCAGGCGATCGACCAGGCGCTCGCATTCGGCCTCAGCCGGTTGATGTTCGAGGGACCGGAAGAGGAGCTCACGGCGACCCACAACGCCCAGCCCGCCATCCTCGCCCACAGCGCAGCGGTGTTCGCGGTCATCGCGCCCCGGGCGGACGGCGCCGCCGCCGCCGCCGGCCACTCCCTGGGCGAATACTCCGCATATGTGACGGCCGGGGCGCTGACGGCGACCGACGCGGCCACGTTGGTCCGCCGCCGCGGGGAGCTCATGCATCAGGCGGGCAGTGAGCGGCCGGGCACCATGGCGGCGGTGCTGGGGCTCGCGACGGCGGAAGTCGAGGCTGCCTGCCGCGAAGCGTCCGTGGGTGGTGCGGTCGCCGTGGCGGCGAACCTGAATGCACCGGACCAAACGGTCATCTCGGGCGACCCGGAGGCCGTGGCGCGAGCGAGCGCGGCCTGCAAGGCGCGCGGTGCGAAGCGGGTGATCCCTCTGAAGGTGAGCGGCGCGTTTCATTCCTCCCTCATGGGCCCGGCGGCGAATCAGCTGCGCGTCGCGCTCGAGCGAGCGCCCTTCCGCGACCCGCGCTTTCCGGTGATCGCCAACGCCACGGCCGAGCCCGTGCGTGACGCCAACCGGGCGCGCCGCCTGCTGGCCGACCAGTTGACCACACCGGTGCACTGGGTCGCGTGTATGCAGCGTGCGGCCGAACTGGCCGGCAGCGACGCGTGCTTCCTGGAGATCGGACCGGGCAACGTGCTGGCGGGGCTGCTGAAGCGGACGGTGCCGGGGGCGAACACGGTCTCGCTGGGGACTGCCGATGAGGTCGCCCGCTTCCTAGAGGCGGCCTGACGCAATGCGGAATGCGGAGTGCGGAATGCGGAATTGCTGGGAAAGTTCGCTCGCCTCCCGACGCTCCCACGTACACTCCGCATTCCGCATTCCGCATTCCGCATTCGGGGCAGCGGGGGGATGAAGATCGACCTGGCCGGCAAGGTCGCCCTGGTAACGGGGGGAAGCCGCGGCATCGGCTACGCCATCGCCCAGGCCCTCGCCGGCGCGGGCGCGCGGGTGGCGGTGCTGGCCCGCGACGGGGCGAAGGCGCAGGAGGCGGCCCAGTCGCTCGGCGATGGGCGGGGGCGCGGCTACTCCTGCAACGTCGCCGAGGCCGGACAGGTCGAGCGGGCGGTCGCGACGGTCGAGCAGGATTTCCACCGGATCGACGTGCTCGTCAACAACGCGGGCACGACGCGCGACAACCTGTTGTTCCGGATCAGCGAAGCCGACTGGAACACGGTGCTCGACACCAACCTGAAGGGCGCGTTCCTGGTCACCAAGCACGCCGCCCGGGGCATGATCAAGCGGCGGTGGGGCCGGATCATCAACATTACGAGCATCGTCGGGATCTCCGGCAACAAGGGCCAGACGAACTACACAGCGTCGAAGGCCGGCCTCATCGGGTTCACGAAGTCCGTGTCCAAGGAGCTCGCCTCGCGCAACGTGCTGGTGAACGCAGTGGCGCCGGGGTTCATCGACACCGAGCTCACTCGGGGGATCAGCCGCGAGGCGCGAGATAGCCTGATCAAGGCGATCCCGCTGGGCCGGCTGGGACAGGGGCAGGATGTGGCCGCCGCCGTGCTCTTTCTCGCCTCCGACTTCGCCAGCTACATTACGGGGCAGCTGCTGGTCGTCGACGGCGGGATGGTGCTGTGACCCATTTCCCACACCTCCATTGAGGACACCCATGGCAATGGACATGAAGCAGCTCGAAGAGAAGGTCAAAGACATCATCGTCGAAGAGCTGGGGGTCGAGCGCGACAAGCTCACGTCCGACGCGAGCTTCATGGAGGACTTGGGGGCGGACAGTCTCGACACCGTCGAGCTGGTCATGGCCTTCGAGAAGGAGTTCGACATCGACATCCCGGACGAGGAAGCTGAGAAACTGCGCACCGTGGGGCAGGCGCTGCAGTACCTGCACGAGAAGATGGGGAAGTAGCGGATGGCCCGCCGGGTCGCGATCACGGGTCTCGGGTTGGTGACGCCGTTGGGGACGAACGTCTCGAGCACGTGGGAAGGCCTGCTGGCGGGCCGCTCAGGGGCGGGGCCCATCACGCGGTTCGACCCGGTGCAGAGCCCCGTGAAGTTCGCGTGCGAGGTGAAGGGGTTTGACGCCGCCCAATACCTCGAAAAAAAGGAGATCCGCCGCTACGATCTGTTCGCCCAGTACGCGATCGGCGCGGCGGAGCAAGCCGTGACCGACGCCTGCCTCGCGAGCGACTGGAGCGCGGTGGACCTGAAGCGCGTGGGTGTCCTGATCGGCACGGGGACCGGCGGGCTCCAGACCTTCGAGGAGAACTGCCGTGCGTTGTTTGAGAAGGGGCCGAGCCGGGTGTCGCCGTTCTTCGTGCCCATGTACATGCCGAACGTGGCGGCGGCGCTCATCTCCATGCGGTACGGTGCCAAGGGCCCGAACTACTGCACCGTATCCGCGTGCGCGTCGTCCGCCCACAGCGTGGGCGACGCGCTCGAGCTGATCCGCCACGACGCCGCCGACCTGATGATCGCGGGTGGAGCGGAGGCGGCGATCACCCCCCTCGCGGTGGCGAGCTTCGCCAACATGAAGGCGCTCTCCGAGCGCAACGACGACCCGCGGACGGCGAGCCGCCCCTTCGACAAGGACCGCGACGGCTTCGTGATGGGCGACGGCGCCGCCGTCCTCATCCTGGAGGAGTGGGAGCACGCGCGCCGCCGCGGCGCGAAGATCTACGCGGAGGTCGCGGGCTACGGTATGACCGCCGACGCCTACCACATCACCGCCCCCGCGCCGGACGGCTCTGGCGCGCAGGAGGCGATGCGGCTCGCGATGCAGGATGCCGGCGTGACGCCGGAACAGATCGGCTACATCAACGCCCATGGTACCTCGACGCCCCACGGCGACGCCGCCGAGACGGCGGCGGTCAAGGCGGTGTTCGGCGCGCAGGCGCGCACACTGGTATTCGGCTCGACCAAGTCGATGACCGGCCACCTACTCGGCGCCGCCGGCGCGCTCGAGGCGGCGGTGTGCGCGCTCGTCCTCCAGACGGGGGTCATTCCGCCCACGATCAACCAGTTCACCCCCGACCCCGCCTGCGACCTCGACTCGGCACCGAACAAGGCCGTCAAGCGGCCAGTGACCGTCGCGCTCTCGAACTCCTTCGGCTTCGGCGGGCACAACGTGACGCTGGCGATCAAGCGCGCGGCGTGATGCCATTGATCACCGACCCCGCCCTCGGACCGATTGGCGAGAAAGTCTCGCGCAACGAGCGCCTCACGCGCGATGACGCGCTCGTGCTCTTCAACTCGTCGGACCTTCTGACGATCGGCCGGCTCGCCGATGTCGCCAACCGTCGGGCCAACGGTGACCGCGTCTACTTCGCCGCGAACCAGCACATCAACCCCACGAATGTGTGCGTGCTGCGGAACACCTGCGTGTTCTGCTCGTTCGCACGCATGCCGCAGGAAGCTGGGGCGTACACGCGGAGCCTCGAGGAGGTGTTCGCCGAAGCGGACGCCGCGCGCGACAACCCGACCCGGGAATTCCACATCGTGGGCGGGCTGCACCCGAAGCTGCGCCTGGCATACTATCTCGACATGTTCCGCGGCTTGCAGGCGCGGCACCCGGGCGTCCACATCAAGGCGCTTACCGCCGTCGAGGTCGCGCACCTCGCACGCCTCGAGCGGATGAGCGTGCGCGACGTCCTGATCGCGCTGCGGGACGCCGGAGTCACCAGTCTCCCGGGGGGCGGCGCGGAAGTGTTCAGTCCTGCGGCGCGCGCCACCATAGCGGACAAGAAACTGTCCGGCGAGGAGTGGCTCGCCGTCCATCGCGAGGCGCACCGGCTGGGCATTCCCTCGAACTGCACCATGCTGTACGGCCACGTGGAGACGATGGCGGACCGCGTGGACCACCTGCTCGCGCTGCGGGCGCTCCAGGACGAGACCAGCGGGTTCCTCACCTACATCCCCCTGGCGTACCACCCGGACCACAACGAGCTGGGGGAGGCTCTGGGCAGAACCGGCACGGCCACCACCGGCTGCGACGACTTGAAGAACATTGCCGTGGGGCGGCTCGTGCTCGACAACATCCCGCACGTCAAGACCCACTGGCCGATGGTGACGCCGTTCATCTCTCAGGTGGCCCTCACCTTCGGGTGCGACGACCTCGAGGGCACCGTCGTCTTCGAGCGGGTCTACCACGAGGCCGGCGCCGGTACGCCGATGTGGCTCGGCTACGATCAGGTCGTCTCCCTCATCCGCGGGGCGGGGAAGCAGCCGGTCGAGCGCGACTCGCTGTACCGGACGGTACGCACCTTCGAGGACTGGGCACCCACTGACCCCGGGCGCAAGCCCGGGGTCCCCGGGGTTCCCGGTGTCAGGCCGCAGGGCCCGGAGGGACCGACCTTCCAGATCTCGCATCGTCCCCGGGCTCGCGCCCGGGGTCAGCGCGAGCTGCCGGTGCTCTCTGCAGTGGATGGCGCCGAATGAGAGTCGGCCGCATCGGCTACATCAACTGCTACCCGGTCTACGGGGCGATCGACCGGGGGCTCGTGCCGCTCGCGGCCGAACTCGTGACCGGGACGCCGTCCGAGCTCAACGACCTGCTCGCGGCGGGGGAGCTGGATGTGAGCGTGGTGAGCGCCGTCGAATACGCCCGCCAGGCGCGGCACTACATCCTCCTCCCCGACCTCGCCATCTCCTGCGACGGGCCGGTGCGGAGCGTCGCCCTCTTCTCCAAGCGACCGGCGCAGGAGCTGGATCAAGCGACGGTGCTGCTCACGGCGTCGTCGCGCACGTCGGTGCTGCTGCTCGAGCTGTTGTGCCGGGACGTCTGGCAGGTGCAGCCGCGCTTCGCGCAGGCGCGGGCCGAGGCTGCGGACCTCGATGACCTCGCGGGACTGCCGCACGACGCGGTGCTCGTGATCGGGGATCCGGCGTTGCTGCTCTCGGCACGGCACACCTACGCGCACCGCTATGACCTGGGGGAGGAGTGGCGGCGCTGGACCGGCCTGCCGTTCGTGTTCGCGGTGTGGGCGGCCCGCCGCGCGGCAGCGCGCGACGCGGTGTACGGGGTCCATGAGGCGCTGCTCGCGTCGCGAGACTGGGGGCTCAGGCACCTCGACGTGCTCGCTGAGGCAGCGTCGCGCGCCACGGGCGTCGCCGTCGCGGAGTGCCGCAGCTACTTCGCCGGTCTCGACTACGCCCTCGGCTACAAGCACCTCGCGGGGCTGACGGACTTCTTCCGCCGGCTCGCCGCCCGCGGGCTGGTGCCCGACGGGTCGCTCCAGTTCTTGCAGGTAGCGTGACCATGGTGGACCGCTCTGCGCCCGAATTCCGCTCCGCGCTCGAGCTGTACGACCGCGCCTCGTTGCTCGAGCTCGGCGCGCTCGCGGACGCGGCCCGGTGGAAGCTGCACCCGGAGAACGTCGTCACCTACATCATCGACCGGAACATCAACTACACGAACGTGTGCGTCGCGGACTGCAAGTTCTGCGCGTTCTACCGGCGCCCCAAGCACGACGAAGGCTATGTGCTCTCGTTCGAGCAAATCGGCAGAAAGATCGACGAGCTCCGGGCGTTGGGCGGGGTCCAGATCCTGATCCAGGGGGGACACAACCCGTACATCCCGTTCCAGTGGTACCTGGACCTGATGCGCTACATCAAGCGGCATCACCCGATTCATATCCATGGCTTTTCGCCGTCGGAGATCGATTTCTTCGCGGGGCGCTTCGGGATGACGCTCGAGGAGGTGATCCGCGAGCTCGTCGCGGCGGGCCTCGACTCGGTCCCGGGCGGCGGGGGCGAGATCCTGGTGCAGGAGGTCCGCGACCGCGTCGCGAAGAAGAAGGCCGGGGCCGACCGCTGGCTCGAGGTGATGGAGACGGCGCACCGGCTGGGCCTGAAGACGTCGGTCACGATGATGTACGGCCTGGGCGAGACGACGGCCGACCGCATCGAGCACTTGTTCCGCGTGCACCAGGTCCAGGCGCGCACCGGCGGCTTCACGGCGTTCATCTGCTGGCCGCTGCAGCCAGAGCACACCGAGCTCGCCCACCTCCCGAAGACGGACGCGGTCACCTACCTGCGCACGCAGGCGATCGCGCGTATCGTGCTCGACAATGTGCCGAACATCCAGGCCTCCTGGGTGACGATGGGCCCGAAGATCGGGCAGGTCGCCTTGCGGTTCGGCGCGAACGACTTCGGCTCCCTCATGATGGAGGAGAACGTCGTCTCGGCGGCGGGCACGACGTGGCGCATGACCCTGCCGGAGATGCAGCGCCTGATCGCCGATGGCGGCTACGTGCCGCGCCAGCGCCGTCAGGACTACAGCGTCATCGACGAAGCCGCCTGATGCCCGACGTGCTCATTCTCGTCGGCTCCGAGAGCGACAAGCCCAAGATCGAGCCCGCCTTCGAGGTACTGAACAAGGCGGGCGTTTCGTACGAGTTTCACGTGTCCTCTGCCCACCGCCAGCCCGAGCAGACAGCCGAGCTCGTGAAGGCCGCCCGTAAGAAAGGCTTCAAGGTGCTGATCGCCGGCGCGGGGCTCTCGGCCGCGCTGCCCGGGTTCGCCGCGTCGCTCACCGACCTGCCCGTCATCGGCGTGCCGTTCGCCGCCGGGCCCTTGAACGGGCTCGACGCCCTGCTCGCCACCGCGCAGCTGCCAAGCGGCGTCCCGGTGGCGACGGTGGGGATCGACAACGTCAAGAACGCGGCCCTGCTCGCGATCCGCATTCTCCAGGTGTGACGTGCAGGATGTGCATTCTGCACATTGTGCACGTGGATTTGTTGAAGCCGGAGCGGGGCTGTTGCGTCCGCGCCACATGAGCGAGGAGACGGAGCCATGCGTGTCGGCATCGGGTACGACTCGCACCGTTTCGCCGACGACCGCAAACTTATCCTCGGGGGGGTCGAGATTCCGCACCCGCGGGGCCTCGCCGGCCACTCCGACGCCGACGCCGTCGCGCACGCCCTCACCGACGCCGTGCTGGGCGCCGCCGCACTCGGGGATATCGGCAGCTTGTTTCCCGACTCGGACCCGCGCTGGAAGGGCGCCAACTCGCTCGAGCTGTTGCAACAGGCGTATCGCATGGTCGCGGCCGCGGGCCACCGGTTGGTTCAGGCCGACATCACGGTCATCGCCGAGCGGCCGAAGATCGGGCCGCACGTAGCGCAGATGCGCGAGCGGCTCGCTGCCGCCTTGTCCGTTGCGGCGAACGCCATTTCCGTGAAGGGGAAGACGAACGAAGGAATGGGGTGGATCGGGCGTGGGGAAGGGGTGGCGGTGATCGCGGTGGCGGTGCTGGAGTGACCGACCTCCTCCACTCCCTCGAATCCCTCCCCCCAGCTCCCCTCTACGCGCTGATCGCCGTCTTCGCCGCCCTCGAGAATCTGTTTCCCCCGGTTCCGGCCGACACCGTCGTCGCCCTCGGCGCGTTCCTGGCGGGGCGGGGGGTGCTCGACGCCTGGGGCGTGTTCGGGCTCACCTGGAGCGCCAACGTGAGCGCCGGGGCGGTGGTCTACCTGCTGGCTCGGCGGTTCGGGCGGCCGTTCTTCCGCGGCCCGCTCGGGCAACGGCTGCTCTCCGAGCACACCCTCGCTCAGATCGAGCAGCAATACCACCGGCACGGCACGTACGGGATCTTCCTGAGCCGGCTGCTGCCCGTGTGGCGTGGCGTGGTGATGCCGTTCGCCGGAATCGCCGGCGTCCCGCCGGTGCGGGCACTCGTCCCGCTGGCGCTCGCGTCGGCGCTGTGGTACGGGCTCCTCACGTACCTCGTTGCCGTGCTGGGCACGAACCTCGATGTGGTCCTGCGGGCGGTCACGCGCGTGAACGGCGCCCTGGCCGTGGTCGCGCTCGCGGCGGTGGTGACCCTCGGGCTATGGATTTGGCGCCGCCTGAGGCGTTAGGAGCCTGGGTGGTACCCGCTCCGCTCCACGCGAATCCGGTACAGACTTTTCCGCGCCGTAATGAACAACGTCTGCTTATCCGCCCCGCGGCCGAACTTCACATTCGTCGGGGGGTCCGGCGTCGGGATATAGGCCAGCTCCTTCCCGGCCGGAGAGTAGACATGGATGCCCGGTCGCTCGCCCGGAATCGCGCAATAGATGTTGCCGTCCCGGTCCACGCTGATCCCATCGGGCCCGACGCCCGGCGAGAAATCCACCACGGTGCGGCGGAATTTCGCCGAGCCGTCCGGCGCCAGGTCGTACGCGAGCAGCGCCATGCGTCCGGGCGTAACCGGCGTCTCCGGCGGCAAATCCTCGTCGAACGATCCGTTGTCGATGGAGGCGACGTACAGCGTGGCCTGATCGGGAGACACGGCAATCCCGTTCGGCTTGCCGGCATTTGCTGCAACCAGCGAGACGCGTCCGTCGGGATCGATGCGGTACACCCCCTGCACCGGCTGCTCGACCGGCTCGTAACCCGAGTAGCGCGGATCGGTGAAGTAGATGCGCCCGCGCGCATCGAGCACGAGATCGTTCGGAGAATTGAAGGGTCGTCCGTTGTAGAGCCCGGCGAGGATCACGGCCTTGCCGGTCTTCATATCGGTCCGGGTGATGCGGCGGCCGCCGAACCCCGCCCCCTCCGCGACGACCATGCGGTCTTGCTCGTCGAACACGATCCCGTTGGACATCCCGCTCGGCGAGCGGAACACCGTGGTCGTCCCGGTCCGCGGATCCCAGCGCCAGATGTGGCCTGCCTGATAACCGGATGCCTTGACGAAGGTGATGTCCGAGAAATAGACCGACCCGTCGGGCGCCTGCGCCGGACCCTCGGTGAAGAACCCGTCGCCGAATAACCTCTCGAGTTTGGCGCCAGGGGCCACGATGGACGGATCCTGCGCGAGCAGCAGCTCGGGCGCGAACGCCATGAGCATTGCCACGACACGAATCCAGCGTTGCACCGAGATCACGTTCGCTCCTTGGTGAGGTGGAGACCGGCCTCGAGCGCCGCCACGATGCGATCGACGTCGTACACGCAGCCCGCCCAGGTGCCGCCGCTCGCCCGCTGGAGCGCCGCCCACAGGCGCGTGTCCGCGGGCAGGGCGGGGTGGGGCGCGAGCCCGGGGTGCGGGCTCCGTTGCCCCAGCAGCGCGGCGCATGCGGCCGCGTCGAGCGGCTGCCCGGCCGCTCCCACGAGGTCGACCGAACCCGCGAGCGTGCCGCGGTCGATCACGATCTCGATCAGGTCGTCGTCGCGCACCCGGCCGATCGGGCCGCCGTGCAATGCCTCGGGTCCGATGTGGCCCACGCACGCGCCGCTCGAGAACCCGGAAAAACGGCCGTCGGTGAGGAGCGCGACGTGCTTCCCCCAGGGGAGATACCGGAGCGCGGTGGTGATCTGCGCGGTCTCCTGCATCCCGGTGCCCGATGGCCCCGTGCCGATCAGCACGATCACGTCTCCCGGTCGGATCGGCCGCTCGGTCGCTCCTTTCACGGCCCGGATCGCGTCCCGCTCGTCGACGAACACGCGCGCAGGGCCGCGGTGGCGGTATATCTGATCGTCTCCCACGACGGCGGGGTCGAGCGCGGTGGCTTTGATCACCGCCCCTTCGGGTGCCAAGTTCCCCACCGGGAAAACGACGGTGCTGGTCAGGCCCGCCCCGCGCGCGGCGTCGGGACCCATGATGACGTCGTCGGGAGCGACCGCCGCGGCGGCGGCGAGCCGCGCTCGCGCCGCGCGTCGCCGCTCGCTCGCCTCCCACCAGTCGAGCGTCGCATCGAGGGTGTCGCCCGTCGCCGTGAGCACGTCGCCGTGCAGCAGGCCCATGCGGCGCAGGTGCAGCATCACCTCGGGCACACCGCCGGCCATGAAGACCTGCACGGTAGGATGACCGCGCGGGCCGTTCGGCAGGGCATCGACCAGGCGCGGCGTGGCCCGATTCACGCGGATCCAGTCGTCCAGCGTGGGCGGCCGGAGCCCCGCCGCATGCGCAATCGCCGGGATGTGCAGCAGCAGGTTGGTCGACCCGCCGAACGCCGCGTGCACCAGCATCGCGTTCTCGAGCGCGTGCTGGGTCAGGATCCGCTTGATCGGAATCCCGAGCGCGTGCAGCCGCACCAGGGCGAAGGCCGAGCGGGCGCCGAGTTCGAGCCACACCGGCTCACCGGACGGCGCCAGCGCGCTGTGCGGTAGTGCCAGGCCGAGCGCCTCCGCCACCACCTGAGACGTCGCCGCGGTCCCCAAGAACTGGCAGCCCCCGCCGGCCGAGCCGCAGGCGCGGCAACCCATCGTGGCCGCGTAGTCGAGGCTCACGAGATCTCGGGCGAAGCGCGCGCCCAGGCTCTGCACCTGGCCCGCGTCCTCGCTCCCGACCGCCGGCAGCGTGACGCCGCCGGGGACGATTACGCCGGGCAGCTCCCCGCAGCCGGCGAGCGCGAGCATCGTCGCGGGCAGGCCCTTGTCGCACGTGGCGACACCCATCACGCCCGACGCGGTGGGGAGCGAACGGATCAACCGGCGCATGACGACGGCCGCGTCGTTGCGATAGGGCAGGCTATCGAACATCCCCGTGGTCCCCTGGGTGCGGCCGTCGCAGGGGTCGCTACAGTACGCCGCAAAGGGGATCGCCCCCGCGGCGCGCAGCGTCTCGGCTGCCGCCCGGACCAGGAGCCCAATCTCCCAGTGCCCGGTGTGGTATCCCAGCGCCACCGGGCTCCCGTCCTCGCTCCGCAGGCCGCCGTGGGTGCTGACGATGACGTACTGCGGGCCCTCGAGGGCCGCGGGGCTCCAGCCCATGCCCACGTTCTGCGTCAGGCCAAATACGTTGCCGCTCGGCTCCTCGCGCAGCATGTCGGGAGTGAGGGGGAGCTGGCCCGCGGGCCCGTCACCGGCGAGGCGGCCGGCGGCGACCGCGCTGGCCGAACCGAGTACCGCATCGAGCGGTGGCGCATCGAGCTTCCCGTGCATGCCCACAACGTTGCGGCGACGGGCGCCGAATCGCCAGCAGCGTCCGCGTCCAGCGCAGGGGCACGAGCAGCACGAGCACGACGAGCGGCGGTAGCCGCTTGCTGTCTTACGCCGCGGCGGCGGCCGGCGCCGGGCCTGCGTCCACCAATTGTTTGGTGACGGGCTCAATCCGGAAGTTGAGCCCTTCCAGCGTGCGTGAGCCCAACAATACGAGGTCGCCGGGCTCTCCGAACACTACTTCGTCCGCCGCCCGCTTCCCGACCACGTAGACGGACACACCGCCAGTCCACCGCTCCAGAATCGTTCCGTCGGCCTGGCGGAAGCGCCACTTGTTGTTGCGCTCGACGCCCAACGATTCGAGAATCTCGGCCGGAACCCACGACAATTCCGCGCCGGTGTCCACCAGCACCGATTTGAGGGCTCGTCGCTCGCCCGGGCGGGCGGGGTTCTCGATCTCGACGTCTACGCGGAAAGTTCCCATGTCGTGGGGCATAGTAGCTCCTGAGGTCATGCCGAGTAGTGCCATATCGTTGCGGAGGGTGTAGTCTATCTCGCGATCGACCCGAAGCACCACCGTCCCGTCGCAGTCAAGGTCCTCCACCCCGAAATCGCCGCCGCCCTCGGCCCTGAGCGCTTGAAAGGCTGGTGAAGGGGAGTTGAGGCGCGTGCGCCTCCCGAGGCGACGTCCACAACGATTCGCACGTATGGACAACGCGCTGTGGCCTTCGTAGCTTCGCCGCACCATTCAACCCTATGTCACCTTTCCTTGCAGAACTGCTCGGCACCATGCTGTTGGTCATCCTGGGCGATGGCGTGGTCGCGAACGTGGTGCTCAATAGAACCAAGGGCCAGAGCGGCGGGTGGATCGTTATCACCGCCGGCTGGGCATTCGGCGTGACGGTCGCGGTCTATGCCGTCGGCACCTTCAGCGGCGCGCATCTCAACCCTGCAGTGACCATCGGCCTGGCCTCCATCGGCAAGTTCGCGTGGGCCTCGGTGCCCCTCTACATCACCGCCCAGATGCTCGGCGCATTCCTCGGTGCGGGCGTAGTTTGGCTCACTTACTTGCCACACTGGCCCGTCACGGAGAGCCAGCTGCGAAGCTGGCCGTCTTTTGCACCGCCCCCGCCATTCGCAACTCGCCCGCGAATCTATTCACCGAGATCGCCGGCACCAGCGTGCTGGTGCTGGGTGTGCTGGCCATCCTGACACCGAAGAACCTCAACCCTGTGCACGGTTGGGACGCGGGATTCGGCCCTTGGCTGGTCGGTGTCCTCGTGTGGGCCATCGGCCTTTCGTTGGGCGGGCCGACCGGCTACGCGATCAACCCGGCGCGCGACTTCGGTCCCCGGCTCGCGCACGCGCTCCTGCCGATCGCGGGCAAGGGGCATTCGGATTGGAGCTATGCGTGGATACCGGTGGCGGGACCAATCATCGGCGGCTTGATCGCGGCCTTGCTGTACAAGACGTGGTGGCCGGCATGAAGTACATCCTGGCCCTCGATCAGGGCACGACGAGCTCGCGCGCCATCGTGTTTGATCATAGCGGGAGCGTTGTCGCGTCGGCTCAGAAGGAGTTTCGTCAGATCTTTCCCAAGCCCGGCTGGGTGGAACACGATGCGACGGAGATTTGGGCCACGCAGCTGCACACGGCGACCGAAGCGATCGCCAAGGCCGGCCTGACTGCGGCCGACATCGCCGCCATCGGGATCACGAATCAGCGGGAAACAACCGTGGTTTGGGATCGCGAGACGGGCGAGCCCGTATCGCACGCCATCGTCTGGCAGGATCGCCGCACCGCGGCCGCGTGCGACCGGCTGAAGGCCCGCGGCCTCGCGCCCTTGATCAAGCGTAAGACCGGCCTGGTGGTGGACGCGTATTTCTCCGGCACGAAACTGGAGTGGATGCTTCGCAACGTCCCCCGCGCGCGCGCCAAAGCGAAGGCCGGCAAACTGGCGTTCGGCACCGTGGACTCGTGGCTGGTGTGGAACTTGACGGGCGGCCGCGTGCACGTGACCGATCCGAGCAACGCGTCGCGCACGATGCTGTTCAATCTGCGGACCGGTGATTGGGACGACGAACTGCTGGAGGTGTTTGGGGTGCCGCGCTCGATGTTGCCGGCGGTGTGCTCGTCGAGCGAGGTGTATGGCGAAACGGTGCTGTTCGGCGGCGCGGTGCCGATAGCCGGCATTGCGGGCGACCAGCAGGCGGCGCTGTTCGGCCAGGCGTGCACCCAGCCCGGAATGGTGAAGAACACCTACGGCACCGGTTGTTTCATGCTCATGAACACCGGCACCAAGCCGATTGCCTCCAAGAACAATCTCCTGACGACGGTGGCGTGGCGCATCGGGAGCCGGACCGAGTACGCGCTGGAAGGCAGCATTTTCATCGCCGGTGCGGTGGTGCAATGGCTGCGCGACGGACTCGGCATCATCAAGTCGTCATCGGAAATCGAAGCCCTGGCCTCGCAGGTCGATGATACGCAGGGAGTGTACCTAGTCCCCGCATTCGCCGGACTCGGCGCGCCGCACTGGGATCAATACGCTCGCGGCCTCGTAGCGGGCGTCACGCGCGGCACGACAGCGGCGCATATCGCGCGCGCGGCGTTGGAGGGGATCGCGTTTCAGGTGGCTGATGTGCTGCGGGCGATGGAGGCTGACGCAAAGATCAAGCTGAAGGAGCTGCGCGTGGATGGCGGCGCGTCTGCGAACAACCTGCTGATGCAATTTCAGTCGCACCTGCTGGGAGTTCCCGTGGTGCGGCCGAAGGTCACCGAGACCACGGCACTCGGCGCGGCGTATCTCGCGGGATTGGCCGTCGGCTATTGGAAAGGCCTAAAGCAGATCGCGGCGCAGTGGCAGGTGGATCGCCGCTTCACGCACGCGATGAAACCCGCACAACGCAAGCAGCTCGAGACCGGCTGGCGGAAGGCGCTCGACCGCGCCAGACGATGGGAAGAGGCGGGCTGAGGCTCATGGAAGTCATCATTCAGCGAGACTACGAGCAGATGAGCAAGACCGCGGCGCAGATCGTCGCAGAGGTGCTCAACACCAAGCCGAATGCCGTGCTCGGCATGGCGACCGGGTCCACGCCACTCGGCCTGTATCAGGAGTTGGTGCGGCTGCACAAAGAGGCGCAACTCGACTTCTCTCGTGTCACGACGTTCAACCTCGACGAATATGTCGGCCTGCCCGTGAATCACCCCCAGAGCTACCACTACTTCATGCACGAGCACTTCTTCCAGCACGTGAACATCCCGCGGCACAACATCAATATTCCCTCGGGCACGACCAGCAACTACCCCGCCTTCTGCCAATGGTACGAGGAGCGAATTGCGGAATGCGGCGGTATCGACCTGCAGATCCTGGGCATCGGCTCCGACGGCCACATCGCATTCAACGAACCGGGGAGCTCCCTGAGCTCGCGGACGCGGCTCAAGACGCTGTCCAAACAGACCATCGACGACAACGCCCGGTTCTTCGAGCACCGAGAGGGTGTGCCGGTCTATGCGATCACCATGGGCGTCGGGACCATCCTCGATGCGCGCAAGCTGGTCCTGGTTGCGAGCGGGAAGGCGAAGGCCAAGGCGATTGCCCAAGCCGTCGAGGGACCGGTCACCAGCATGGTGACGGCAAGTGCCATCCAGCTGCACCGTGATGCGATCGTGATCGCCGACAAGGAGGCAGCCGCGGACCTGACCATGCGCGACTACTACGAGTTCATCTACGCGGCCAAACCTGCGGCACCGAAGTCGTAGATCGGTAGCCGGTTGTGCAAACTCTCCAGCTCATCCCGCAATCGACTTTGAGCCGGTTGCTAGCGCAGCGGCACGAGCAGCGCGAGCGCGACGGTCGTCACCATGCCGGTAACGCCGACCACCGCCAGCAGGGGAGTCCACGACTTGAGGGTCTCGAGCTCCGTCACTCCTCCCATCTTCGAAAACACCCAGAACCCACTGTCGTTCATCCACGTTCCGACGAGCGACCCGCTGGCGATCGCGGTCGCGACATACACGGTGTGAAACGGCAGACCGCCGCTGCTCGCGGGCAGCATCGCCGCGAGCATCGCCGCGGTCGTGATCATCGCGACGGTGCTCGAGCCCTGGGCGATTTTCATCAGGCTCGCGACCCCGAACCCGAGGAACAGAAAGATCAGGCCGGAGCCCGTCCCCGACCCGGCCGCCTGCCCCACGAAAGCCCGCTCGATCACGGGCCCGATCTGCGCGGCTTGCAGCGTCGCCCCGAACGCCCCCCCTGCCGCCGTGATCAGGATGATCACGCCCGCACTCATCAGGGACGTCTCTACCATTTCCGCGAGCGCCGCCCGGCTGGCGCCGCGTTGCCGCGCGTACACCCACATGGCTACGCCCGCGGACACGAGCAGCGCCAGGTTGGCGTTCCCGATGATCGCGGTGTAGGGAGCTAGGGCTGCCCAGGTCGCGAGGTGCGCCCCCGGACGTGCCGTCATGGACAGCACCACGGTGTTCGACGAAATCAGCAGCACGGGCAGGATGATGGGCAGGAGTGAGGGAACGAGACCAGGAAACGGCTGCGTAGCCGCCGGCTCTGCGTCACTCCCGCGCAGGGCGGGGGCGGCGGGGGTTCGCGGCACCACGGGCATGCGGCGGTCCACCCATCCGGCGAAAAGCAGCCCGACCCCCGCCGCAGGGAGCGCCACGACCAAGCCGACCAGGACCATGGTTCCCAGGTCCACGCCCAGCGTACCGGCCACCGCTAACGGTCCGGGAGTGGGCGGGACCAGCGTGTGTGTCGCCGCCGCGCCCCCCGCAATGGCCATGATGTACTTGAGATAATTGCGGTTGGTGCGCGCGTACATCGAGCGGGCCAAGGGGACCAGCAGGTAGAAGACCGTGTCGAAGAACACCGGGATCGACAATACGTAGCCGGTGGCGCACAGGGCCGTCGCGCCGCGCTGCATACCCAGCAACGCGAGGAACGCCGTGACGATCCGGTCCGCCGCCCCACTCTCCATCATCGCTTTACCCGCGATCGCCGCCAGCGCGATGACGACCCCGATGCTGCCCGCCGTGCGGCCGAACCCCTCCGCCACGCGAGCGATCTTCACCGCGGGCTCACCGGGGGCAAGCAAGCTGACCACAATCGCGGCGGTGATCAGCGCGAGGAAAGCGTTCAGCCGGAGCCCGAGGATCCCCGCGAGGATCGTGGTCATTCCCACCAACAGGATCAGCAACGGGTGCATGGGCGCCAGCAGGTTGAAGGAATGAGCGGCGCTGCCGGGTGCGGCGTCGATTCGACGGCTTGACAATGTACGAATGGAAACGAAGTATCGCTGGACACGAGAACAGCTCCGCCCGCCGGCCCCCTGCGACGGGACCTATTCATGAACCGGAGAGTCATGCAGGACGCCTACACGCCGCGGCCGGAGCATCATTTCACGTTCGGCCTCTGGACCGTCGGGAACCCGGGCCGCGATCCCTTCGGCGAGCCGGTCCGCGCACCGATCCCGCCCGCCCGCATCGTGCACAAGCTCGCGGAGCTGGGGGCCTACGGCGTGAACCTGCACGACAACGACCTCGTGCCCTCGGATGCCGCCGCGAGCGAGCGCGACCGGATCGTGCGGGACTTCACGGCGGCGCTGCAAGCCACCGGCCTCCAGGTTCCGATGGCGACGACGAACCTGTTCTCCGACCCCGCCTTCCGCGACGGCGCGTTCACCAGCAACGACGCGCGGGTGCGCGCGTACGCCCTGCAGAAGACCTTGGCGGCGATCGACCTGGGGGTCGAGCTCGGCGCCTCCATGTACGTCTTCTGGGGCGGGCGCGAGGGGGTCGAGACTAATGCCGCCAAGGACGCGCGCAGTGCGCTGGGATGGTACCGCGATGCCATCAACTTCCTGTGCGATTATGTCCGCGCGCAGCGATACGACATGAGATTCGCCCTGGAGGCGAAGCCGAACGAGCCGCGCGGCGACATCTTCCTCCCCACGACCGGCCACATGCTGGCGTTCATCTACACGCTCGATCACCCCGAAATGGTCGGGCTCAACCCCGAGGTGGCGCACGAGCAGATGGCGGGGCTCGACTGCTCGCATGCCGTGGCGCAGGCGCTGGACGCGGGCAAGCTGTTTCACATCGACCTGAACGGGCAGAAACTGGGACGCTTCGATCAGGACCTGCGGTTCGGGAGCGACGACCCCAAGGGCGCATTCTTCCTCGTGAAGCTGCTCGAAGACGCGCGCTGGCCGGGGATGCGGCACTTCGACAGCCACGCCTACCGCACGGAGGACGAGGACGGCGTCTGGGACTTCGCCTCCGGGAGCATGCGCACGTACCTGATCCTGAAGGAAAGGGCCGAGCGCTTCAACGCGGATCCGGAGATCCAACAGCTCCTGGCCGAGCTGCGGACCCGGGGCGGGGGAGGCGGGGGAGACAAGCCCGCGGAACGCATCGTCTTTAGCGCCGAGCGGGCGCGCGCGCTCCAGGCCGAGACGTTCGACCTGCCGGCGATCCGACGGCAGGGATACGCCTATGAGCGGCTCGACCAGCTCACCATGGAGCTGTTGCTGGGCGTGCGATAACGTGGCCGATGCACTCTTCCTGGGCCTGGACGTCGGCACCAGCGGGGTCAAGGCGCTCCTCGTGACCGAGGCGGGAGCGGTGGAGGCCACAGCGACGACGCCGCTCGCCCTGAGCACCCCCCGCCCCGGCTGGGCGGAGCAGCATCCGGACAGTTGGTGGGACGCGTCCCTCGCGTCCATCCGACAACTGCTCGCCCCACGCTCCGCGCGGCGCGTACGGGCTGTGGGGATCTCGGGACAGATGCACTCCTCGGTCTTTCTCGACCGGGCCGCGGAGGTGATCCGACCAGCCCTGCTGTGGTGCGACGGGCGAACCACCGCCGAATGCGCCGAGATCACGCAGCGCGTGGGCGGTGAGGGGCGGCTGCGCGATTGGGTGTGCAACCCAGCGCTGGAAGGCTTCACGCTGCCCAAGGTGCTGTGGCTCAGGAACCAAGAGCCGGCGGCATTTGCCCGGTTGGCAACGGTTCTCCTCGCCAAAGATTTCGTTCGCTTGCGTCTCACGGGAACACTCGGCACGGAGCCGTCCGACGCCTCCGGCACGCTGATGTTCGACCCCGCGCGGCTACGGTGGAGTCGTGACATGCTGGACGCCGTCGGGCTGCCCGTCTCGCTGGTGCCCGAGGTGGGGGGATCGTCGGAGGTGTTGGGTCACGTCACGCCGGCGGCCGCAGCGCTCACGGGGCTCGTGCCGGGGACGCCGGTAGTAGGCGGCGGCGCGGACAACGCTTGCGGCGCGGCGGGGGTCGGCGCGATCACTCCCGGAGAGGCGGTGGCCAGCTGGGGAACGTCTGGGACCGTGCTCGCGCCGACGGCGGAGCCGCGAGTGGATCCCGCCCTCCGCGCCCACACCTTCTGTCACGTGGCGCCGGGGGTCTGGTACGTGATGGGAGTGGTGCTCTCGGCCGGTGGCGCCTTCGCGTGGTACCGCGATCAGTTCGCCCGCGATCTAATGGGCGCGGACCAGCCCGACGCGCGGCTCACCGAAGAGGCGGCGGCCATTCCCGCCGGCGCGGACGGGGTCACCTTCCTCCCGTACCTGCAAGGGGAGCGGACGCCGCACCGGGATGCCGCCATGCGCGGCGCATTCGTCGGCCTCAGCCTGGCGCATTCGCGCGCTCACCTGACCCGGGCCGTGCTGGAGGGCGTCTGCTTCGCGCTCCGCGACTCCGTCTCGATTCTCCAGGAGCTGGGGCTCGCACCCAGTCATCTCCTGTTGACCGGCGGCGGCGCCCGCAACCCGCTCATCCGCCGGCTCCAGGCCGATGTGTTCGGGCTTCCGGTCAGCACGGTCGACCGCGAGGAGGGACCGGCCTACGGGGCTGCACTCCTGGCTGCCGTCGGAGCCGGCGCGTTTCCCGATCTCGCGGCCGCGGTGCGACACACCCTGACTCGGGCACCGCCGGCGTACCCGGACCCGCAGGCGCATCGGGCCTACCAGGCGTTGTACGATCGCTTCCGAGCGTCCTATCCCGCCTCCCGGCCCCCGCGGACCACCGAGCCTCGAGTCGGCTGAGCGAGCGCCTCAGCGCACCCGCGTCACCGTGATCGGCTTGTCGAGCCGGATGTCGGTGGAAGACGCCCCGACCTGGATCCGAACGGCCTCTGACTCGACGACCCAGTGATGTCCCCCGGAATCCCAGTAGGCGAGCGAGGCTGCCGCGAGCGGCAGCTCCACCGTCCGGGTCTCGCCGGGCTTCAAGGCAACGCGCTTGTAACCCTTGAGCTCTCTGATCGACCGCTCGACGGTCGAGCCGAGGTGTTGCACGTACAGCTGCACCACCTCATCGCCGGCCCGCTTGCCGCTGTTCGTCACGTCCACGCGCACCGTGATCCTGCCGTCGGCTGGAAGGGTGTCGGCACTGGTGCGCAGGTCTTTGTAGCCGAACGTGGTGTAGCTGAGCCCATGGCCGAAGGGGTAGAGCGGAGTGCCCTTGAAGAAGCGATACGTCCGCCCCGCCATGCGGTAGTCCTCGAAGGACGGTAGGTCGTCCGCGCTACGGTAAAACGTGACGGGCAGCCGACCGCCCGGGTTGTAGTCGCCGAACAGCACGTCGGCGATCGCCGTCCCAGCCGCCTGGCCTGGATACCACGCCTGCACGATCGCCGGGACGTGGTCCTGGGCCCAGTTCACTGCCAACGCGCTGCCGCTGAGCAGCACCAGCACGGTGGGCTTGCCGACCGCGCCGATGCGCTCGAGCAGCTGCTCTTGGGGCGCCGGAAGGTCGATCCGCGTGCGATCGCCGCCGCGGAACCCCTCGATCTGAACCGGCATCTCCTCGCCCTCGAGGCGCGCCGTCAGGCCGAGGAACAGCACGACCGCGTCCGCCTGCTGCGCGACTTTCACGGCCTCGCCCGCGAGCGTCTCGTGGGGCACCGACCAGAGGAGCTGGAGCTGCGCCTCGCCGTACGACTCCTGGGCGTCGACCCGCAGCCGGTAGCTGCGGCCTGCCTCGAGCTGGAGCGGCTCGCTCTGGACGAGCCGCGGGTCCGGGAACTCGCCGTCATGTGTCGGATAGACCGACCGGATCACGAGACTGTCGTCGAGGAAGAGCTGAAACTTGACCGTGCCGATCAGGCCGAGCCGGTACGTTCCGCTCACAGCCGGCCGCAGCGCACCCGTCCAGCGCACCCCGAAATCGTCGACATTCATGTCCTGGCGCGGCGCCCCGTCGCGCCAGTTGGCGTCGAGGGTCGTGTCGGTGCCGCTGAAGCGGGGCGTGCCCGCCATCGTCCGACTCCCGAAGTACTCGACACGCAGTCCGCGCCGACGCTCGGACGTGAACAGCACGCCGGCCGGTACGACGTCGAGGACCGGAAAGCCGTCGGCGAGGTCCGCGCCGCGGGCGTAGAGCACCCGCGTTCCCTTCGCCACGGCTTCACGGATGCCGCGCAGCGGCGTGACGGGGTCCGCCGGCAACCCGTTGTAGTTGCCGAGCAGCATGCGCCACTGGTCGGCGTTGGGCCCGATCACCGCGATGGTGCGGAGGGTCTTGTGCAACGGCAGCACGCCGCCGGCATTCTTGAGGAGCACCATGGACTCGCGCGCGGCCTGGCGCGCCAGCTCGCGATGCGCCGGCTGGTCGAGGACGTTGTAGGGGATCCGTGCCCAGCGCACCCGCTCGGGCGAGTCGAACATGCCGAGCTTGAAGCGCGCCAGGAACAGCCGCTCCACCGACGTAGCGATCTCGTGCTCGGTGATCAGTCCCTGCTTCACCGCCTCGATCAGGTTGGGATACACCCGGCCGCAGTCCAAGTCGGTGCCGGTCTTCACCCCCAGCGCGGCCGCCTCGGGTGCGGTGTGCACCACCTTGTGGCGGAGGTACATGTCGTCGATCGCGCCGCAGTCAGACACGACATACCCGGGAAAGCCCCATTCGCCGCGGAGAATGTCCTTGAGCAGCATGTCGCTGCCGCAGGCGGCTTTGCCGTCGACGCGGTTGTAGGCGCACATCAGAGAGTACGCGCCGCCCTCGCGGATGCCGGTCGCGAAGTGGGGCAGGTAGCTCTCGCGCAGGTCCCGCTCGCTCACCACGGCGTCGAATTGGTGGCGCTCCGGCTCCGGGCCGCTGTGCACGGCGAAGTGCTTCACGGTGGCGACGGTCTTCAGGTACTTCGGGTCGTCACCTTGCAGCCCGCGGATGAACTGCACGGCGAGGCGGCCCGTGAGGAACGGATCCTCGCCATAGGTCTCCTGGCCGCGGCCCCACCGCGGGTCGCGGAACAGATTGATGTTGGGGGACCAAAAGGTCAGACCTTGATACCGCTGGTGGCTGCCGGTGCGAACGTACTCGTGGTGCTTGGCGCGGGCCTCGTCGGAGATGACGGTCGCCATCCGGAACATGAGGCTGTCGTCCCAGGTGGCGGCCAGGCCGATCGCCTGGGGAAAGCTCGTCGCGAGGCCGGAGCGCGCGACCCCGTGCAGCGCTTCGTTCCACCAGTTGTACTCGGGGATGCCCAGCCGCTCGATCGCGGGGGCCACATCCTTCATCTGCGAGACCTTCTCCTCGAGCGTCATGCGGCCGACGAGGTCGCTGACCCGCACCTCGAATGGGAGCTCCTGGTTCTGGTAGCCCGGCGTCTGCGCCTGCACCCCGCTAGGGTTGGTGAGCGGGTGGCACAGCAGAGCGGCGGCGCCGAGCAGCATCCGTTTCATGCGTGTTTCCGGTCTGCGGGTGAAAAGCGCAGCTTGGCAGCGAAGAACGATTAAGCTACACCGCTGCGGCCGCAAGCCGCCCGGGCTATGGATTTGGCGCCGCCTGAGGCGTTAGAATCGCGTGACGCCAACCGGAGCCCCCACCATGCCGGACGCTAGCGCCGACAGTTCGGGAGTCGTGTTTCCGCCGCCCTTCGTCTACGCGCTGGGGCTGGGCATCGGGTACGCGCTGGATCGACTGAAACCCGCGCCGATCGGTGTGGATGGCGGAGCCCGGACACTGCTCGGCTGGGTCCTCGCCGGCGCGGGCGTTGCGATCGCGGCGAGCGCCATCATGCTGTTTCGCCGGGCCGGCACGAGTCCGGTTCCCATCCAGCCCACTACGGCGCTCGTAGTGCGGGGCCCCTACCGCTTCACCCGCAACCCGATGTACCTCGGGCTCGCAGCGCTCTACGTCGGCGTCACGCTGCTCATCAACTCGCTGTGGCCGCTTGTGGTGTTGCCCGTGGTGCTCATCGTGATCCGGTGGTGGGTCGTCGCGCGGGAGGAGGCATACCTGGAGCGCAAGTTCGGCGATGAGTATCGGGCGTACCAGGCGCGGGTGCGGCGGTGGCTGTGAGCGTGAGCGAGCTCGACCGCGTCTTTCAAGTTGAGCAGTTCCGTGACTATCTCGCCCTGGAGGCCGGAAACAGTGCGAATACGGTCGGAAACTACGTCCGCGACATCGGGCGGCTCATTGCCCACGCGGCAGCCCGGGGCGCCGGCCGCCCCGACGCCATCACCGCGGCGCAGCTGCGCGAGTTCATCTACGATCTGAAGGACCTCGGCCTCGCCCCGGCCACGATCCGTCGCCAGATCTCGGCGATCCGCACGTACTACCGGTTCCTGGTCGGGGAAGGGCACGCGACTCGCGACCCGAGCGAACGGCTCGAATCACCCAAGCACTGGCGCACCTTGCCGACGGTGCTGACCGTAGCCGAGGTGGGGCGGCTGCTCGCGGCGCCCAACACCGACGAGCCGCTCGCGATGCGGGATCGAGCGTTGCTCGAGTTCGTGTACGCGACGGGAGCGCGCGTCTCGGAGGTGGTGGGCATGAAGCCCCAGGATCTCCTGTACGAGGACGGGCTGGCGCGGATTTTCGGCAAGGGCGCGAAACAGCGCATCGTCCCCGTGGGGCGGCGCGCGCTCGGCGCCGTGGCGCTGTACGCGCGCGAGATCCGGCCGCGCTTCGACAGGGGGAAGACGCGCGGCGTCCTGTTTCTCAACGCGCGTGGCACGCCGCTGTCGCGCGTCGGCGCCTGGATGATCATCAAGCGCGCCGCGAAGCTCGCCGGCCTCACCAAGCGGGTCACGCCCCATACCCTGCGCCACAGCTTCGCCACCCATCTGCTCGAGGGCGGCGCGGACCTGCGGGCGGTTCAGGAGATGCTGGGGCACGCCGACCTCGCCACGACGCAGCTCTACACCCACGTGGACCGGGACTACCTCCGCAGCGTCCACCGGCAGTATCATCCGCGGGCGTGAACCGCGCGCACAGCTCCCATGCTCTTCGTCCTCGACAACTACGACTCCTTCACGTACAACCTCGTCCAGCTGTTCGGCGAGTTGGGCCAGGACCCGGTCGTGTACCGCAACGACGCGCTCACGGTCGAGGAGGTGCTCGCGCTGAAGCCGCGCGCAGCGGTGCTCTCGCCCGGACCGTGCACGCCCCGCGACGCGGGGATCCTGGTGCCGCTGGTACGGGCCCTGGCAGGGAAGATCCCCGTCCTCGGCGTCTGCCTCGGCCACCAGGCCATCGGCGAGGCGTTCGGTGGCCGCGTGGTGCGGGCCGACCGGCTGATGCACGGCAAGACGTGCCCGGTACTCCATGACGCCGACGAGCTGTTCGAGGGCATTCCCAGCCCGGTGACCGGCATGCGGTACCACTCGCTCGTCGTCGAGCCCGGCTCGCTCCCCAAGGATCTCGTGATCACCGCCTGGAGCGCGGACCGGCCCAAAGACGCCGAGATCATGGCCATGAAGCACCGGAAGTACCCGATCTACGGTGTGCAATTCCATCCCGAGTCCATCGGGACGGAGCACGGTAAGCGATTGCTGGAGAATTTCTTAGGCGTGGCACGCGCCATGCCCTAGACGTCGCGGCACGCATCTTGTATGTTCCTCCGTGCCTGTCCTCGGCGTGATCCCGGCGCGGCTGGGCTCCAGCCGCCTACCTCGCAAGCCCCTCCTGCCTCTGGCAGGTGAACCTCTCATCATCTGGGTGATCCGCCGCGCCACAGAGGCCCGCGTGTGTGACCGGCTGGTCGTGGCGACCGATACGCGTGAGATCGTGGGCGTGATCGAACGAGCGGGATACGAAGCCGTGCTCACCTCCCCGGACCACCAATCCGGCACCGAACGAGTGTCGGAAGTCATTGCCAACAAAGACTTTAAAGCCTTCGACCTGGTCGTGAACGTTCAGGGCGACGAGCCGCTCGTCTCGCTCGAGGCGCTGCGCGGCGCCGTGGCGCGGGTGCGGGGCGGCGACCCGATCGGGACCGCCGCCGGCACCCTCGACCCCGCGTTCGCGGCCGATCCCAACCGCGTGAAGGTCGTGGTGGATGCGCGGGGGCGCGCGGTGTACTTCTCGCGCGCGGCCGTGCCGTTCGACCGGGATGGTGCCGGCGACGTGGTCTACCACCAGCATGTCGGTGTGTACGCCTACACCCGCGAGGCGCTCGAGCGGTGGGTGCGGCTCCCGCCGGTCCCGGCAGAGCGCTGGGAGCGCCTCGAGCAGCTGCGGCCGTTGCTGCACGGCCTGCCGATCGGCGTGGCGCTGTCGGCGGCGTCCGTCGCCCCGGGCGTGGACACCGTGGCGGATCTCCGGTACGCCGAAGCGGCGCTGACGCGGCAACTGAAGGAGGTGAGTCCGTGAGTTCGACGAAGTACATCTTCGTGACCGGCGGCGTCGTGAGCTCCCTCGGCAAGGGCATCGCGGCAGCGTCGCTCGGCCGCCTGCTCGTCGAGCGCGGCCTCAAGGTCACGATCCAGAAGTGCGACCCGTACATCAACGTCGATCCCGGCACGATGTCGCCGTTCCAGCACGGCGAAGTGTACGTGACGGACGACGGGGCGGAGACGGACCTCGATCTCGGACACTACGAGCGCTTCATCGACCGCTCGCTGTCGCAGGTCAACAACGTCACGACCGGCCGGATCTACCAGTCGGTCATCACGAAAGAGCGGCGCGGCGAGTACCTGGGCTCGACGGTGCAGGTGATCCCGCACATCACCGACGAGATCAAGGCCGCGATTCGGCGGCTGGCGCCCGACCACGACATCGTGATCACGGAGATCGGCGGCACCGTGGGCGACATCGAGTCGCTGCCGTTCCTCGAGGCGATCCGCCAGTTCCGCCAGGAAGTCGGGCGCGACAACACGCTGTTCATCCACCTCACGCTCGTTCCCTTCATCGCCGCCACCGCCGAGCTCAAGACCAAGCCGACCCAGCACTCCGTGCGGGAGCTCATGCAGATCGGGATCCAGCCCGACATCCTCATCTGCCGCACCGAGCGGCCGCTCTCCGAGGAGATCAAGCGCAAGATCGCGCTGTTCTGCAACGTGGACTTCGGCTGCGTGGTGGAGAGCCCCGACGTCAAGTCGATCTACGAGATCCCGCTCAAGCTCCACGAGCAGGGGCTCGACAAGGAGGTGTGCTACCGGCTGCACCTCGACACCAAGGAGCCCGACCTCCGCGCGTGGGCGCAGATGGTGGACAAGATCCTGGCGCCCCCGGCACGCGTGCGCATCGCCGTCGTGGGGAAGTACACCGAGCTTGCGGACAGCTATAAGAGCATCCACGAAGCGCTGGTGCACGGCGGCATCGCTCACAACTGCGGCGTGCAAATCGATTGGATCGCCTCCGACCGCTTCACCGACCAGGAGGCGGCGGGCGAGCTGCTCGGCTCCTACGACGGGCTGCTCGTGCCGGGGGGGTTCGGCGTGCGCGGGGTGGAAGGAATGCTCGAGGCGATCCGCTGGGCACGAGAGCACAAGCTCCCATTCTTGGGCATCTGTCTCGGTCTGCAGAGCGCCATCATCGAGTTCGCGCGCAACGTCGTGAAGCTTCCCAACACCAACTCGAGCGAGTTCGAGCCCGAGTGCGAGAACCCCGTGATCGCGCTGATGCGCGCCCAGGAAGGCATCCGCGAGCTGGGCGGCACCATGCGGCTCGGCGCGTATCCCTGCAAGCTGCGGCCCGGCTCGCGCGTGGCGCAGGTCTACGGCACCCTCGAGGCGAGCGAGCGCCACCGGCACCGCTACGAGGTGTCAAACGCCTACCGCGACGTGCTCGCCGAGTATGGCATGCGCTGCTCCGGCCTCTCACCTGACGGCTCGCTGGTCGAGATGATCGAGCTGCCGGACCACCCGTGGTTCATCGGCTGCCAGTTTCATCCCGAGCTCAGGTCGCGCCCGATGCGCCCCCACCCGCTGTTCGCGGGTTTCGTCGGCGCGGCGCTGGCCCAGCACCGCGCGCGGCCGGTGGCCGCGCGGGCGGACACCGCGTCGGAGCTCGCGCGTTTCGGCGACTGAGCCATGGGCCAGCACTTCGGAGCCACCCCGTTCCTCATCGCGGGGCCGTGCGTCGTCGAATCGGACGAGCTCAACCTGCGAGTCGGTGAAGCGCTCGCCGAGCTCGGCACCAAGCTCGGCGTGCACGTCATCTACAAGGGGTCCTTCGACAAAGCGAACCGCTCGCGCCTGAAGGGCGCGCGCGGCCCCGGCCTCGAGCGCGGGCTCCAGGCGCTCGCCACGGTCCGCTCGGAGACCGGCCTTCCCATCCTCACCGACGTCCACGACGCGGGTCAGGTCCTCGCGGCAGCCCAGGTGGCCGACGTGCTGCAGATCCCAGCGTTTCTGTGCCGCCAGACGGACCTGCTCGTCGCCGCCGGACGTGCCGGGCGCGCGGTCAACGTCAAGAAGGGCCAGTGGCTGTCGCCCGACGGGATGCAGGGTGCGGTCGAAAAGGTGCGCGCGGGGGGCGCCCCGGAAGTGGCGGTGACCGAGCGGGGCACATTCTTCGGCTACGGCGATCTGGTGGTGGACATGCGGAACTTCGCCCGTCTGCGGGCGGCCTGCGGCGTCCCCGTCGTCTACGACGCCACCCACGCGGTACAGCAGCCGGGCAAGGGCGAGGGCGGCTCGAGCGGCGGCCTGCGGGAATTCATCCCGCCGCTCCTGTACGCCGCCGCCGCGGCCGGCGCGGACGGGTTCTTCCTCGAGACGCACCCCGACCCCGACCGCGCTCCGTCCGACGGGCCGAACATGCTGCCGCTCGACCAGCTGCCGGCGATTGTGAGCGTGGCGCTCGAAGTCTGGCAGCGGGCGCGGGAGGCGGTCCGTGCGTAGGCCCTTGAACGCTTGGGCCCGCGGGCGCTCCGCGGTCGGCCCGTACAACCGCCCCGCATCCGCCGCCCAGGGCCGACCCCTCCGACCCGCGGGCCCATCGCGTTCCACGCCCGAGGACGGTGGACGCCGCGCAGGCGCCGCCCTCCACGTACGGCCCGAGGACGGGGGGCACGACGCAGGGGGCGTCCGACGGCGTGGCGGGGCGGGGAAGTATGGGCGCCACCGGAGTCGCGCCCCCCGTCCTCGGGCAGCCACGCGATGATCGACGCTGCCCTCGCCCGCCGCTTGAAGCTCGTCGGCTTCGACGTCGACGGCGTCCTCACCGACAACGGCGTCTACCTCGGCATGGTCGGCGACCACCCCGTCGAGTTCAAGCGCTTCCACATCCAGGACGGGCTGGGAATCCGGCTGCTCAAGACCGCAGGGCTCGTGGTCGTGTGGGTGAGCGGTCGCGAGTCCGCCGCGACGGCGCAGCGCGCGCGCGAGCTTGCGATCGACGAAGTGATCCAGGACCCGAGCGCGCGCAAGCTTCCCGTGTTCGAAGCGCTGCGCGAGCGGCGCGGGCTCGCCTGGGAAGAGTGTGCGTTCGTGGGAGACGACCTCGCGGACCTGCCGCTGCTCACGCGCGTAGGGCTTCCCATTGCGGTGCCGAACGCGGTCACCGAGGTGAAAGCGGCAGCGCGCGTCGTGACCGCGGTGCCCGGCGGGCAGGGCGCGGCCCGGGAAGTGGCGGAGCTGATCCTCCGGGCGCGGGGCGAGTGGCAGGACCTCTTGTCGCAGTACTTCGTGGAGCGTGGCGATGTCGCGCACCGAGCCCATCGATCTCGTTGAGCGCGGGCGCCGGGTCCTGGCCCTCGAAGCGGCGGCGATCCGACGGGTCGCCGAGCGGCTGGGGCCCCCGTTCGCGGCAGCGGTGCGGCTGCTCGCGGCGGCACCGGGCCGGCTCATCGTCTCGGGCGTCGGCAAGTCCGGGCTGATCGCACGCAAAATCGCCGCGACGCTCACCTCGACCGGCACGCCCGCGTCGTTCCTCCATCCCGTGGACTCGCTGCACGGCGACCTGGGCATCGTCGACCGCGACGACGCGGCGCTCCTGCTCTCGAAGAGCGGTGCGTCGGACGAGCTGTTCGGGCTCGTGGGCCAGCTCAAGCGGCTGGGCGTGCCCATCGTCGCGATCACCGGCGATGGCGAATCGATCCTCGCGCGTCAGGCGGACGTCGTGCTCGACGCGAGCGTCACCGAGGAAGCGTGTCCCGAGACGCTGGCCCCCACGGCCAGCACGACGGTCGCGCTCGCCCTGGGCGACGCGCTCGCGGTCGCCCTGCTCGAGGTGAAAGGCTTCCGCCGCGACCAGTTCGCCGCGCTTCATCCCGGCGGGGCGCTGGGCCGCAACCTCTTGCTGCGGGTCGCGGACGTGATGCTCACGGCCGACGTGCCGACCCTCCTCCCCGACCGGCCGATGCGCGAGTGCGTCGTGCTGCTCGCGGAGAAGCGGGGCACGGTGGCGATCGTGGACGCAGGCGGCGATCTCGTCGGCGTGGTCACCGCGGGAGACCTCACGCGCCTGATGGAGAAGACCAATCACTTCCTCGACCTCCCCGTCGGCCAAGTGATGACCAAGACCCCCAAGGCCACGACCCCCGACGAGCTGGCCGGCGCCGCGGTGCGCGTGATGGAGCAGCATGGCATCATGGCGCTCCCCGTGCTGGACGGCGGCCGCAAGGTCGTGGGGATGGTGCATCTGCACGA
>Ga0209761_1000230_pt1 | contig 32271 bp, 28 predicted proteins | sample GraSoi013_1_40cm_4_FD_185818 | JGI IMG/M metagenome (GOLD analysis project Ga0209761, IMG submission 185818) | Grasslands soil microbial communities from the Angelo Coastal Reserve, California, USA - Sample 09_25_2013_1_40cm (SPAdes) (version 2) | ecosystem: Environmental > Terrestrial > Soil >... | reverse complement strand
GTCCAACGGCGGCGCAATCAGCCGGCCGAGGTGGGCCACCACTTCAGGACCCGGCGCGCTGGGGCCGATGTTGAGGCGGGCTTCCACCCGCGCCCGGTACACCAGCGATTCCGCTGAGACGGTGAGATAGGTGGTCTCGGCGACTTCCAGCCGGGATGTGGCCACGATGTTGTACTCGTCAGCCGGAGGGTACGCCGCCAGCTCCTCGTTCAGCAACCGCTCCAGGGCGCGGCGGAAGGCCTCCGCAAACGCGACCGGCAGGCCGCGCAGCGGCTCCGCCATGGAGGCGACCTGCGGACCGTGCTGGTCGAGCAGCACGATCGGGATCGAGGTCGAACGAAACCGCACGCCGATGTTTCTGATGACGCGGGAATCTTTGGGCACGATCGGCAGGTCGAGTTGAGCGGACTCCCCAGGGTGGATCCTGGCGGTCGCCGTGAACCCGGGCAGCGCCGCCTCCACCACATCGCGGACGCGGAGCTCGACGAGCGGACCGGCCCATTCGAGCGAGGCGACCGGCAGAGCGGTTACCAGCGCGCGGACTTCCGCCGCAGCTCCTGTCTGCACCAGTGTGGTCAGGAGAGGCTGAACGCGTGGGTGCACCGCCCGTAGATCGAGGATGACCGCGACATCCCGCACCACGGCGCCCAGCGGCCGCAAGCGGACTGCCACCGTGGTCACGATTCCGGGGCGGACCGCGGCATCGGCAACGGCGTACCCGGCGGTAACTCGTTCGACCACGCCGGCGATTGTCTCTTCCGGCCGGGGCAGGAGTGCGGTAACCTGCTCGAGGGGCCGGCCCAATAGCAGCCGCTCTGCCACGCTGGCCACGGTCGCTTCCAGCCGCTCACGGATGATGGGGTGGGGTGTGGCGCCGTCAAATGTGAGCTCAACCGTGACTCGCTGCACCGCGGCCTGCCCGCGGGCTGGCCCGGCTCCGGCGAGCAGCATGAGGAGAAGCGCAGCCGTGATGTTTCCCGCAACTTTCCATGGCATTTAGAACGGCGCCCCGAGGGAGAGCCACGTTTGTCGCTGCCCACCAGGACCCCAGGCCAGATCGATGCGGATCGGTCCCAGCGGCGTGTTGAAGGCAATGCCTACGCCGTATCCCACCTGAGGAGCATCGGTGAGCGGCGCGGCGCCGCTATCCGCGAAGAAAATCATCCCCACGTCCTGGAACGACGGGATGATCCCGCTCAGCGGGAACCGATACTCGACGTTGGCGACCAAGATGCTGGTATCGCGCTTAAACGCGGCCGGGAGGCCGCGAACGGTGCTGGGGCCCCCCAGGATGAACTGGTCCTGAAGCGGCAAGGCCCCGCTTGCCGTGCCCGCAAACAGCCGGGTGACAACCGCCGCACCACCACCCGTGGGAAAGAGGCGCTGGTAGTCGACGCTCAATTTTGTGAAGTCAAAGTCCCCCCCCAGCCACAACGGCGCCAGTTCCGCCGACGCCAGCACCCTGTCCCCCGACGTGGGGGTGAACCGGGAGTTCCGCGTGTCGCGAACGGCCGAGAACTGGAGGCTGACCACACGGCCCGGCGTGAGCAAGGACGGTTGGGGACACCGGGGATCCGGTGGCGGGCCACATGGGACGGGATCAGTGGGGTCGAGTGGCAAGGCGATGAAGTTGGTGAACTCGCTTCTCAATCTGACGAATCCCGTTGTGACGCCATCCAGCGGCCGGCTGAGCCCCACGGTCGCGCCGTCCCGCCGCAGGCTGAAGCGGGATGTCGCCTGCCCGGTGAGTGGACCATACTCCCGCTCCACAGAATTTCGCGAAAAGAGGCTCAGATCCAACCCGGTGCCCAGCGGGTCAAGAAACGGCTCGTTCAGGCTCACTTCGTAGTTGAGTTGCTCGGTGGTGCCCTCCTGCACGGCCCGCTCGGCACGGACGGCAAAGGATTGCGCCCGGCCCTGCCAGTTCCGATCTCGATATTCGATGAACCCCAGCAGTCCTTCGCTCGAACTATACCCTAGCCCAAACGAGGCCGACGCCGTGCGGGCTTCTTTGACTTCGATGACGATAACGGCGGAGTCGGTGGACGTACCAGGTTCTGGCCGGGCCCGGATGGATTCGAACAAACCCGTATCGAACAGCCGCTGCAGATCGCGCTGCAGGACGTTTAGATTGAACACTACCCCGGGTTTCGTCTCCTGCACATGCCGCGCCGCGATCGCCGGCTGGGTCTTCGTGAGTCCCTCAAAGCGGACCGCCTCCACGACGCCCTCGGCGATACGCAGGCGCAGGCGGGCCTGATCCGGCTGCTCGGCCGGCAGAATACTCAGATCGGCCACCCGCGCCAGCCCGAACCCCTTGTCTGCGTACAGCTTCTGCACAGCGCGGGCGCCCTCGCGCATTTTCGTGAGGTTCAAGACGTCGCCGATCGGGACGCCCAGCACTGCGCGAACCTCGTCGGCCGTAACGGCGGTGTTCCCCTCAACGATGATGTCAGCGATCGCCGGATTCTCTGTCACGAGGAAGACAACCACGACCCCGCCCTGCTCCTGCTCCAGTCGTGCGGACACGTCAGCGAACCAGCCCAGGTCGTTGATGGCGCGCACATCGGCGCGAAGTTTCTCATCGCTTAAGGGTTCGCCCACTTTCGTCTCGGTGACGGCGGCGAGAATCTGCTCGACGGAAATCTTGACGTTACCGGAAATCTCAATGCGCTTCACGGTTGGCGGTGGAGGCGCGGGCTGTGGTGAGCCCGGTGGAACGGGCTGCGGTGCCGGCGCCTGCGTCAGCCCCACAGAGGGGAGCAGCGCGACGCACGCTACCAGCGCCGGGACGAGCAAGAGCCGGAAGGCCGGACGAATCGTCATGTGTCCTCCACACACAAACTCCGGCCGCAGGCCGCTCGTGCACTGCGGCCGGATCCTCACAGTGATCTTACGTGTGCTACGGGGACGATGAGCCGGCAGGTTCTTGCCGCAGCGCCCGCTCGGCGGTCAGGACGAGATCGATGAGTTCAGACATCGAGACGTGGGTTGACCCAATCCCAACAGGAGACATGCCACCGGCGCTGCTCAGTGGCCGCAGGCCGGCCCCATCTGACGGCGTCGCGGTGCGTGCGGGATACCGGGTGGTCGAGGGGCGCCTGGACGTGTCCGTGCCGGCTGCTGTGGAGACCGGCGTGGATCTCGACATGGCCGTCGACTCGCCCAACGCCTCGAGGAGCGTCCCAGACGACGAGGACAAACGTACCAGGGTTGGAGCCGGCGAAGAGACAACCCCGGACACCGCCGGCCCACGAGAGGCCAACAAGAGCGCCGAGACCAGCGCCGCCCCCAAGAGCAGGAAGGCTGCAGGGGTCATCCGACGCGTCTGTGCCCTCGCCGGACCACCTGCCGCCTCGAGCGCATGGTGCACTTCTGCATCAGCCAGCACGAGCGTCAGGACGCTCCGGGGCAGGTTGCCATCGGTGCACTGGCGTTTGGCCCGATCCAACCACCGCTGCGCAAATCCGATCCGTGCCACCACCTGCTCGCCGTTCGCAGGCACCCTCATTGTCGTAAACCCCCTCCATCGTAGAACGCAGACTGCAGGCGGCAGAACGCAGCGGGCCGTCTGCACCCTGCGTTCTGCATCCTGCGTTCTGAGCCCAGAGCCACTAACTAATATCCAGGCACCCGGCGAGTCTGGTGCGTCTCTTCGAGCACCAGCCGCCGCATGTGCGACAGGGCCTGCTTATGCAGACGATAGAAATGGGACAGGCTGATGCGCAGTTCAGCGGCAATCCGCCGCGGGTCGCGTGACTCCACGTACGTGGCCCGCAGAATCGCGCGTTCGCGCGCCGGCAAGTCGTCCACCGCCCGCCAGACCTGCGACAGCAGCGCGTCATCCTCGACTCCGAGCAGCGCGTCATCCGACTCCGGGTCGGCGAGGCGCGTCGAGAGAGGCATCTCGCCCTGACCGTCCTCCTCCAGCGAGTATTCCACCGGCCGGATCCGCCGCAGCGAGTTCAGGACCCGCCCGCGGATCCGATACGTGGCGAACGTGGAGAAGCGGACGGCGCGAGTGGGGTCGAAGCGCTCCACGGCCTCAATCAACCCAACGGTGCCTTCCTGCAGCATGTCCATCAACATGACGTCCGGCGGCCGGATCTGCATGACGAGCTTGAAGACCAGCGGCTGGTAGGCTTCGATGAGGCGCAGCCGGCTGTCCACATCCCCCTGAACGCGGTACTGATGCCACAAGCGGTGCTCGTCCTCGGGGGTGAGGAGGGCGACCTTCTGAAGTTCTTTCAGATACTCGGTAAGCACGACCGAAATTTCGCAAAGCAGATTGGGAAGTCCTGCCCGCCTAGAAGACGCAACCAGGGAGCCATGGAACCAGGGAACGCGCAATCATACGCTCCAAGCGTTTCGCGTGGTCCCCTGGTTCCCTGGTCCCTTGGCCTCGCTGTTGGGTTCTTAGAAGCGGTACGTAATCCGGTAGAGCACGTCGTACGTGCCCTGATTATCGACCGAGAAGCTGAACATCGTCGCCGGTGTGAACCGATACTCCAGCGACCAGATGTATCGGGGATCGATTCCAAACTCGGAGGTCAACGTGACGTACAGGTTGCGGACGATTGCCTTCCCGACGCGCAATGTCAGTGGTCGCTCGACGTCATATCCAATCGTGAATTCCTCGAGCCCGAACGCCTGGGCCATCGCGCGGCTCATCGACCCGAAGACGGCCGCACTCACCTCGGCCTGCAGTACACTCTCCATGCCCTCCCCGCGCAGGAGCCTGGTCACGCCAACCCGGCTGGCCAGAGCGGCGAGGACCTGCTCGCGTGTGAGCGGCGGATCCGAGGTCACATCGACGACCAGGTCGTCGGGGGTTCCGGTTATGTGCAGGAAGATGCGCACCGTTTCGGGGCGGTTCTCCGTTCCCACGGGGGTCAGTACCTGGATGTCGGTCTCACCTCTGGCGTCGACGAACGGCGTGGTCCCCCGGAACTCCGAAAAGGTCGCCGAGCCGTCGGTCAAGGTGAACGTCGAGTTGAAGGCGTTGAACGTCCCGCGTGTAGATTGGACCTCACCGGCCAGGCGTGGGTGCCGCCACGTCCCCATCGCGCGAATCGTTCCCTCGACCTGCAGGCGCAACTGCCCCAAATTCACCCATAATTCATCCCCTGCGGCAACTTCGAGATCGAGCGCCGGATCGGTCCCCTGATCCGATAGCCGCCCCGGCGCCTGCACCGGCAGCACGAAGAGATCACCGCGCCCGAGGGTCAGCGACCCACTCACCGACAGCCCGTCCACCGGACCTTCCAGCCGCAGGGCGCCATCGGCGACTCCGTCAAAATAGGGAAGGTACTGCAGGCGCGCGCCCGCGGCCTCCACAACCAGCGCCACTCGATTAGGTCTGAATCGCTGCAGACCCACGAGACCGGAGACTGCCAGCGTCCCATCCCCGGCCCTGGCACGCAGATCCATGACCCGGATTTCGCCGTCCGCAAACTCCACACGCACCCCCAGATCGGTCAGGCTCGGTTCCAGCCCACGCACTCGCAGCATCCCACCGCTGCCCGCCAGCATCCCCTCGAGATGGGGTTGGGCCATCGTGCCTGTAAGATGCAACTCGCCAGCCAGGGGTCCTCGTCCCTGCTCGATCCGCTCGGTCAGCAGCGACAGCATGGAGAGGTCTGCGTCGACCAAAGAGACGTGCAGGTCGACGGGCCGGGTGTCGTCGAGGCCTCGCCGCGGCAGATCGACCGGCACCGTCCCCGAGAGCTTCACTTTGTGGCGGTCCTGCTGCACGAGTCCTTGCTCAAGGAAGAGGAGCCCGTGCCGGTAGTACGCCTGCAGGATCATGCGGTCGAACGGTGCGCTCCCCACCATGCCGTTCGTGACGGTTGCCGAGAGACCAGCCAGAGGATCGGCAAGATCACCGCTGAGCTGCAACGTAAACTCCAACTCGCCGTCCATCGACCGCCGCCCGCCGGCCAGCGCTTGCAGCAGGCCGAGGCTCAGACCCTGGCCGCTGATCTCAAGCTCACTGGCCCCCCCCAGGTCGATGCGACCTGCGCCAATCACACTGCCTTGCTCGGGGGTGATAGACAGCGTGCGCAGCGTGATCGCATGCCCGGCCAGCGTCGCGTTGACGGCGGCATGGCGGATGGTATGGCCGCCCGCCACGCCGTCGGTGAGCTGTGCGGTCAGGACGGCGGCGGGATCGCTGACTCTGCCGCTCACGCCGACCTCACCATCCACGATCCCGTTCAACGCGAAGGGCGGCCGGATCCGAAGGAATCCCAGCAGCGTCGAGAGCCCTACCTGCTGTGCGGACGCGCGTAGATCCAGTACAGGATCCTCGCCCAGCAGCGCGCTGCCCGACAGCTCGAGCGTCCCCCCCTCGCGGAAGAGCGACAGCGGGGCTAGGGTGAACCGACCGCGCTGATAAGAGAGTGTCCCCTCCACCCGGTCTACCGGCTGCCCGTTGAGGCGGATCGTGGTGGACGACAGCGCCGCCGTGACGGTGGGCGCGGTCAACGAACCGCCCAGTATCCCCTCCAGGTTGACGGCACCGTCAACGTGCACCGCCCCGTTGCGGAGCGCGGCGGCATCATGGAGGTCAAAGTCCGTGGTGGCGAAGGAGAGCGCCAGCTGGCCACGCTGGTCCACGCTGCCGTGGATCGCGATGCGCGACGCATTCACCTCCAAGGAGACATCGTCCAGTTGAAGCCCCCCGCCCGTCCACCGGAACGCCGCAATCGCCCGATCTACCGGCTGCCCGCCGACAAATCCGTCGGTGAGTGTCACCGCTCCGTCGGCCCGCGGATCGTTGAACGTGCCGGTCAGCCTCACCGTCCCGTCAACCGTGCCGGTCACATCCAGTGGCATTTTTGCGATGTCGAACAGTCGTTGTGCAGGAATGCGGCGGGCTCGCAGTGCGAGGTCGAGATGCTCAGGCGCACCCCACCCGACCTCGCCCGCAGCTTCGTAGAATCCCTCGCCGTCGCGCAGCACCAGTCCGGGCGTCATGAACCCGGTCGCGCTGAGCTGCACCGCTCCAGTCGCCTGGTCGAACGGAAATGGGCCCAGCCGGCCCTCCCGCGCATCAAGGCGGCCGGACACGACCGGCGCCCCCACCGCGCCGGTGAGGTGTCCATCCAGATCCGCGGTGCCAGCCAGCCACCGCCCAGGTCCGGCGAACCCGCCAAGCGCCTGCAGGTTCATGTTCGTCGCCACGAGCGCCAGGTCCAACGTTCCGCTCTGTCCGATTGTGCCGGTGGCGTGCGCGACGGCGGGGCCGCGGTGAGCTTCGAACCGGTCGACGTCCACGACGCCTCGCCCAAACCCGAGCACCGCGTCGGCGTGGTCGACGATCACCCCCGCAACATCTCCACGAGCCAGGCCCAGCCGGGCCTGGCCGACGATCGAACCCGGCGTCCCGGCGGCGGCGATGAATCCTGTGGCCTCACCCCGGAATGGAATCGGGAGCAGGTCGAGAGATCCGATACTCCTGACGTTGACGCGCTCGAGGTCGGCCAGCACGAAGAACTCCCGTGTTGGTAGGGTGAGCCGCACGTACCCACGCGTTCTCCCCCCATCGAGGGCGCTATCCAGCCCGTCAAAGACGAGCACCCCGCCGTATAGTTGCAGGTGGGCGGAGAGATCCGAAAATGCCTGTCCCTGGATCTGGCCGGCCCCGCTGGTCACGGCGCCATCGACCAGGAGCGAGCCCAACGAACCTGCGACCCGCACCTCCCCACCGGTGCGGCCTGAGATCTGCAGTCCGGCGCTCGGGAAGAACAGGCGCTTCAACGTGGTCAGATCGAGCGACACCGATCGGATGGCGAGGTCGAGATGAGCGCCCGCCATGTGCGTGATCTCACCACGCACCCAGACCGGGGATGCATCCACGACCATCGCCAGCCCATCGCTGGTCACGCGGCGGTTGTCCAGCACCAGCGGCCCCTCGATCTCAGACAGCGTCACCTGTGTCGGGAGCAGGACGGCGCGGCCGTCGTGCATCCGCAGGCTGGCACGATAGTCGTATGCCGTCTCTGGTCCCCAGCGCGACACCAGTAGATGCGCATCCCCATCGACCGTACCACCGGTCCATCGGAGCCAGTCCAGACGCGCCAGATACTCCCCCCAATGCGCGGCCGATGCGCCGCGGGTCGTGAACGCGAGATCCACGACTCCTTGTGCCGGGAGTGCGATTCCAGCGACGCGCAATAACGCCGGTGTACGGCCGTCGGTGTTGACGGCGTCCATCTCGATACGCAGGCGTGGGGAGTCGCTCCAAGAAATGCTTCCGGTTACCCGTTCGAAATGTGCGCCAAAGGGCACCGGCTGCTGCCAGGCGTCGGTGACGATCAGGGTCCCCTCGCGTATGTCCAACGTTCCCGTGAACCCCGCCAGCCCGGCGCCGCCCGTCCGCCGCTGAGGCAGGCGAGGATAGTTCCACCGGTCTGCCGCGTCACGTGACAGCACCAGGACCGGGCGGTCCAGTTCGATCGTGGCCAGGCTGGCGGCCGGTCCGCGGCCGCGCAGCAGGTCGACCAGCAGGGTGAGAGGATGGAACCGCAGGACGATGCGGGTGACGTCAAAGAAGGTGCCACGCTCACCGGGAGGCGCGGCAATACGCACGCCATCGAGCACGATCCCGCGCAAGGGATCGCCAGCTAGGCGGGCGACGCGAACCTCGCGCCCCAGTGCCTGCGCGATCTGCGCCACCGCAGCGGCACGCACCGATCCGGCCAGGGCGCCGGACCCAGCCAACCAGGCCAGCCCGGCGCCCAGGAGCACGATCAGGATGATGACAAAAATCGTGAGGCGCATGCCGCGGGATTCTTGGTGGTCACGTCTCCTCAGTACAGACATTCCCGCGGCCCCGCCGCGGTATTCCCAACGACCGAGGGGGTTGCCACTCTTAACGTATCAGGATAGGGATCTGGATCTCTCCCTGCACCACCCAATCGGTGCGAACCACCTCGCCGGCGAAGACATCGAACTTCACGAACTCGCTGCCTTCCGGGGGCAGGCCGAAGGGAATGAGTTGCAGCAGGACGTCCGTATTCTTCCCGTAATCCTCAAACAACTGGATCGCCTCCTCCAGCGTGGACACCGGACTCGGCCTAGGTTCCTCCTGGATGAACTGGACGAGGCTGTGATCCAGGGGGCCTCCCGTGGGAATCTGCTTGCCTGCCGCGCCCACCACCAGCACGGCCGGACCGCGCGGGTAGTTCCGGGGGATCTGGATCTCGATCACGCGCGACGGTACCGGCTCCTCCTGAAACGGCCGCAGGGTCAGGCGCACACGCAGCCGCTCGCCGGGCGCCAGTTCACGGCGTTCTACTGTAGCGTCGGCAATTGCCGCCGTCTGACGTTTGCCTGTCAGACTGATCTCGATGTTCATGTCCAGCGGGTCGATGGGGGCCAGATCATTGTAAAGGAAAAAATTCAAAGCATCCGGCAGGTCCAGCAGTGAGGCCATGGCCACATCGCTGCTGCTGTAAAACACGTTCTCGCGGCTGATCACACGGGGAAGGCCCTTCGCCCGGAGCGTAATCTTCACGGTGGCGGTGCCACCGCCCAGGACTTGACCGCGAGCCCGGTCAACGGCCGTGAGCGCCATTGCGGCGGCGAACGTCTTGGCCAGATCACGCCGGCGTACCACCTGCACCCCCTTCTCAATCCGCGTGCCGGTATCCAAATCGGTCACCGCCACGCGTACGGCAAGCATCCGCGGCATCCGCCCCATGATCCCGCGGATCCCCGGGCCGCGGTCCTGGTCGATCTTCCCGATGAGGTCGCCGAGGTTGCCTTCCTTAAATGGTTCTTGCAGCGTCCGCACGACGGTGACAATGTCGGAGGTGGTGAGTGCGTACTCCACCTCGCCCACCTGATCCCAGGGATGGCCGCAGATGAGGAGCTTGTCCCCCACACGCAGCGTCACGGTGCATATGCCGCCGTAGTTCACGTCACCGCGCACCTGCAAGATCCCCACCGAGCTCCCGCCGGTGATGGGCGCGGCGACGAACGTCGCCGGTTCCTGTTCGTACTGCAGCAACGGCTGCGCTGGACCCAAGGCCTGCCGGAGCAAACCTACCGCGCGCGGCGACAGGCCAGAGACCATCACCGGGAACGTGGCTGGAATGAACGCGGTTGTGCCGGGCAGGCCGGCCGCATCGACCTGCTGGGCTTGCGCCAGCGTGTCGGCCACCACGACGCGGGAGACCGCGCGCGCGCCGACATGGAATGGCTGGGACGCGACGAAGGTGCGCGGCCACGGCATCCCTGCGGCGCCTTGTGGGAGATCGAGCACAGGCAACATCTCCTCGATGGGTGTGCCCAAGGCGAGGTCGCGTTTCCCGGGCTGGTACAGGTACCCCGCTGAGAGGGCGCCGATCAGCCTGCCGTTGATGTACAGCGGGCTTCCGCTCATCCCCGCGGCAGTCCCGCCGGAGCGATCGGTCATGGGCCCGGACGCGCGAAAGAGGATCAGGTGGTGGACCGGAATGATGCCACCGCCCCCTTGCAGGATGCCGATGACTTCAATGTCGAACTCCTCAATTTTTTGCCCCTGGATGACCGTGCGGCCGATGCCGCGCATCCCGGGCTTGATCTCCCGCAGCGGCATGATCGCCGGAAGAGCAGGCTTGGACTGCGCCCAGCCCATCAGCGGCGTCAGCACGACCGCCAGCAGCACCACCGCCACAACGACACGTCTGACCACTCTCCTGCCTCCCTCAGCGACACAGACCCCGCAAAACGGCGCCCGGTGTCTGTGGTGGTGATTCCGCGCCGCGCCGACAAATCCCCCGTTACGAAGAAAACGAAAACTGCCGGGATGCCTCCCCGGCCGCTTCAATCTACGCGATCTCCCTACCCGTCAGAATCGACGGGGCTAGTTGGGCTGCAGACGGACGACGACGTCGCCGCGCTCAATCCGCTGCCCCGGCTGGACCAGGACCTCGCGAACGACACCGTCTTGTGGCGCGCGTGCCGCCACTCCGATGGTTCCGGTCAACGACGTGCGCACATATACCAGCGGCTGGGCGTCCTCCACCTGGTCGCCGGCCTTCACGAGGCGCTCCTCCTGCACCACGCCTGCCAGGCTGCTCTTCACATCGAGCAGATCCGCGGCCAGTGCCGTGCCAACGCGATGGGTCAGGCCGTCTGGCGGCGAGACGTGGCGCGAATCAAGCCGGTACGGCGCCAGGACGGCGGCAGCGCCAGCGACGATCGCGAAAATGACAGCCACCGTGCGCATGGTGTGAGGTCGCTCTGCGCTCTAGCCCGCAAACTCCTCGGGGCGATTGTCACTTCTCCTGAAGTAGAAACGCAGGGCCTGCACGATTCGTTCTGATGCGCGGCCATCGCCGAACGGATTGTGTGCCTGCGCCATCGCCTGGTATGCCGCCGGATCGGTCAGCAGGCGGCCAGCTTCTCGCACGATGTTGGAGCGATCAGTACCCACCAGGGCCACAGTCCCAGCTTCAATGCCTTCAGGCCGTTCGGTGACCCGGCGCAGCACCAGCGCCGGCCGTCCCAGGGCCGTGGCCTCCTCTTGTATGCCGCCGGAGTCGGTGAGGATGAGATACGCCTGCTGCATCAAGCGCACCCAGGCCGCGTATTCTGGCGGCTCGATCAGATGCGCTCGGGGATGCTCATGCAATATTTCGTGCACGACACGGCGCACAGCCGGGTTCGGGTGCACCGAGAAAACAAGCAACACATCGGGATAGCGGTCCAGCAGATCCCGCAGGGCCAGATAGATCTCCCGGAGTGGCTCGCCCCAGTTCTCCCGGCGATGCGTCGTCGCCAGCAGCAGCCGACGCCCACCAAGCGGCGGAATCCCGGCGACGGCCGGGACATCTGGCAGACGCTGCACCGCCTGCAGCGCATCGATCGCCGTGTTGCCGGTGACGAAAATCGACTCCTCGGGGATACCTTCCCCCACCAGGTTGCGCTTGGCGCGGGCCGTGGGCGCAAATTGCACCTCGGCCAGCGCCGACGTCATGCGGCGGTTCATCTCCTCCGGGAACGGCTGGTACCTGTCGTAGGTGCGTAGACCCGCCTCGATGTGTCCGACGGGGATCCGGTGGTAGTAGGCGGCCAATGCGCCGATGAACGTGGTGTGGGCGTCCCCTTGCACCAGTACCATCTCCGGCCGCAGCTCGTCCAGCACGCGGTGCAACCCCGCCAGGGCGCGGGTGGTGATGTCCACCAGCGACTGCTCCGGCCGCATGATGTCCAGGTCCACGTCGGGTGTAATCCCAAACAGCCGCGTGACTTGATCCAGCATTTCCCGGTGCTGGCCGGTCGTGACCACAATGGGAACGAACTCCGGGCTGGCGCGCAGGCGTTGCACAACCGGAGCCATCTTCACCGCCTCCGGCCGCGTGCCAAAGATCGTCATGATGGACAGCCGCCCCGCCGATGCGGCCTGGCGAGCAGCCAGCGGCTTTGGTTCGGCCAGTGTCGCCACCTACCGCACCCCGAGGTCAGCGATGCCGCGTGTGCCTGGGACGAAACGCGCGTGCCGTCGCACGCCCGTCAGGGGAGGTTGGCGGGACCAGCGAGTTCGGTGGCGTGTAGCCGGTGCAGGCGAGCCAACCCAAGGCGCCATCCCAACACCACCAGGAAGAGGGCGATCACCGCCAGGATGATCAGGGACGGCGTCCGGCTGATGCCAGCTGCGGCCAGCCCACCGAGCCCGAGGATGGCCGACAGCAGCCACAGCATGAAGACGACTTGGCGCTGTGACAGCCCGCGATCCAGCAGGCGGTGGTGCAGGTGGCCCCGATCGGGGATGAAGATAGAGACGCCGTTCCGGTACCTCCGGACAATGGCATAGCCGGTGTCCAGAATAGGCAACGCGAGGGCGAGCACAGGGACGGCGAGGCTGAGCGCCGTGGCCGCTTTCGCCAGCCCCCGCACCGCGGCAGCGCCGAGCAGGAATCCCAGCAGCATCGAACCGGAGTCGCCCATAAACGATCGGGCCGGATTAAAGTTGTGGCGCAGGAAGCCCAGGGCCGAGCCGGCGGCCGCGGCCGCCAGCGTCATGGTCAGGACGTCATGGCGGTAGGCGGCGGCGCTGAGGAGCGTCATGCCGGTGATCACCGATACGCCGGCGGCCAGCCCGTCCACACCATCGATGGAGTTCATCGCGATCGCCATCGACCCCAACCACACCACGGTGAATACTTTGCCTGCCATCCCCAACGGAACGACCGCCCCGGTGACCGGATGTGTAATAAAGTCGGTCGTCATGCCGAACCACACCGGAATGCTGGCGGCGGCATAGATCAGGGGGAATTTCACCCGCCCCGGTAGGGATCGCACATCATCAATCGCTCCCAGCGCGGTGATGGCGGCCGCACCAAGCAGGATGCCCACCACCGGCAGCGGGAGGGGTTTATATGGAACCGCGAGCACGACGTAGCGTGTCTCGCGCACCAGGGCGACCGACTGGTCGATCGGGAGGGTCGCGAGCAATGCCAGCAGCGCGCCCCCAAAGATCGCGAGCCCACCAAGTCGCGGCACCGGCTGGGTATGGATGTGACGGCCGCCGGGCGGGGTCATGGCGCCTAACCCCTGCGCGACCCACCGCATCTCGTAGGCGATGGCGTAGGTGAATAACAGCGCCAGGAGCCCGCCGATCACGTACGGGGGGATGTGCATGGCTTCACCATTCTAGAGTTATGCCCACAGACAATCAATAACAGCGCGAACAGAGCGAACAGGCGAACACCAGAAAATATGCCCATAACCTCTTACACCAAGGCCGGCATGATCTGTTCGCCTGTTCGCCCTGTTCGCCCTGTTCGCTACGTTCGCCTCAGTCAAAGAGTTGACTCACAGACCTATCCTCGTGCACGCGCCGGATGGCTTCGGCGAGCAGCGGCGCGACGGAGAGCACCGTGATCTTCTCCATCTTCTTCTCGGCAGGCAGTGGAATCGTGTTGGTGACCGCCAGTTCGACGATGGCGCTCCCGCTGATCCGCTGCACGGCCGGACCCGACAAGAGCGCATGCGTGGCGCACGCATACACGGCGGTGACCCCTCGCTTGATCAGCGCCTGCGCCCCGATGGTCAGGGTGCCGGCGGTGTCGACGATATCGTCCACGATGATGGCGGTCTTGCGGTGCACCTTGCCGATGACGTGCACGATCTCCTTCACCTGGTTTGGCCTGTCGCGGCGCTTGTCGATGATGGCGATCGGCGCCCCCAGCTGCTTGGCGAACTCTCGCGCTCGCGGCACCCCCCCGACATCCGGAGAGACGACGACGATGTTTTGCAACCCTTTGCGCGCGACGTAGTCGCCCAGGATCATGCGCGACGGCAGGTGATCCAGCGGAATATCGAAAAATCCCCAGATCTGCCCGGCGTGCAGATCTACAGTAAGGATGCGGTGACAGCCCGCAGCCGTGAGCAGGTTGGCGACGAGCTTGGCAGAGATCGGCTCGCGGGGCCGCATCTTCCGATCCTGGCGCGCATAGCCGAAGTACGGGATCACTGCCGTGATCCGGTCGGCCGAGGCCCGGCGCAGCGCATCGACCATCACCAGCAACTCCATCAAATTCTCGTTTACCGGCGGACTTGTCGACTGGATGACGAACACATCCTCGCCGCGTACGCTCTCCTCGATGCGCACCCCGATCTCGCCGTCGGCGAAGCGGAAGATGCTCATCTCCGCCAGCGGGACGTCGAGCCCCGCCGCGATCTCCTGCGCCAGCACCGGGTTGCCCCGGCCGCTGAACAGCTTCAGCCGCGAACGCTGTGGGACTTCACGCGGGGCCGCTCGCTGCGTTTCTATTAAACGCGCCTGCTGCATCTGCTGTGCCTCAACCCCTCAGCGTCACCGCTCTGAAGGGACGTATCGGATGACTCGGGCCGGCACACCTACGGCCACCCCTCCGGGAGGGACGTCTTTGTTGACGACCGACCCTGCGCCGGTCATCGCCCCCTTGCCGATGCGGATCGGCGCGATCAGCATGGTGTCACTCCCGATAAAGGCCTCATCGTCGATGATCGTGTTGTGCTTGCGCTTCCCGTCGTAGTTGCAGGTCACCGTGCCGGCACCGATGTTGACCCGGGCGCCGATGGTGACATCGCCGAGGTAGCTCATGTGGTGGATCTTGGTGTGGTCACCCACCACGGCATTCTTGAGTTCGGCGAAGTTTCCGATCTCGACGAACCGCCCCACGCGCGTCCCGGGCCGCAGACGGCTATAGGGTCCCACGGTGGATCCTTCCCCGATCGCTCCGTGCTCCACGGACGAGGCCACGACCCTGGCGCCGTCCCCTACGGTGGCATCGACCAGCCGCGCCTGCGGCCCGATCGTGCAGCGCGCGCCCACTGCGGTGGCCCCCTCCAGGTACGACTGGGGATGGATGACCGTGTCTGGCCCGACCTGCACACCCGCATGCACGTACGTCGTGGCCGGATCAATGATCGTGACGCCGCCCTCCATCAAGCGGTCGAGAAGGCGCCGGCGCATCAGCGCTTCCGCGGCGGCCAGTTCCTGACGCGAGTTGACGCCAACCGTGTCCTCCCCACGGGCCACGAGGGCGCTGACCTGGTGCCCCCGCGCCAGCAGCCAGCCGATCGTATCGGTGATGTAGTACTCCCCCTGGGCGTTGTCAGGCGCGAGCGCGCGCAGCGCCTCGCGGAGCGCTTCGTGCCGGAAGACGTACGTTCCGGCGTTGATTTCGCTCACCTGGCGCTCCTCGGCTGAGCAATCCACCTCTTCAACGATCTTGCGCACGCGGCCGTCGTGATCCCTGATCACCCGGCCATAGCCAGTCGGATCCGGCACCTGCGCACTCAACAGGGTCGCCGCCGAGCCGCTGGTCCGGTGCAGAGCCAGGAGCGCGTGGATGGTTTCCGCGGTCAGCAGCGGCGTATCCCCATAGAGCACCAGCACCGGGTTGCCGTCCTGGGGCAGCAGCGGGAGCGCCGTCATGACCGCGTGGCCTGTGCCTCGGGGCTCCGGTTGTTCGACATACCGCGCCTGCGGGCCAACAATCTCGCGGACGCGGTCGTCCCCTTGTCCGACGACTACGATGGAGGATGGAATGCCGGCGTGATGGAGCGCGTCAAGGACGTACAGGATGAGGGGCTGACCGCATAGGAGGTGCAGCACTTTGGGAAGGTCGGAGTGCATCCGCTTGCCCTTCCCCGCCGCCAGCACCACGGCGTGCACCGGTTCCATTCACCCCTCCAGAGGTGCTCTACCCCGTATTCCGTGACCACGAAAACGACTCCTGCCCTTATGCGGGCAGCCCTCGCTGTACAGGTCGGCGATCAAGGCCAGCCGGGGCGCGCGCTGAAGATTGCGCGCCCTTCTGGCTCTGCGCGTCTGTCGCGAAGTAAATCTTGCCCTCCGCCACGACGTGGCAGACCGGGACGACATGGAGGCCATATCTTGCATGGGGCCCTTCGACTCACTCCGTTCGCTCAGGGGCACTCGACTCGCCGAGAATGGCCGAAGGCCACGAGCGAAGCTACCTGCGAGGCGGCGAGTCGAATGGCTGCGGGGCCAGGACTCGAACCTGGAGTTTCCCGGTCCAAAGCCGGGCGTCTTGCCACTTAGACCACCCCGCAGTAGTCTGCAAGCGCATCAATCCAACCGCAAATCCGATGGAGTAATGCACTGCTTTTGCAAACGGTCATTCTGATTGTACCATGGTAGCCGTCGCCGATGTTTTTCCTGCTCGGAGAGGGATTGTGCTTCTTGAAGTACGTACGCAACGATAACCGATCGATGCCTAATTCATTAGCCCAAAATGCTTCCGCACGTTCCACGTTGGCAGTCGGATGAATGTACAACGAGTACCGAATTTCCGGTTCGTAAGGTGCACAAAACTCCTTGAGCCAAACCCGAATACAGTGCAGCATCTTGGGGTCTGTGTTGGTGAATTCAACTCTTGCGCCTGGTGCCCAAGGCTTCGCCTTTGACCCCTCAGCCCAATAAAGTGCAGTCCCGAGCACCCAGCGTACGTCCCGATTCCCAATGCGCTGGTGTGCCTCGGCCTTTCCTGCACCAACGTTGTACGCGACGCGCGCCAGTCTCTCTGCGTGAACTTTTTGTCCTCCCCTGCGTCCTGCTTCAAGCTTCTTGGCGGTAAGTCGCTGGCGTTGCGGCTTCGACAATCCGACATACCGGAACCATCCCGACAGCGTGGCCTTTGCAACGGGCACCCGCGCTCGGATTTCAGAGTATGAGAGGCCCGCTTGCCGTAATGTGATAGCCTGTTCCCGTTCAAGTCGTTTGGCCATGGCGCGAGCACGCAATTGGTCCGATGTTGCCTCAATGTTTGCGCGACAAGGCAACGCGCCGGAGAGCCTTTCGTCCGCGGGCCGGGACGAAGTCGATCAGCGAGCCGCCGCACTCCAGGTGATGTGGGCAACTCCAAAGCCCGTCGACCCAAACGGCGTCGCCCAACTCGAACACGCTGCCGCAGTGAATGCACTCGACCACGGATGCAATATTGGCGAAAAAGGAACCCGCGAAGATGTCTTTGGGCAGATGATTGCATCCGGGTGGTCGGCCGTCTCGTAGTCGATGCATGTCCGCTGATCCTTAGCCCTAGAGCAGGTGTTCCTTATCAAAGCAATCCATCGAGGTTCAGTATTCCGGAAATCACAGGCAACGTCAGCGACGAAGGGCCAACTGGATGTCCGGGGCCTGTAGGAGGAGTTTGTACGCGGGCGATAGGCGTGGCGGCGGGTCTGTCCCGCGACTCCTCAGAGCATCGCAATCACGTCGATCTCAATCAGCCCATCCCGAGGCAGCTTGGCCACCTGCACGGTCGTGCGGGCCGGCGGCAGTTCACGGAAATAGCTGCCGTACTCCTCGTTCATTGGGCCGAAATCGTTCATGTCCTTCAGAAAGACGCCGCACCTCACCACCTTGTCCAGCGACGACCCCGCCGCCTGAAGCACAACCTTGATGTTGTCCAGGACCCGGCGGGTCTGGGTCTTGATGTCCTGACCGACCATCTGCCCCGTGCGCGGATCCAGGGCGAGCTGGCCGGACAGAAACACAAACCCGTTGGCCTTGACCGCCTGTGAGTACGGGCCGATCGCCGCAGGTGCCTCATCCGACTTGATGGTTTCTCGAGCCACGGGTATCCCTCCCCACGTTAAGCTGGCGCCGCCGGCATCTTTGGAGATGCGCGGCGTCTATTGACATGACGCCGGATGGACTTCGGCGGATGCGCAGCCGGAATCCTGCGGTCCATCAGGTCAGCCCCGGTCTGCGCTGACCGGAATCCGCGTTCAGCAACGGCTCTAGGTGATGACTCACGTCCTCTTCCAGTGAGGTCATCTTGCGGAGGTCCAGATCTCCGATGAACCCGGACCGGCGCGCGAAGTGCATGCAGTATCCAAGTTCGGCCAGCGCGATGGACACCGCCTGTAGCGTCCGGCGGGCCTGCGCCCGTCCCCCACGCTGCGAGGCGGCGATGCCGGCCGCGACACTGATGGCCGACGCGCGCATGCGTTGCACCAATCCAGGGTCGGCCTGCATGAACTTCCACGTCAGCCGGTAGACCAGCTGAGCCAGGTCGTCAGCCCGCTGCCAGACGTGCAGGTCACGATGGGACCGAGCGGCGACAGACACGCCCTTACCTCCGAAGCGCAGACCTTCGCGCCAGCCTGGGCGCGGGGCCCCCCCGCGCCTGAGTATCTCGTCTCAGGGTGGGATTCGTCTGCCGCCGGACGCCAACCGGCGCACGGCCGTGGTCCAGAGGATCAGATAAGCCGGTGAGAGGAACTAGGCAGGTGACGGAGCGGGCTGAATCCGAGCTTGCATCGCGCGGACGGCCCGGGCTTGCTCATCGGCGTGGTACGAGGATCGTACCAGCGGACCGGACTCGACGTACTTGAAACCCATCTCCAGGCCGATCCGCTTCAACTCGGCGAACTCCTGGGGGGTATAGTAGCGGTCAATGGGATGATAGTCGGGGCCGGGGCGCAGGTACTGGCCCACGGTCAGAACGTCGCAATCCACTGCCCGCAGGTCCGCCATGGTGTGCAGCAACTCGCCCCAGGTCTCGCCCATGCCCACAATGATGCCGCTCTTGGTGAACGCGGTGTACCCCCACTCCTTCGCGCGCCGCAGCAGTCCCAGGGACCGCTCGTAGTCACCGCCGTGGCGGACGATCTTGAACACCCGGGGCACGCTCTCGATGTTGTGCCCGAGGATTTCGGGACCGGCGTCCAGCACCGTCTGCAGCGCCGCGGCGTCTCCCTTGAAATCGGGGATGAGCACTTCCACCGTGCATCGTGGGAGGTATTGACGAATTTTCCGGATGATCGCGGCGAAGATCCCGGCGCCGCCGTCGGCAAGGTCGTCGCGGTTGACCGACGTGATCACCGCGTGCCGGAGCCCCATGGCCTGCACCGCCCGCGCCACGCGTTCGGGTTCCGCCAGATCCAGTTCCGTCGGCAGCCCGTGCGCGATCGCGCAGTACGCGCAGTTGCGGGTGCACAGGTTCCCCAGTGCCAGGAACGTCGCCGTGCGGCGTTCCCAGCAATCCCCGATATTCGGACAGCGCGCCTCCTCGCACACCGTATGGAGGCCCTGCGCGCGCATGATCTGCACGAGATCGGCATAATTGGGCCCGGCCGGCAGCTTTGCTTTCAGCCACTCCGGGCGCTTGAGCTGGTGATCCCCGAGGTTAGAAGTCATTCGGCACCGCGTCTCCGCCTGGGGCGCTCTCCAGTTTCTGCCTGATCCGGGTCAGGAATCCGTCCGCCACCGCGCCATCGAAGATGCGGTGATCGAACGACAGACCCAGATGCATGATATCACGGAGGGCGATGGCGTCATCGCGTGCCACCGGCCGCTTCACAATCGCGTCGGTGGCCAGGATCGCCGCCTGTCCCGGGATGATGATCGGCATCGACCAGATGGAGCCGAACACACCGGGGTTGGTGATGGTAAACGTGCCCCCGGAGACGTCCTCGAGGGCGAGGGATCCCTCGCGGGCCTTGCGCCCCAGCGTCTCGAGCTCCTTTGCAATCCCGACCAGCGGCTTCTGGTCAGCCTGTTTGATGACGGCGACGATGAGCCCGTCGTCCAACGCGATGCCGATGCCGATGGCAATGGCGCTGCGCAGAATGATCCCGTCTTCGCTCCAGCTGGAGTTGACCAGCGGGAACGCCCGGAGCGCGTCGGCGGCGGCCCGCACGAAGAATGCCGTATAGGTGATGTTCACCCCTTCCCGGCTGCGCCATGCGTCCTTCTGCGCCTCGCGCCAGCGCACCAATGCCGTCATGTCGACTTCAATGACGCCATACGCATGCGGGATCTCTCGCTTGGACTGCGCCATGCGCTGGGCGATCGAACGCCGCAACGGCGTCAGCTTGACCAGCTGGTCACCGGGATGCTGGCTCGGAGCGACCGGCGTGGTGCGGGGCACGGTCGCGGCTGGTGCCACCGGTGGCGCCCCGTGCCGGGTCTCCACGTACTTCAGGACGTCCTCCTTTGTCACCCGGCCGCCGGCGCCGCTGCCCCGCAGGCGAGCCACCTCCTCCAGCGGCAGGCCGTGCTCCTCCGCCAGCTTGCGGACCACAGGCGAGAGCCGCACCCGCTCCGTGTCGGCGAGTTGAGTCCGGTCCTCGCGCGTGCCCACGCCCGTCGCGGCCGGCGTGGGCTGAGCCGCCGCAGGGCTCTGGATGGCGGCGTCCGACGTCTCCATGACCGCGATGGGCGTGCCGACAGGTACCGTTTGTCCCTCGGGAATCAGAATCTTGGCCAGCACACCCCCGTAGGGGGCAGGCATCTCCACGTTCACTTTGTCGGTGATGATCTCAACCAGCGGCTCGAATCGCTCGACTCGATCCCCCGGACGCTTGAGCCACTTTCCAATCGTGCCCTCGAAGGTACTCTCGCCCAACTGGGGGAGTTTCACTTCAACGGGCATTGCGCTTCTCCAGTCTTCCCAGTCTTCACAGTCTTCCCAGTCTACTCTGCCCTCCCACCGTCCGGCTCAACAGATCACGCAGACTGGGGAGACTGGGTAGACAGGGGAGACCGGGTGGACTTTCTTAATAGGCCGCAAGCGTCCGGATCGACGCGGCGATCTTGCCCCGGCTGATGGAAAACCATTCTTCGAGAGGCTTCGCAAACGGGATGCCGGGCACATCCGGTCCGGCCAGCCGCATCACCGGGGCATCCAGATCGAAGAACGCCTCTTCGGCGATCCGCGCGGCGATCTCCGCGCCATAGCCCAGGAACTGGTTATCCTCGTACACAATCAGGGCGCGGTTGGTCTTGGCGACGGATTTCAAGATGGTGGCGGTGTCCAGCGGTGCCAGGGTGCGGATATCCACGACCTCCACCTCGATGCCCTCCCTGGCCATCTCCTCGGCCGCCGCCAACGACTCGCTCAGCATCCAGCCATACGCGAAGAGTGACAGGTCCCTGCCCGGCCGGCGGACCGCCGCAGGGCCGATCGGCACCGTGTAGTCCCCGTCGGGTACTTCGCCGCGCACGATCCGGTACATCCGCTTATGCTCCAGGAACAGCACGGGGTCGGGATCGCGGATGGCCGCCTTAAGCATCCCCTTGGCATCGTACGGGGTGGAGGGCGCCACGACCTTGAGACCCGGGACATGCGCGTAAAAGGCTTCGATCGATTGAGAGTGGTACAACGCGGTGCCGTGCGACCCGCCGTACGGCGCCCGGAACACCACCGGGCAGCCATACACTCCATTGGAACGGTACCGCATCCGCGCGGCCTCGCTCACGATCTGGTTGAACGCGGGGTGGATGAAATCGGCAAACTGAAACTCGGCAATCGGCAGTAACCCGTTGCACGCCATCCCAATCGCCACGCCGGCGATCGACGACTCGGCCAGGGGCGTGTCGATGACCCGATCCTCCCCGAACTTTTCGACCAGCCCCATCGTCGCGCCAAACACGCCGCCCTTGCGGCCGACGTCTTCTCCGAGGACGAGCACGCGCGCATCCTGCGCCATCTCCTCGTGGTGGGCTTGATTGATCGCGTCGATGTACCGGATCTCGGCCATGGGGCTTTACTCCCCCTCGAAGAACAGGTGCCGCGTCGCGGTGTCCGGTTGTGGAAGAGGCGCGCGGTCGGCTTCGTCGGTGGCCGTGTCAATATCCCGCCGGATACGCTCCGCAATGTCTTTGAGCGTGCTCTCGTTCAGCAGGCCGACGCGCTCCAGGTAGGCGCGGAACGTCAGGAGGGGATCGCGCTTGCGGACCTGTTCCAGCTCCTCGCGAGAGCGGTACCGCTCCTGCTGATCATCACTGCTGTGCGATCCAAGGCGGGGAACGCGGTATTCGATCAACGTCGGACCCTCGCCGCGCCTAGCGCGATCGTAAGCCTCCTTGGCCACGCGGTAACACTCCAACACATCACTCCCGTCCGCGGTCACGCCCGGCATGCCGTACCCGGCGGCCCGGACGGCCACGCTGGGGACCGCCATCTGTTTGCGCAGAGGAACCGAGATCGCCAGTTCGTTGTTCTCGACGATGAGGAGCACAGGGCATTTGTGAATGGCGGCAAAGTTCAACGCCTCGTGCCAGTCCCCCTGGCTGGTGCCGCCCTCGCCGATGCTGACCATGGTGATCTCACCGGTCCGGCGGAGCTTGCTCGCGTAGGCAATCCCCACCGCATGCGGGTATTGCGTTCCAACGGGGCTGCTCGTGGAAAGGATCTTAAACCTCGGGTGGCCGTAGTGCCCGGGCATCTGCCGGCCGCCGCTGCTGGGATCGGTCGCGCGGGCAAACAGCCCCAGCAGCATGTCTGTCACCGTCATACCCTTGACCAGACAGGCGGCCACCGAGCGGTAGAAGGGGACGAACCAGTCCTGCTTCTTGTCCATCGGCCACATCGCGGCGACCTGACAGCCTTCGTGCCCCGGGCCGGAGATCACGAACATCGCCTTGCCGGCACGCTGCAGGACCCACATCCGGTCGTCCAGCGCGCGGGCCAGGGCGATGTAGTAGTACATCTCCAGGACGTCCTGGTCGGACAGTCCCAGCGCCCGGTGCCGGGCTTCCACTGTAGTGTTGGCCTCAGCGCTCACCACGCCATCCCCTTCCCCTTGCGCGTCCGTGCGTCCATTGCGTCTATCGCGTCCATTGCGTCTCCGTGTGGCCTTTTACCGCAACGGACGCAAGAAGACGCGAGAGACGCGACGACGTGTTTATCACATGTGGATGACCCTTCCCATCGCGTCGAGTGCCGCCTCCTTGAGCGCCTCCGACAACGTGGGGTGCGAGTGGACCGCCGCGCCGAGTTCTGTCACCGTCGCCTCCAGGTACTTGGCGGCAACACCTTCGGCCAGCAGCTCGGTCACGCCGGGCCCGATCATGTGGATGCCCAGGAGTTCGCCGATCTTGGTATCGGTGACAACCTTGACAAAACCTTCACGCGTCCCTTCGATGGTCGCCTTGCTGTTCGCCTGGAAACTGAACCGCCCCACCTTCACGTCATGCCCGCGTTCTTTGGCCTGCCGCTCGGTGAGCCCCACGGTGGCCACCTGCGGAATACAGAACGTGGGCCGCGGCACCGCATCGTAGTTGAGCGCATGCGTTCGCTGGCCGGCGATGGTCTCGACGGCCGCAATCGCCTCATCGCTGGCGACATGGGCCAGGCGGAACGGGGCCTGTCCTGTAAGGACGTCCCCGATGGCATAGGCGTGGGCTGCCGTTGTGCGGAACTGTCCGTCCACTTTGACCGCACCCTTCTCGAGCGCGATACCCGCCTCCGCCACCGCCAGTCCCTCGGTCACCGGCGCGCGGCCGACCGCAACCAGCAGGTAGTCGGCCTCCAGGGCCGAGGTCTGATCACCGCGCCCCACGGTGATTTTCACCCTGTTGTTCCCGATTTCAGCCGCCTTGGCCGTGGCCTGCGTGACCACTTTGATGCCCCGTCTCGAGAACGCCCGCTCCAGCGCCTGACCGATCTCCTCGTCCTCCAGCGGCACGAGCGTCGGCAGCAGTTCGATGACCGTGACCTCGCTGCCGAAGGCGCGAAACAGGCTGGCAAACTCCACCCCCACGGGGCCGGCGCCGAGAATGGCGATGGACCGCGGCACCGCTTCTAAGTTCAGGGCGTCGGTGCTGTCAATGATGCGGGTGTGATCGAACACGATGCCGGGCACGGAGCGCGGCGCTGAGCCGGTCGCGATGAGGACGTGCCTGGCGGCAAGTTCGGTCTCTGACCCATCGGCCAGCGCGACGCCGATCTTGGCGGCGCTGAGAAAGCGCCCTTCGCCGATGAAGACGTCGATTTTGTTCTTGCGCATCAGCGACTGGACGCCCTTGTGGAGTTGATCGACGACGCGGGTCTTGCGACGCTGCACAGCGAGCAGATCGACGGCGACGCTGTCGACAGTCAGCCCCAGTTCCCGGGGGTCTTTCAGGTGTTCGAGGAGCTCGGCGGTGTGCAACATGGCCTTTGTGGGGATGCAGCCGATGTGCAGGCAGGTTCCGCCGACCTTCTCTCGCTCTACCAGCGCGACCCTCAGCCCGAGCTGGGCGGCCCGGATCGCCCCGACATACCCGCCCGGGCCACTGCCGATGACGATGAGGTCGTACGCGTCAGGCATCGCTGGGATGTCCTCCGTGCGTCTAGTGAATCAGGTGCCCGGGCATTGTGCTGAGCGGTTTCCGCCCGGCAAAACCCTCCTGCGCCCCATGCCAGTAGTGCACGGCATCTTCCCCCAGGCGCCAGCACAGGAAGTACCCTGCCCCACGGAATTGCGCCGGGAAGTCCACGAGCCCTGTCTGCGCGTCCCGCACCACGCAGCCGATCTCGTCGAGGCGTCGCAGAATCTCTGCGACTTCCTGCGCCTGGGCATCCAGCTCTTGCTGGCGCGCTCCGATCTCGTCGAGCACGCGATTCCCAGTTTCCAGGCGCTGCCAGAGAATGTCCAGGCGTTCCTTTAACGGGATGCCAGAGGCGTGTAGCTCTTTGAGGCGGGCCAGAAACGGCGCTACCTGCAATAGCGTCCGGTTGGCTTCATCGAGGGAAAAGTAGCGGATGGGCCGCATCGGCACCGGGTCCCGTTCCCCACTATAGGGTCCGGCGCCAGACGCGTCAAGCAAAGCGGTTGTGCCTGCCGACAGGCTATTTTCTGACTCGGATGCGGACCGTGTGGTATCCCGACGCACCATCCGGGAGCGTGGGAACCTCCCGGGCCGTCTGCACGACACCAAGTCCGTCCCGGGCGCGGACTTTCAAGGTGTACTCGCCGGGCGCGGTGGGCGTCCAGAGCGCCGCCCACAACACCCAGGTGAACGGCCCCAGTGGTGGCTTGACCTCTGCCGGCCGCCACGTCCCCCCGCCGTCGGTGCTGTATTCGACGGCCTTGATGCCGCGATCGCCGCCGTACGCCGCACCACCCAGTCCGATCTCACCGACAGTCCCGGAGCGCGGCGCGACGGTAAACTCCGACATCGTTTTCACGACGGCTTCGTCGCTCCACCCCGACGCCTCCCAGTATCCGCGGAAGTCGTAGTTGACGACCTCGATCTTGGTAATCCATTTGGGATTCTTCATCCCAAACAACCCGGGGACCAGCAGGCGAACCGGAAAGCCGTGCTTGGCCGGCAACGGCTCGCCGTTCATCTCGTAGGCGAGGAGCGTGGTGGGATGCATGGCGTCGGCGACGGGAATCGCCTCGGAGTATCCGTCCGCACACCGGAACGCTACTTTGACCGCTGTGGCGGCGGGGCCTCCAGCGCGCATGAGGACGTCACGTAACTGCACGCCCTTCCACTTCGCGTTGCTGATCAGGTCGCCGCCCACCTCGTTGCTGATGCACTCCAGCGTCTGCACCTGTTCGATCGCCGGCATGGCCCGGAGATCCTCGAAGCTGAACCGCACGGGCTTACTGACTAGGCCGCCGATGTCCAGCGACCATTTCGCCACCTCGACAACGGGATCAAACCCGGGTGGATTCTTGCTGACGACGTAGAACCGGTCGTTCGGCGTGATCTCCGCCGGAAGCCCCTGGACGCGCGCGAACAGACTCTGCGCTGCGACTGTGGCGCGGCGGAGTGCGATCTGCAGCCACTGAGCCGCGGCGCCGCCGGCGGCCGAAGCGATCAGCACGGTCACGGCCCGAGAGAGGAGTTCGCGACGGGTCACTCCCCCGGATGGGGGCGCTCCCGCCGCGGGCCGGCGCGACAGCGCGACCATCAGCACGGTATAGAACCCGGCAAACAACACGCCGTAGGCGGCCAGCGCCAGCGGCACCGTGTAGGGATTCGCAGCCATGCCTTCGGCGGCCAGCCGTTCCGCGAGATAACGTGACGCGGGACCAAACGCCAGAACGGCCAGCAGCCCGGTGACGACGACCCATGCACCCACCAGGAGCCGCCCGGGCTTCCACCCGGCCCACCGGGCGACCCCGGCTCCGATCAACCCCAACAGCACGACCAGCCCGGCCAGCATGCCCCAAAACGCCGCGGGCTTGGCGGCGAACTTGAGGCGCACGATCAGGAACGAGAACACCTGCAACGGAATAAGCCGCATCTGCCGTTCCCACAGCGCGAGGGCCACCGCAGGGATATGATGCGTAAACCAGCCGAAGTACATGGCAATCGCCACGAGGAGTCCGGCCGCCAGGCCGGCCCAAAACCCTGACCGCGTGGAAGACATCGTCATGACGAGTATACCGCCTGACTACGCACGGGCGTACACGCGAACGCGGTGCAGCCCCGACGCGCCGTCCGGCAGCGTGGGGGCTTCATCCGGCGTCTGCCACTCTCCAGTGCCGTCCTGGGCCCGTACCCGCAGCAGATACGACCCCGGTCCCGGCGGCGCCCACTCCACGGCCCACAGCACCCAGGTGTGAGGGCCGAGCACGGACCCGATCGCGGCCGGCAGCCAGGTGCGGCCGTCATCGACGGAATACTCGACCGCGCGGACTCCGCGCTTGCCTGCATATGCCACACCGCCCAGCTGTGTGGGGTGGCCCGTGGGGAGGATCGCTCCGGAGTTCGGCGTGGTGAACTTGGACATTGTCTTCACCACAGCCTCATCGCTCCAGCTCCGCTGCTCCCAGTACCCGAGGAAGTGGTCGACGGGCTCGATGCGTGTAATCCACTTTGGATTCTTCATGCCGTACAACCCGCCGACCAGCAGCCGTGCGGGAAACCCATGCTTGGACGGAAGTCGCTCACCGTTCATCTCGTAGGCCAGCAGCGTATCCGGCTGCAGGGCGTCGCTCATCAGGATCGCCGTGCTGTAGCCGTCCGCGCAGCGGAACGCCAGCTTCCTGGTGCTGGTGTCTGCCCCGGCCATCTCCAGAATCGCGCGCAGGGGCACCCCTCGCCACTTCGCGTTGCTGATGAGATTCCCACCGACTTCGTTGCTGATGCACTCCAACGTATGGTACCGCTGCACCGATGGCAGCGCGACGAGCTCGCGGTACGTGAGCCGCAGGGGCTGTGTGCGGCCGGCGACCTCCAATCGCCAGAGCGCCGAGTCCAGGTCTGGGTCGAACCCGGGCGGGTTCTTGCTGACGATGTAGAAGTCGGTGTTGGGGGTGATCTCCGCCGGGAGCCCGCGCACCTCCACACCCTGCGCCTCGGCGAAACGCCGCCCCCCTCCGGCAGGCAGCCACTGAGCCAGCGCCGGGCCTGCGAGCGCGCCCGCGGCGATGACCGCCGACCGCCGCAGGAGTTCACGCCGGGTCAGTGCGCGTCCATTGTGATCCGACCGGCTGGGCACGTCCGCGCTACTCCCAGGGGGAGGAGTAGCGTTCCTCCTTCCACGGGTCGGCATGATTATGGTAGCCGTTGCGCTCCCAGAAGCCGCGCCGGTCTTTCGCCAGCAGTTCCACGCCGCGGACCCACTTCGCGCTCTTCCAGAAATACAGGCGGGGCACCACTAGGCGCAGCGGCCAGCCATGCTCGGGTGTCAGGTCCCGCCCGTCGGCCCGGTAGGCGAACAGCGCGTCATCGGCCAGCAAATACTCCAGCGGGAGATTGGCCTCGTAGCCCTGCTCGGCGTGCACCATGACAAACTTTGCGTCCGGCTTCGGCTTCGCCAGCGCCAGCACCGCTTTGGCCGGGACGCCTTCGAAGTTGACGTCCAGCTTGCTCCACGCGGTCACGCAGTGGATGTCAGACCGCAGGGTGGTCTTCGGGAGCCCGACGAACTCCTGGTAGGTCAGACGCACCGGCTCTTCCACCAACCCCCAGATCTTGAAATCCCACTGGCCGGGATCGAACCGAGGAATGCTGCCGGCATGAAGCACCGGCCACTTTTCGGTCAGATACTGCCCCGGGGGCAATCGGTCTTTCCCGTCCTGGCGCGTCGTGCGTTCCTTCATGTGATCCTCCTCCTGCCCCTCACCATGCTACGAAGGTTGTGTAAAAGTCCCGTAAACCGAAGCAAGGGAGCACCGTCCTCGCTCCCCTGCCGACTCGCCCTTCCGGCTCGCCGACTCGCTGGGGGTTAGACCCGCTCTCCCAGCCCGAGGCCTTCGGCATCCTTCTGTCGCTCTTTGGCGACCTCCACCAGCCACGGCGGGTCCTGGTAGACGTAGTCCTTGCGGAGGGGATGCCCGACCCAATCGTCGGTCATCATGATGCGGCGTAGGTTGGGGTGCCCGTCGAAGGTGATCCCCAGCAGGTCGTAGGCTTCGCGCTCGTGCCAGTTCGCGCCATCCCACACCCCGCTGACCGAGGGAATGTGGGCATCGTCGCGCGGGATGCGCACCTTGAGAGCAAGTTCCTGTCGCGTCTGGTGCGAGTACAGATGGTAGAGCACTTCCAGCTCGTTGCGGTCCGGCCAGTCAACGGCGCTGACGAATGAGAGGTACGTCAGCCCAAACTCGGGATCCCCGGCGAGCGTCGTGCACACGGGCAGCAGCTTCTCCCGCGGCACGTAGACGCCTGGGGTCAGGTACTGCGGCGGCACCTCGTGTGCGGGACGGCGCGGCGCGGCCGGCGTACTCTCAGGCGCCGCCGTAACCTGCTCACCGGAGCCGGTCCCCGGTCCCTGGTCCCTGGTCCCTGCGGGTTCCGTGCCCGCCCGCGGGAAGAGTTCCACGTCGGGGAAAGCGGCCTTCAGCTTTTCCGCCAGCGCCCAACTCATCTACGCCCCCCGGGTCTTGCGACGTTCACCTCGCACATCGTTTCATTGCCTCACTTTCACGACGCCGGTGGCAATGGGTTCCTTGGGCGCGGCGCGGTGGAGGTCGTCCAGGTCGTAGAGCAGGTTGGCCCGGTTGTAGGTACTGGCCTCGTAGTGCGGGACGAAGACAATGGCCTCCGTCGGGCAGACCTCCACGCACAGCCCGCAATAGCAGCACTTGTCCATCTCGATATCGAAGCGCGTCAGCAGGCGGTCCTTGGCCTTCCCGGTCGCCTCGATATGAATGCACCGATCGGGGCAGACCCGCTCACACTGGAAACAGATAATGCACTTGTCGTTGTCGGTCTCGGGGTCGATCGGCAGCGCCAGCAGGCCATGCCAGCGCGGTGACACGTTCACCTTCTGCAGCGGGTACGAGACCGTGACCTTGGGCTCAAACATCGCGCGCAGGGTGGATTTGAGACCGACGACCAGCCCCACCATTCCCGCCACGATCCGGACCATCCGCGAACGCCTGCCGTCGGAGTGGGGCATCATCTGGGCGCTCATCGGTCGACGTCGGACAGCACGATATCGATGCTGCCCAGGATGGCGATCACATCGGCGACCTTCCACCCACGCATCATCTCGGTCAGCGCGTACAGATTGGAGAATGCTGGTGCGCGGATCTTCACGCGGTACGGCCTGTCGGCGCCGTCGCTGACCAAGTAGATGCCCAGGTCCCCGCGGGGAGACTCCGTGCGAGCGTACACCTCGCCCTTGGGCAGCCGCAGCGTGACGGCCACCTTGGAGCGGATCTCCCCCGCCGGCAGGCGCTCCAGGCACTGCCGGATGATGCGCACGCTCTGCCGCATCTCCTCCAGCCGTACCAGATACCGAGCGTAACAGTCACCCTCGGAGCGCACCGGGATGTCGAACTCCACCCGCTCGTAGACCTCATAGGGATGTGCCTTGCGGACGTCATAGGCGAGGCCCGACGCCCGGGCCACCGGGCCTGAGGCACCCATGGCGATCGCCGTATCCAGGGGAAGCACTCCCACGCCCTGCGTACGGGCCAGGAAGATCGGATTCCCGGTGAGCAGTTCATCATATTCCGGCAGCCGGTCCAGGAAGTAGTCGCAAAACTCCTCACAGCGGTCGGTCCATCCCTCGGGGAGGTCCTCGAACACCCCGCCGATGCGGAAGTACACGTGGTGCAGCCGGCCGCCGGTCGCCGATTCAAACAAATCCATGATACGCTCGCGCTCGCGCATCGCCCACAGGAAGGCGGTGAACGCGCCCAGATCGATGCCGAACGTCCCCAGCCAGATCAGGTGGCTGCTGATCCGCTGCAGCTCCAGCATGATCGTGCGGATGTACCGGGCGCGCTCAGGCACCTCGATCTTGCCCAGCCGTTCGCAGGCCAGGACCCACACCTCCTCGTTGGCCATCGCCGAGAGGTAATCCATCCCGCGATCGACCAGCGCGATATTTTGGAGGTAGGTGCGGTTCTCCATCATCTTCTCGACGGAGGAGTGCAGGTAGCCGATGTCTGGCTGTACGTCCACGACGTTCTCCCCGTCGAGGGTGACCACCATGCGCAACACCCCGTGGGTGCTGGGATGCTGGGGTCCCATGTTCAGCATGAGCTCTTCAGTTCTCAATGCCACGAGTGTGCATCCTCCACTGTCGGCTACGCCTGTGTGGCCGCGGCAGCGGCTCTGGCGATCCGCCGGCGCAGGAACGGTTCCTTCTTGATCTTGTCCTGGAGCTTCAGGAAGCCCTCGATCAGCGCCTCCGGCCGCGGCGGGCACCCCGGCACGTAGACGTCCACCGGGATCACCTGGTCGATGCCCTTCAGGATCGAGTAGTTATCGTAATAGAACGGCCCCCCACAGGTCGCGCACGAACCCATGGAAATCACGTACTTTGGCTCGGGCATCTGCTCCCACAGGCGGCGCACAATCGGCGCGATCTTGATCGTGGCCCGTCCGGCCACGATGATGCAGTCGGCCTGCCGGGGAGTGGCCCGGGGGATGATGCCCATGCGGTCCATGTCGAAGCGGGTCGCATAGGCCTGCATCATTTCGATGGCACAGCAGGCCAGTCCGAAGGTGAGCGGCCATATCGAAGCGGCCCGCCCCCAGTTCAGGACTTCCTCGACCTTGGTGAGAATCACACCCCCGCCAGGCAGCGCGTCGATGACCTCCAGCGCCTTGTCGAGTGGCAGCACCTGGCTGCGGGGAACGTATTGGGGCTCGGTGGGCACGCGTCATGCCTCCTCGTACACAGCGCCGGCTCGCCTGTTGGTACGGCGGCGCAGCGGTGATGTCCTGCCCGAGGTCGTCGCCGTCCGCCTCCGGGCTCTCACTTTGATGATACGGTCAGGAAAAATCTACGTCAAATCTCAATCTCTTCGCCAGGAGCGGGGCATCGCGTCCATTCTGTTAGTTGACACTTACGTAAGTCTATGATTAAATAACGGCCATGGAACCTGCGGTGAAAGCGATCGCCGAGCCGCGCCGGCGCGAAATCCTGCGCCTGATCTGGACCCGGGAACTGCCGGCTGGACGAATCGCCTCGCACTTTGCGGTTACGCGTCCTGCGATTTCGCAGCACTTGCGGGTGCTCAAGGAGGCAGGGCTGGTGAGCGAACGCCGGGATGGTACGCGCCGCCTCTATCGCGCCAGGCCCGACACCGTTGCCGAAGTGCGGCGGTTCCTGGGGGCATTCTGGGACGAGGGCCTGCAACATCTGAAGCAGGAAGCGGAAGCTGAGGAACGCCGGAAGCGGAATCGCCGCCGGCGGTAAACGAAACCAGACTCAGTGAGGAGGGATCCGCAGATGACGGTCGAGGAACGCAGCGCCATCAGGCGTGAGGTGCGCGTGGGGGCGAGGCCAGAAACTATCTTTGCCTTGCTCACCGATCCGGCCAAGTACGTGCGGTGGAAGGGTGCGGCGGCCACGCTGGATCCGCGACCCGGCGGGGTCTACCGTGTAGAGTTCAACAGCCGCGACATTGCCCGCGGGACCTACGTCGAAGTGGTGCCCTTTCGCCGAGTGGTCTTCACCTGGGGCTGGGAGGGGGGCAAGGAGGGTACCAGTCCCGTGCCGCCGGGCTCGAGCACCGTCGAGATCACGCTCACCCCCGATGGCGACGCGACGATCGTGCGGCTGGTGCACCGGGACCTGCCCGAGGAAGCGCGCGACAAACACATGCAAGGCTGGGAGTTGTATCTGAACC
>Ga0209761_1000229_pt1 | contig 32371 bp, 29 predicted proteins | sample GraSoi013_1_40cm_4_FD_185818 | JGI IMG/M metagenome (GOLD analysis project Ga0209761, IMG submission 185818) | Grasslands soil microbial communities from the Angelo Coastal Reserve, California, USA - Sample 09_25_2013_1_40cm (SPAdes) (version 2) | ecosystem: Environmental > Terrestrial > Soil >... | reverse complement strand
GTTCGCCCGCGCCCGTGCCGGGATGGCCGTACGCGCTGATGCGCCGCAGCGTCGGCGCGTTCCCCGCGTCCTCGGCGACGAACAGGGCCGCGTACTGCGCGGAAACCTGCGCCGCGAGCTCCCCCAGCACGATGCGGCCCAGCTCTTCGAGACTGCGCCTTCCCTGCAGGAGGCCGGAGATGCGGGCCAGGTTCGTGTTCAACCAGTCCTGGGCCTCGTTGGCCTGCGTGCTCTCGCGCAGGTCCAGGATCATCTCGTTGATGCTGTCGGTGAGGTCCTTCCAGCTCCCCGCCACGCCCGGCACGTTGGCCTGGCCACCCAGCTTGCCCTGCGCGCCGACCTCCCGGGTGACGCGGATCACCTCGGCGGTGAAGGCGCGCAGCTGATCGACCATCTCGTTGACGGTTTCCTTCAGCTCCAGGATCTCCCCCTGGGCGGGGACGGTGATCTTTCTCGAGAGGTCGCCGCGCGCGACCGCGGTGGTGACCAGCGCGATGTTCCGGACCTGGGAGGTCAAGTTGGCGGCGAGCAGGTTGACGGCATCGACCACCTCCTTCCAGGCGCCCCTGGCGGCCGGCACCTTCGCCTGACCTCCAAGCCTTCCCGCCGTTTCCACCTCGCCTGCGATCCGGATCACCTCGCCCCGGATGCCCCGAAGTCTGGAGACCAGCGCGTTCATGCTGCGCGCGACGCGGAGCGCCTCTCGCCGCAGCGGCGCGCCGTCCGGAGCTTGTAGCGGCATCGTGCGCCCCAGCTCACCTTGCTCCAGCGCGCGCGCGACCGCGCCGGTCTCGGCGGCATGCCAGGTGAGCTGATCGAGGAGCTCGTTGAAGGTGGAGAGCGACGAGGCATACTGCCCGCCCAGATTGGAGACGTGCGCTCGCTCGGACAGCTGGCCGTCGACGGCTACGCGCCTGCAGACGCGATTGAACTCCCGGGAGATCTGGACATTGCGCGCGATGAGCCCGTCGGCCGCCGCCGCGATCCGCCAAAGCGGGCTCGATGGATGCAGTCGGACCCGGGCGCTGAAATCGCCGTCTGCAGCCGCTCCCAATGCCCTGGCAATGCGATCGAGATCGCGCCGCACGGAGCGCGCGCGCACCGGCGGCTTCCCGTCGGTCGGCGCCAGTTCATGGACCTGTTCCAAGGCTCCTCCGCGCGGAAGGTCGGGATATAGTGTGCTACTGATGAAACGAGACGGCACATACGACCCCTCGCCTCTCGCCGACTTCCTGCGGCGCAGGGTCGAGCAGATCGTGGAGAACTTTCACGCCGCCGCGCCGGCAAGTAGCCCGAAGCGAGGGCTCGATCGCTTCCTGCGAGCGCTCGACGAGCTCACGTCGGCTGCCGATGCGTTGTCGGCGAAGCGGGACACGGCGTCCGATCGCGAGACGGCCGCGATCCTCGTCGCCGCCGACGACGCGTTTGTGGATCAGCTCCGGCAGGGCCTCGGTACCGGGTTCCGCGTGGTGAAGACGGAAACGGGGGAAAAGGCCGTCCTGGAGGGGCTGGAGCAGAGGCCCGTGCTGCTGCTCGCGGCGGGACCCGAGGCGCGGGACCTCATCCGCGCCGTCCACGTGCTCCAACCCGGCATCCCGGCCATCGTCGCGGCGCAGGATGCGGACGTGCCCGCGCTCCTGCAGACGTTCGCGGCCGATCCGGTGATGGTCCTGAAGTCGCCGAGCGCATCGGAGTTGACGATGACGATCCAGGCGATCGTCGGCATCGCGAGAGGCGTGCGGCCGCCGCAGTCGGCTCACGGCCCTACCGGCCCGGTCCCGCTCGGCATCGAGCCTCGCTCGTACGCGCATCTGGCGGGCTTGTTGCCTCGGGCGCTCGAGCGCTCGGTGTCGTTCGACGTGGGAGCAGCGGTCATCGCTCGCCCGGGCATGGAGCCTTTGGTGGACGTGCACGCCACCTCGGACTGCCCGGAGCAGACCCGGGAGCTCGTGCGAGAGAGGGCGCTGTCATTGTACAAGGTGATCGCGGGCGGCGTGCGCGAGGAGCCCCAAGGTCTGGCGCCGGTTTCGGGAAACTTCCCGCTGCGCTCCTCGGTGTACTTTCCCCTCGCCAGCGAGGGAGGGGTCGTCGGTCTGACGTATCTGGCTTCATTCCGCGCGGGCGCATTCTCGCAGGACGACGAGCGCGTGCTCGCTGAGTTGGCTTCCCACGCGTCTGGCGCTTACCGCCGCCTCGAGTCCTCGGTGCACCGGCTGCGGCTCAGCCCGAGGCAGTCCCAGGTGCTCGCGCTGATCGCCTCGGGGCTTTCGGACAAGGAAGTCGCCTCGAGGCTCGGCCTCGCCCACCGCACCGTGCGCACCCATATCGACCGGATGTTGCGCGAGCACGGCCTGCGCAGCCGGACCGAGGCGGTGGCGGCGTGGCTGCGCGGGCAGCAGGGCTGACGCTACTCCGCCAGGCCCTTCTCCTTGAGCAGCCGCCACACCTTCTCCGGCGTGATTGGGATGTCGACGTGCCGCACGCCGACGTGTGCGAGCGCATCTACCACGGCGTTTGCGATCGCGGGCGTCGCGCCCACGGTTGCGGACTCGCCCACGCCCTTCGCGCCGAACGGATGGTGCGGCGACGGCGTCACCGTCTTCGCCGTTTCCCAGCTCGGCGTCTCCATCGCCGTCGGCAGCAGGTAATCCATGAAGCTGCCGCCCGTGATGTTGCCGTCGTCGTCGTAGCTGATCTCCTCGAGCAGCGCGGGCGCGAGGCCCATGGCCAGCCCGCCGTGGATCTGGCCGTCGACGATCATGGGATTGATGATGTTCCCGCAATCGTCGACCGCGACGAACCTGCGCACCTTCACCTGGCCGGTGCCGCGATCGATGTCGACCACCGCGATGTACGAACCGAACGGGAAGGTGAGATTCGGCGGGTCGTAGTACGAGACCGCCTCCAGCCCCGCCTCCATTCCCTGAGGGTGATTGGTGTACGCGGCGAGCGCGATCTCCTGGATGGTCTTGCTGCGGGACGGTGAGCCCTTCACCGAGAATTTCCCCGGCTCCCACACCAGATCATCCGGCGAGCACTCGAGCAGGTGCGCGGCGATTTTCTTCGCCTTCTCGCGCACCTTGCGCGCCGCGAGCGAACCGGCGGCTCCCGCCGTCGGCGTCGAGCGACTGGCGTAGGTGCCGAGACCGTAGGGAGCAGTGTCGGTGTCGCCTTCCTCGACCTGCACGTGCGCCGCCGGGATCCCCAGCTCCTCGGCGATGATCTGCGCGTACGTCGTCTCATGCCCCTGGCCCTGCGACTTGGTGCCGAAGCGCGCGAGGGCCTTTCCGGTGGGATGGATGCGCAGCTCGCAGGAGTCGAACATCTTCAGGCCGAGGATGTCGAACTGCTTGCTCGGGCCCGCGCCGACGATCTCCGTGAAGCTGGAGATGCCGATCCCCATCAGCTCCCCGCGCGCGCGCTTCTCGGCCTGCTCCTTCCGGAGCGCCTCGTACCCGACCATCTCCATCGCCTTGCGCAGCGCCGCCGGATAATTGCCGCTGTCGTACTCCCAGCCGAGCGCCGACTTCCAGGGGAACTTCTCGGGCGGGATGAAGTTCTTCAGCCGCAGCTCCGCCGGATCCATCTTCAGCTCCTGCGCGAGCACGTCGGTGACCCGCTCGATGCAGTGCACGGCCTCGGTGACGCGGAAGGAGCAGCGGTACGCGATTCCGCCGGGCGGCTTGTTCGTGTAGACGCCGTCCACCTCGGCGAAGGCGTGCTTCAGCGCGTACGATCCGGTGCAGATGGAGAACAGGCCGGCGGGGAACTTCGACGGGTTCGCCGCCGCGTCCGTGTACCCGTGGTCGGCGAGGGTCTTGATCCGCAGCGCCGTCATGGTGCCGTCCTTCTTCGCCGCCAACTCCGCGTGGATGTGGTAGTCGCGGGCGAACGAATCGGCCTGGAGGTTCTCCATCCGGTCCTCCACCCACTTCACCGGCTTGCCGATGACGACGGAGGCGGCCACCGCGATCACGTAGCCGGGGTAGACCGGCACCTTGCCGCCGAATCCCCCGCCGATGTCGGGGGAGATGATCCTGATCTTCTCCTCCGAGAGCCCGACGTGACCAGCGACCAGCGCAAACACCGTGCGCACGGCGTGCGGCGCCTGCGTGGTCATGTAGACGGTCAGCTTGCCGGTGACGCGATCGAAGTCGGCGACGCAGCCGCAGGTCTCGATGGAAGCGACGTGGATGCGCGGGATGTACATGTCCTGCGCCACCACCACGTCCGCCTCCGCGAACGCCTTGTCCGTCGCGGCGCGATCCCCTGCCTGCCAGTGGAAGATGCGGTTGTCCTTCTTGTCCTTCTTGTCGGTGCGCAAGACCGGCGCGCCGGGATCGAGCGCCTTGACTGGATCGACCACGACCGGCAAAGGCTCGTAATCGACTTCGACCGCCTCCACCCCATCCGCCGCGATGTATCGATCGGTGGCGATCACGGCGGCGACCTCCTGCGCCTGGTACATCACCTTCTCGGTTGGAAGGACCATCTGCGTGTCCGACATGAGGGTCGGCATCCAGTGCAGGTTGTACTTGGCCAGCGTCTCCCCGGTGATCACCGCCAGCACGCCGGGGATCTTCAACGCCTTGCTCGCGTCGATCGACTTGATCTTCGCGTGCGCGAAGGGGCTGCGCACGATGTCCATGTGCAGCATCCCGGGGAGCTGGATGTCGTCGACGTAGTTGCCCTTGCCGCGGATGAAGCGCGGGTCCTCCTTGCGCTTCATCGAGTGACCCATGCCGCAAACTTCCGGGCTCGTCCGTGGCTCGCTCATGGGATCCTCCTAATGCTGCCGCAGCTGCTCGGCTGCGGACTGGATGGCCTTGACGATGTTCGAGTACCCGGTGCAGCGGCAGAGATTGCCGCTGATGGCTTCGCGGATCTGCGCCTCGGAGGGGTTCTTGTCGCGGGCGAGCAGCGCGCAGCCCGTCAGCATCATTCCCGGGGTGCAGTAGCCGCATTGCAGCCCGTGCTTCTCCCAGAACGCCTCCTGGACAGGGTGCAGCTTGCCGTTCTGTTCCAGGCCTTCCACCGTGGTGATCTCCGAGCCCTCGGCCTGGACCGCGAGGACGGTGCAGGACTTCACCGGCTCGCCGTCGAGCAGCACCGTGCAGGCGCCGCAGTGCGTGGTGTCGCAGCCGATGTGCGTGCCGGTCAGGCGCAAGTTCTCGCGCAGCAGGTGGACGAGCAGCAGCCGCGACTCCACCTGCACGCGGTGCGAAGCGCCGTTGACGGTCAGTTGGATGTCATGCGTGGACATGGCTATCGACCTCCCGCGCGCTCGACGGCCTTCTTCAGCGCGCGCGCCGCGAGCACCCGCGCCATCTCGCGCTTGTATTCGACGGACCCGCGCCGATCGGCGGTGGGGGACGCAGCCTCCGCGGCCCGCCGCGCCGCCTCGGCGATGGCAGCGTCATTGACCCTCTTTCCGATCAGGGCATCCTCGGCGGCCGAGGCGCGCGCCGGGACCGGACCGGCGTTGGTGAGCGCGATTCCCACCTGCGCGAAGGTGCCGGCGCCGTCGAGCGTCACCTGGGCGGCGGCAGCCGCCGTCGCGTAGTCGCCGACTTTGCGCTCCAGCTTCAGGTACGCGCCGCCGGACCGACCGGGCGGAACCGGGATACGGATCTCGGTGAGGATCTCGTCCGCCGCCAGCGCCGTCGCGAACAGCCCGGTGAAGAAGCGATCGATCGGGATCGTCCGCTCCCCGTTCGGGCCCTGCGCCACCACGATCGCGCGCAGCGCCAGCATCGTCGCCGGGTGGTCGTTGGCGGGATCGCCGTGCGCGAGGTTTCCGCCGACCGTGGCGCGGTTGCGGACGAGGGGATCGGCGATGACGCGCGCGGTGTCGAGCAGGATGGGAAAGCGCGTTCGCACGATCTCCGACCGCTCCAGCGCGGCCTCGCGGGTGCGCCCGCCGATGCGCAAGTAGCCGCCTTCTTCACGCACGTACTCCAGGCCGGGAATCCGTCCGATGTCCACGAGGTGCTCGGCCGTCCCCAGCCTCAGCTTGAGGAGCGGAAGCAGGCTCTGCCCTCCGGAGATCACCTTCGCCGAATCGCCGAATCGCGAGAGCAAGGCGATCGCATCGGCCACCGAGGCCGGTGCGTGATAGTCGAACACAGGCGGGATCATGTCTCCCTCCTTCGTGGTTCAGCGGAACAGCACGTAGAGCAGGCCTGCGATGAGCGCGATCGCCACCCAGAACACCGGCGATCGCACGGCGGCGCGGGCGCCCAGGGCGCCGACGTCGAGCGCTTCCGCCTTTGCCGGCGGAGCAGGTGCGGTCGTGGCTGCGGGCTGTGCCCCGGTGGGTTGCGGCGCTGCTTCCAACTCGGCGCGCACGCGCTGCGTGAACACCTGGAAGATCTGGTCGCCCACGTCCTGCACCATCCCGCGGCCCATCTGCGCGAGGATCCCGGTGATGTTCACGCGCGAGGTGGTGGTGACCTCGGTCTCCGAGGGCCCCTTCGTCGCCAGGATGCTCGTCAACTTCAGATCCGCTCCGCCGCGGCCGCGGACGTCCTGGCCGCTGGCGAGGATCTCCGCGGTCCGCGCCGCGGCGTCGAGCTTCTCGAACGCCACCTTCCCCTTGTAGCTGGAGGAGACGGGCCCGACCTTCACGGTCATCGTGCCCTGCCATGTCTTCTCGTCGATCTTCCCGGTGATCGCGGCGCCGGGGAGGCAGCGGGCGACCTTTTCCGGATCGGTGAGGAAGCTCCACACCTGGTCGGTGGGAGACCGGACCACGAACGTCTTGACGATCTCGAACGCCATGTTCTGGCCTCAGGCGGCGAGGAAACGGACAGGATCGGCGAGGAACTTCTCGCGGCAGCGCGCATTGCAGAAGAAGTATTCGTGGCCCGCGTGCGTCGCGCGGTGGCGCGCCGTCGCCACCTCGACGGTCATTCCGCAGACCGGATCGATCGCGGACACCGGCGCTTCCACCGGCGCGGTTCGAAGTTGCGCGCGGCGAAGCTCGACGATCTCCGCGAGGATGCTCAGCGCGACCTCCTCGGGCAGGCGCGCGCCGATGTCCAGCCCGGCGGGATTGTGCACCTGGTCGAGCGCCTCGCGCGGGATCCCGCGCTCGAGCAGCGCCTCGCACATCTCCGCGAACCGCTTGCGGCTCGCGACCACCGCGATGTACGGGCAGCGCGCGGCGATGGCCGCTGCGAGGGCCTCTTCGTCGTTCTCGCCCATGGTGGCGATGACCGCGAACATCGGGGCCTGCCCCGCGGACGGAGCCGGCGCGCGCTCCACGCCGTATCCCATCACTTCGGAGAGCCGCGCGAGGGCGCGGGCGCAGGGCGAGTCGCCCAGGATCCAGAGCTGAGGAGGCGGCAACATCGGCTCGAGATAGATCTCCACGCTGCCCCCGCTGTGGCAGGTCATCGGCAGCGCGGTGACGCCGGGGCGCTCCTGCGACTTCGGGTCCTGCGAGAGGGAGACCAAGCGGGGCTTGCCGTCGGCGAGAGCAAGCCGCGCCTCGCGCCTGACGGTCGGCTGCGTGCAGTTGCCTCCGAGCCACCCGTGGTAGGCCCCGTCGGCAGTGATGATGGCCATGTCGCCGGCGTGCGCCGAGCTGTATGGCTCTCGCCGCACCACCATCGCCAGCACGAAAGGCTCGCGCTTTCGCGCGAGATCCGCGGCCAGCTGGAGCAGCTCCGCGCGCATCAGGCCGCCTCCAGCCGGGAGCGCACCCGCTCGAGGTCGGCGGGCTCGTCGAGGTCGGTCAGCGCCTCGGACGGCCAGGCAAGCTCGATCGCTTCCGCCCTGTGCTGCTTCACCACCTGCTTGCCGCAGGCGTCGGCATCCAGGGCGCGCAGCTCGGCGAACACGGCGCGCGCATAGAGGATGGGAGGCGCCACTATGCCGCCGTACGTCGAGATCGCCAGCGGTGCGGGAGAGCCCCGGAACGCTTCCACGAGCGCGCGCACCATCCGCGCATCGACGAGCGGCATGTCGCCCAGCAGCACGACCGCTGCGTCGGTGTTTTCCGGCAGCGCGCGGATGCCCGCGCGAAGGGAAGTGTTCATTCCGCGGGCGTACTCCGCGTTCAGCACCGTGGTGCAGGAGAGGCCGCGCAACTCCGCCCGCACGCGCTCGCTCTCGTGGCCGACGACGACGAGCACGGGATCGAGCCCCGCCGAGAGTGCGGTCTCCACCGCGCGCCGCACGAGCGTCCGCCCGCCCACCTCGATCAGCATCTTGTTCTCGCCCATGCGGCTCGAGAGGCCGGCGGCGAGCACCGCGCCGGCGACGCGCTCACCCGGCATGGATTCCTCCCGCGCGTGCGCGCAGGTGGGTCGGTTCCCGGCGGGCATACACCGCCAGCAGCTCCGCGACGATGCTGACCGCCACCTGCTCGGGGCCGTCCGCGCCGATGTCGAGCCCGACGGGGGCGAACAGCTCCACGCCGTCCCAGTCGAGCGCGCGCAGGACGAGCTCCCTGCGCGATCGCGGTCCGAGCAGGCCCAGATACGCCAGCGGCTGCCCCGACAGCGCGCGCAACCAGTCCCGATCGTGCGCGAGCGAATGCGTCTGCACCACCGCGAAGTTCTTTCGCGAGATGCCGAGCGGGAGCCCGGCGACTCCTTCGGAAGGACGCCGCAGCGAAAGGCGCAGCGGCGGGGGAAAGCGCTCCCCGGTGAGGTAGGCCGGCCGGTGATCGACGACGGTGATCTCGAACCCCGCCGCAGCGGCGAGCGCCGCGAGCGGGCGCGCATCGTCTCCCGCGCCGAAGATGAGCAGCCGCGGGGGCGGGCGGAGCACATCGACGAACGCTGCGTGACCGGCCTCGACCACGTCGGCGTCGCCGTCGCCTTCCAACAGCGTCCCGGCGCGCTCCGAGAGCTCGTGATCGACGTCTGGCGATCCGGAGCTGCCGGCGAGCTCCCCGCGCGCGAAGACCAGCGTCTTCCCCTCGGACCGGCCGTGCAGGAACGTGATGGCGGCGAACGGGACGCCCGCGGCCAGCAGCTCGCGCATCTGCTTTCCCGGGCCGTCCATGAAGGCCGCATCGATGCGCTGGAGGTAGACGTCCACGGCTCCTTCGCATCCGAGCCCAAGGCCCCAAAGCGTCTCTTCGTCGGAGCCGGTGTCGTAGTGCAGCATGCGGTTTTCCGCGCCGCCCAGGATCCGAAGAGCGTGCGCGCGAACGTCCGACTCCAGGCAGCCGCCGCTGACCCCGCCTTGAGTGATTCCGTCTTCCTCGATGAGGAGCTTGGCTCCCGGACGCCGGTAGGCGGAACCGGAGATGCGGACGACCGTGGCCAGGACGGCGCGACTTCCTCGTGCAGCCAGCTCCGAGAGCCGGTCGAGGATTGCCGCGGTCTCGGCCCAATGCTTCAAGGGGAATCCTCCGAGGGGGGCGGATTCTAACCGTGTGAGAGCGGCGATCCAACCCAACCGGGACGTTTGACGCATCGGCCGGACGCATGCTTTGACTTCCCCTCTCGATAGGGGTGAGCTCCTGGATCGAATCCTACAGCTTCTCGAGCAGCTCGATCGCGAAGCGTACGTGGCCGACCCGGCCATCGCGACTTCCCTGCATCTCGCGCTCGAGCTGCACAAACCGCTCTTGATCGAGGGCCACGCGGGCGTGGGCAAGACCGAGATCGCCAAGGTGCTCGCCCGGCTGCTCGGGACCGACCTGATCAGACTGCAGTGCTACGAAGGGCTGGACGCCTCCACCGCGCTCTACGAGTGGAACTACGCGCGCCAGCTCCTGCACATCCGGTTACAGGAAAGCGACGGCCATGCTCCGGCCGATTCGGAGGCGAAGATCTTCAGCGAGCCGTTCCTGCTCAAGCGCCCCCTGCTCCAGGCCATCGCGCACGAGGGGCGGCCGCCGGTGCTGCTGGTGGACGAGATCGACCGGAGCGACGAGGAGTTCGAGGCGTTCCTGCTGGAAGTGCTCTCCGACTTCCAGGTGACGGTGCCGGAGCTCGGCACCATCCGCGCGCGCGAGCGGCCCCACGTGATCCTCACCTCGAATCGGTCGCGCGAGCTCTCGGATGCCCTGCGCCGCCGCTGCCTCTATCTCTTCATCGATCACCCGCCGTTCGAGAAGGAGCTGACCATCGTGCGGCGGAAGGTGCCCGGCGCGAGCGAGGACCTCGCCGCGCAGATCGTCGCGCTGGTGCAGAGGTTGCGGCGCGCGAAGCTTGCCAAGGTGCCCGGCGTCTCCGAGACGCTGGACTGGGCCGAAGCGCTGGTCGTGCTGCACGCGGCGCACCTGACGCCCGAGCTCGTTGGCGAGACGCTCGGGTGCCTGGTGAAGGACGAGGCGGATCTGCGCAAGGTGCGTGCGGACATCGAGGCCGGCCGCTTGCCACTGGGCGCCGCATGACCGCGGATCTGGTGCGGCGGACGGTGGTCCTTTGCCGCGACCTCCGCAGCCGCGGCATGACGGTCACCACCGCGCACGCGATCGATGCGATCCGCGCGCTGCGGTGTGTGCGCATGGAATCGCGCGAGCGCGTCTATCTCGCGCTGCGCTGCGTGCTGGTGGCCCGTCCCGAGGAGATGGAGATCTTCGACGACGCGTTCGCCGTCGCCTTCTCGCCGCCCCCGCCGGGAGCTGTAGAGGGTTCGGTCCGGGTCCAGCGGCGCAGCGCGCCCCGGGATCCCGCCGCCGTGCCGTCCCTCAGCTCCTGGGCGAAGCAGGAAGAGGAGGGCGGCGACGGCGAGGACGCCGAAGCGGTGCCGGCGGCGAGCGACATGCCCGCCGTCGTGCAGAAGGACTTCAGCACGTTCGGCGCGGACGAGCTCGCCGACATCCAGCGGATCGCCTCGCGCATCGCCCGCCGCCTCGCGGCGCGGCCGAGCCGCCGGTGGGCTTCGGATCGCCGGGGCCGCCGCATCGATCTGCGCCGCACCATGCGCCGCGCGCTGGCCGAGCTGCTCGACCTGCGCTTCCGCAGGCGCAAGCCGCGCAAGACGCGCATCGTCGCCATCTGCGACGTCTCCGGATCGATGGACCTCTACAGCCGGTTCCTGCTGCAGTTCCTCTATGCGCTGCAGGGCACGGTGGCCCGGGTGGAGAGCTTCGTCTTCTCCACGGTCCTGCGCCGGGTGACCGACGTCCTCCGGCAGCCCGATTACGCGCGGATGCTGCGTGGGCTCTCCGCCGAGGTGCACGACTGGTCGGGCGGAACGCGGATCGGCGAATCGCTCTCCACTTTCAACCGCGATTGGGGCAGGATCGTCGACCGGCGCACGGTGGTGGTGATCCTCAGCGATGGCTGGGATACGGGCGATCCTTCGCTGCTCGGAGCGGAGATGGAGATGCTGCAGCGGCGCAGCCGCCGGGTGGTCTGGCTCAATCCGCTGCTGGGGAGCGCCGATTACCAGCCGCTGACGCAGGGCATGCAGGCGGCCCTGCCCCACGTCAGCGTCTTCGCGCCGGCGCACAATCTCGCCGCCCTGCGCGCGCTGGAGCGGCATCTGCTGTCTTGAAGGAGGACGCGATGAAGACGCGGCGGATCGAGCGGGGAGAGAAGGTCGCTCCGGGTCTGGTGCTGACGCGGGACCTCGGCAGCTTGAAGAAGGGGCGCGTGCTGTCGGAGGCAGATGTGCGCGCCATCGATGCCGCGGTGTGGAAGGACCTGGACGTCCTCGAGTTGGAGCCGGGGGACGTCCACGAGGATTCGGCCGGCCAGAGACTCGCCGCCGCGGTCGCCGGCGAGGGTGTCGGCGTGGGTGCAGTCGATGGCGGATCGTTTCCGTTGATGGCGCGGCGCAGAGGGCTCGTCGCGCTGGATACGGATCGCCTGGCGAAGCTCAACCTGGTTCCAGACCTGGCCGCCTACGCGCACCCAGACGGGTACGTGGCGGTGGAAGGGGACATCGTCGGCCGTGTGAAGATCATTCCGTTCGTGACGCGCGAGGAGCACCTGCGCCGCGCGGAGGAGACTGCGGCGGGCGGCATCGTTCGCGTGCGGCCGTTCATCCCCATGCGCGCCGCATTTCTGGTGCACGAGCAGATCGCAGAGCAGGCGTTGGAGCGGGGGCGGCGCTCGTTCCAGGAGAAGCTCTCGTTCTTCGGGTCGAGGTTGGAGACGGCGCGCGCGGTGGCGGGCAATCCGCGCGCGCTGTCCGAGGCCGTAGACGGCGAGCAGCGTGCGGGCGCGCAACTCGTCTTGCTGGTGGGAAGCCGTTCGATGGACCCGCAGGATCCGGTGCTTCAGGCGTTGGACGTGGTGGGCGCGCGCATGGAGCGCCACGGCGTCCCGGCGTATCCGGGGACGCTGCTGTGGATCGCGTATCTCGGCGACATTCCGGTTCTCGGCGCGCCATCGTGCGGGATCTTCTCCCGCGCGACGTCGCTGGACGTGGTGCTTCCGCGGCTGATGGCGGGCGACCGGATGGACGCCGCCGGCATCGCGGCGCTGTCGTCCGGTGGGATCATTGCGCCCGAGACATCGTACCGGCTCCCGCCGTACCGCAAAGGCGTCCCGAGGGGGCAGCTGGAGTGAAACGCTAGCCGGGTCAACGCGGTCTAGGCCTAGGCGCTACATCCAGCAGCGTCAAGACAGCTGCCCGAGTTTCGAAGTTGCCGCGGACGCGACCGGGGTCCAGCGGCGTCGCTCACTCAGAGATTGCGCGGGGCAGGAGCGCTTCGACCTTGCGGCGCGCCTCGATGGTCGACCAGTCCAGCTCCCCCGGGTGGCTGAACGCTACCGCTCCGTCTACCCCGAGGAGGAAGCTCGTCGGCAGCATCTTCACGCCCCACGCAGCGGTGGCGCTCGAATCGCGATCGAGCAGCAAGGAAAAGCGCAGGCCGAGCTCCTCCGCGATGTCGTGTGCGGTGCGCGCGCTGCCCCCCATCTGCACCGCCAGGATGACAAAGGGTCTGCCTGCGAGCGCTGCGCGCAGCCGCTCGATGGTCGGCAACTCGGCGCGGCAAGGCTCACACCAGGTGGCCCAGAAATTCAACAAGACCACCTTCCCCCGGTAGTCGGAGAGACGGTGCCTCGCGCCGTTGGCGTCGGCCAGTTCCAGCGGCGGCGCCGCCACCGCCAGGAGCGCGGCAGCGAGCAGCGCCATCAGATCTCGCGCGCCGTGATCGTGTACTTGAAGTTGTCGGGATCGAGCTGATCCAGCCGCTCTCCGCCCGTCTCGCCGTTCGGATACATGAGGAACGGCAGCTTGGGGCCGGTCGAATTGGGCAGCTCGATGTCGTGGCCCGCATTGAAAGCGAGCCAGTTCATCTCCCACGAGCCGAAGAGGCGCTTGCGCGCTGCCTCTACCTTGGAATCTTCGAGACTGAGTTGTCCGGGCGGTTCCTCGAGGATGACCTTGCGCACGTCAGCCGGATCGACCGGAATCCAACCGACGCCCTCGGCGAAGAATTCCGCGCGGCAGTGTTGCGCCTTGCTGATGACAGGCGTCGAGGGACCCAGACTCTTGTAGCCGAGCGCGGAGCTCGCGACGCGGATGCCGTAGACATCGCGCGCCGGGACGCCCAGGGATCTGGCGAAGCCGACGAAGAGGCCGTTGAGATCGGCGCATTTGCCGCCGAGGTTGCCGCTTTCCAGCATCGCCTTGATGTTGCCGGTACCGCATCCGCGGGTCTTGGGGTCGCGCAGCGTGTTCTGAACGATCCATTCATAGATGGCGCGCCCCTTTTCCAGATCGGTGCGGGCCCCCTTCGCCACGCGGACCAGCGCCGTCTCGCGTACCAGGCCGTCGCACGGGATCGACTCCGTCGGCGCGGTGTAGAGCGCGATTTCGGCGCTGCCGAGCGACTGCGCGCCCGATCGCGTGATGTCGACCGCGCGATCGCGGGTGCTGAACTTGCTCTTCAACTCGACAAAGGGCGCCTCGGTTCCAGGGGCCCACTCGGCGTAGAGCATCGGCACGCCGTACTTGCCGACGCGCATCTCCTCCATCCGCTTCGCGTTGCCGTTCCAGGTGTTGCCGAGAGCGCGCTGCCAGTCGGTATCGGCATTGAGCGGCACCGGCAGCCAGGCGCGCGAAACGCCCTGCGGCCTGGAGATCTCCGCGCGGGTAGTCACTTCGAATGTGCGCCAGCCGGTCGCCGCGCGCAGGCGGCGCCAGGGAAGCGCTGCAACGACGGCGGCACCGAGCAGTTCACGTCGTTTCATGGCGGGAGGCTAGCGGACGGTGGATGGGTCTGCAAGGCCGCTGCGCCCGTCCCTCTCGTACCTGACGATTCGCCTGGGTGAGCGCCGATCGCGGCACCGAGATGTTGCCGCGTCGTCAGCGCTCACGCGCCCGGGAAACAGCCCGGAGCACGGCGCGCTCGGTGTACACGGCCGCGAGCTGTGTCTTGTACGCAGCCGAGCCCGTCAGGTCCGGCCGGAGCTCGAGCCCTTCGGCCGCTCGGGCCGACGCGGCCTTCACCGTGGAGGCGTCCGCCGCCTTCCCCTGCAGCGCTTGCTCCACTTTCGCCGCGCGCGTCACCTTCGGGGCCAGGCCCGTGATCGCGACGCGCGCCCATTGCACCGCGTTGCGCGAGTCGAGCGAGACTTCCGCGGCGACGCCCACGATGGCGAACCGCGAAGCCGGGTTCGGCAGCTTCTCGTATGCGCCGGCTGTCCGCGCCGGCGGAAGTGGAACGCGCACCTGCGTAAGGAGCTCGCCCGGTTCCAGCGCGGTGCTCAGAGGACCGACGATCAGCTCCTCCACCTTCATCGTCCGCTCCCCGCGCGGTCCGGCGACCACGACGGAAGCGTCGAGGGCCACGAGCACGGCCGGCCAGTCGGCCGAAGGGTCCGCGTGCGCGAGGCTGCCGCCGATGGTCCCGAGGTTTCGCACCTGTGCATCGCCGATCTGCCCGGCGGCTTCCGCGGCCATCGGCAGCTTCGCCCGGATCAGCTCGGACGAAGCGAGGGCGGCATGCGTCGTCAGCGCGCCGATCAAGAGCGCGCCCTGCGCCTCGCGCACCCCGGTCAGGCCGTCCACCTTCCGCAGATCGACGAGATGCGCAGGCTGCGCGAGGCGCAGCTTCATCAACGGAACGAGGCTCTGGCTTCCGGCCAGCACCTTCGCCTCGTCGCCGTACTGGCCGAGGAGCGCGAGGGCTTCCGAGAGCGTCGCCGGCGCGTGGTACTCGAAGGGAGCGGAGTACATGGGTTCCTCCTCAGTGGCCCCGCAGGGCCTCCCAGATGCGTCCCGGAGTGAGCGGCATGTCGATGTGGCGGACGCCGAGCGGCGAGATCGCGTCCATCACGGCGTTGGCGACGGCGGCGGTGGAGGCGATGGTCCCGGTCTCGCCGGCGCCTTTGACCCCGAGCGGGTTCACCGGGGTCGGCGTCTCCGTCCGCCCCACCTCGATCGAGGGCAGGTCGTCTGCGTGCGGCATCGCGTAGTTCATGAACGACCCGGTGATCAGCTGCCCGTTCTCGTCGTATTCCGCGTGCTCCCAGAGCGCCTGCGAGACGCCCTGGGCGACGCCGCCGTGCACCATCCCGTCCACGATCATCGGGTTGATCACGCGGCCCAGATCGTCCACGGCGAGGTAGCGCAGCACCTTCACCTCCCCGGTGTCGCGGACCACCTCCACCACGCAGACGTGCGTCCCGAAGGGGAAGACGAAGTTGCCCGGATCGAAGAAGCTGATCGCCTCCAGGCCCGGCTCGAGGTTCTTCGGCATGTTGTGCGCGAGGTACGCCATGAGCGCGATGTCGCCGAACGTCTTGAAGCGCGCCGGTGATCCCTTCACGGAGAACTTCCCGCCTTCGTAGACGACGTCGGCCTCGTTGGCCTCGAGCAAGTGGGCGGCGATCTTCTTCGCTTTCTCCTTGATCTTCTGCGTGCCCATGTAGAGGGCCGTCGCGCCGACCGCAGCGCTGCGGCTCCCGTAGCTCCCCATCCCGAACGGGACCTGGCCGGTATCGCCGTGCACGATCTCGATGTCCTCGATCGGCAGCTGCAGCTCGTCCGAGGCGACCTGCGCGAACGTGGTCTCGTGGCCCTGTCCGTGGCTGTGCGATCCGGTGAAGACGCTCACCTTGCCGGTGGGGTGCACGCGGACCGTGGCGCTCTCGTACAAGCCGGCCTGGGCGCCCAGCGATCCCACGACCTGCGAGGGCGCCAATCCACAAGCCTCCACATAGGTGGAGAACCCGACGCCGAGATAGCGGCCGCGCTTGCGCGCCTGTTCCTGCTCCTTGCGGAACGCCGGATAGTCGAAGCTCTCCAGGGCCTTGTCGAGCGCACCGGCGTAGTTCCCGCTGTCGTAGAGCAAGGCGACCGGCGTCTGGTAGGGGAACTTCTCCTTGGGAATGAAATTCTTGCGGCGGATCTCCAGCGGATCCATTCCCAGCTCGGCCGCGGACAGGTCCACCATGCGCTCCAGCAGGTAGGTGGCCTCCGGGCGCCCCGCGCCGCGATACGCGTCCACCGGTGTGGTGTGCGTGAACACGGCAGTCACTTCGACGTGGATTGTGGGTGTCTGGTACGCGCCCGCGAGCAGCGTGCCGTAGAGATACGTCGGGATGCAGGGCGCGAACAGCGAAAGATAGGCGCCCATGTTCGCCACTGTCTTCACCCGCAGCCCGAGGATGCGGCCGTCCGCCGAGAGCGCCATCTCCGCGTCGCTGTAGTGATCGCGGCCGTGCGCATCGGCGAGGAATGATTCACGCCGCTCCGCGGTCCACTTCACCGGCCGCGAGAGCGCGCGCGACGCCCAGGTGACCACGCACTCCTCGGGATAGATGAAGATCTTCGAGCCGAAGCCGCCGCCGACGTCGGGCGAGATCACGCGCAGCTTGTGCTCCGGCAACCCGAGCACGAACGCCGCCATGATCAGCCGGTGCACGTGCGGGTTCTGCGACGTCACCCAGAGCGTGACCTCGCCGGTGCCCGGATTGGCGCTGGCCAGGGCGGAACGGGGCTCGATGGCGTTCGGAATCAGGCGGTGATTGCGGAAGCTCTGCTTCACCACCTTTGCGGCGCCCGAGAACGCCTTGTCGGTGGCCGCCTTGTCGCCGAGCTGCCAGCGGAAGCGCTTCGTCGTGGACTGCCGGAGCGCCGCGCTCGAGGGCCTTTGCCGGATCCGCAACCGCCGGCAGCGGCTCGTAATCGACCTCCAGCAGCTCGGCGGCGTCGCGGGCAACGTAGGGCGATTCCGCGATCACCACAGCGACCGCGTCGCCCATGTACCGGGCGCGATCGACCGCTAGCGGGTAGTGCGCAGGAATCTTCATGTTCGCGATCAGCCAGCCCGTGGGGATGGGCTTCATTCCGCCGGCCACCAGGTCCTTCCCGGTATAGACGGCGATGACCCCCTTCAACTTCTTCGCTGCCGATGCGTCGATGCGCGAGATGCGCGCGTGCGCATGCGGGCTGCGGACGAACACGGCGTAGGTCGTGCCGGGGACGCGGACGTCATCGACGTACGTGCCCTTGCCGGTGATGAAGCGCGGGTCCTCGCGGCGCTTGATGCTCGCTCCGAAGAGTCGCTCGGCCATGGGTCACCTCGCGGCGGCGGCCTGCTGCACCGCCTTGACGATGTTGTTGTAGCCGGTGCACCGGCAGAAGTTGCCTTCGAGGCCCGCGCGGATCTCCGTCTCGCTCGGGCTCGGGTTTCGCGCCAGCAGCTCGCAGGCGGAGAGGATCATGCCCGGCGTGCAGAATCCACACTGCAGACCGTGCTGATCCCAGAACGCCTGCTGCACCGGATGGAGCTTCCCGTCCTGCGCCAGCCCCTCGATGGTGGTGACCGAGCGGCCCTCGACCTGCACGGCGAAGAGCGAGCACGACTTCACCGCCGCGCCGTCCAGCAGGACGGTGCAGGCGCCGCACTGGCTGGTATCGCAGCCGACGTGCGTGCCGGTGAGTCCGAGCGCATCGCGGAGGAAATGGACGAGGAGCATGCGCGGCTCGACGTCGCGGGTCTCGGCGACCCCGTTCACATTGATGGTGATGGAGCTCACGGCATACCCCCTTCCGGGGGCCGTGTGAGCAACCGCGCCCCGGGAGGGGTGTGGGCGTTAGCACCCGGCGGTCGGTCGGTCAAGCGGCGCGGCGCGCCCACCAGTCCGGGCGCGCCGCGGTCCTGAAGGCTTCAAGGCTGTTTCCGCATTCGCGGAAACAGCCAGCAACTGCATAGGGGCTAAGCCGCCTTCGGCGGCCGCCCCTACTCGACTTCTAGCGACTCCACGATCCACTTGCCGTTCTTCTCCGCGAGCTTCAGGCGCGCCTTGCCCGTGTAGTCCTGATCGCCCACGCGGATCTGCGCCTTCTCGATGTTCACGCCCTGGACGTCGTACGCCTCGCGCCAGGTGCTCACTTTCGAGAAGCGAACCAGCATCGCGTCGCTGTGGCCTCCCTGCGCGTCGATCACCAGATCCTTGCCGGCCCACTTGATGGGGACCTTGTCGACCGAGACGGACCGAAGATCCGCCCAGGCCTTCGCGCCGGCATCGCCCGACCGATTGGTGTGCGTGAGCGAGGTCAGGAACGTGATCGCGGAATCGACGTACGGCCGCGACTGCGCCGCGTCCGTCTTCTCCGGAGCCGCGGTCGAGGCGGACTCGTCCGCTGGTTTGGCTGCATCGCCTTTCGCCGGCGCGTCATTGGACTGCGCTCGCGCGACGTTCGCGGCGAGCAGGAAGCTCAGAGCCAACTTGCTGAAAAGCCGCATTGAAACCCTCCCAGGAAAGTTTGTTCTACGAGCGGCAAAGTACCATCCGGCGATCTGCGGGCGCGATGTGCGCAGACGTGGGTCGGAAGCCCGAGGAGAAGGCGCCGTTCCGACGCCCGGCTCCGCAAAGTGCGGCGCCGCTGTAGCGCTACACCATCGTGCGGCATGAAGCGGGCGGATTCCGTCATCTCGCGGCCTTCTCGCTGGCATCGCTCGTGCGATGGCGCGGAGCCCGGAGGTGTCACATGAAATGGCTCAAGTGGTCTTCGTTGATCGCAAGCCTGATCGCGCTCGGTCTGCTCGTTGCGACCATTACGATGTTCCGCATGGATGTGAACGCGGCCGCCGGCACCGAGCTCCCTGAAATTGCGCCGCTCCGCGCGTCGCCCGCATTCGACAAGGCGCAGGAACCAGCGCCGCAACCGCCGAGCAACGAGATCGACGAGTTTCAGCAACTCGATTGACGTCCAGGACGCGGCCGCCGAAGGCGGCTTAGCGACCATGCTTGAGCGCGAACCATTGCCGCCTGGATTGCGAGCTCTGTTTCCAAGAGGCGTTCCGGGCTATAGCGGCCCGCATGGCACAGGTCGCTTTCATCGGGCTCGGCAAGATGGGTCGGCCGATGGCCACGCGGCTCCTGCAGGCCGGCCATCAGGTCCAGGCATTCAACCGCTCCCGCGGTCCGGTCGACGAGCTCGCGAAGCTCGGTGCGTCGCCCGCCACCAGCGCTACCGAAGCCGCCGCGCGCGCCGAGGTGATCCTGACGGCGCTGCCGACGGCGGAATCGGTCGCTCGCGTGTACGAGGAGTTGGCGCGGGCCGCGCGAGCCGGGCAGCTGTACGCCGATCATTCGACGGTCAGCCTGGAGCTGAACCGCCGCTGCGCGGCGCAGCTGCGCGAAAGGGGCGCGCACTTTCTCGACGCGCCGGTTTCCGGCGGCCCGGCGGGGGCGCAGGCGGGAACGCTCACCGTGATGGTGGGCGGCGACAAGGCCGCCTTCGACATTGCACTGCCCGTGTTCCAGGCGTTCGGCAAGAATATCCGGCTGTGCGGTGGCGTCGGCGCCGGCCAGGCGATCAAGCTCGTCAACCAGCTGCTCGTCGGCGTTCACACCGCCGCCATCGCCGAGGCGGCCGTGCTGGGGGCGAAGCTCGGCGCGGACCCGAGGACGGTGCTCGATCTGATCGGCACCTCGTTCGGCGGATCGACGATGATGACGCGCAACCTGCCGCGCTTCATCTCGCGAGATTTCGGCGCCGCGACGTCGGTGCGCCTGCTGCTGAAGGACCTCGGGATCATCCACGACGAGGCGAAGGGCGCGCAGGTCCCGCTGCTGCTCGGCGCGGTCGCGGAGCAGCGCTTCCTCGAGGCCGCCGCGCGAGGTCTGGCGGATCAGGACATGGCCGCGCTGGTCCGCCTCTGGGAAGAAGCCGCCGGGGTCACGGTGGATCGGCCGGCGTCCAGCTGAACGCACGAGTGACGGAGTCGCCATGCCCCGTTTCGCCGCGAATCTCACCATGCTCTGGCCCGACATCGACGTATACGACCGCTTCCGTGCGGCAGCGGAGGCAGGTTTCCGGCGCGTCGAGATCCTCTTCGTCCATGCGCTCGATGCCGCGCGCGTCGAGAAGGCGTTGCAGGACCTCGGGCTGGAGCTCGTGCTCTTCGATCCCGCGCCGGGCGACTGGGCGCGGGGCGAGCGCGGGCTCCTCAGCGTGCCGGGGCGAGAGCAGGAGTTCGTTGCCACGGTGCGCGACGCCGTCGCCGCCGCCCGGCGGTTTGGAACGAAGCTGCTCAACGCGCTCGCGGGAATTCCGCCGGCGGGAGTCTCGCGCGCGGACGCCGAGCGCACCGCGGTTGCAAACCTGCGCGCGGCGGTGCCGCTGGCAGAGCAGGCCGGAGTGACGCTCCTGGTGGAGGCGATCAACTCGATCGACATGCCGGGGTACTTCGCCGACACCGTCGATCGCGCCGCGGCGCTGGTCGAGGGAGCGCGGTCGCCATCGGTGAGGCTGCAACTCGACCAGTACCACGTAGGCATGGCGGGAGCCGACGCGCGCGCGGCGTTGCGGCGGTACGCTCCGCTCGTCGCGCACGTGCAGATCGCGGACGTGCCCGGCCGGAACCAGCCGGGGACGGGCACGCAGCCGATCGGGGAATTCCTTCGCGACCTGGACGAGTCGGGATATCACGGAAGCGTCGGACTCGAGTACCGGCCGCGCGGCACCATGGAGGACGCGCTTGCCTGGCTGCCGCGAGCACAGAGAGGATAGGCGCTCCCACCACAGGGAAGGGTTTGCGCCTGTTGTTCTTGGTCAGTGTTTCTTCGCGGAGCGCAGCGCGCGCCGGATGATCTTGCCGGTAGCGGTGAGCGGCAGCTCCTTCACGAACTCGACGATGCGCGGGTACTCGTGCGCGGCGAGGCGCGAGCGGACGTATTCCTGGAGGTCGGATTTCAGCGCCTCGCCTGGCGCAAAGCCTTCCCGGAGGACGATCACCGCCTTCACGACTTCGGTGCGGATGGGGTCCGGCTCCCCCACCACCGCGGCCAGCGCGACGGCCGGATGGTGCGAGAGGCAGGCCTCGATCTCGCCGGGGCCGATGCGGTATCCACCGCTGGTGATCAGATCGTCGTCGCGGCCGACGAATCGGAAGTAGCCCGCCTCGTCGCGGACGCCGAGGTCGCCGCTGATCAGCCAGTCGCCGCGGAACTTCGCCTTCGTCGCCGCGTCGTTGCGCCAGTATTCCAGGAACATCACCGGATCGGGCCGACGGTACGCGATGCTCCCCATTTCCCCTGCCTGCAGCTCTTGGCCCACTTCGTCGACGATCGCGACCCCGTGTCCAGGGATCGCCGTTCCCGTCCACCCCGGACGCACGGGCGGCAGCGCCCTGCCGTTTCCCACCACCAGGTTGCACTCCGTCTGGCCGTAGAACTCGTTGATCGTCAAGCCGAGCGCGCCGCGGCCCCAATCGATCAAGTCTTCGCCGAGGCTCTCGCCGCCGGAGGCGAGGCTCCGCAGACGCACGCCGGGATCCTTCGCGCCGGAAGCGCGCAGCAGCTTCAGCGCCGTCGGCGGCATGAAGACGTTGCGCACGTCATGCCGCGCCATCAGCCGCATCGCCTCGGCCGGATCGAACTTCCGCGGGCGGTGTGCGACCACGGTCACGCCGTGGTGCCAGGAGGGCATCACGACGTCGAACAATCCACCGATCCAGGCCCAGTCCGCGGGCGTCCAGAAGCGGTCGCCGCGTTGTGGAAAACCATCGTGCGGAAACTCCACTCCGGGCAGGTGGCCGAGGAGCGTCCGGTGCGCATGCAGCGCGCCCTTGGGCTGGCCGGTGGTGCCGCTCGTATAAATGATGAGCGCCGGGTCGTCGGCGAGCGTGTCCACGGCCTGGAAGCGATCCGATGCCTGCGCGGCCAGCGCGTGGAGATCGAGGGCGCCTTCGGCGGTCCCGTCGACGCAGAGGATGGTCTGAAGGTCCGGGAGGCGATCGCGCAGCTTCGCGATCTTGGGCAACTGCTCGCGGTCGGTGACGATCGCGCGCGCGCCGCAGTTCTGCAGGCGGAACTCGAGCGCCTCCTCGCCGAAGAGCGTGAACAGGGGCACGGAGATCATCCCCGCCTTCCAGGCAGCCACGTGCGCGACGGCGGTCTCATGGCGCTGGGGCAGCAGGATGGCGATCCGGTCGCCGCGCTCCAGCCCCCTCGCGACGAGCACGTTGGCGAGACGGTTGGAGAGCGCGGAGATGGCATCGAACGTCAGCTCCCGGGTCTTTCCGGACGGCTCGATCTCGATCAGGGCGATCGCCGCGCCGTGCCGATCGGACACGTCCGCGCCCATGTTGAAGCGCTCGGGGATCTGCCAGCGGAACGCGGGCATGTCGTGCTGAGTACAAAATTCGGGGCGCGCCGGGAAGCCCCTATCGGGCGGATCGGGGCGGCGGTGGGGCCGGGGATGTCCGCTCATTCAAGATGATTGGGCGCACATCGGATCGTGTGCGCGCCGACGATCAGGTGCTGGTGTGTCGCGAAGCACTTCCTCGTCGGCGGTCGGCGGACACGGTCGGGTCGGGTCGCCCCGCGGTGGCCAGCAGCGCCGCGGCGGGCAATTCGACTCCGCGCGCGCCCGACCAGGGGGCGAGTGCGTCGCAAAGGTCGGCGGCGACAGCCGGCTGCAGCCGCTTGCCCTCATCACCCGCCTCGCGGAGGACGGCCGCCGCCGGGCCCAACTGCAGGAGCAGCCGGGCGGCCTCCTGGACCGTCGCGCCGGCGAAATAGGGCAGGTCGAGGACCTGAACACGCGATGGCGCGAATCCGGCTTCCGCGAGCAGCCGCTCGAACGCGACGGGGTCGGCGAGCGAGAACGGTCCCGGGCCCGCCAAGGCGGCAGCCGGCGGCGCCGACAGATGCGCCCGCAGCACGCGGAGCGGCACCTCGACCCAGGCGTTCTGCTCCGGCGATGCCCAGGCGACAACGGCAAAGCGGCCGCCGGGGCGCAGCGCGCGGCGCAGGTTGGCGAATGCTGCCGGCGGGTCCTCGAAGAACATCACGCCGAAGCGCGAGAAGCAGAGATCGAAGGACGCGTCGAAGGTGAGGGTCTGCGCGTCGGCGCAGAGGTACCGCACGTTCGAGGGCGCCTCGCTGCGCGCAGCGGCGATGAAGGGCTCGGAGAGATCGATGCCCGACACGCGTCCGGAAGGCCCGATCCGGCGGGCCAGCTCTCGCGTGGTCGAGCCGAATCCACATCCGACGTCGAGTGCGGAGTCGCCCGGGACGGGCGCGAGGGCATCGATCGCCGCCTCACCGTATGGCGCCAGCGATCTCTCCAGAGCTTCGCGGATGGCGAAGAAGCGCGGCGCGTTGACCTCGTTCCAGATCCGCCTTTGCTCGTCGTTTGCCACGGACGCGACGATCGCATGTCCGCCTTGGCCATGCGAGGGTCGGAGCAGTTCCGCCCTCGCAGCGACGCGCAGCGGAATCGGCGCTCGTTGGGAGGCAGAGCGTCCCTCCTCGCAGACCGGTCTGAAGTGGTAGGCTGCGTGTGCCCCGTACGGATACGGAGGCTTGGTGTTCCTGCCCCTGCTCGCCGAGTTCAAGCGCAGGCGCGTGTTCCGCGCCTTGATCGCTTACGGCATCGCGGCCTTCGCGGTGCTGCAGGTATCGGAGCCCGTCAGCCACGCGCTCCATCTTCCAGACTGGACGCTGACATTCATGGTGGTGGCGCTCGGTGCAGGCTTTCCCATCGTGATCCTCCTTGCCTGGGCGTTCGACGTATCGGGGAGCGGCATCGAGCGGACCGCCCCGATCCGGCCGGACCGGAAGGCAGGTCTCGAAGGCGTACGGCTTAGCATGATCCTCGTCGGAGTCGGCCTCCTCGCCGCAGCGCCTGGGATCACCTGGCACTTCCTCGTCCGCCGGGGCGCACAGGCTCCCTTGGAGCGCGCGAGTGCGTCGAGAACGGCCTCCCTCGCCGTGCTGCCCTTCGTGAACATGAGCCGCGAGAAAGAGGACGAATACTTCTCCGATGGCATCACCGAGGAAGTGATCAACGCGCTCGCCAACGTGGAAGGCCTTCACGTCGTCTCGCGCACCTCCGCCTTCGCGTTCAAGGGAAGGAATGTGAGTGTCCGGACCATTGGAGAGGAGCTGGCCGTCGCCAGTGTCCTCGAGGGCAGTGTCCGGCGAGAGGGGAGCGCCGTGCGGATCACTGCCCAACTCATCAACGCGGCGGACGGATACCATCTCTGGTCGCAGACGTACGACCGCGAGCTCCGGAACGTCTTCATGGTCGAAGACGAGTTGGCCCGCTCGATCGTCCATGCGCTCAGGCCCAGACTCGTAAAAGCGAGTTCACAGCTGGTACGGCAGGCGACGGTGAGCATCGAGGCGCATGATCTCTACCTGCGAGGACGCCATTTCTGGAACAAGAGAACTGAACAGGGGCTGACGAGGGCGGTCGAGGCGTTTCAGCACGCCCTCGACCTCGATCCATCGTATGCACTGGCTCACGTGGGATTGGCGGACTCGAAGAGCATCCTCATCGAATATGGGACGGCTCGGCCGGCGGATGTACTGCCTGAAGCGAAGGCGCACGCGCAAAAAGCCCTGGAGCTCGATCGTGAGCTCGGGGAGGCCCACGCGTCGCTGGGCCTGATCAGCACGTACGAGTTCGACTGGGAGAAAGCCGAGCAGGAGTACAGGCGCGCAATCGAATTGCGCCCCGCGTACGCGAGCGCGCACCAGTGGTACGCACTGGTCCTCATCAATCTGGGGCGTTTCGCAGATGCCCGAACAGAAGCAGAACGTGCCCGGCAACTGGATCCGGTCTCGCTGATCATCAACAACATGGTCGGGTTGGTGTCCCTCGAGAATCGCGAATACCCGCGCGCCATCGAAGAGTTCACCAGGACTCTCGAGTTGGACCCTGGCTTTCCGCCCACCCTGAGAGCCCTCCGGGCAGCATATTTCCTTTCAGGAAGGTACGCTGACGCCCTCGCACAACACGACAAGCTAAGCGAAATGGGACCCGAGCAACTCATCATGCGCGCGCGGATTCTCCTCGCGTCGGGCGATAGAGCGGCGGCCGTCGAATTGTTGCGGCATCTGGAGGACCGCTCGCCAACGAAGCTGGTTTCACCCACGGCTTTGGCCGGCATTTACGTATCCCTCGGCGACAAGGAGCAGGCTCTGGCCCTGCTCGAAAGAGCATACGCGGAACGCGACTTCCGGTTGCGCGGATTGAAGACGGATCCGGATTGGGACCCATTGCGCACCGATCCGCGATTCCAGCGCCTGCTCAGGCAGGTGAACTTGGAGTGAGGAGGTCGGACCACGCGGGGTCTCCCCGCCAGCGACCCGAACATCGCATCGCCGCTACGCGACCTTCGCGAGCTGAAGCCGCCTCGCTGCCCGTGGAACCCCAACGCAGAGCAGCCACCACTCTGCTCTGGCGACGAGCGGCGGACCGCAGTCGTGCGGCCACGCTGAGGAATACGGATCCGGTCCCTGCGGCGCCGACCTGTTCTCCCGCGCCGCGTGCACCGCCCAGTTCTCGAGCACGTACCGGATCGCCTGGAATGCCTCGATCGGCGAGATGAGCAGGTGCGCGTGGTAGCGGTCGGCAAAGACCGGCCCGCGGCGCGACATCACCTTGTTGAGCGCGCGCGCCATCCGCACCGCGAGGCCCTTGATGGCCCGGCCGAGCGTCACGACATCCGGGGCCTCGACGATCATGTGGATGTGGTTGCCCTGAACCGAGAAGTCGATGAGGCGGAAGCCGAACCGTTCGCAGCCTCGCGCGAAGGAGCGCTTGAGGGCGCGGAAGCACCGGTGCGTGCGCAGGTTCCAGACCTCCCGCCGAATGCGCACCGTGACGTGGAGCGCGCCGCGGCGGAACTTCCGGCGCTTGCGGTGCGGGACGTTCTTGCGCGGAGACTTCCGCTTGCGGCCGGCGCCTTTTCGCGCGCCGCCCCAGCGTGGAAGGGGGAGCTCCTGCTGGACTGGTTTCATGGTTCGCAGCGTACGCGAGGGGTCTGACATGCTCGGCGCCTCGGCATCTAACGGGCGGTGCAACCGGCACGCACCCCGATCCGATTTGCGCCCAATCATCTTGAATGAGCGGACATCGCTTCGGTCGGCTATTCCCGGGGCGGATGACGGATGCCGTCCCGCGATCACATCATGGCGGCAGTGCGGAGCTAACTCCGCCGGAAGATCGCGCTGATCTCCTCGGTAGTCGTGAACAGAGCGTCTCCCAGGAAGCGGAGCGTCGAGAGCGCCCGCTGACCGGCTTCCTCGTGTCCAGACCCGCAGGCGTCCGTCACCACGATTGGGATGTAGCCGAGATCCGCTCTATGGCGCACCGTCGGCTCGATCCCGATCTCCGTGGCCACCCCGATGATGATGAACGTGCTCAACCCGCAATCGCGCAGGGCCATGTTGAGCGGCGTCCCCTCGAACGCCGACATCGCAAGCTTGTCGAAAACCGCTTCGGAAGGCAGCGGCGCGACCTCCGGGATCAGCTGGAAGCCAGGCGAGTCGCGCAGGAACCAGGGCCGGACTTCTTCGGGTGAGGAGACCCGCTGCCAGGCCATCGCCATGCGCAGCTGGAATGCTCCCATCAGCTCCTTCGGCAGCGACATGTGGCGCGTGAAGACTATCCGCACGCCGGCTTCGCGCGCGGCCCGGAGCACCTGGACCACCTTCGCCGTGATCGCGGCGCCGTCCTTCAATTGGCGGAGGATGCCGACCTGCATGTCGTAGACGATGAGCGCGGTGCGCGACGGTGCGCACGCTTCCGCGAGCGTCTGGGGAATTTCGAGATGGTTTGCCCGGATCATTCCCGACTCCTGTTCGGTCCAGCCCTGCGGACGAACGAGCAGGCCGTATACCATCGTCGGTGGGTTCGGACCGTGGCGACAATGCTCGCACAGCGGCATTTCAGGAGGCTCGCTGCTGTCTCGCTGCTTTGGCGGACCCCGGGCGGACGATGTCCGTCCAATCATCTTGAATCGGCGGACATCGGAAGCCCGCTGCGGTGCCTGCCACTCCCTGCTAGATGTTGGGACGGCGCTTCGAGTAGCGCAAACGCCCATCAGTCCAGCGGCAGATTCATCTTCTTCAGCAGAGCGCGGTACCGCGGGTCGCCATGCAGGTTCTGCAGCAGAGGATCGGACTTCACATCTATCAGCCCGACGTCGGGCAACGCGTACGCACGCTCTAGCCACTCGAAGGCGCGATCTAGGTTACGCCGGCGGGCGTACACTTCGGCGATCTGGTATGGCGCATCGTCGGCGTTTTCGCGGATCAGCTCCTCGAGCGCGGCCTGCGACTCCCTTGCGTGTCCCAGATCGTGCTGTGCCATCGCGACGCCGGTCAATCGGCTCCAGCGCGTGGAGATCTGTTCATATCGCGCCAGCGCTTTCGCGGGCTGTCCTTCCAGCAGATCCACGGCGGCCAGCCAGAACGCGGGCCATTGGAAGTCGGGAGCGAATTCGCCGGCGCGGATGAGCGCCTTGCGCGCGGCGTCCATTTCTCCATTGAAGCAAAGCGCTTGGCCGAGCGTGCCCCAGAGATATGCATTGAGCGGGTCCAGTTCCGTTGCCTTCCGTGCGGCCGCAATGGCTTCGGGCATCCGGCCGAGCGGCACCAACACACTGTAAGCGTACCTGCCAAAGGCCCTCGCGTCCGAGGGATTCAGCGCCAGCGCGCGCTCGACGTCGGCCGCACCGCCTGCCCAGTCCCTCTTGATGTCCGTCCGCAACCTGGCGCGCGCCAAGTAGCCGTCTGCGAGGTCGGGGGCGAGCGCAACCGCTTTCTCGGCCGCCGACAACGCGCTCGCCAGTCCTTCGACGATCTCGGTCCTGGTTCCCCCTATGTTGCCCAGCATCAGAACCTTTGCATTCGACAGGTAGGCCCACGCCGCCTCTTCGAAAGCTTTGACGGCGCGGCGCCATCCGTCAGGGTTCGCGTGACTGTAGGCATGGCGGCCAAGCAGGTAACGGTTGTACGCGTCAGGATTCCCTGTGCGGCGCTCTTTCGTCGTGGGCGTCTCTCCGGGAAGGAGCTTGACCTTCAGCGCCGCCACGACCGCGCGCGCGATCTCCTCCTGCACCGCGAACACGTCCGTGAGGTCGCGGTCGAATGCCTGCGACCACAGGTGCGAGCCGCCACGGGTCTCGACGAGCTGGGCGGTAATCCGGATGCGACTTCCCGCTTTGCGGACACTGCCTTCGAGCAGGTTCGAAGCGCCGAGTTTCTGGCCGATGGTGCGGAGATCATCATTCCGGCCTTTGAACGAGAAAGACGAGGTCCGCCCGATCACCCGCAGACCGTCGATCTGCGCCAGCGCATTCAGGATCTCCTCCGCCATTCCGTCGGAGAAGTACTCCTGTTCTCTGTCGGAGCTCAGGTTGACGAATGGGAGCACCGCGATCGAAGGCAGGGGGCGCATTTCCGACGCCGGCGGGATGGCATCGAGGGTGGCGCGCAGCGCCTCGTCCCGGGAAGGCGCGACAGCGCGCGGCCGCGCGACGACGTACCAAAGCATGCCGACAGCAGCTACGAGCGCGGCGACCCAGGCAAGCAGAATCTCCAGTCGCAGGCGTCTGGATCGTATTGGCGCCGGCTGCTCGCTGCCCTCAGCCTTCACGTCGAAGATCCACGCCAGCCCGACCACCAACGGAAAGCCTACGGCCAATACCGCGACCACGTAGGAAATCACCGCGTCGGGCCAGCGCAGCCCGTGCATGAGCGGCTCGATGACCTGCAGGACCGCGAACGCGGCGATGGCGTATCCGACGAGAGCACGGAATACGCGACGATGCTGCAATTCGGCGAGCAGGGGCAGGTGCATCAGCCCTCCGCGTTGTCGCTGACCTTATCACGTCCTGATAACGGCAACCGCCGTTGCGCTGCCGACATGCAGGCATCTTGATTGGGCAGATATCGCGTGTGCGCTCCGCCATGGGGCAGCCGGGACAAAAAGCGAAGGCAAAGCGGCGGCTGCTCGTGAAGCCCCGTCAGGAACCCGACCCGCACTGGGGTTAGATCGCCAGGTCCCCGCGCTCCCCCGTCCGCAGTCGCACCGCCTCGACCACCTCGAGCACGAAGATCTTCCCGTCGCCAAGATTCCCCGTGCGCGCCGTCCGCTCGATGGCGTCGATCGCCTGCCCGACCAGGTCGTCCTGGATGACGACCTCGATCTTCACCTTCGGTACGAAGTCCACGATGTACTCGGCGCCGCGGTACAGCTCCTTGTGGCCCTTCTGGCGGCCGAAGCCTTTCACCTCGGTGACGGTCATGCCGCTCACGCCGATGGAGCTGAGGGCGTCCTTCACCTCGTCGACCCGGGAGGGCCGGATGATCGCCTCGATCTTCTTCATCTCAGCCCTTTCCCAGCGCGCCCAGCAAGGAGCCGTCGCTTCTGCGAGGTGCCGCATCGTCGCGGGGAGCGCTGACGTGCTCGCCGATCACGGTGCCGCCGAGCACGTACGCGTTCTCCGAGTGCTGCGAGAGGTCCAATCCGGTGACTTCGTCGTCCTCGCGCACGCGGACGCCAATCAGCGCGTCGACGATCTTCAGGATCACGTACGTCATGGGCGCGGCCAGCGCGATGGTGGCGAGGACCGCCAGAAGCTGGACCCACAGCTGGCCCGGATTGCCGTGGAACAGACCGTCGGCGCCCCCGCCGTTGATCGCCTTCCAGGCGAACAGTCCGGTGGCGAGCGCCCCCCAGGTGCCGCCCACGCCGTGCACGCCGACCACGTCCAGCGAGTCGTCGTACCCGAGGCGCGCCTTCAGATGGCACCCCCCGAAGCAGAGCACTCCGGCGACGCCGCCGATGGCCATGGCGGCGAGCGGACCGACGAACCCGCAGGCAGGCGTGATGGCGACGAGCCCCGCGACCGCGCCCGATGCTGTGCCGAGGGCGGTCGGCTTCCCGCGCAGCTTCCACTCCGCCACCATCCAACCCAGCGCCGCAGCCGCGGCGCCGGTATTGGTGGCGAGGAAGGCATTGGCCGCCAGCCCGGACGCCTCGAGTGCGCTGCCGGCGTTGAACCCGAACCAGCCGAACCAGAGCAGCCCCGCGCCGATCAGCGTCAAGGGGAGGTTGTGCGGCGGCATCGGAGTCTGCGGATATCCCTTCCGCTTGCCGATCATCAGCGCGCAGACCAGCGCCGACGTTCCGGACGAGAGGTGCACGACGGTGCCGCCGGCGAAGTCCAGCGCGCCGAGCTTGCGGAGGAAGCCCCCTTCCGCCCAGACCCAGTGCGCGAGCGGGTCGTAGACCAGCGTGGCCCAGAGAACGAGGAAGAGGAGATACGCGGCGAACTTCTTCCGCTCGGCGAAGGCGCCCGTGATCAGCGCCGGCGTGATCACCGCGAACATCATCTGGAAGAGCATGAATGCCTGGTGGGGAATCGTCGGCGCGTAAGAGGAGGGGCCCGGGCCGACTCCGCGCAGGCCCGCCCATTCCAGGCCGCCGATCAGCCCGCCCTTGTCGGGCCCGAACGCGAGCGAGTACCCGAAGAGGACCCACTGCAGGGAGATGATGCAGAGGGCTGCCAGCGACTGGAGCAGCGTGGAGAGCACGTTCCGCTGCCGGACCATGCCGCCGTAGAAGAGCGCGAGGCCGGGCATGGTCATGAGAAGGACGAAGGCAGAACAGATGAGGACCCAAGCGGTATCGCCCTTGTCGAGGGCAGCGGTCGGCATTCTTCCTCCCGTCGGCAGACGCCGCCGACGGCCCGAGCCGGCTGCAATCCCCAGACCATTTTGTCGGTTTTGCCCCTGCTCTGGGGAGACGAAGGTCCCGACGAACGTGACGGACAATCTCGTCGGAAACGACTAAAAAGGTGACAAAACCGTATGTCCAGAGAATGGGGCGTGGACCGGGTGCGCGGCGGGGGCGCACCCGCCCGGAAGCGCCCGAGTGTCAGAGGGAAGACGGGGGAGGCGTGCAGATCAGACGAAAATGTCTATTTTGAGGATTCGACATACATTTTCGTCCTCAAGCTTGTGCAGGGCGAGGAGCACTGCTAATGCTCCCTCTGTGGCCGTCGCAGCATCGACCGAAGCCCGGACCGACCTGCGCTCCCTCTCGGTCCTGTCCGAGATCGGAAAGAGCCTGGCGAGCGCACCGGAATTGCGCGGTTCGCTCGAGCGCGTGCTCGAGAAGCTGGAGGAGCACCGCGGCATCGTCCGCGGAGCGGTCTTCCTCCTCGACGATTCGACGTCCGACATCGGCGTCGAGGCGGCGGTGGGGATCCCCGCCGAAGGGCTGCGCGCCCGCTACAAGGTCGGCGAAGGCGTGGTCGGCAAGGTGGTGCAGAGCGGGCGTCCGATCGTGATCCCCGCGACGAGCCGCGAGCCGCTGGTGATGAACCGCGCGTTCCAGAGGCGTCGCTCCGGCGCCGCGGAATGGAGCCTGGTCTGCGTGCCCATCCTGCTCGAGCGCAAGCCGGCCGGCGCGCTGGCGGTGGACTTTCCCTTCAACGCCAACCGCGACTACCAGGCGGACCAGCAGTTTCTCGCGGTCACGGCGGCGATGATCGCGCAGTCCTTGCGCGCGCACCGCACGGTGGAGGCGGAACGAAACCGCCTGCTGGAAGAGAACAGCCACCTGCGCCAGGAGTTGGAGCAGCGCTACGATCTCTCCAACATCGTCGGCACCAGCGGGCCGATGCGGCAGGTCTACGAGCAGATCGCCCAGGTGGCGCAGACCAACACCACCGTGCTCATCCGCGGGGAGTCGGGAACCGGCAAGGAGCTGATCGCCCACGCCATCCATTACAACTCGCCGCGCGCCGCCAAGCCCTTCGTCAAGGTGAGCTGCGCGGCGCTGCCCGATACCTTGATCGAGGCCGAGTTGTTCGGATACGAGCGCGGAGCCTTCACCGGCGCCCAGCAGCGCAAGCAGGGCCGCTTCGAGCTGGCGGACGGCGGCACCATCTTCCTCGACGAGATCGGCGAGATCCCCCTCGCCAGCCAGGTGAAGCTCCTGCGCGTCCTTCAAGAGAGGGAGTTCGAGCGGCTTGGCGGCACCGAAACCGTCCGCGTCGACGTCCGGCTGGTGGTGGCGACCAACCGCGACCTCGAAGCGAGCATGGCCGAGCGCCAGTTCCGCGAGGACCTGTACTACCGCCTGAACGTCTTCTCCATCTTCGTCCCGCCCCTGCGCGACCGCAAACCGGACATCATGCTGCTCTCGGACCACTTCCTCGCCAAGTACGCGCGGCAGC
>Ga0209761_1000227_pt1 | contig 32443 bp, 32 predicted proteins | sample GraSoi013_1_40cm_4_FD_185818 | JGI IMG/M metagenome (GOLD analysis project Ga0209761, IMG submission 185818) | Grasslands soil microbial communities from the Angelo Coastal Reserve, California, USA - Sample 09_25_2013_1_40cm (SPAdes) (version 2) | ecosystem: Environmental > Terrestrial > Soil >... | reverse complement strand
GGGTCCACAGCGAGGACATTTTCCTCTACAAGCTGGAGGACAAGAGGGGCTTCATGCCCAACCACGACGCGGTGGTTGACCTCTTCAGCACTGTAATGTCCCAGAAGGGGATAGGGTATGCTAATCCGACTCATGGGACGGCGGCGCCTGCCTGGGCCGATCCTGAACTGATTCGGGACATTTCCGAGGTCGTCCTGAAGGGAAGCAAGCGGCACATCGGAATCCAGTCGGGCCTGGAAACTGGATCTAGCGAGCTGATCAAGAAGTACATGCCGTTGAAGGTGAAGCCTTTCAGCCCGGATGAGTGGCAGGACGTCATCTATAACGGGACACGGATCTTCAACGAGTACTACTGGTTCCCCGCCTACACGATCATAGTTGGGTTGCCGGGAGAGACTTCTGAGGATGCGGTCGAGACTGTCCGTCTCATAGACCGCATGGAGCATGGACTCAAGAAGGATGTCGGTGTCAAGGCACACTTCACAGTGACCCCACTAAGCTTCGTGCCTCTGGGTGTGTTGAAGAAGAGCGGATTCTACAACATTGACGACCAAGTCGATGAGGCTCGCTTCTGGGTCATCTACCGTAGCTGGAGGCACACAGTGCTGGAGCTGCACACGATGCCGCCCACGCTTCTCCAGTTGAACCCAGTGTTGAAGGGGGTTTTCACGACGCTCTGCTGGTTCGGCTCAAAGAAGATCCTTGACGGGATCAAAGCCTGGGGACGAAGACGGGGCTTCGACGCTGACAAGAGCCTACGACTAAACTAGCGACCCAGTTTCCAAGTTTACCGATCGATCCTTCGCCTAACCACTCTACCTCTACGTAGGGTGCCTAAGATTCTGCTCACAGCATTCTTTGGTCGAGTACACGACTCAGTCTCTCTCTCGCTCATAGGACCAGACCTCTAACTATCTCTCGTGCAAGCGGCAGTAGACCACTTCTTCCCCCATAGCCGACATCTCCAACTAGTAGCCAGAAATTGTCGTCAGGATGATCCCTCGGACTGAAGAAATCAGACTTGATTCTCACTCCGCGCCTGGTGAACAGACCGACCGTGTCGATCCAGCCTTTCGAGGTTCTGTCGGCGATACGGGCGAATCGGCAGCATATTCCACAATCATTGTCGTAAAGTAGAATCGGGCGGGCTGGAGACGTAGAATACTCCTCCAACAAGATCATTGTCACGGGTAGACTGTAAGCCTTTCCGAACCGGCGAAGGACGAAGTGTGTTCCGCGGACAAGTCATTACGCATTGAATCCGGTCACGATAAGTGGTCTCGCGATGAGTCTACCAATTGTGCACGGCAATCATAGGAAGAGGTTCACGTTATTCAGGATGTAGGAGCAATGACGAGTTCAATCGTTGTGTTCGCAACAGCAGCATTGGCAACTCTGACTAAGAAACGAGCATGGAGACTCGAATAACACGGCAATAATGTACGAAACCGGTGCGGGATCCTACAAGGTACCTGAAACGAGGCTAGCGTTGGTCCACCGGGTCATCGTGCCGGACAAGGAATATCCGAAGGAGTATTGCATTATCGTAACTGATCGTCGATCGATCTTCATCCGTCAGAAGAAGACGAGGATCGGCTCTGTGCTCCGTGGCGAGATGAGATATGGAACAGCGTTAGTGACTGATCTGCACCCGAGGACCCTTGAGGACTATCAGAGACCAGTCTGGAGTCTCTGGCGGGTGATGCTTCGACCATTGTTGTTTCGCATGACGCGGTCAGCTCTCTCGTGATGACGAAGGGAGAGCCGAAATTCCGTTTACGGGACCTGTTCATCTGGCTAACGATGAGAAGGCAGGGGAACAAGTTCCACGTGTACGCCTTCGAGATGAATTACAGAGATGGCAGGAATCAGGAGACCAAGATTAGATTTTACATGGTCCCCTTGGGCGCATATTAAGTCTCGAAGACAAACCCAGACGAGAGCGACGATTCTCCGAGAATACGCCACAGATGCGCTCCATGTTTTTCGGGAGGCCCTCCCAATCAGAGTCATCTCCACTTAGGACGATTTCGATGCGCAGAAATATGTCAAGTTCCGGCGCCATCAGATTCAAAGTTCTCCTAGGAAAAGAAAAGCTGAAAGCCACCGCAATTCGGTCGAGAAAACATTAGGGTCGGGGATCCCGTACCAGCAGAAAGACTACACATTAGAGGACAGGTTAGAAGTGTGAAAGTTAGTCGTTTCGAAGTTCGTGTCTCTGGACGGATGGTTAGTAGCGAATTGATCGTTTAGGCTCAGCCTTGGTTGAGCAGACGGACCATCTTGCTGATGATTCGTTCGTGTTTCTTCTCGTCGACGTCGATCCACTCGAGCAGTAGCCTCGCCACCGGATGGGATATTTTCACTGTGTCTCTGAGTGACTGTTCTCCTGCTTTGTCCTCTATCTGCAAGATCGCGTCGAGAAATTCTTTCCTTGGAACGCTTAGAGTATGTTCGTGTGGTAGTTCGGTCCATGAGATGATCTGAGAAACAACGTCTGCATGCCTCATACTGTCCGCCGCTATCATTCTGAGAAGAAGCTTGGAGTACTGATCATCAAACTTCACCGCGGATTCTAAGCATCTCTCCGATGCTCTCAGCTCCAATTCGAGTCTCTGTCGAAGAACTTCAACAACCTGTTTCTCCCTCTTCTGCGTCGTTTCTTCAAGCAGCCTGCTCCCCTTGCTGGCAATTATTATCTGGTCAGCTGCTTCCATCAATTCAGGCATCCGTACTCCTTCTCTAACGCCACTACGGACCCTCTGCAAGACCTTGTCTGCTAGGGCGTCGATCGTTCGGTCGACTTGAGCAGGTCGCGCCACCATTCTTCCCCTCTTACCCTTCAGATACTGCACTACCGCAGCGGGAGTAGTGTTGAGGGCGGCGGCAATCTCTTTCACCCTGAGACCCTCCCGTCTCAGGCTGAGCGCTAGTCGGGCTCGAACGACCGGAATCATGTTCTCGCTCCTCATGCCTTCGGCGATGATTCGCACGACGTTGGGAAGCGAATATGCTGTTATTAACAGTGTTAACAGCTTCCGTTAACGTCGATTGGCTTAAATGACGTATGTCATATCCTAGGGTTGCGTTGCGGCTTGATAGACTACGCGCAGCTCCTATTGCTAGGCGCAATCGCCGGGCTGACCATATTCCTAGGCCTGCCCATGGCCCTGCTCCCGAATGTGAGCCGCATGAAGAAGGGATTCCTCAACGCACTCGCGATGGGAATCATAGTATTCCTGATAACCGACGTCCTGTCCCACGCCTGGGACCCAACTAAGCTAGCGGCAGTCGCCGGTTTCACAGGAAAAGGTCCCGTGGCGGAAGCTGCAATAGATCTTCTTGCATTGTTCGGCGGACTGGGTCTGGGACTATTGGGACTCGCCCTGTACGAACAAAGGTATCTCAGAAGAATCATCTCAACCAAGAAGAAACTAGCAAACTCGGAAGAAAACAACGGCCCCGGAGCATCAAACGCTCCCGCTAAACCCGGCACCGCGCCTCAGCAGCATGGTTCTGAGCTTTTCAGCAGTCCTCACCATCTTGCGACGATGATCGCTGTCGGCATAGGACTGCACAATTTCAGCGAAGGCCTAGCCATAGGCCAGTCCTACGCCTCAGGCGCAATCGCGCTCGCAGTAGTTCTCATCGTCGGCTTCGGAGCCCACAACGCAACAGAAGGCTTCGGAATCGCAGGACCCCTGACAGGCATGGCCAAAAAGCCCCAGGTCTCGTTTCTGATCAAAATGGGCATAATCGGCGGCAGCCCCACCTTCTTCGGGACCATAGTCGGGAGCATCTGGGTTTCCCAACTAACCTACATTCTGTTCCTGTCATTGGCAAGCGGAGCTCTGATCTACGTCACTCTTCTAATGTACAATACTGCGAGAAGAGAATCCCGAAACGATCTGTTAATGGTCGGGCTGTTCATCGGACTCTTAGCAGGATTTCTTACTGATCTGATTGTAACTTTGGGCGGTGCCTAGGTCCTACTCAGCTCGCACAGTTGACCAGCCAGTCCGCAAACGTGATCTCAATCCGATTAGCCTATCCAGCTACGCTTTGACTTCATCGCAGGCTTATCAAACCGAACCATGTGAAAACGAGGTACCATTCAAAGAGGTGAAATTGTAGATATGAAAAAGTTCATCCAGTTAGCAATACTCGTCATTCTCATCGTCCCAGCGTATGTCGTTGCTGCGAGATCTGACACTGGATCCGGACCCAAGCCCTCCATCGTTCTAGTTCACGGTGCGTGGGCTGATGGATCGAGCTGGAGTAGCGTCATTAAACGTCTTCAGCAACAGGGCTACACGATTTACGCACCCGCCAACCCGCTACGCGGCTTGACTTCTGACTCTGCGTACATAGCCAGCTTCCTCCAGAGCATCAGTGGACCGATCATCCTCGTCGGACACTCGTACGGAGGCGCGGTCATCACTAACGCCGCAACCGGAAATCCGAACGTGAAGGCTCTCGTCTACATCGACGCCTTCGCGCCCGACCAGGGAGAATCACTAGCGTCCCTCTCTAGCGTCCCACCGCCATCCGGACAGTCACCGTCCTGCCTTTCAGGAGACCCTACCGCTGTCTTCAACTTCGTGCCCTTGGCAGGCGGAGACACTGATCTGTACGTCAAACCGAGTCTCTTTCCCTCGTGCTTCGCGAACGATCTTCCACCCAATGAGGGCGCGGTCCTAGCTTCGACCCAGCGTGCGTTCGCTCTCAGTGCTCTACCTCAGACGTCAGGCGTGCCTGCCTGGAAGACTATTCCGTCCTTCTACCTCGTCGGGACCATCGACAGAGCGATTCCGCCTTTCGCGCAGCTCTTCATGGCTCAACGCGCACACGCCACCATCGTCCAGGTTAGAGGATCACACTTGGTGATGATCTCCCACCCCGAAGCCGTAGTGGACTTGATCAATCAAGCAGCAGGGACCGTCTTAGGTAGCTCGAACGCGAACTCGGGACTAACACTCGCACCCACCAGTCTCTAGCCCCAGCCAAGGAAGAATCTCCATAAGGTCTCACATCTGCTAAGATGTCTGCAGATGTGAGCATCTGTTCTTTTCTAAAGCGATCTCACTAATTGAGTCGGATATTACGGAAGCATATGGGCTGCCTAATTCGGCTTAGCGTCGAGACAAGGCGGCCATTAATTCACCATGCCCGCTTGCTAACTTTCTAGAAGGGCCGCGAAATATCTTCACAGCGGTTGCGGAAACCGACTAGTTGCCTAGAACATGAACGACAGGCTTAGGCTAAACCTGAAGGCGCTTCGCCCGAAGTCGTTCGGGTTTTTCTTCCGGAAAGGCCTCGGATGCCGTTCAATCGGCTGCCAGTCCAGTCTCACTACGTCGAAATCGTAATCGAATTGGATAGATTCTCCAATCATTCTCTTTTTCCTCACTATACCCATGCATTGGGCGACCCATATTGACTGGGGAAATAGCTACCCAGTCAAGGAATAGCTAGAAACTAGCTGTTTTCGCCCAGTTCGGGCAGCATTCGGCTAATACGGTCGAACAGTTCGTAGGCAGAAGCCACCGGAGAACTAGACTCCTTAGGGTCTGTGGGTTTCGACCATACGAGGATCTCGATCGGTGATAGTTGAATCCTGACTTGGAACTTGTTATCCTCCGTAATCCAGTAGAGCGACAACTCATCAGTCCCATTAGCATAGCCTACCCAACGGAAATTCTTGAACCAACGACCCTTGATCTTTCCCAACAGTGCGTGCGAATCTATTCCGGGCGGAAGCTGGCCCCGAATAACCGGCTCTCCGTCCACCAAATGCTGGGCGGCCTTGGGTGAATGTTTGAGGGTCCGATAGCCTTCTTCAGTCTTTGTAACCAGATTGTCGTCTTCTAGTCGTCTGAGGATTCTCGTCAGCTTCTCCTGATGCAGTCCGAGCCGTCTCTTGAGACCCTGAAAAGTGTAAGTTGCATCTGTCTCCTTGGACAACATTTCCATCACGAGTTGCTGATCGTCGACTCGCCTGGACTCGAATGGAATCACGTCTGGAGAAGACAACTGCTTCAAGATGAGCGGGACGATTCGGGAATATATATTGACTGTCTCTTCAGCGATTTGGTTCTGGGACGTCTTGAGGTAATCCGGCTGTCGCCATTTGTGATTCTCTTGCTTAGATTCCTAGCTGAATCGTGTCCGAGTCTCTGCGAGAATTGAATCTACCTGGTGTTTCCATGCCTGGAACTGTGACGGATCCTTGGGATAGTTCTGGTAGAGATTGTTGAGCGTCTCCATCTGTTTCATCGTGTAGACCAATCCACGGAAGGCCTTGTACGATCCAAGTCCCAGGAATAGTTTGACGATCTTCCCGAAAGCTGAGAGGTGTGGCATCTCCCCTAGCGAAATCTCAGTAGCTTCCTTCCCCGACAAAAAGTGGCGCATCCCGTAGTTTATCTCTTGATTGTTCAGTGTCTGGAGGTACATTCTGAATGCTTCAAGCCCGGCCGTCTTGCTGCCGTAGTGTTTTACGAAGTCTAGGTTGTATTGCCAGAGATTCTTCTCGCTGAAATCGTTCTGTTCTACGGCACGGACAGCTGTTTCTCCGGCAAGGACGCCGCCGATCAGTCCTGGACCAATGCCCCCCGCACTAATCGGATTGGGGAACCAGGCGGTGTCGCCACAGATCATGTAGCCGTTAGCCACCAGACAGTCGTTCTGGTGTCTCACGGAGACCTGCCAGCTTCCCGTCAGATTACTATCATCGCTCAATGGCGTCATCTCCTTGAAACGATCGTCAGTCGCCAGCCAATCCTTCAACAACGCACTTAGCGGCTTCTGGCTTCTCTTCTGTTGAATCCCGAGCCCGATGTTGACTTTGTCTTCGCTCTTCGGAAATAGCCACAGGTATCCTCCTGGAGCCTTCTCTTGGTCGAGGTAGATGTCGCAGTGGAATGGTTCGACCTCGACGCCGTCCCGGAGTTTCGCGTTAAGCCTCGCTGTCGGCTCGATATCGTCTTTATCGATCTCTTTCTCGATGTGGCTTGGGATCGGAAGATTTCTCCGCAGCTTCGTAGACATTCCAGAAGTATCGATCACGAGTTTGGTTCGCATCTCGAAGGGCTGGTTAACGGTCCCGCCGACCGTCTGTCCCTTGAGCCCGACGATCCTGCCTGATTCCTCGACCAAATCAAGTGCCTGTACTCCTCCACGAAATTCCACTCCGGCCTTCAGAGCATCATCGAGCAATCGCTTGCCAAACTTTGGTCGATCAAGAACATATCCAGGACCTTCGAACGGTACCCTGACTTTCATATCGGGTGAGTAAACATAGACTGCTGTGACCCGGTTTTCCATCTCGGGCTTGCCGTAGGTGACGCCGAGATGTTCGTTGAGGAATTTGATGTGATGCTCCCCGACAGCGTCTCCGCAGACCCATCCGAGCGTGGTCTTCTTTCCGACCTCAGCCTCGCGGTTCCGGTCGAGTAGTAGAACGTCTACTTTGCCCTTCGACTTCATGGCAATAGTAGCTGCTGTCATGCAGCCGGCTATGCCTGCCCCTACTACGACTACGTCTCTCTCTTCCAACTACAATCCTCTTGAAAGGTTCACAGCGGCTCTTCTCAAGCCGACTTTAGGTTTTCGCTCTCAGACTCGACGATTATTGGTTAAGAGTTTATATTATCTGCGGACCAGCCGCTCTCGCGAAAAATCGGGAGAATGATGATGACAGCTAGTCCAACAGCCGAGGTCAAAAGTCCGCCATTCCTGACTCTTTGGCTCAGGACCATGCGCGTCCCATTTCTACAAGCGACATTCATCCCGGTAGTTCTTGGCGGAGTAATCGCGTTTCAAGTCGCTCATGTCTTCAACCTTGGAACCTTCCTTCTCACTATTCTGGGCGCCAGTCTCATCCAGATAGCAACCAACATGCTCAACGACTATTTCGACTTCAAGAGCGGAAACGATCTCCAGGTCAAACATCAGAATCCATTCGCGGGCGGTGGACGAATACTCACCGCTGGGCTTGTCAAGCCTTCGACCCACATTCTCGTCGCGACGACATGTCTGGTTCTCGGAAGCCTGATCGGACTCTACTTCATCTTCGCCCTCTCACTACCCTACCTCTTCCTACTAGGATTGATTGGAGTAATCTCAACCTACGCCTACGTGGGACCCCCCTTCCGTCTAGCATATCGCGGAGTCGGAGAACTAATTGTCGGGCTCAACTTTGGACCAGTAATGACGCTGGGCGCATACTACGTCCAGGCACATAGCTTCGCAGTAGAACCATTTCTCGCATCGATACCCGTTGGACTACTCATCGCCGCCGTCCTCTGGATCAACGAATTCCCAGACATGGACGCCGATAATGCGGTAGGAAAGAAAACCCTGGTCCTGAGACTTGGTTACACCCGATCCATCAGCGTCTACATCGGAATGGTCGTCACAGCATACATCCTCATAATCCTCTACGCCGTTCTCGAAATCTTCTCCCCCGGCATCACAAGCCTCACGTCACTCATTGCCCTGTTGAGCCTGCCGTTCGCAGCAAAAGCGATCAAGATTCTCCGAGCAAACTACAAGGACCCGCATGCAATAATCCCCGCGAATGCGAACACGATATTTCTGCACCTATCCTTCGGAGTCTTAGCGATTCTAGGATTCGCTCTTGGGGCAGCTCTCGGACTCTGATCCCTATTTGGCAGGTTCAGAATCCGTTAAATCTGTGGTCCAAGAACGCGGCTTGACAACCACTTTGGCATCCGGCACAACAAGCGCAGTCCAAAAGCAAAAGCCGACTTTAGAGCAAGAAGTGTTTAGGCTGAAGCTCCAATGGATGATGGCAAAGAACGATGACGAGAAGCGACGAATCAGCGAAGAGATACGACGACGTATCGGGGGTGCCCCCTCTACAAGTCAGTAAATCAATAGATCCTCCTGATCATTTCTAAAAATCCACTCGACAGGACTCTGCAGGCAATCTTCAACGTTGAAGTAGCCTGAGCAATCGTCCCGGATTCGAGCTTGGATGAAACGACTCACTGTTCACCTCTCAACAGCTCTCGCCTTCGGCCCCATCGGAATAGTCTGGGCATTTCTCCCAATCTATCTACGCTCGCTCGGCGCCACCTACCTCCTCATCGCACTCGTCTCACTAATTCCCGCGATCGAGACGATAGGGCTATCGCCTGCCTGGGGAGGCATTCTCGACAAGACCGGAAGAGGAAACAAGATTCTACTCATCTCCCTCCTGGCACAGGGAGTCGGATTCTCACTATTCCCATTCCTGAAGAACCCGGAGGAGTTTGTTCTCGCCGTGTCTCTGATGGGGCTGTTCTCCTCCAGCTTCATTCCCGTCTACGCCGCGATGGCGACTCTGTCCAACCGACATTACGGACGAGCGATAGGTGGATTCTGGACAGCAGCCCTGCTAGGCTACGCCTCTGCGACCCTACTCGGCGGTATTCTGTACCAGTATCTCCCAGTCAACTCTCTGTTCCTTCTGGGCGCTATTTACGGCTATGCAGGCACGGTCGTCGTATTGTTTGCGCCAAAAGGCGCACTTACACTGACAAGATCTCTGGACACTTCCAGAGGCTATTGGGGACTGCTGAAACAGAGAAACATCGCCATTCTCTGCCTACTCTCCATCACCGTGCTCGTCTCAACCTCAGCTTTCAACAGCTTCTTCACTCTCTACCTGGTCGACGTTCTCAACGGGTCACGACTGACAGCTGGGCTAGCGGCCACGGGAACAACAGTGCTTGGTGTCTTTGCCTATCGACTAGTCGGGCCCCTTAACGACAAGGTAGGGAGAAAACCAGTCTTCATGCTCGGTGCGGCAGGATACGCAGCATACTTCACGACACTATACTTCGTCACAAACGTAGTAGTTGTTACTGTTCTTTGGATTCTGCCGATCTATCCGCTGGTGCAGTCAGCGGCGGCTGCGTTAATGTCAGACTACACATCGGCTGCAGACCGGGGTAAAGGACTTGGCTTACTCGAATCCGCAATCAGCCTGGGCGGCGGAATCGGACCTCTAGCAGGCGGCTTGATCGCCGATGCTGCTCAGCTCCAAGCAGTCATCGTCTTCTCACTCGTCATCGCTCTCGTCTCGGTTGCGTCCTCCCAGATTTTGCTGAAGGAGAAGCCTGAGATCACTGTTCTCGCTTCAATACGAGCAGGGACATAGATCATCATGATCAACCTCAAGCTACCTTGTAGATGAGCCAGTTGCGATCTTTGAAGTTGATGAGTCTATATTCGCCTTTCAGCTTCTTGCCTTTGAGAAGCACGTGGTACTTTCGCGGCTCCCTCAGCTCAAGCACATAGGTGCCCTTGTCCCAGACCTTGACTGTCCCAGCTCCATACTCTCCCTCTGGAATCGTTCCCTCGAAGTCAAAGTAGCTAAGCGGATGGTCGGGCACTTCTACAGCTAGTCGCTTGATGCCTGGCTCCGTCGGTGGACCTTTTGGAACCGCCCAGCTCTTCAATACTTCATCCAGCTCTAGCCGGAAATCCCAATGGAGTCTGGTCGCATCATGCTCCTGAACCATGAAGCGGAGTCTTCGCGCCAAGGTGAGGCGGTTAACCACTACTGCTACTGGAACTTAGGCTTACCTGGATCGTCTCTAAGCTTCTTCACTCTGCTGAACAAAATCAGCGATAGCATAGCGCAGCCGAGAGCTCCAATAGAGTAAGCGCTGATGTCTGCGTTGTGGTCAAAGAACAAGACTAGATTGCTCAGCGGCCCAAAAGCCGCTGCTCCACAAATCAAGACGAATGGAAGATATCTGTAAGATTTCACAGGACCGAAGAGGTATGAGCCTACCCTGAGCATGATGAGACCAAGTCCTTGGGATAGCGCGAGATATGAGACGATAAAGGGTATCAAGGCAGACGCTCCAATACCGATGGCGGAAGATACGAATGGATTCAATTCCACAATTTGAGAATTGGTGGAGAGAACGATCAGCGTAAGATACACATCTGAGGCGACTAGCGCGAGCGGAAGGGTGAATATCCACCCGTCGCTCCGAGAGAACAGAATGCGGAGCACGTCGAAGTCGACTTGAAGGATCCACAGACCGACAGTCGTAGCCGCTATTCCGACAATCGTGATCAACGACGCGCCGAGTTGATCAAACTGGAAGAGTCCAGGCGTCAGAACTGTGAAAGACGATATCAACTGACTAGAGAGAATCCAATACAGCCCTGATCCTATCAACAGAAGGCTCGATCCGGGAGGGATTCTCGATTCTGTCATCATCACGCCTCATGCCGTCTTTTCGGCGTTCCTTGCTTTCATCGCGACGGGGGCCTCGACAGCCTTCGTCGCTCTTGCGTTGAGCAGTCGCATTCCGATGGACGACAGAAATGAGCTGACCAGAGTTGTAAGTCCAGCGACAGGAAAGAGTATCTGCGAAGCCACTCCAAGCCCCGCACCCTCACTTGCAACAATGAAAGAGAATTCTCCCCTGGGCAGCATTGATACTCCGACCTTGCTAGCTTGACCCTTCGCTGCGGAGAGCTTTGCACCAGTCCAGCAACCCCAGTATTTGCCCAGGATCGCCGTTCCAATTACAGCGAGAATCGGGAGAGTAAGCGTAAGGACCGCTCCCATGTTGATGAGCGTTCCCATCGAGACGAAGAATAGGACGATGAAGAGATCCTTTACAGGCCCGACCTTGTCAAGGACAAACCTCGCCTGTTTTCCTCTGATCATTAAGCCCATGAGGAAGGCTCCTACAGCTGGGGAAAATCCAAGGAAGGATGAAACTAATGCAAAGATGAACCCAAAGGATAGAGCGAGGAGAAACGCGGTCTCCTTGTATTCCTGATCGCTTTGAGTTACGCGATCAATGATTCTTGGTGCGATCCTCCAGCCGAAGACAAAGATGACAGCAACCAGAAGGATCCCCTTGGCGACTAGGAGTGCGAGGTCAGAGGATGCGACTTGATTGCTGGCCGCCGCAAGACCTGGAAGCAATAGGAGGACGAAGACGGTCGCGAAATCCTCGATGACTGATGCAGTAATGACCATCTGAGACTCTTTGGCATGGAAACTCTTCGACTCGAGGAGTATCTTACTCATTATTGCAGTACTCGTCGTCGCCACAACGGCCCCGACAACCACAGCTTCAATCGTGCTGAGACCCACCAGAAGTGCAACCCCGAAGACTGAGACGAAACTGATCGTGAGCTCCACGGCCGCCAGTATGAAACTGTCCGGCCCTATCTTGCGAATCTCTAACGGGTCAAGCTCTAGTCCGACGGTAAAGAGAAGGAGCACAATTCCGAGAGATGCGAGAAGATTTATCGTTCCGAGGTCCTGTATCAGTCCGAGACCGAAAGGTCCGATAATTATTCCCGCGATAAGTTGACCCAGCACTACGGGCTGTTTCAACTTTGAGAAGAGGAAGCTGAAACCGAATGCGGCGGAGATTGCCAGTCCGAGGTTCAGCAGTAGAGAGAATTCGGGAGTCGCGGCCAAAGAACAACCCGTTTACCGGGACAGAGCTGATCTTCAATCCGTGGTGCTTCCAGTTTAACGAAGTGACCCCCAAGCACCACTCCATGGGTTCTAATTGGCCGGAATTTTCTCTCGGCCTAGTGTAGCGTCGCGGAGGTGGCGTTGGCGCATTGAGATCGCCGGCACCACATAGGATCCTGAAGATTGTTGGAATGTTCTTCTTGATGCTAAGATTGAGGAAGCGTCTCTTGACATTTCTTCTGTTGGACAGATTATTCTATATCTGGAAAAGGCTAACCGAAGAAGGGTTGCCGGATTCATGGAGAATATAAGGCGCGTAGAATCTTTTTCGCTAGAATAGTAGGCCACGATTATATCTGCAGGACATAGCTGAAACTAAACTACTGCAAAACACTAGGAACGACTCGGGGTGGCAACAATACAGGAATTCATCGAGCAAGGTGGAAAGAGCACAACCGGGTCTAATTTGTCGAACCCAGCCCTTTTTTCCAGAACCGTTTCGCCTCCGAAATCTAGGGACGAAATCGGTGAGTTGGCTAAACACCTCGCCTACAGCGTAGTTGCAGGCTACTTGGAACACGACCGAGGACACCTCGACAAGTCGGTCGAAGGATTTTTCCAAGTATACCTTCACCTGTTTACAAAGGTCAGCCCTCTAAAAGCAAGAAGAGCCGCAGAACTGTACGTAGAAGCTCTCGTGAAACAGGATGAGATCGAGAACTTTGCGGGACACTCGGCGGACGAGATAGTCGGCGACCATCTCTGGGGTGACGTGAGAAAAATCCTCCTGGAGTTTTCAAGAACATTGGGTCTTCAAGATACCTATGCGGACGAAACGACCGACTTCTTCAGGTGTCATGGCGTGAGAGACAAAACTTGGGTAATTCACTGCATAGAGTCGGAGAATATCTTCATGACGGAGGCCATCGGGAACAGCTACTGGTCAAAAATGCTGGGATCCCTGCTCATCCTTCTAACTGATTGTCACGACAAGCATGATACGACTGGTCTTGAAACCGGAATCGAATTTGCCACGAAATACTTCGAGATTATTCTTCGAGCCAAATCTTCATTCTCTCAGAAGACCCCCGTGCTCGGCGCTTGAAGTATCTGGTCGACAGGATTCTCTGGCTGCAGAATAGAGAACAAGTCGCGCCAGTTTCATTCCAGGCGACAAAGCTAATTTGTGGCTGTTAGTTTCTTCCTGATTTCTGGAACTGCACTTCCTAGTTCGCTGAGGATCTCGAGGTCGAACATGTTCTCAAAAGTGGCCATCGTCTTCTGGTCGTGAGCCTTGGAGTTCATTGCGAAGATCGCGGTGATCTTATCGGAGATCATCAGCTCCAGAGCCTGACGGACCAGAGAATATGTTCTCTCAGGTCCCAGTGTGAAGATAAAGTGGGTGATGCTGTCGAATATGATTGTGAAAGACGATCCCGCGTACGCCTCTATGGTCTTGTTCAGTGCGTCGAGAAGTAGAGAGGTGTCATACGAGGGCAACAAAACTAGATTTTCATTCTCTACCTTGGGATACGAGACCCTAGATGTCAGCACGAAGATTTTTGCCGCGGGTTGTCTTTGGGCCATTGAATAGACAGGGCGCCCTTTCCGGGTGAAAACCACAGTCCTTTCAAAGTTGGAAGCAGACTCCGCAAGGATTGACTTGAAAATCCGGTCGGAATCACCTTGCGGATCAAATTCAAGGAGCAGCTTCCTACCAGCGATCTCCTCGTGAGACACCCCAACTGTCCTTGAGAAGGTGTCCATGGATTCCGAAAGGTCAAGGGTTCGGATCTTGCTCTCCAGTTGAGCGAGCGAGGGCTCTTCCCCCCGAAAAACTGCCGAATCGAACGCCATTAGCACGTGTAAAGAATGATCGGGAGTGGTCCATCTTGGATCGGTCAGATGCTGGACAAATTTTTGGAGAGGGCGAACAGCGAAATCATCGTAGTCGAGGACGACGCTGAGACCCTCATTGCCCAGTGTTTTTGCCTCAGCAAGGAGTTCCTGGGTGAGCTCGAGAGGAGTGTCCTCAAGCATTCCTCTGCTTTGGTAGATGCTTCCTAGAGATTGAAGCCTGAGAGAACCCTTCAGCGTGAATCTCGTCAGGTCGATCCCATGCCGAGAAAGGCTTTCTCTGACAATAGTCTCATCATCTTGATGGAAGTAGATCACTCGGTTGTGTTGGCTCACTCCGTCTATGATGTACTTGGAGATTGGACCAAATTTCTCGGTCCCTGGACCGTGGATCAATATTGTCTGGTCGGAATGGGATGCGCCTGGCGAAGACTCAAGTGATGGCACAACGCCGAGGAATGATTTTAGAAATGTAGGTTTCCGAAAAGCTCGAACCGCAACTACAATCAGGGCTACGGAGAGTAGGTTTGCTGATCCTCGAATGCTGTAGCCGAGAAATGATAAGACCATGCCAATGAGCAGGGTCACACTAATTGCACTGAACGCTAAGGCGATGATTCTGAGAGCTTGTCGAACTTCCTTGTCCCTGAATCGGGATCGAAGCCGAGAGAGTACCGCCAAGGGATAGAGTATGAAAGCGGTTACGAGTACAGCTCCTATGCCCAGTAGTATGGGCCCTAAGTTTGCTGAGGGAAGTACTACGCCTTCAAACACATAGGTTACTTGGTTGGAGGGATCAGTGAGGATTGCCGAGGGAACAGTCCATCCGGCGACGATACCTAAAACCATAGGTACGATGTATAATGCGTAGATGAGGAATATTGGTCGAAACGGGCTGGAGAAAATCCTCTTCAAAGAGAAGGGTTCGGGATACAGGTATAGTCTCGTTGAGACAAAGCCCCAAAGGATCGCGATCAAAGCTCCAGACGTTACAAAGGCCTGTGTAGCGAATCTCATCCAGGAGAGATTGGAAGAAAATATGAAAACTAGGTCTGACGCGGGAAACGATAGAAACGCGAGATAGATGGCCATGAAATAGTTCTTGTAAGATTGGAAGTAAGATAGCGGGTCCTTTACCAAAGATCTTATCATTATAGCATCCGCTAGAATCGTAACAGCGTCTAGAGTAGCGTCTACGTATGGTAGCGTGTTCCCTGGCCTCTAGGCAAGACGTATCCCAGCGTCTACAGTAGCTGGCGTGATACCCTCCTTGCAGAGGCAACACTATTGCAAACTGGTTTGAATGACGTTACCTGCGGAGCGGCTAGTAAGTGACAGTCTAAGCTACGTCGGGAAGACCCAGAGACTTTGAAGCTGTCTTGAGATCTCTCATACGGCTTCGAATAGTGACTTCAGAGACCCCTGCGGCTTTCGCTAGGTCACGCTGCATAACCATGGAGCCTCGTATTCTTGCCGCAAGGTCCAACGCTGCAGCTGCCAGCCCGTCGGGGTCCTTTCCCACGTTCACCCGGAGTCTGATTGCCTCTCGCAGAATCTTTCCAGCAAGCATCTCAGTCTGAGAGTCCGCACCAGCTCTAGAGGCGATCTTTGAGACCCGTTTGAGTGGATCCTCAATCGCCATAGTCACGTCCAAAGATCGGACTAGGGCTCTATAGTAGTGCGCGAGCAGCTTCCTACTCATACCCGAAGCTTTTGCGATCTCACTCAGAGACCGCGGCACGTCTGTGAGTCTGCACGCGGCATAGGTTGAGGCTGCTACCATTCCGTTTATTGGGCGTCCTCTGACTAGGCCTTTGTTGAGGGCTCGCCTATACATCAGGGCCGCTCTTTCAGTTACGACCTCAGGGAGGTTTAGCCGACCGGATAGTCCTCTTAGTTGGCTCATGGCGCGGGATAGGTTTCTAGCCATGGACGAGCCGGCAGAGGCGCGGAGCTGGGTCCGTCTGAGTCGCCAGAGTTGGAGCCTTTCGTCAGCGTTGAGGTTCCGGTTCGAGGCCTGAGCTCTCGAGATTATTGTGGACAGGTTCTTGTCGAATGCAGAGAATCTTCCGGGCGGTCCTGACTGGCTTTCAAGTAGTCCCTCCTCGGTGCGCCGTGGAACTGGAGCCGCATAATTCTCTGATGGGTCCGACAATACAAAGCCACAGTTGGTGCAGATGACTTCGCCCGTTTCAGCATCTCTTACAAGGCTGGGGCTTCCACAGTTGGGACAGACATAGTGTCCGACCTCATCACGGGGCCTGGTCTTCCGACTGCTCATCATTCGTCCCTGGACGGGATAAGTCTGCTGTGTGGTCTGGCCTGATGTAAGCTGGTCCTTTTCCGGAGTAACAGTGGAAGTGCCCGCCATCTCTGCCAATCTATATGGCATAGGGCCCAAATGAAGCTTGTTACTGTTTGGAGAAAACGGTCAGTTTTGGCTCCCGAATACGTCCCCGGAAAGTGCAACATCGGCAGGCGCGGGAGGGCCATACGACTCACCACAGGGCTAGTCCTTATCCTACTATCGATAATCCTCGGCATAACTATCCTAAGCTCGGTCGATCATTTATTGAGCCTAGTTCTGGTCGTCCCTTTCTACATTGGAATCTTGGCGTCTCTGGAGGGTTCAATGTCGTTCTGCGTCCTGCACGCAGTCAGAGGGACCTACGACTTGAACGAACCCCATGGATTCGCTTCACGGAAGTCAGGCACCCTGGAGAGTATCGGATCCGAAGATTGGAAGAAGCTGGACCGTAGGAAGGCTTTGCGGATGCACCTTGAGGCTTTGAGCGGCGCCGTCTTGTTGGCTCTGCTACTTGCCCTTACCTAGGTGGGCTCCAATCGTCGGGGGTCTCCTTCGAGACGGGTCGGCGGAGAATTTGTCCATGGGAAAACTTCGCTTCCTGCCCAGGACTAGCTCTGATAGTAGTTCTCCGATTAGGGGCGCAAATTTGAATCCGTGCCCTGAGAAACCGTACCCGTACACAACTTCTGGATGGACAGGGTCAACGTCCAAAACAAAATCGGAATTTTCAGTCATATCGTAGAGACAGACCTTCGTGTGGACCACTTCGCCATCGGCGAGATCTGGCACGAACCTTCGGCATACCTCTCTGCATACAGCGATCTGTTCCCGGTCGACGGATCGGTTCGCCTTGTCCGGATCGACTGGATCGTTCAACTCTTTCGGTGAAACTTTGACACCGTCGATTCCGGCCGCGGGTAGACCATAGTGCCTGTCTGTGAAAAATACAGGGCAGGTTCTCGGCCGAAACAGATCTAGACTCTTCCTAGGTTTGAAGTAGATGAGTTGTTGTCGGGTCGGTATCATTGAGGTTAGCTCTGGATTCAGAAATCTGTTGGACCAGGGTCCAATCGTTATGATGAGTTTGTGAAATTGTACATTCTGGCCGTCAGCGGTTTCCACTGAGGGATGATCCCCGAAGATTATTCTCCTGGCCTGTCCCTTGCGAATCTTTACTACGTGTTTCTCTGTCAAGGAGCTGAGAACTGACAGGGTCTTGGAAGCAAGGAGGACCCCTCCGTGCGGGTCGAAGAATCCTTTCTCGGCCCTAAACTGCGGAAAACGCTTCTTGAGTTCTTCTTCCTCGAGTTGTTCAGCTCCAAGTTTCATGCTTGATAGCGTTCGGTAGCTGGCTTCGTTGAAGCCGTTCGCGCTCTCGTCATCTCCTTGAAGCATGAGGAGACCAGTCGGGAGCAGAAGTTCTTGTCCCGATTCTCTTTCTAAGTCCTTCCAGAGTTTGAGGCTCTCAACTGCCATTCTTGTGTAAATTTCGTCGTTGCCGTAAGAGTATCGGAAGACTCTGTTGACATCATTGGAGCTGCAGTAGTCGTTTCCTATTCCGTACCGATCGAGGATGAGAACTTTGGAGTCACCAGCCTTGGTTATCGAGTAGGCGGTTGCAAGTCCCATGATGCCACCACCTAGAATGCATATATCGGTGTGGACTACCAATGGATATCCTCGGCAGACAGGTTTCCTAACCTACTCAATTTATCGGGAGACCCGTGCTCTTAGTTCTGGGATCCGGAGTTACTTGAGCTGGCAGAGGACCGCGTCTCCTGTAGAGAAAGCCAATCAGTGCTAATGCCAGTGAGATTAACAGTGGCCATCCGACGAAGGAGAGCATGATTATTGAGATTGCTAGAGAGATCCATGGGAACAACTTCTTTGCACCCCTGATCTTGAGGAGCTTGATCCCGGAACTCGATCCGATAATGTACACCAGTATGGCGGCGCCGCTGGGAATCAACAGTTCGGTTTTCAAGGGAACATCGAACGAATAGAATAGTAACAGTGTAACCCAGGAGAGTCCGAGCAGAAGCATTAGCGACCGGTCTGGGACCTGGGTCTTACCATTGACACGCTCAAACAACCTTGGTAGTCCTCCGTCCTTGGCAGTGGCATAGATGACGCGGGAGATGCCGGTAGTGTACGCATTCATCGTTCCGAAAATGATGATTACAGCGAGGATCGCCGTTCCCACCGCGCCATAGATTCCGAGAGCATTGGAGAGTATCACTGCAAATGGAGCGACACTTCCAGCAGCAGTGTAGGTCTTGGTGCCGATGGTCGCAACAGCCACCGAGATGTAGAGTAGACCGATAACTGTCACGCTGAAGAGAATGCTCCGGTGAAAGTCCTTTTCCGGATTTTTGAACTCCTCGGCAACATTAGACACGTTCTCATAACCAAGGTATGACCAGAAGATCAACGCAGCGCTGACCCCGATCGGGACAAGGCCGTTGGGAAAGAAGGGAGTAAAATTGGCAGGATTCACGGAGGGCGCGGACGCGACCACTGCTGTGATCAGTAGCCCCACGATAGCGATTATGACGGCGAGCTGTACTCTGCTGCTGACAACGATTCCTCGATAGTTGATCAAGAATGCTCCAAGCGTCAGAACCCCAGCGATCAGGAAGATCTCAGTTCTTGTCAAGGGAAACGCATATGCCAAGTATGAGGCTGCGATCACAGTTACAGCAGGCGCTCCCGTGACATACCATAGAATGAACAGCCAGCCTACAGCGTTCGCCGCCCCTGGACCGAGACTCTCGCGGGCAAAGGAGTAGACTCCTCCTGATTCTGGTTTTCGTGCCGATAGGCTTGCGAACGTGTAGGCAAGCGGATAGCTGATGAGCGATAGCGCAGCCCACGCAACTAGCGAAGCGGGCCCGGCTATCTGGGCCGCCAGTCCGGGAAGGACGAGGACTCCTGATCCGAGAACTGAGCTCATGTAGAGAGCTACGGCGTAGCGCATCGTCATTGCCTTGCGAAGAACCGGGTTGGGCGCCGACATGTCTAGAGGCAGACTCTGCGCGGGACTAGCGCATGATAAGCCCTACTCGCGAGGACCTAAGAGAAACAGTGACTCCTGAGATAGTAGTGTCAGTGTTTGCGAGTCGCAAGTGCGACTCCTGCAAACATCAGGATGGCTCCCAAAACCGTAAGGATGGTCACATTTTCTCCGAGCAACACAATTCCTCCAACTAGACTTACCAACGGAACAATGTAGAGCTGGATTGAGAGCCTAGACACTGACCGGTTCCCAATAAGCAGGTAAAGGATCACATTCGCAAGCACCGTACTCAGAAGCGCCAAGTAGATGACCGACAACCAGGTTATCGTCGAAAGCAGTTGGATTTGAGTGACGAAATTCGCGGTGATCAAAGGCAATGTGAATGCGGTGCCGATCAAGGCTACCCATATAGCAGTAGGAAGCGCCCCGTACGTCTTCACTAGAGGTTTTGAGCCCACCGCGAATACCGAATACATGAAGGCCGAGAAAACAACGGCGAGCGGACCTGTTATTTCTTGAAAGTTCAATCCCGCGTTCAAAGAAAGCACTACCGCCCCGGTCATGGCTGCTGCCAGTGCCAGAGTGAGTCTTCTCCCAATCCTTTCCTTGAGGAACAATGCCGAAAGCACCACGACGAAAATAGGTCCGAGCGAGATGAGTAGACCCGCAAGACCAGCGGATACGATGGTCTCAGCGTAGTTCAGCGATAGATGATATCCAGTGACACTCGCTAGGGACACGACAAGGATTCTAGGAATATGGTGTCTCTGGACTGGTTGCTTTGGTTTACCGAAGAAAGGCGCGAGAGCTAGAAAACCGGCGGAAGCGATGAGCCAGCGCAGTATTGTCAGATTGACCGGGCTTAGTTGGAAATCTGCCTTCCTTATCGCGACAAAGGCAAGCCCCCAGATCACGCCCAAAATGACTACTAGAATGTTGGTGAAGATTCGACGATCCCTCAGGGATCTGCGTTCCATTTCGGTTTCGAGTACTGTCTCCGAAACCATTGGATGAGTCTCTCTTCGCCCTGGCTACGCACTAGTTAGGTCCGACTGAGGTTGTTCTCTAGCGACAACAGAGTCTTCTTTCGCTTCAGTCCCCACGCATAGCCGCGCAGACTTCCATCTTTCCCGATCACTCTGTGGCACGGGATCATTATCGCAACAGGATTTGTTGCGCAAGCCCTAGCTACGGCCCTCGTCGCTTGAGGCGCCCCTAGAGACTTGGCTATGTTGCTGTAGGTCGCCGTCTGACCGTAGGGAATCGACTGTATCTGTTTCCACACCTTCCACTGAAACGCACTAGCCTGAACGTCTAGCGGTAAGCTTCTCGGAAATTCGTATCCGTCGAAATATGATAGGAGCGCCTCTGTCCACTTCTTCATACCTGCATCGTCTCGGTGGATGTCCGCTGCATAGTAGTCCTCTCTGAGCGCTGCCTCGACCGCTTCATCAGAGGCGCCCATGCAGACCGCGCATGCGCCACGTTCAGTGGCTGCAAGAAGGACGCGGCCTATGCGAGAATCAACTATCGTGTAGTCAATGCGTAGACCTTCTCCACCTCGTCGAAACGTTCCCGGGCTGATTCCAAATTGGGGAGGAGTCTTCTCGTAGAGCCGGCTCTTGGAGGTGAAGCCTGCGTTGTAGAGGGATTCAGTCACCGTCTCTCCATTCGTCAAAGAACGTTTCACCCTCTCGAGACGACGTGCCTCAACGTACTGTCTTGGAGAAATCCCGAGTATTCTCTTGAAAGTCCGCTGGAAGTGAAAGGGGCTTAGACCTGCTTGACGGCTAAGATTCTCAAGAGTAAGTTTTTCATCGAGATTTGCCTCAACGTATCTGCAAGTCCTCTCGACTAGCTCGGCTCTAGCGGAGGGCCTCGCATCTCGAGGACGGCAGCGTATACAGGCTCGGAATCCAGATCTTTCTGCTTCATCAGGCTGTGAGAAGAACACAACCTGTTCTACGTTCGGGTGTCGAGCGGGACATGATGGTCTGCAGTAGATTCCAGTGGAGCGGACGGCAAAAACGAAGAGTCCATCCCTAGTTTCATCTCTCTCAACCACCGCTTTCCATTTCTGTGTGATCCCGGCTATGCCCGGCTGGGTTTTCTGCAACCGGTGTGGGTCGGAATTTGGGGGTTGGGCGGTCAGCATGGGAGGATGATCGGCTGGATTGAATAAGTAGTTTGACTCCAAATCTTGCTCTCAAACTACGAGATCATGAACGAACAGAAACTATGGTTAGAGGAAACCGTAGTGTTCTAATGATGCGAATTTAAGGGAATTGGAATTTTTTTCGAGCAGAACGGTAGGCGGCTCTTTTCTATCACAAGCCTCGAACACATACTCCCAAGAGAATGTCTCGGAATCCTGTCAATTCGTCCAGGAGACTACTGTTTGGAGGGATACTCCTCTTTGCGATGGTCGGCTTTGCTTCGATTTCCGCGACACTTGTCAAGGTTTCGCTCTCGGCGGTAGTTTTGGTCCTTGTCGCTCTCGTGGAAGCTGGGCTGATTATTCTCGGACTCATGATGGTCCAGAATCAGCAAGCGGGCTCTCTCAAGAACCAAGAGAATTTCGCAGGCAAGTCGTTGGGAGAAATGCCTGTTCGGAGCGAAGAGGACAAGGAAAGATAGGCCACTCAAGACTCGGTATCTTAGAGAATATTCTTTTCAAATGGCCGTCGTCGGGATTAGGGTATGGAATTTGCCAGAGTAGTTCGGAAGAGGCGGATGATACGCGCTTTCAAACCTGTTCCAGTCCCAGAGGCTGAGATTCGTCGAATACTAGAATTGGCTCAGCACTATCCGAGCGCTGGCTTCAGCCAAGGAATGGCATTCATCCTCGTTACGGAGCCCGAAAGAATTCGTAAACTCCAGGATCAGAACCGCCTCCGTGGAGATGCGCCTGTACTGGTCGTTCCTTGCGTGAGCGAGAAGCTCTACCACGACAGATACCATGAGCCTGACAAGATCAGGCAGGATGGGACAGAGATCGACTGGCCAATACCTTACTGGTATTTCGATGCGGGATGCGCGTCCCTCCTAGTGCTACTGGCCGCGGTCGATGAAGGATTGTCGGCGTACCTTGCCGGTGCTTTTCGGCCTGACCTTCTGAGAGAAGAGCTCGGGATTCCAGATCACTTTGTGCCGGTCGGCGTAATTTCGATCGGATATCCTGATCTTGAGAGGCACGTTCCATCTCCATCACTCAATCGTGGAAGACGCCCCACTGGCGAAGTTGTTCACTCTCAACACTGGTGACCACAAACACCGAGAAGCCTTAATTCAACCAGCGAAAAACAGTAACACGTTGGTAGTTCTAGATGCAAAGAGCCCTTGTGAAAGCACGAGACCAGATCATTCTCAACCCTGATGATCTTCCCGGTTCATGGTACAACGTTCTCGCTGATCTGCCCGGCGAGTTCCCGAAGCCAAAGGATCCAGATGAGGGTCCATCGAGGCTCGAATTTCTATCGAAGGTTCTCTTGAAACATTGTCTCCAGCAAGAAGTCTCTGCCGAGAGATGGATTCCCATCCCGGGTCCTGTCCAGGACCTTTATCGTCAAGCTGGACGGCCTCGCCCTCTCTATCGTGCGCGACGTCTCGAACGTTTCCTCGGGACACCCGCGAAACTCTACTACAAGCGTGAGGATCTTTCACCCACTGGATCGCACAAGGTCAACACCGCACTTGCACAGGCATACTATGCAGCGGAGGAAGGCTGCTCTGGTGTCTCGACAGAGACAGGAGCTGGCCAGTGGGGAACCGCACTTGCCTATGCGGCTAGCCTGCAAGGCCTGAAGTGTGTCATATTCTGGGTTCGCTCAGTCTACGACTGGAAGCCGGATCGCCGCGCCCTGATGCAACTCTACGGAGGTAAGGTCTTCGCATCACCGAGCCATGAGACAGCTGTAGGGCGGGACATACTAGCGAAGAACCCCGATCACGTAGGAAGCTTGGGCATCGCTGTTTCCGAGGGATTGGAATATGCTGAGAAGAACCCTGGCTATGCTTATTGTCTCGGGAGTGTTCTGAACCATGTTCTGATTCATCAGTCGATTATCGGTTTGGAGACGATGAAACAGTTCGACATGATCGACGAGAAGCCCGACGTGATGATTGGCTGCCTTGGTGGGGGAAGTAACTTCGGAGGCTTCATTCTGCCGTTTGCAGGAGAGGTTGTCAGAGGAAAGAGAGAGTGCAGATTCCTCGCAGCCCAATCAGCGTCGGCACCCAATCTTTCCAAAGGTGAGTACCGGTACGACTTTGGAGATCACGCAGAGAAGACGCCCCTCTTGAAGATGTACACTCTCGGCCATCAATCCGACATGTCTCCCATCAAGGCGGACGGTCTACGATATCACGCGGCCGCGCCCTTCATCAGCTACCTCAAACATCTCGGAAGAATAGAATCGGTCGCCTATCCATCTGATGAACAAGCGGTCTTTGAGGCAGCCAGGACCTTTGTCCAGGTCGAAGGTTTCCTGCCCGCGCCGGAGTCTGCATATGCTATCCGTGCTGCTATGGACGAGGCTCTAGAGTGTAAGCGGAAGAATCGGTCGGAAGTAATAGCCTTCAACATTTCGGGACACGGATTCTTGGATCTAGCGGCTTACCAGGAGAAACTGAAATTCTAACTTTCCAGATCCTACCGGACCTCAAGTGTGGTGCGGGGGGTGGGATTCGAACCCACGAAGGCCTACGCCACAGGATTTCTCCTGCGAGCCGGATCTTAAGTCAAGCCCCGTCCGATCCTGCGAACGGTCCTGCCCCTTTGACCTGAATCCCGCCACGATAGGACGAGGACCCGTGCATGGTCTCGGGAACCCCCGCATACAACATTCCGCCCGCCTCTTCGAGGCTCTTAATGATAATTCTCGTCAGAGAGTTGTCTGCAGAAAATTATCTACACGCAAAGGACGTTCGCCGGAGTTCGCTCGAGAAGGGTTGTTAGACCCGGAGCTTAGGGATTCTGACGCTGGCCAGCATGAGCAGGAACCCTATCATGATGAACAGAATCCCTGAGGTCAAGTAGATGTTCGCAACTATTCCACTATAGGCGACCCTTGTGGATGTAATGTATAGTGCCTCGGCCACAACCCCTGAAAGTAAGAGTATCACGCCGATCAGAAGTGTTAGCTTCCTCATACCGTTCCCTATGCTTTATTGGATTTTGAACACTTAAGCCGTGTTTAACCCGAGACCGATGAGGCTCGGAAATGGACGAAGAACACCTTGATGATTGAGAATTCAAAAAAAGGAGATTGGCTCTGGCTTGTAACCAGAGCTTCATCTTGTCGGCGATTCTTTAGTCTTGTTCTGCTTCTGTTGGGGTTATCGTCAGCTGCGTAGGCTTCTCGCCGCGAAGTACTGAGATGTTGACGTGTCTACCGATGGCCTTGTCGTCTAAGACACTCCGCAGGTCTGCGAGGGTCTCGACTGGTTTGCCGTCGAGCTTGACGACTACATCGCCTATGGCGAGGCCTGCTTTCTTAGCAGCGCTGTCCTGATCGACGCCGTAGATAATTAGTCCTGCTGATTGGCCGATGTCCGATTGCTTTGAGAGACTCTCTGGGAGACCGATTGTTTCAGCGGTTATGCCCATGTATGCGCGCTTGATTTTGCCATCATGCAGTAGCTTGTCGACGACTGTCTTGACCGTGTTGACGGGGACTGAGATTCCGCGGTTGTTGGCGTAGGCTGCGTTGATTCCGAGCATTCTACCCCTAGCGTCCACTATTGGGCCGCCTGAGTAGCCTGGGTTGAGTCGTGCGTCTGTGACTAGTACCTTGTCGAGTCCTCCGCCGCCCCACCATCTTCTGGTGCTGAACGCCGGATTCGTGACTATGCCTGAGGTTGCGCTTGGTTGTCTGCCGAACGGGTTGGCGACTGCTAGGACGAATTGTCCGACTTTGAGTCCGTCGGAGTTGCCTTGTTCGATGGCTGTGAGGTTGTCCGAGTCTACTTTCAAGAGTGCGAGGTCCGAGTACGGGTCCTTGCCCACTACTTTGGCTGTGTGTTTGGTTCCGTCGCTGAAGCCTACTTCGACTTCGCGCATTTCACCGATAACGTGGTTGCTTGTTACGATGTGTCCGTCCTTGCTCCAGACGGTACCTGTGCCTCCTCTCCATCTTCCAGCTCCTACCTGGACGACGGATCGGGATACGCGTTCAGTAACTTCGACGATTGCGTCTGAGACTGATTCGAGAATTGCTGACGAACTTGTTTGTTTACTCATTTTTTCACCTTACCCCTACAGGGGTAGGGTGGCCTATTTGTTGACCAGTCAGCACCGAATACCGGTCACAATCTAGGCAAAATCGATGCTAGGGTAGTAGGCTATCTGTGAGGCCAGGTGCTGTCTACGCCGCGTCGGAGTCCCATACAGTCCCGAAACATGTCCAAGCAGCTGGTGGGCAGCTTTGACCGCCTGACTAACCTCTCTTCCCTCAGCAACCTTGGCATCAATGCTCAGATAGCTATCGGTGAACCTTGCGTCTATCTGGACCCCGTCCTCTTCTGCGATCCATTTCAGGACCGTTCCCTCATCATTCTGGGTGTATCCTAGCCAGCGGAGTCCGCCGAACCATCGACCCTTCAAACCTGAAATTATCTGTTGAAGATCAACATCACTCGGAAGAAGAGACTGAACGATAGGGATCGGTTGCATTGCTGAACCGAGGGGGCGCGGTATCCTCTCGTTTCCTCTGGCCGTTATTCTGTACCCCTCTGCAACCTTCTCCAGCAGACCCTCTTCTTCTAAACGGTCTATAATCCTAGACAGTTTTTCTTGGTGTAGTCCTGTCAGTCGTTTCAAGCCGTCGAAGGTGAAGACTGTCAAGCCTTCTTCCATTACTGTCTGGAGCACTCCGGTATCCCTGGGCGTAAGGGTGCTCTCGTCGGAATCGTATGATATTGAGTCTGATGGGGAAGCGTCTATGTGTCTGGAAGTTGTCATCATTCAAACTGTCTCCGCTCCGTGTTATATACTTAGTAGTCAATGTGAACTGAGTAGGTTGTGTTGACTTTAGCGAGGCTAAATTCGTCCCACGACGGCTAATGCATACTCCATGACGTTTCGTTCTCTGCGGCCCCCTATCAAGGGTACAATCTTCTCAAATCCTCTGCGAGAGGCGTACTCATCATCGTGGGCGTAGAGGCCAATCGCAGATTGAGTCCGGCGAGGAGTCCAGTAAAGCCTGTCACTCCAAGCTCTGTCAAAGTCCTGATGCTGATCGAGGGAGGTATTGTCGGATTCCTCGGGTATTGGATTTTTAGTGAATACGTGTTCAACGCCTATTTTCACGATTATGTCGACCAGTTGTTCGGAACCCACGGAACCACATTTACGGCTGCCGTCGGCCTAGGGATAGGTCTGGCGGGCTCGGCGATCGCTGCGACCCTTTACAGAAACTTGCAGCATGCAAAGAGTCGTCTGGAAACGATAACCGCTCCAAAGATCAGAGGAGCGGTCGAGAGGATACTCTCAAGTCTGCCAACTGTTGAAGAGTCTCAGCGAGCCAGCATCGTGAAAGTTGCTGCGCCTCCTGTGATCACTCTATCATCTTCGTCTCCGGGAACCTCACCCGTTGCAGTCATACCAGGGAATGAACAGAAGAAACTCAGTGATTCAAAATCCTAGAGATTCTCTCCACGCAGTCGAGCAAGCTCTAGCAACAATTCTCGTTCGCGCTTGTTCAACTCTCGCGGAATATCCACGTCCACCCTGACCAACTCGTCTCCTCGGCCCCAACCTTCGACATGCGGGAAACCCTTTCCCTCTAGTCGGAAAACTGTTCCCGCCTTGGTCCCAGGCGGGATTTTCAGCTGAGCCTTTCCATCGATCGCCGGTACCTCCAGCTCCCCACCGAGAGCCGCTTTGGGCATGCTGATCTTCGTCTCGTACAGAATGTTATCGCCTTCGCGTTTGAAGGAAGGGTGAGGCTTCAGATGGATTCGGACAAACAAGTCTCCGGCCCGTCCGCCCAGAGCAGCGTTTCCTTCTCCCCGCAGTCTCAAGCTCTGTCCCTCATCGGCTCCTGCGGGCACCTTGACCTGCAGCTTCGTTCTCTCCCTCGTGAGTCCGTTGCCTCCGCAGTTCTTGCACGGCTTATCGACCACCGTTCCAGCGCCGTTACATTTGGGACAGGTTGTTATCTGGATCATCTGCGCAAAACCTGATCGCCGGACTTGCTGGACCTGTCCTCGCCCGTAGCACGTCTTGCAGGTTTTCCGCTGGCTTCCAGGAGCGGCACCTGACCCGCCGCAGACACTGCACTGTGCTAGTCTGGGAACCTCTATCTCCCGATTGGCTCCACGGGCTGCGTCGTCGAAACTGATCTCGAGATCATACACTAGATCCTCGCCTCTTGAGGGTCGTTGTGGGGCTCCGAATCCTTGGAAGGTGCTGAATCCACCGAATCCTCGGAGGATCTGCTCGAAGATGCCTCCTAGCCCGCCAATGTCGCGGAAGATTGAGTCGAAGTCCGCGCCGCGGAAGATATCCTCAGTATTGTACCGTTCATAGATTCCAGCTCGTCCGAACTGATCGTACTGGTTCCGCTTCTCATCATCGGAGAGAATAGCGTATGCTTCGGAGATTTCTTTGAAGCGCTCCGTTGCCTCAGGAGCCTTGTTACGGTCTGGGTGGTATTGGAGTGCGAGTTTTCGATAGGCGGATTTTATCTCGTCCTTGCCGGCGCCCTTTGGAACTCCAAGAACGTCGTAGTAGTCTCGCTTGTCCATATCTCGTTCATTCTAGTCGTTCTCTAGCGGGAACCTTCGTCTTTTACTTCCCGATACTCGGCATCGACCACCTTGTCACCATCTCCTGGGGCTTGTGTTCCTGGTGGCGGTGCCTGTTGCGCCTTCTCCTCGCCTGGCTTAGAGGCTACTTTCTCGTAGATCTCCGCTCCAATCTTCTGCAGGGCTCTGCTCAGCTCGTCGCTGGCACTCTTGATCTTGTCCGGTTCCTTTCCAGCCAAGGCCGCCCGCAAGACGCCCGCTGCCTTGTCAATCGTCTGGACTTGGTCCGGTGTGATCTTGTCCTTCAACTCGTCCTTGGTCTTGTCCGCGGTGTAGAGCATGCTCTCCGCAGTATTCTGCAACTCAACCTCTTCCTTCTTCTTTCGGTCCTGTTCTGCGAATTCCTCCGCTTCTCTGACCATCTTCTCCTTGGATTCCTTCGAGAGTTTTGTGGACGCGGTGATGGTGATCTTGTTCTGCTTTCCCGTGCCCAAGTCCTTGGCGTTGACGTTGAGCATCCCGTTCGCATCAATATCGAAGGTGACCTCAATCTGAGGCACACCCCTCGGCGCGGGCGGTATTCCGGTCAGATTGAACATTCCAAGGGAGATGTTGTCCCCGGCCATTGCTCTCTCTCCTTGGAGGACATGTATCGTCACAGTGGTCTGGGAGTCTGCCGCGGTCGAGAAGACTTGACTACGTTTTGTAGGAATCGTCGTGTTCCGTTCCAGAATCTTCGTCGCGACTCCGCCCAATGTTTCGACTCCTAGAGATAATGGTGTCACATCTAGTAGAAGAATATCTTTGACCTCGCCGGCCAGGACTGCTCCCTGAATCGCGGCTCCGACTGCGACACACTCCATCGGGTCAACCCCTCTCTCGGCAGGTTTTCCGACAAAATCCTCAACGAATTTGCGGACCAACGGCATACGGGTCTGGCCTCCAATCAGAATTATCCGGTCCACATCTTTCGCTTGGAGCTTTGCGTCCTCCAGCGTTCGGCGTAGCGGTGCCTCGACCTTGCGGACTATTGGGTAGGCGAGTTCTTCGAGCTTCGATCTTGTGAGCGTGAGGTGGAGGTGTTTTGGTCCTGAGTTGTCTGATGAGATGAAGGGTAGGTCGATGTCAGTGGTTAGGAGTGTTGAGAGTTCGATCTTCGCCTTTTCTGCCGCCTCTTTTAATCTGGTCATTGCTGACTGGTCATTCCGGAGGTTGATGCCAGTCTGGCGTTGGAACTCTGTGAGGAGATGATCGACGATTGCATTGTCGATATCGGTACCGCCTGTCTGTGTGTCGCCGCTCGTCGCCAGGACTTGGAAGACTCCTCCGCCGAAATCCATCAATGTAACATCGTGGGTCCCGCCTCCGAAGCTGAAGACCATGATTTTCATCTCCTTGTCCGTCTTGTCCAAGCCGTATGCAAGGCATGCAGCGGTTGGCTCGTTGATTATGCGGTCCACTTCGAAGCCCGCGATCTCACCCGCGTCCTTCGTTGCCTGGCGCTGGTTATCGTTGAAGTGGGCCGGAACGGTGATGACCACTTTCTTTATCGGACGTCCGAGAAATGTCTCAGTGTCCCGCTTGATCTTCTGGAGTATGAAGGCGGATATTTGTTGGGGAGTGTACGATTTTCCGTAAACAGTGACCTTGTAGTCGCTTCCCATTTTCCGCTTGATTTCTTGAATCGTTCCCTCGGCGTTGGTGGCGGCCTGTCTCTTCGCTGGCTCTCCCACAATCATCTGACCGTCCTTTGTGAATGCGACTACGGAGGGGAACATCTTGCCAGCGGCTGTCTGACCCTCCCCACTCGGTACGACTAGAGGACGACCAGCCTCCATTATCGCCGCAGCGCTGTTCGTCGTTCCCAGGTCTATGCCCAGGATCTTCTCAGTCTCAGGCTTACTCATTCTTTACTAGCCTCACTCGTTTCATCTTGCTCATTTTCCCCCATAGGGTGCTTCCCTGCCACTTTAACTATGCTCGGACGGATGACCCTTCCTTTCAACATATAGCCAGCCCGCACTTCTTCAACGACTGTTCCCTCCTCCTCGTCAGAGACGACTCTGAGAGCGGCTTCATGATAGTCCGGATCGAACATGGACCCCGCGCCCGGTATTCTCTCCACACCCTCTTTTGACAGGATATTCTGAAGTCGTTTCTGGATCATGCCTACTCCTTCCAACAAAACTGGGTTCTGCTTCGATTCACGGGCTTTCGCAAAGGCTAGGTCAAGTTCGTCCTTTACTGTTAGCAGGTCTGAGAGGAGGCGCTCGTTACTCAACCTCTTCACGTCTCCCATTTCTTTCTCGACCCTTTTTCTGTAATTCTCAAAATCGGCTTGAAGATACTGGAGCCGGCGGAGCAAGTCCTCGGATTTCGCCTTCTCATGTTCTAGAGTCTCCTCTAGCTGGGAAACACGATCCGTGGTATCGGACGCCAAGTCTTCCTGCTCTCGGGCATCCTGAATATTCGCTGTCTTTGACGGCTGATGGGCTACTGTTTCGGACACAGGTCCATCTTTTTTCTCATCCAAGATGTAGGTCACCAGAGATCAACTCTTCCCAGCCCGACTAGTCAAACGTTTTCTGGGTTAGCGGTCTAGCCTCTCGGGGAAAAATTAAACCTTCTCACACAGTCGTACCCCCGAGACACTGATTCCTTCGATTTCGCTATCCGGGTTACGCTTTCTTGATACGTAGCCTATCCCGCATGCTAGAAACAATTAGGAGGAAACGCGGAAGTGGGTTTATTCGATCATCTGAGAGCGCCTAAAGGTAAAGTCTGGATTAGCTTTGACAAACCGACATTTGTTGAGGGGGAAGGCGTCGTTGGAAAAGTCAACGTGCAAGCTCAAGAATACATTCAGTCTCTAGGGGTCAGAGTTGAAGCTCGGGTGTTTGAAAATTACGAAGAGATGGTCTGGGTAACGCTTCCTAACAATCAGAGGATTCAGGAGAGACAGCGCAGACAGAACGTCCTGTTCTCCAGAGACGTCCAGGTGACGGGGCCGAATGACTTTGGTAGTGGTCCAACTCAGACTTTTCCTTTCAGCGTAGGTATTCCTCCCTGCCGAGCGACTAGAGGCGGTGCGTCGGTAGAAAACAGTCTCAAAGCCGTTGTCCAAGTCAAAGGTAGGCCGGATCTGACGGGCCAGACACAGGTTGCATTTGCTCCACCTAGTAGCATGCCACAGCCGATGCAAGGCTACATGCCGCCAGGTTATCCTGTGCCACAAGGTTATGGTCCTCCCGGATACAATCCGGGATACAATCCCAACCCAGCCTACGGGGGTCCTGGATATGGTCAGCCCATGCCTGGATACGGGATGCCTCCACAAGGTCAGATGCCTCAGCAACAGGTCGCGCAGGTCCGTTGCAAGTATTGCCAGGGTCTCATGAACCAGAATTCTGCCAACTGCCCCAATTGCGGGGCTCATCAGTAAACGAGATTACTGAATTCTGAGATCCACAGGCGTCAAAGCTAATCAGGACGACGCCCCTCTATGATCAGAGAATGCGCCTGTCCCTGAATAGCGATTGAAGGCATCCGTGAAGATGATCGTTCACAATTCGGCGATTCAGCCTTAAGGAAATTCTGTGTACGCTAGGCTTATCTTTCGCCAATCCGACACCTCTATTCAGCTTGAGCGAGGTCACTCTTCTCCCAGGCAATACAGTTGAGTGTGCCTGGTGCAAGGATCCTAAGCCGATAAGCGAGACTACATGGTTCATGCCTGAACCCGGCGAGAGGTCAGTCCGTCTCTGCGGTTTCTGTTACGAGGAGGCTCGTAAACAGGTCCGACTATTGAGGTCCGTCAGGACCCGCGGCGAATTCCCGGTAGAAGCGGCTTCCTAAACATCGCTACCCTTTCAATACTTCCACATACCGCCCTAGGATACCCTCTGATCTCGGGCATGGACAGCTGCATTGGAAGCGGAAAGTCAACCAGACTTCTAATCAGCAGTTAGAATTGCAAAACATTATGCCGTCGCGAAGAGCAGGACCCTCGAGTCTGAGAGGCCCTTGCCTTCTGTGCCCAACGTTG
>Ga0209761_1000226_pt1 | contig 32498 bp, 22 predicted proteins | sample GraSoi013_1_40cm_4_FD_185818 | JGI IMG/M metagenome (GOLD analysis project Ga0209761, IMG submission 185818) | Grasslands soil microbial communities from the Angelo Coastal Reserve, California, USA - Sample 09_25_2013_1_40cm (SPAdes) (version 2) | ecosystem: Environmental > Terrestrial > Soil >... | reverse complement strand
GGCGGGAAAGGTTCTGTTGAGATTGGGACTTGTCACTCGGGGAAGCCGTCTCCAAGAGTCTCATCTATCAATTCGCAGACGATGTGACCTATCATGATATGGCACTCCTGTATCCTTTGAGTGTCGGTTAAGGGTACAACCGGCCTGAAGTCGCAATCAGCAGAAACTGAGGCCCGGCGTGAAGGTGGCCCGGGAGAGAGTACTGTTATCGCTAGCTTCCCAATGCGTTTCACTTTGCAACCCACCCAAGCGTTTCTCGTAAGTGTGTTTGAAGATCTCGAAGTCGTCCGCTCCACCGTTTTGTTGTGGCCCGGAGGGTTGGATAGAAGACAGCAACCACCCAGACTGGCCATAGTGCAAAGTTGATGTCAGAGTGAACCGAGTTGATTGTCAGGTTCTGAGTGTTCTGGCAGTTTGGAGGCATATCGAGAATGGGTGAACAGATCGCTGACTTCCAATCCCATATCAAGAACGGTAGGAGAAAAATGGTGGAGGTCGCAACTGTAATGGCTGCTTGACGCCAGTCTCGGCGTAGAATGTGATAGACGAAGACGAAGGCGTTTGCAAACTGTTTCATTCCGAGAGCGAGTAGTTGGGCTGTTCTAGCGCGCCATCCGCTGAACGTCACGAAGGCCAAAGTGAGGAACAGGAGGGGGATGATATCATTGAACCCGTTCGCCGCCATCAGCGCAGGATACTGTCCTCCTAGCGTCATTGAGGTATAGTATCGCTTCCGGACCGCATAGACCGTGAGTCCCCAGATGGTAAGAGTGAACCAACGATAATCCAGCAAGAAATACGGGACCTGAACGAACGGCAGGAGGGGCAGATAGACGTTCCAGATTGTCGCGCTGAGAATTGTATGCATTTTCAAATACTCAAAATGGAGGGGCACGGAGTACCAGTCTTGCCCTTTCAAAAGTAGGGACACGTATTGGGGAGTAGCCCACTCGTCGGTGAGATAGTTCACGTATCCTGTTAAGATGGAAAAGATTCCGACTACAGCCGAACCTCCGACAAGCACTCTACGAAGCGTTTCGCGATGGCCTAGACGGTACGTCGCCACTAGGTATGGAACAAGTAGTGTTGCTAGTCCAAGGATGGGCGCTGAAAATAGTCCTGGTAGCACTTCAAAGTATATGGGCCCAGACGCCAATACCGTGGCCAAGACGTAGTGCCAGCTCTTTGCCATATAGAAGTCGGTACTCCCACTTTTTTTCATGCCGTACGGGGATAATAGCTTCGACGGAAAGGAGTCAGTTGATTATACCAAGGTTCGAGTTGATACCCAATCATCTAGAGCATTGTCGCTCACATGCGTTCTTCTATCAATTCGCAGACGATGTGACCTATCATGATATGGCACTCCTGTATCCTCTGAGTATCGTCTGAGGGTACAATCACTTTGTGATCACACAAAGAGGCAAACTGTTTGCCCCCAGAACCAGTGAGTGCTATTGTCTTCGCGCCGATCTTCTTCGCCTCTTGGATGCCTTTGATAACGTTCGGTGATCGGCCGCTAGTGCTTATGCCGACCGCAACATCGTCCGGCTCCAGCATCCCTTGGACCTGGCGCGAGAAGATCTCATCGAATCCAATGTCGTTACCAATCGCTGTTAGAACGGACGTGTTGGTCGTCAGGGCAGACGCTCTGAGCGCAGGCCGCATTCTCTTGAATTTCCCGACCAGCTCCGCTGAAATGTGCTGGGCATCGGCGGCGCTCCCACCGTTCCCGAAGAAGACCACCTTTCGACCCTTCAGCAGTGCTGTCGTCATTATGTGGGCCATCTCGATGATGTCGTTGAGACATTCCTTAGCGACCCGTTCCTTTGTTTCGATACTCTTTCGAATTGCTGCAAGTGCTGCAGACGCTTCGTTCTTTTCTCCGACTGATCGCTTGGGACCTACTGGGCTGTTTTGCATCGTTGCTAGAATCCTACTTTGGGCTTCGCCAGGTTTGCAAACCTTCCAGGTCGAATCGGACTGGGAAGGCTTTGCCTCCGAGACGTTCGACCGCTCTTTCAACGTGAACCTGCTTGCCGGGCTCGCAGTATAGAAACAGGAATCCTCCGCCTCCAGCCCCGAGAAGTTTGCCTCCAATAGCCCCGTTCTCTCGCGCAGCGTGCAGAAGCTTATCGACCTCATCGGTTGAGATGGCAGAGTCAAGGGCTTTCTTCGTCACCCATTCTGAGTTTAGCAGGCTAGCGAACTCCGTGAGGTTGCCCGTGAGGAGGGAGTCTTTCATCTGAAGAGTTAATTCTTTCATACGCTCGAGCGCGTCCATGACTTTCGACTCTTTGTGTTCATACGACTCGATCTGTCTCTGAAGGATACCACCTGAGCGCCGGGTGGTTCCGGTGAAGCAGAGAAGACTGCTGTATTCTAGCTCGTTCAAGGTCTCCCGCTTTATGCGAAGAGGATTGACTATGTTGGAGTCTTTCTTAAACTCGATCAGGTTGAAGCCACCAAAGGTCGACGCGTACTGGTCCTGCAAGCCACCAGGAATGCCAACATCCTTCCTTTCCACATCATACGCAAGGTTCGCAATGTCGTAGTCTGTCATGGATGTGCCCTTCCATTCACGGAACGCGCCGATCAGAGCGACGCAGAGTGCCGAGGACGATCCCAGCCCCGTGCCAGGGAGAGCGTCGTATCTGAGCCCTGCATCAAAACCTTGCTCCACACCAAACCTCTTGGCGACCGCACGGACGAACTCCACCTCTCCACTCCCCTTGAGTTCGCCAAGTCTCTCAGGTCCTATGGAAACATCTTGGTCTTCCCTAGAGACAATAACCATTCCGTCAGTGCGAGGGGTAATCGAGCAGTAAGCATAATTCTGAATAGTAGAGGAAAGAACCACTCCTCCCTTCAAACTCGGGTACGGGGGGACGTCTGTCCCGCCACCTGCATAACTTACTCGGAGAGGTGCTCTAGCCCGAATCTTGTTCACGCCATCTCACCATTCCTAGCTTTCTCTTCGGCTCGGATGATACTCGAGACAGCCCATTGCAAGTCTCCTAAGTTCGTCTCGACCCGAACGCCGCGACATCCAGCTCTTTTTGCGGCCTCAAGATCAATTTCCTTGTCTCCGATCATCCAAGATGATGCAACATCTATTCCCAGATCTTTCGCGGCTCGCAGAATAAGGCCGGGTTCAGGCTTGCGACAGCTGCATCCTGCCCCTGGCAGATGTGGACAGTAGTAAATGGCGTCAATTGAACAGCCCACCCGCTTGAGCTCGGATTGGAGCTTCTCGTGAATTCTGCCCATTTCCTCGTCGGTCGCCAGCCCGCGACCAACAACAGACTGATTAGTCACTATGACCAATCGGAACCCGATCTTTCTGAGATCGCGTAAAGGAGGCCCGATACCTGGAAGAACTTCAAGTTCGTCCGGAGTCTTAACATAGTCCGATCTTTCCCGTGTCAGAACGCCGTCCCGGTCGAGGAAGACCGCCTTGGACGAGCACAATGGAGATCAATCATCTATCGGAGGCCGACAGTGAGTTAATAGTTGTTTCTAAACTCAGAAAGTTCCGGCGCTGCTTCCCGGAAAGTGAGTAGAATGGCAATCGTCCAATTTCCCTTTGCAAAACATTGCTTACAGCACGTACTCTTGCGCCGGGATGCGTCTGTTGAAGAAGACACAGCGGGATGCAACGAGAAGCGGGCGATGTAATGATTAGTGCAGTGATTCCCGTCTTCAACGAGCAAGAGGTCATAGACGAATTCTCAACCCGACTCGTCGAATCACTCGAGCAGATCGTTCCGGATTATGAGATCATCTTCGTAGTTGAGGGAACCGATGCTACGGAGGAGAAGCTCTCTCTGCTTGCTAAAGGGAACTCGCGGGTCAGAGTGCACTACAGCCCGAAGAGGTTAGGGCTTGGACCAGCCACAAGGAAAGGTCTGGAACTCATCGACCCCAACACCGACTACGTCCTGATAATGGATGCTGATCTCAACCATCATCCTGAGGAAATCGGGAGGCTCCTAGAGGTCTCATCCCAAGCCGATATAGTCGTCGGATGCAGGTCAAGGGAACGCGGCCTGGTCAACGAGCTCCCGTTCTTCAAACGAGTAGTAAGCGGGAGCACGAACTGGATACTCAGGAAAGCATTCGGAATCCCTTGTAGCGACGTTACTTCCGGATTCCGACTCTACTCCGCAAAGACAATCGAAAAGATTCGGGACAGGCTAGTCTCCAAGAACTTTGAGATAACCGCGGAATTGCTAATTCGAGCTAAGAAGGAGGGCTACTCAATTACAGAAGTTCCGATTACGTTCACTCGAAGGCCGAGGGGAGTAAGTAAACTGAGCTTCGTTAAGAGCGGAATAGGATACGGGGTTCTACTACTGCGACTCGCATGATGCATCCTAGTTCTTTCTCTGAAGATTCCTACCTCGTAACTTCCAAGCAAAGTTGATCGGAGTGGAAGACTGGTTGACCGAATAGGTCTAGTCTAGACGTATCGAACCTCGACATCATCTTCACGGTTGTATAATGAATAAATAGAGTGCAGGCACGACCGAGTCTTAGAAATTACTGGAGCCTCTTCTCAAAATGCCGGAGCATAATCATCATGACTGAAGTTGTCCCAGTCGAGCCGGAAATGATGGGACATGTTCAACCCGAACCCGGAGAGCAACAAACCAGCAAGGTGGATAGTCTTCAACTTAAGCTTCCATTGAAGAGGCCGGACTTGAGGATCGCTCTCGTGTCGAGAATCTCTCCCGCCACCGAGGGCGTGGTGCAATATTTCTGTAATCTCGCGAGGTCAGTCTCAGACCTCTGCCCGACTGTCGGGATCGCCAACCTTGATCGAGGGCCTCCGCCCCCGGAACTTGACAGCAGGCTCGATATGCACCGGGTCTGGCGGCTAAACAGTTTGGCGTATCCGTTTCGAATCTTCAAGGCTTGCTTGAGGCTTCGATCCAAGGTTGTTCACATCAACCACGACTACATGATGTATGGACGGCCGTTCTACGGCGCGCTCATGCCGCTGCTATTGTTGCTTCTTAGAGTGGCTCGCCGTCCCACCGTTCTAACACTGCACAGCGTGGTGCCTCAGGAGACGATATGGAACGGCTTCTTCAAACGATACGGCTCAAGACGATTAGCTCCACTGAAGATTATACTGTTTCTTGCCTGGACGCGGATTATGTTGAGACTGGCAAACCAGATCATCGTTCATTTGCGGGCATCGAAGAGCATTCTGTCAAATGAGTATGGCTACCCTAATGGAAATATCTCCGTAATCGGACACCCCATCCCGCAACCAATGATGATGAGTCGAAGCAGTGCTAAAGAGATTCTTGGCTTTGAAGGGAGAACGGTCATACTGAATTTCGGATATATTCATGAGAAGAAGGGGATCGAATACTCAATACGAGCGATGGGATCGGTAATCAAGGGACATCCAGACTCGCTCCTCGTCATCGCGGGAGGCCCCCATGTGAGTCATTCCGCCAGACCGAACGATTTTCGGGAATATTTAGAGAAACTGAAGCGCACGGTCAATGACGTACGCGCGGAGAATAACGTTGTCTTCAGAGCGGAGTACATACCTAGCGACCTTATACAGATGTACTTCTCTGCAGCTGATATCGTAGTTCTCCCGTATATCGAACAGTTTGGCGCGAGCGGAGTAATGGCGCGCGCCATGGCTGCAGGCAAGCCTGTCGTCGCGTCGAGACTGAATTCTTTCCTTGAAGTCATACAGGACGGTGTGAACGGTCTCTTGGTGGACCCGGCAAGCCCTGGGCAACTCTCTGACGCAATCGTCCGTCTTCTGGACAGCTCGGCATTGCGGGATTCGCTTGGGAGCAGTCTGAAGAATTCTGCGCGGGATCTTTGGTGGCCGGAAGTGGCCAAGATGCATGTGGAAGTCTATTCGCGGATCGCTGGCAAAGTCCAAGTAGAGTAGCCCGGCCACTTTCGAGGCAGTTCATGTTCTCTCGGCAGAACGCTCCAAAGTTCATACTTGGGATAGGCGTTGCAGTTTACACCTCAGTCCTAACCTACGTTACTTGGGTCCAATACGTAGACCTCCGAGACCCAACGTTCGATATGGGGGTCAGCCTGCAGATTGTTCAGACAATACTCCGGACTGGCCTCCCGTATGAGACAGCGAACTGGGTGAGTTCTGGTGGGACCCAGTCTCTTAGTTTCTTTGGGATCCATTTCTCTCTCGTACGATATCTCTTTGCGGGAGCATACTGGATCTACCCTCGGGCTGAAACTCTGCTCTTCGTTCAAGCCCTGTTCGTGTCCCTTGGGTCAATCCCGGCCTACAAGCTCTCGCGCTTCGTACTCAACGATAGAAGAACTTCTTTGGTAGTCTCCGGACTGTACTTGTTGATCCCACCCATCATAATGTCCAATCTCTATGATGTCCACGAAGAAGCCTTCGTGCCGTTCGCTCTCCTCTCAGCCTACTACTTCTATATGACCAAACAATACAACAAGTCTATCGGATTCTTCGTTTTCATGGGACTGATCCAAGAGTCCGTCGACGTTCTCATCTTCTTCATGGCTCTCCAGCTCATCGCGTTCAACTTCACCGACTATCGCCAGTTCCTCAGAGACCACAAGCTGAACAAGCGCATTGGCATAACACTCTCTCTTCTCATCGCGGCCCCTTTGGCATTCATTCTGGAAAACAGGCTTTTCATCGCAATCAACCCCGCCGCCGGATTCATCCCGCTGGCGCCTCAAGCCTACGCCATTAGTCCCCTGAATATCCTGGTGAATGTTCCGCAAAAAGTGGTTTATTGGCTGGTTCTCCTGGCGCTGACCGGTTTTCTACCTCTGCTGAACAAGAGAGCGCTGATTCTTGTGATTCCATGGTTCTTCGTCTCCGTCTTCGGAGGAAACCCCAACTTTTCCGTATTCTATAACCAGTACAGCTTTCTGATCATTCCGCCACTGATAATCGGGGTCATATACGGAATCAAGAAGCTTCGGCAAAGGCCTACCTCCATCCATGGCCCAGCGTTCAAGCTTCGCCTGACCCCGTTATCCAAGAGGGTCCCGATACTCCTACTAGTGGTTTATCTTCTCTTCACCCCGTTCTATCCGTTATTCTCTCCGTACTTGATTCCTGCGCCACACCTTGTCCAGAATTACACAACACCAACAAATAGCACTTCGATCGAGCAACTCTTCAGAATGATACCGAGCAACGCCACGATTCTAGCGTCTGACGATATCTTCGCTCACGTGGTCGACGGGATCAATTGCTACCCACTCCTAAGAGTAAACAATTCCACGACTGGGCAGATCGAGAACACTTTTCATCTACCAACGAATTTCACGCCCGACTACATTGTGATATTTCCAGCCGACTTCAACAACACCGTAAAGACGATCAATGGATTTCCAAGCTCCTATGAATTGCTAAGAGATGTAGTGGGAGCATACTCTCTCCTCACAGGATTCAACTCATTCCAAACCCAGAAGTTCGAGGTCTTGCTCTATCAGTACCGATACACTGGTGCCGCAAGTCCCGTTACTCATTCGATCAATAGCGGATAGGTCCCACCGTCCACGCTCTCACCGGGTCAGGATAAACTCTGAATGATTCAATCGTTCGCCCCCTACCCGTTCCTTTTGAAGGAAAAGCGATGAAACTAGGCGAAAGGGCCTCAATCATAATACCAACGGGGGGACGTGTCGATGCTCTCATAGAGACCCTTGAATCAATAGAACGATACGCTCCAGGAAATGAGGTCATTGTAATTGGTGACAAGAACGATGATCTCACGCGGAGGGCTCTACGTGAGACCTTCCACTACGTCAAATACTTTGAGAGTGATGAGTCTTCCGCTGTTGTGAAGCGCAACATTGGGATTGCGCGAGCCACCAACAATATACTGATTTTCGTTGATGATGATGTAGTGATTGAGAGTGGCTGGTTGAAGAGTCTTCTCTGGCACTATGACGACATCTCAGTGGGCGGTGTCGGTGGCAGGGTGAAGATTCACGGCCTAAAAGGAGGCTCTTCGGCTTTCAAGACAGGAGTGATAGAGGAGGGCTTCGTCGTTGGCAACTGGGACCCGCCCGTCAACGAGATCCTTGAGGTGCAGCACTTGATTGGTTGCAACATGTCATTCAGGAGGTCTCTGGTGATGAAAGTTGGAGGATTTGACAATTTCTTCAGATCTTGCAATTTTCGAGAGGAGACGGATCTGTGTCTCAGAATTAGACAATTGGGTTATCGGTTGATCTTTGATCCAAATGCGAGCCTCGTCCACAAGGCTCTTGGCAGGAAGAGCAGCGGGGCACGCTGGATATACTACTACGTTCGCAATACCATCTACATTTATCTGAAGTATCAGACGGAAGGCGGCCTCTCCATACTTAGGTTCCTAAGGCTCCTCATTTTTCCGCCCAAGGACTACGCAGCTCTGAGCGGAGTAAGAATAAGCATTACTCCATCGATCCCCCTCATCGCTACGGGCGGACTATTCGCCGGATTCTTAGGGTATTTCACACGCCGGGAACACTCAGCGAGAGTATCCTCCACTAGTCCAACACGGTCAGAAAAGCAATCATAAAGGACTGGAGGCCCCTCCACTAGGGAGGGCAATATTCGAAACTTGCAACATTCTAATCAGGCGGGAGCAGTGCCCTGTCTTTACCTCCAAGAGCGACAGTTACGTCATCTTTTGATTGTGTAAACAAACTCGTAACTTAGAGAAGTCAGCAAGGTCACGGTGTACGAATTGCCTGTAACGAACATGAACGGGTTTCCGTTTAGCTTGCAAGTTGGACAATTTGTCCCGATGAGCACGACCAGTGGCGTCACAGCAGAGGCGGGACAACAGTTTGGACCTAGATAGGAATAGTTCAAGATGTATTCGTCGCCCGCACCGTCACCAACTGTGTAAGATGTCGGGCTGATCGAGAACGCTTCAAGATTGTTCAGTTCCAAAGTGGTGTTGGTGCTAGACGCAAACGAGTAGCTTGTCAGACTCAGCGAAGCGTTTGTAATCGTGTTCAAGTTAAAACCAGCCTCTTGTCCCAGTTGAGAGACGGCAGCAACAAACTCAATTATGCCCATTTGCATATAGTCCAAAGTTCAGTGTTACGGTAGCTGTTGCTATTCCTCCTTCGGGCAAGTACACATGAGGGGGGAAAAGTGTAGGGGAAAAGCGGCCATAATAGGCTGATAGGTTCAAGTTTCCCGACAGACCGTTGAGGCTGGTCAGAGTGACAGTGCTACTTCCTGGACTGTGAAACAGAGAGAGCGGGTTCGGGTTGGCGGTGAACCCAATGCCTTGCGTCACCACAGCGATGCTCATCGAATGCGATATTTGGCCACTGGTGCCAGTCACAGTCACCGTGTAGTTTCCAGTCACGGTCGAAGACACGGTTAGCAAAGCTGTCCCTGAGGACCCCAATAGGATTACGGAGTTCGGGTTACCCGTGTTTATGATAGTGCTGACACCTGCAGGGGCCTTACTACTCAATGTTACGATGCCTGTAAAGCCATCGATGCTGCTTACGTTTATCTTGAAGCTAGCTTCGTTTGGGCTTACCACGTGGTTCGAGAGGAAGCATCAGGTTTCATCTGGAAATCTGGCCTTGTAAGAATATTCACTGCTACGAATGCGCCAGCGACAGTAGATGCAACGACTAGCGCCGCGACAAGTAGAAGCCAGATCGGGATGGGGCTTTTCAGCTTCTGGCGAAACTTTTCTATTTTGATCAACATGATGGCATTAGAAGCCTTACTTTTGAACGATGTGTCGAGCCACGAGCCGTGCACTCGCCGTCCCTACTCGCTTGCTCCCAAAGTCGCTGCATCCCCCCATTTGCGTGCCAGCAATCAAATAGCGGTCCAAAGTTTTTACGGGGAGAGTCTACTGTAACATTGAGCTTGAGTCTCAAACATACTCTGATCGCGGTACCACAATTTGAACCAAAGAGTTTCTGTAGGAACTTCTCTGGCAAACTCAACACGGTAATATGGAAAAGCATTTACCAATGGGTTCCAGTAAGGCTGCGAGCGATTCCCAGAAACGCTGGTATCCCTTCGAAAACACCGTCCAACGGAAACAGAACGGGGACTGACCGTGAAATTGCTAAAGCTCCTCTCGAGTAATAACGATCTCCGCGCTCCATTGGGCTTGGACCTCAGGTACACGCTGATGGCCGCAAGGCGCCTTGCGCGACACCCTTCCACCTTCTCGAGCTTACTCGGCAGAGCTGATGCTCTAAACAAGCTACTAATGGAACTGTACGCTAGGAACCCCGTCGCCCTCGTACATACTCACGGGTTCGACATTTTCTTGGATCCTGCCGATATGGGCATTTCCCCTTCTATTGGAGTGCTCGGCTGGTATGAGCTAAAGACGACAGAACTCTTCATCAAATTGGTCGAAAACGGTTCGACTGTCGTTGATGTGGGTGCAAATGTTGGTTTTTTCACGCTGCTGGCCGCCAAGCTGGCGGGAAAGGCGGGGATCGTACTTTCCTTTGAGCCCGATCCCACTAGTTTCTCACTGCTCTCTAAGTCCGTTAAACGGAACAATTTTGGAAATGTTAGGCTATTCCAGAAGTGTATTTCTGATATGGATGGCAAACAAATCCTCTATCTTTCTGTAACTCATCACAAGGGTCTGCATTCGATCTCAAGAAACTTGGGAGGTCCGAGGATTAACGTGCAGTCTGCGAGACTCGACACTGTTACAGATAGCTTGAATATCGGTAAAATTGATCTCTTGAAAATTGACGTGGAGGGGGCCGAGCCGGAGGTGCTTGATGGAGCGACTCGTCTGCTATCCGAACACAGGGTCAGAAACATCATCATGGAATGGGAGCATCCCGAAGTATGGGCGCGACGTCAGGACATCTTCGATATGGTCTTCCAAAGGTTTGACGTTTACCGATTCGCGCGTTCCCTACCCTTCCTTTCCCCTAAGAGACTAGATTCACATTCGCCTTCTCCTTTCTCGACAAGCGTCGGAACAAATGTCTACTTGCGACGACACTCTTAGTTCCTGCAGGCAGCAATTGAGGATCACTTTGTTAGAATGATCATGGTGAACAGCCGATGAGAGTGGTCCTACAAGGGTCCCTGGGTCTCTACGGCGTCGAGACATTCGTTCACCGCCTCCACTATCATTTGAACAGAATGGGCTTCGACGTCTCAATCACAGCACCCTTCGGAAGAGCATTCGTCAGAGCTGGCAAGAATAGACCTATCCCTGCCGAGGCTCCGAGTGAGAGCTGCAGCTGGTGGACGTCTTATCGAGACGCGGACCTAGTTCATTTAAGCTATGCACTGGTCAGTCTTCCACTCTCTTACATCCTTCGCAGGTCCCCGTTCATCTACACTATTCACGGAGTACCTCGGCCCGAGGTCGAGTCCGAGCCCTTGTTCAAACTTGGGTACGTTCTGGAACGACTTGCCTTGAAGCGCGTATCGAAGAGTGCCTCCAGAGTTGTCACAATCTCCAGCTATGCTCGAGACCTTCTCATGAAGAACTTCGGGATCGAAGCCGTAGTAATCAGGAATGGCGTGGAAACCGATTTTTTCCATCCACCAGAACCCGGGATGCGAGGTGTGCTCAGATCTCACCTGCGACTCCCCGCTGGACGACGGACAGTTCTCTTTGTTGGCCGACTGCATCCCTCCAAGGATCCGTTGACACTTATCAGATGCATACCTCGGGTTATGACTAGGAATCCCGACGCCTACTTTGTGTTGATTGGGGACGGCCCAATGAGGACTGCTGTAGAGGCAGAGGTTTCTCGGCTTAAAGTAGGAAGCGTGTGCCGGCTAATTCCTCGTCTTGGTCATTCTAGCATGCCCGCGTGGTATCAGGTGTCTGATTCCTTTGTTTCGTCCGCCCCTGGGGAAATGTTGGGGATAGCTGTACTCGAAGCGATGTCTTCAGGACTACCAGTGATAGCCTCCGACTCTGGAGGGCCCCGAGAGGTTCTGGGGTCAAGCGGCGCCTTGTTTAGGACTGGGGACTCAGATGACCTCGCCGACAAGATCTCGGCGATCATCGGCGACGAAAAAATGGCAGTCGAAATGGGCGAAAGATCTAGAGAGACAGTCATTCGTAACTTTAGATGGGAGGATGTTGCACGGAGATACGCAGACCTCTACAGGAATGTAGCCGGGATCAGCTAGTTGTCATATCATTGCGTTCAGGACTCGGAATTCCGTAGTTAGAACCTAGAGTGGAGCGCAGAACGTCTAAGAACTGGAGGATCGTTCTAAGGAGGGATGGTTGTCTGCCTCGATAGTATACTGGTACCGGGATCTCGCGAATCTTCAAGCCTGACCTCATGGCCCGTCTTACGATCTCTGTACTCGCTCCCATCCCAGTTCTGGACGGGCAAGCGATTGACAAGGCTCTGCAATTGTAGGCGCGAAAGCCGCTCTGTAGGTCGGTGAAAGCGGTTTGTCCTGTCAAGTTGACGAGACGAGTGATCAGCTTTATCGCTATTTTCCTATGAGAGGGGGTAAAGTCCAATTTTGCTGACAGGAACCTTGAGCCAATCACGAGATCCGCTTCCCTTCTCACGATAGAATCCGTTATGGCAGGTATGAACCTTGAGTCGTGCTGACCATCAGAATCGATGGTTACGAACGCATCGGCAGGAATGCAGCTGGCTCTCAGGAAGAGGGATCGCAATGCCGCTCCATAGCCAAGGTTGCGTTCATGCCTTATCACCTCTGCTCCCGAGTCGAGCGATAGGCGATACGTGGAATCCGTGGAACCATCATCACAGACTAGGACTCTGCTTGAGAATTTGGATACTTGGTGAATCACCTCTGAAATGTTATCTTCCTCATTGAATGCTGGTACTAGGGCAACAATCGAAGGAGCCCGATTCCCTGACCCGGAGAGCCTGCTCTCGCCTTGCCTCTCGTCACTCTCTCTTTGGAACAAAGATTCCCACCATCAGCCCGGCCGTGTAGGGTACGTGAAGAGCAAGGTAGCCACCGAGACTTAGGAAGAATGATTGGATTGAGCCTTGCTTTGCGGATATTACGAGGGAAGACGCTGTAATAGTCGCGAGATAGAGTCCTGCGAGCAGAATCGCCATGAGCTTTGACTCACGGGATACTAAGATAAAGCCAAGGAGAAGCGCGGCGGTAAAGACAATAGAATACGCGACTGTGCCGAGAGCAAGACCTGTCATGAGTCTCCAGTGCAGTCTAACAGCCCTGCCCCTACCGACCCCATACTTCCACATTTTTGCCGCGAATGCTCCCAGAGTCTCGTATTTTGGGGTGTGAAACGCTCCTAAGTCGCCGCAGGACATTAGTTTATACCCCACCGACCTGACTCTCTGGCAAAACTCTGAGTCTTCACAGTATGACAGTCGTTCGTCGAAGAACCCCACTTGACGAACAACGTCTGACCAAAAAATTGCACCGGTCAGAGACAAGCGATTGACAAGTCTGCATCTGTTCTCCACGTGCGAACGGATGGACCCACCGCCCCCAAGCATTGTCGATTCAACGCCAGAAATCGCCAAGGCCATTCTCGTTCTCGCTTGAGGAACTTGAACGAAGGGTCCGCCCACAGCTGCGACATGAGCATCTCTTGTACGCTGAAGACAGCGTACGGCTCTTGATAGCCAGTCTCGATCTAAGTATGAATCTCCGTCGACGAAGGCGATTATCTGCCCGCGCGCTAAGCGCAGCCCCGCATTCCTTGCAGCGGCAGCATTCCCGTGGCTTTGAGCGATCTCAATTCGTCCAAGGGGCGGGACGACCGACTCAACTATGGCCAGCGTTCTGTCCGTCGAGCGCGAGTTAACAAAAACAATCTCGAAACGGGGATAGTCTTGTTGCATGATTGAGGAGATGCATTTACTTATGGTTTTCTCCTCGTTCTTCGCAATTACGATAATCGACACTTCGGGTAAAGATTCTTCCTGCACTATCCGGTTTGCTCCGGGATGTGGGGAGATAGAGTCCAAATATCGGCTTAGTGGAAGTCTCACGATCTTGTCAGGACCAGGTAGTCAAGCGAAGCATATGCAAGGCCACCCTTCAATATCGGCGGTGCGTCGTTAATCGCGATTTTCAGGAGATGAATTCCCTTCGAGAAACTAATCCCGGTAAAATTGTCTACGACAGGACTCTTGGTGTTGTAATAGGCGATAGTTCCAATGGTGTTTCCATCCACGGAAATAGTGAGGTTGTTTGCGCTTCCGTCCCAGTAGCGGAGGCCCATGGTGTACGTCCCGGAGCTCTGAATTCCGAGCTCAAATGACGCTTCAATGTCCATCGGGACTGAGTCGTCATAGACCTCGTATGCATTGACGCTTTTCGTCCAAGAACGCTGCACGCCATACCATGCCCCTGAATGAGCCGCGAACGTGATATACAATGGCAGTGTCACATTCGACAAAGACTCAAGGCGTGAGGCGTTATCGAGGAAAACGCCTGGGTAGACCTGAGTAAACAGGGGCAGGGTATAATTTGGCAGCGGAAACGGACGGTAGAACTCTCCAATGATAATTATGGGATGTTGGAGAAGGGTAGTCTTGCTGGTTATTCCCGCCGCCACGATCTTTTGCATGAACTCGCCTGAAACTTCTCGCGCTCCAGTGTCCGAAAACGGGGTCTCTTGTACTTGAGCCAAGTAATCGATCAAGCCGAGATACGACAGATGGGGTCCTACGATGGCTGCTGCCCAGTTATCGTATAGCTGTGCGAGACCGCTTGCAAATTCGTTCAAGTCGTTGAACATGAAAATGGGGGTGCTGGAAAATCTGAGGTTTGCGCTAATCCACTCCAACTGTTGGTACTCTGTTGATGTCAGGAAAATCTTCTCGTTCGGAACCGCCGTGGCCCACGTAACTGGCCAGGAAAGTGTCAAGATCGTGAAGATGGCGACCATGGTCGGAATCTTTGCATTCCGCAATCGGAGGCGAGGAACCTTCAGACTGGGAAGGATCTGACCAACTCTCGCCACTCCTATTCCTGCCAAGAGCGGTCCTGGCATCAGTAGGATCCCTCTCTGGGAGAAGATGACAGTCTGAAGGCTGACGTATTGAGATATACCGAGAATAATCGAGGTGAATCCCCATACCGCGGCGAAGATCTCGAGCCAGGATCGCGGTCGCAAGCTGCACCAGACGAGTCCGACGATTGTAAGCGGCAATAGAGGACCCAGTATGAAGAGCCAAGACTCAAATGTCTGCGAGCTTGTAACATCAAGTGACCCCCCGCTAAAGCCCAGAAGTTGCACAAGATGGGCCGTATAGAAAATAGCAGCGGGCACGGTTGTGGATGCCACCGCAAGGGCTATTTTCAATGGGTATGGTCGCAGGGGTGTCAGACTTGAAACTAGAATTACAAACATTAGAAACATAGTTGATTCGATGTGAGTGATTGATGCAAGAGCAACCAACCCCAACCCATAGAGGCAACGTGGTTCCCTGACCGATCTAGCCTTCGAGAGCAGAATCAGGGCGGAGAGAAAGAGTGTGAGTGCGAGCAGATTCGCGTGAAGATCAGCTTGAAGTCGATATACGGCGTACCAGCCGGGCGTTGCCAAGGTGACAAGGATTGCAGTTCGGGTGCCGAGATGCTCCAGCACAAGTCTACTCAAGAGGTATGGAATGGAAGCGGCAAGAATAACAGGTAAGAATACTTCCAGGCTTGTACCGGGGACACCAATCCATACCAAACCTCCTTCAAGTAGCTGATAGATGAAATTGTAGGGCCCCTGCAGAGAAAGTAGCGCAAGCGGCCCTTCGGAGGCGAGTACTATTGCCCCGCCTATGTAGTGAGGAGTGTCCCAACCGATGGGTAGACCATCGTGCGCGACAGGTACGTAAAACAGGGCTATACCTGCAACAATGAAGATTGTTGCAGCTATTATTGCGAGGCGAAGCCTGATCCTTTCCTGGTTCGACCCGTCGCTGAGCGTATTTCTCGAGCGGTCAGAATCAATAATTTCCAGCGTTCCCGACCTTCGGCAGTCCGCCTGCTCGTTGCTGCACAACTGCAGCGACTGCTAAATTAGTTTCCGCGGACACCAGTCTTTCGAGCCCTTTCTCAAGACTGATCAGGGGGTCAAATCCGAGTTGCCTTCTGGCCTTCCCGATGTCGGCCTGACTGCGTCGTATGTCTCTCAGCCTCGGCGGTGCGTAAACTGGTTTGAACTCCTCGTCACGGAGGATCCTCTGAAGGATCCTCACCAGCTGGTTTATTGTAGTCGCTCTTCCCGAGCCCAGATTGTAAGTTCCGTCCGAATCGTTCGGAGTCCGAATAACTCTGGCTATGGTCTCAACTACGTCGTCGACGTGAATGAAGTCTCTGGACTGTTCTCCGTCCCCGTAGATGATCGGCGCCTCTTGCTTCTTCAGCCGGTCTATGAATTGCGTGATCACCCCACCGTAGTCGCTGTTGTACTGGTTCGTACCATAGACATTGAAGACTCGGAGACAGACTGTCTGAAGATGGTGCTCTGCTCGGAAGAATTGGCAGTAGGCTTCCGATGCGATCTTGCTCTCCGCGTATGGAGAGGTTGCCGAAAACTGATGCTCTTCAGTCACAGGAATGAACCTGGGCTCTCCATAGACGGCGCAGGAGGAGGCGTAGACCAGTTTTGCGATATTGTACTCGTTGCAGGCTTGTAAGACATTTAGTGTACCATCAACATTGACATCGTGCGTCTCCGCAGGCTTTCTGATCGAGTAGGGTACACTGGCGATGGCCGCCAGATGCACTACTCGGTCAGCGTCCTTCACGCAGCTCTTTACGTTTTCTCGGTCTCGAATGTCGCCATTGACAAAACGTAGACGGTCTTCGTTAGGAAGATGGTCCAGGTTTTCTTTCCTTCCGGTTGAGAGATTGTCTAGAACGGTAACGCTCTCTCCTTCTCGAATCAGCCTCTTTACGAGGTGGCTTCCTATGAAGCCTGCTCCGCCTGTCACTAGTACCCTCATTGCTTCTTGCGTCCTGAGGTGTGACTAATCCAGGCGAACATTGAAACCGGTCCGAGCACTTTGGCCACAGGTATAATTCGTTTGCTTACCAGATGGACGGGAGAAAGTAAAGAAGTCGCGGCGTCAGCCCTCGGTTCGTAGCCGCCACGGTGAGCATCTTCTGAGTCAGTTCCCAATGATTGGTCATGGTTGAAACATTTCACGTTTCGGAGCATGTAGCCCCACAATCTAAGGGTATAATTTTCAACCAGTACCAGATCAAGCAATCCCAGAGGGCCTGCAGCTACAAGCTCGGCCCGACAACAGGCTTGTTGAAGCGTTGACAGAAGAAGGTATCTCCGAATAATTATAGAGACCCAAGATATGAGCATTGCTAGCGTTGATGGAAGAATTCAAGTCCAACTTAGAAATTCTTCTAGCACGAAGACCCTTGCCGCAAAAAGTCCTGTCTAGGCTTGGCTGTTCTCTCTCTTGAGAAGCGGCACCGGTGAGGACGCACTGGTTTCTGTGGGCGCTGATTTTCTTATCATCTCAATCAAGTGCTGTTCGACGTGAGGCTCCAGAATGGTCTTGGAACCTTGCTCTTCGGAAGGGGAATGCTCCGTCAGGATTAGATGCTCCAACTCTCTGTGGGTGCGTCGAAGCTTCAGATAGAGGCCCATAGCGACAGCGCTGAAGATTCCTACACTACTAAACGCAACTATCGTGAATCCGCTGCCTAGTAGGGACGAGTTGACATATGCCTGAAAGTAGAAATCGTTCTGGTAATTCTCATACATCCAGAATCCAAGATAGGCGATGACAAAGGACTGGACTAGCACTAGGATTTTCACAAGACTGGGAATGTATCGTCTTGGAGTCTCTATATGCTCGCTCGTAAGCTGTCACCGGAATTAGAAGCCCTCTACTTCGAATCCAGCTCACCTAGATACCAGGTTCGATAAGGGCGAATTGTGCCCTAGGGAATCGAATGATAGTATCCCGTTGGAACCTCCATCGATTTTTTGGAGTTGCCGGTCCAGTCTGACTGTCTCATTATGTGGGGGGTTGAGCAGAGGAAGCGCTTGAACTGGGTGTCTGTCTGTCTCGTCTGGTTTCCAGGTACCACCTGAACCCTTGCAGAACGCCCAGAGCGAGAATTCCGCTGAGAAGAATATGCCCAAGAGTGATCACGGTTAACGCTCTTCTTGAGAAAGCGAACTCCGCGAGGGGAATACTCCTATCACCGGCGAAGAGTAGGGTGAGGGTGACTAGAGCGAAGAGCGGGATTCCGAGCAGGAGACTGGTTCGCGAGGTTTTTAGAACCAGTTTGTAATCGCCGTTCCGATACGCGTAGACTAGGACGAGCGCAAAGGCTCCAATCTCCAGGAGCGTGTCAGCGAGACTGGGAATCCCGAGGTTCAATCCAACATCCGAGCTGGGAAACAGCGGATAGAGGAGCGGGATCGTTCCGACTATGAAATCGCCGAGCAGGTGCGAGAGGATTCCGATGGAGAAGGCGAGGCCTAGTCTTCCGAAGAAGTATGTGAGAACCAGAACGACTGGGACGATTACTATCAGTGAATGGGTGTAGGTGTGGTGTATCAGGTATGGTTGAAAGTAGATGTCAAAGTCGGGCAGGATGCCTGATAGAAGCGCGAGATACGCGGGAAGGTTGACGTTGACTCTCCGGCCAGTCGCTTTCGAAAACATGTAGCTCCAGCAGCTGTGGCCAAGCAGAAACATTGAGTCTCAAGTCCTCGGGTCCGTTTACATGCTGGGAGATTTGACCCTTACAAATGATTGATGCTGAACATGGAAAGTTGCGCACACTCACATAGTCCAACCAGGCGAGTAACCTCGCTGGCCGCTTTTACTGAACGGTCACATGGATTGAGACACTGTTGGCGAGGGTCCCGCCGACGGCTAGAATCACGATGGTTGAAGCGTTGAGCGTTACCTTATAGTAGCAACACGATCGCAAATGGTCTACTCGTTGGATCTGGAGGATCGCAAGGACCCGATGAGCGGCTCATACTTAGAGATGTGAAACGTGGCGATCACCGACTTAGTCTTCAACATTATCGTCGATCTTCTCAACCAGACTGGTTATCTGGGAATATTCCTGTTGATGGTGATGGAGAGCGCAACACTACCGGTCCCCAGCGAAGTTGTCCTTCCTCTCGGGGGATATCTTGTGTTCCAGGGCAGGCTCGAGTTCTGGTCCACGGTGGCCGTTGCGACCCTCGGGAGCATGGTGGGGACACTGGTAGACTTTGGCATCGGCTATTATCTCGGAAGACCAGCAGTTTTACGATATGGTCGCATTGTGCGATTTAGCGAGAAGCGGCTGGAGACGACAGAGAAATGGTTTGCAAGCCACGGGAGGAGCGTTGTTCTACTCGCCCGATTTGTGCCGCTGCTTAGGACGTTGATCGCGTTTCCGGCGGGGATTGTTAGGATGGATGTGAAGCCTTTCTTGGTTTTCTCCGCGGTCGGAATCCTTGTCTGGGATATTGCTCTCGTCTATCTCGGGGTGCTAGCGGGACAGAACAGTACGGCCATCGCTAACACTCTTCAAGGATACTTCCTTCCACTAGGCGTCGCAGCGCTGGTGATAGTTGTAATCCTCGTTTATCGGGAACTCCGAACTCAGCACGATTGACCAGAAACCTTGGATCTGCGTCGCGAGGCTTGGTCGTTTCGAAAATTATTCTAGGCTTGTGAGCCGGGTGGGATTTTACAGGAAGATGTGGGGGTTGTCGGCTGGCTCGTCATTATGGTTTGGAGAGGATAAGCATGATGATGGTTAGGTTTCTGGTTCTAAGGGGATTCCGGGGCGTTCTGCAGGGGACAATCAGGCAACTCTGCCCGATCGCCACCCCGCCCCCACGAAAAATACGGACTTACGTATTGTATTCGAGTAGCCGGGGTCGAAGCTTAGACCGGGGCAGTCCGAAGCGAGCTATCGGGAGCCTTGGCTTCCGAGGGTTGTGCTGGCTTGAGCAATCCTCAAGAGCGCGTCAGGGGTCCTAGACTTTAGCTGGTAAAGGTACGAGGTTACGCCCTTGGCGACGAGCCGTTTGATGAATTCAGTCCTCTGAAGATCCCCTTGACGATAACGGTAGTCGTTGTATACTGATTCTAGGACCGCCCAGTCCTCTTCCTGCATCCTAACCATCTTCGAGTAGGGCTCCCAGACCTTGCTAACCTTATCCGCCATATTCCATTCTTCTCCTGTTACGAGTACGAAGCAGGTGCGTTGCAGGGATGGAATGAAAGGATGCTGTAACCCACGCGATCGGAACGCAACCTTATGCAGGTGCGACATCTGGTGCCAAAGGCCTAAGAAGGGTCCAGGTCTCCCGACACGCGGAAACCCCGGAAGACGAGCAGTATCTACGTTATCGATTTTGTCCTGGGAGCAATCGCGCTGGTTGTAGGAATAATCGCTACTCTATTCGTTCCTCAATCATCCTCGCCCGCCCTATCCTGAACCAGGATCGATGCGCGCGGTATCCGGAGGAGTCTAAGACACCTTGTCTTTCCTAATTAGGGGCCTGACTTGGATTTGTTTTATCGAGCGGAATTCTTGCGAGACTGATTTTGGCGGCTACTCTTCAGCTTGGCGGATAGTTTGCGGTTGCGGGAATGATACTTCGCAAGAAGTACGCTCACGCTGACGGCTCCTCCAGCGATGAGCCCAACATAGAGGAAGGTGACCGTTGAAAGGGGGTTTGACAGGGGGTTTGAAGAGGCTGAAACCGTGACTTGTTGCGTGCTGCTTGAGGTCGCGCCGTTCGAATCTGTCGCCGTTACTGTTACGGTGTAAGGGCCGACCTTGGAGTATGTGTGGGTTGGGCTGGCTCCAGTGGCTGATGTTCCATCGCCGAAGCTCCAAGAGTAAGAGTAAGGCGCTGTTCCTCCCGTGGCCGCGGCTGTAAAAGCAACTGCTGTACCGTTAGTTGGATTGCTTGACAGAAAGGTGAAGCTTGCAGTGAGCGGTGGAGGGGTTCCGGAGGAGAATATGTCATTGAACATGTATCCGGCGCTCGCGGCGGCTGTGTCGCCCTGGGCTAGTGGGGAGACTCCCCAGTTGTTCTCTATCGTCCGTACCGCCGCATACTCGTCTATCCCTGTCGTGTCTAGGGAGACGTAGCCCTTCTTGACTGTTGTACCGTAGAGCAGGTTAGGAGAGGCATTATTGCTATCACAGGAGCCGTTGCTTCCACCGCACTCGTCCCACCAGAGGTATAGTAGAGTACGATAGCTTGGATTTGTGAAGACGTTAGAAGCTAGCAGCGAGCCGGAAGCAGGACTCGCGATGCTTCCACTCCCCACAAGGAAGCTCTTCAGATACGAGTCTCCGGTCGAGACACTGACATCGTGCATGTTGTGGCTGTCGGTCGGGGTATACCAGAGAAAGTTGGGAGGCGTAGCAGAATTAGCAGCAGCAACGAAACTGCTGGTTGAGACTGAGGAGCTGGTAAACGTGTTCGTGCCGGAGAATGGAAAGTGGTCCGCTCCCCGGGGGCAGCCTGACTCGCAGTAAGCCTGCCAGGTAAGACCAGCAGACGCGAGACTCGTTACGAGCTGCGGATTACCGCTGACCGAGCTGAAAGAATAACCATCGCTGACACCATATGTGGAGCCGAGCATAAACCCGACATAACACGCAGCCGAACAACCGTTAAAGTCGTTAGTGTCAGCAGCCGTCGCGCCGTAGCTATTGTAGCTGGGCAGGGTCGAGCCGAGCGGAAGCATGCCACAAAGGAACGGAGCACTACCAGTAGGGCAGGACGAGACCGTTCCAGATCCGAAAACAGAGGCATACGCAGTATTCTCCATCGCAATGATTACAATGTGATCGAAATTGGTTCCCGTCGGGGCGGCTGCCGCCCTTCCAGTCGACGAGAGAAATATCAGACTCGCTATTGACAGAGCCACAAGGACACTTGCCAGGCTTCTACGATTTAGATGGTAACCCATGCTCATTTACTTCCCAACCTATACCTGTCAGTTACGGTTTCCCATCGCTACGGGCGAGGGATCTTTTGGTGTCGGACGGAAGAACCGGGCTCTTTTTTAGATGAGCGAGTTCTCCCGGCAGGATTCAGAATATACGGGGAGTCTCTAATAGGCTGCATCTAACTCTGTCTGTCTCGCTCTTGTTCAAGCGTCTATTCTATTCGGAGAAATGCCGTCTTTTCTCCGGATCCGTTACGAGATTAGAGGCGGTTTGCGAGAGCTCGAATACGCTCCTACTTGCTGACTATTTCACGACTGTAAAGAAGCCTTTCGCCACGGGGATCACCTGCGGGCTCATAAGGTTCCCCGAAACGTCGATGGCTGTGCCGTAGTACAACGTGATGGCAAAATTATACTTCAAGCCTCGGCTTGCACTCCCGAAGGGCTGTGTTAGCGTAACTTTCACTGATGTTCCCGGAGACAGGAGCGTGATCGAAGTCCTAAGCGTAAAGGAGGAGGTAAGGCTCGTTGCGTTGCCTGCTGCCAGTATCTGTACATAAGTTGCCGACTTACCAGTGTTCTTCACAACCATTGTCCAAGTCTGGAGCCCATTTGTCTTACTTAGGCTGAGCCTGTGGGTCCACGAGACCTGTGTCACCGTCAGCGTTATCGATTGTGAAGCTGAAACGGTGACCAGGAAGCTGACTGAGTGGGTGAAGGATCCGCCGGTACCTTTGACCGTGATTGTGTAGTTGCCCGGGATGATGGTGCTGGCAACTGAGAGTGTAAGGGTGGAGGCTCCTGTGCCCCCGAGCACAGGGTCGGGGTTGAAGCTACTGGTGAATCCTGATGGTACGGTTGCAGATAGAGTGACGGGGGAGGTGAAGCCGAGGAGTGGGGAGACGGTGATTGTTGAGGTGGCGGAGGTTCCGGATGCGATGATGAGACCTGATGTGCTTGTTGCGAGTGCAAAGTCGGCTGGTGCTGTGACGGTTAGGACTAGTGTTGTTGAGTGGGAGGTGAATGTTGAGTTGCCAATTACGATAACAGTGTAGACTCCGGGCGGCGTATTTGCTGTCGTGGATATTTGCAGAGTGGCGTTCAGTGTCTGGCCTGAAGATAGCGAAATGGCTGATGGGTTGGGGCTGGCCAATGCACCGAGCGGCGTGCCTACCGTAGACAGTCTAATCGTGTCCGAGAATCCGTTGAGACCCGTCAACGTGATGCTGGTAGAGGCGGAGTGACCTGCTTGGATCGTCAGGGATGATTGAGGGGGTGACATTTTGAAATCGGGCTGGGAAGTGACAAAGACAGTGACCGTGACGTAGTGAGAGAAGCCACCCCCGGTTGCGTTAACCGTGATGTAGTAGGTACCGGCCACAGCCGAGCCAGTAGAGATGGTCAGCTTCGCCATAGTCGTTCCGCCAACGTTCACAGCAACGCTGCTGGGAATCGAGAGGGTCGGGCCTGGGGGCCAGATATTCGCGGTGAGGGATACATTGCCGGCAAACTGGTTCAAGCTGGTCAGGCTGATCGATGAGACACCAGTCTGCCCCTGAGGGATACCCGGGAATGCGGGGTTGGCTGAAGCTTGGAAGTCGGGTGCTGAAGTGCCTACGGGAACGGCTACCGTGATGTCCGCACCTCGACCCAGCACTATCCCGGGTATGAAGCCTTCACCGGTGATCACGACGCGATAGTTGCCCGCGGGTGTGTAGCCAGTGACAGAGATTGTCACGACCGAGGTTGTCGAGTTCGATCCGGTGAAGGTCACGTTGGCTGAACTAAACGAGACGCTCAGGGCATCGGTTTGTATCGAGGTACTGATGACGTACACGTTGGCTCTGAGATGGACTGCTCCAGTGAAACCGTTGTAGGTGGTTACTGTTACCGTGGAGATGGCCGGAGAGCCAGCGCCGACGGTGGCGGAGGAGGGCTGGGCCGAGAGGAGAAAGTTGGGCGTAACGGCAGTCACCTCGATTACAGTATAGTGTACTAAGCCGCTGGCGTTTGCGATGACTGTGATGAAGTAGTTTGCAGGATACGTGTATGGCAACAGAGATACGGTGAGGGTGGCACTCGCTGTGCCTCCAGCCGCCAGTGATACCTCTGATGGACCGATCTGGACCTGAGGGAGGTCTCGGGACACGATGGAGAGCTGAATTGTTCCGGAAAAGGCAGAGAGGCTTGTGAGGCTTATTGTGGAGGTCATGTTCGTGTCGAGTCCGAGCGTTAGATGAGACGGACTGGCCGTGATGCTGTAGTCTGGGCCGTTTACCATGACTTGGAGGACGATGCTGTGGGTCAGCTGCCCGGCCGTTCCTGTTACTGTCACCAAGTGGAATCCTGTGTATGCGTTGATGGGTGCGGTGATGGTGAGATTCGAGAAAGCGATCCCGCCGGGCGAGAGATGGATTGTGCTGTTGGGGAAGGACGTTCCGAGGTCCGTGGAAGCGGACAGGGTGACCGTTCCGTTGAAGCTGTTGATACTAGTGAGAGAGATGGTGGAGCTCACTGAGCCGCCCCTCTGCAGCGTCAGAACCTGTGGCTGACCGAGGATGCTAAAGTCTGGAGAGGCTACGACTACGAATAAAGTGGTTGTTTGGTTGATGCTTCCACTGGTTGCTTCGACAGTTACGTAGTGGAGTCCCGCTGTCGCGTTTGGTAAGGCTGTCAGTGTCAGCGTCGCGATTGCTGTTGTTGCCGTGGCGTTGAGAGTCACTGTTTTGGGAGATAGGGAATCGGTGAAACCCGGTGCGAAAGCGAACAGTTGAACTTGGCCGTTGAACCCGTTGAATCCGTTCAGCATGATGGTGGACTGGGCACTTACGTTAGGGGCAACGGTGAGGAAGTTTGGATTGGCGCTTATCGAGAAGAAGGGCCCAGTCACTTGCACCTCTATCATAATCGAACGGACTAGAGAACCATTGGTCCCAGTCACGGTCACAAAATAGAAGCCATTCGTGGTCGAGGAGAGTGCTGTGACGTTCAACGTGGAACTCGCGATGCCTCCGGATGATAGAGTGACATTTTGGGGGCTTAGGAACGCTTGGATCTGCTGGAAGGGTGGAACTGTTGACAGACTAACCTGTCCAGAGAATCCGCCGAGACTCGTGACGGTGATTAGTGAGGCGGCTGAGCTTCCCGCGTTAATTGTCAAGAATGACGGGTTAGCAGCGAGGCTGAACGTTGAGCCAGTAATGGTGACTTGGACAGAAGTGAAGTGGGTGACGTTCTTGCTCGTGCCCTGCACATCAACAAAGACTGTCTGGCCTGCCGTTGCAATTGTCGTGTTGATGTTGAGTGTTACAATCGCGGAGGATTGGTTCAACGTAACATTGCTCTTGCTAAGAGCGACGCTGATGCCTGGTAGGAATGCAAAGGCCGATAACGTGACTGTACCATTGAACCCGTTGATGGCCGTGATGATTATGGAAGAGCTGGCTGACTGTCCAGCCTTGACGGTGAGGAAGGAGGGGTTGGACTGGAGTGAAAAGTCGGGGGCGGTAACCTGAATGTTGATGAAGATGATGTGTCTTAGGAATCCACTCGTCGCATTCACCCCTATGCTATAGTAGCCCCCGGGGTTCAAGTTTGATGATGCTTGGATTGTCAGAGTTGTCTGGGCCGTTCCTCCCGAAGCCAAGTGGATGGTGCTATTGGCCAAGGAAGCAAACAATCCAAAGTTCTGTGAGGTCGTACTGAGCGATACATTTCCGGAGAATCCGAGGATGCTGGTTAACGTAATCGAGGAAGTTGCTGTTGATCCTTGACGGACAATCAAGAAGTTCGGGTTGGCAAATATGCTAAAGTCGGGGCCAATCACGTCAACGGCAATTGTAGTATAGCGGTTAAGGCCCCCGCCGAATGCGGATACTTGTACGTAGTAGAAGCCGGGCGGAGTGTTAGCCGGTATGGACAGTTGGAGACTGGTCGTCGTTGACGAATTTGACGCTAGAATTAGAATGGTACTGTTCGGGACGATGGAGATCCGAGGGCTGTAAGTGAACGCTGACACGGTCACTGGACCTTTGAAGTTGTCTATACTCGTGAGGGTGATCGTCGAGTTGACCACTTGTCCTTGGGATACCGTTAGGAATGACGGGTTGGCTAGGATCGAAAAGTCGGGTCCGGTCACGATGATGTTGACAAAGCCGTATCGCACTATCGGGCCGCTACTTGCGACTATGTTCACGTAGTAGTAGTTGCCCGGAGTGATGTTCATTGGAACTTGAACTGTTAGAGTGGCGTTTGCGTTGCCTCCGGAAGCTAGATTGACATTACTCGGCGTCAACTTGGTCGGTAAGTTCGACTGCGCTGAGAGGGTTATGGCGCCTGAGAAATTGTCTAAGCTGGTGAGCTGTATTGTCGAGTTCTCGGAGCCGCCTTGCGGGATTGAGAGAACGTTGGGATTCGTCGAGATGGAGAAGTCAGGGCCTATTATCTGGACTGGAATGTAGATTGTTTTGACGATGTTGCCGCTCGTCGCGGTAATTTCTTCAGAAGAGTAGCTGGGAGGCTGGCCAACGAGGACAGTGGTTGTGAGGATCGCTGTTGCGGTTGGATGCGTAGAGTTGAGGACAATGAATGTGGGGCTTACCGAGGGGGCTAGTCCTCCGTATGCGTTTGCGGAGAAGCTGACAGTCCCGGAAAAGCCTTGGACTGCGGAAAGAGTAAGAGTTGTGTTCGCGCTTTGACCCGCTTGAAGCGTTAGAAAGTTCTGACTAGCCGTGAATCTGAAGTCTGGTCCAGTGAGGTTCAGGTTCAGATAGATACTATGATAGAGATTGTTCGAGCTAGTTCCCACAACGTTGACGAAATAGAATCCGGGCGGACCGGCTGTGGGTGCTGAGACTGTTAGTGTTGTGCTGATCTGTCCATCTGCCGTAAGGTTCAAGCTATTCGAGTCGAGGATCGCGCTCACGGGCGAATACGCGGACGCTGTGAGATTGACGATTCCCTTGAAGCCCAGGATGCTTGTTAGTGTGATTGTCGATTTTGCGGACTGGCCCTCGCTAAGAGTCAAGGAAGCTGGGCTGGCACTGATTCGGAAATCTGGACCCGTTACGTTGACGAGGATGTATAGCGACCGGAAAATGTTTCCGCCGGCCGCATTAACACCGACAGTAGTCGTGCCGGGGAGCGAAGAAAGAGACGCGGTGACTGAGAGGACTGCTGTTGCTCTGCTTACGGTCGAGTTGAGGGATACTTGATAGATGGAGAGGATTGCTGATACTGATGGCCCATAGAACTGGGGTTGCACTGTAAGAAGTACTGTTCCTGTAAAGCCGCCGCGGCCTGTGACGATGATTGTAGAGTTCTTTGACGCCCCTTGTAAAATGGTGAGGTTGCCCGGGTTAGCCGTTATGATGTAGTCCGGCGGAGCCAGGGTTACGGCTAGAAGGACTTGGTGAGAGATAGATCCATCTGTCGCGTTTACGCTGATCAGGTAGTTGCCCAGCGTCGTGGATGAGTTGGATGAGAACGAAAGAATTGAAGTGGCTGTCAGGTCGGTAGATGACAGAGTGAGGCTTGTCGGGGCCAACGTCACCGTTGGGGGATTTGCGGGGATGCTGCCGACGAGTAATGATGCTAGGTTGATGGTGCCGTTGAAGTTGTTGATCCTAGCGGTGTCCAGCCGGAAGCTTGCGATCTCCCCTGCGTGTGTAATTTCGGATGTCTGGGATGCGGCGTCTAGGGTAAAGTCTGCATTCGTCTCCGCGGTCCACACGTTGGTCTGTGTGGCCTCAAAATAGAGCTGGAGGTAGGAGGGTCCGGTTGAATAGGTGTAGTTGGCTGCCTCGTAGGCTTCTAGAAGGAGTCCAGTCTGAGCGTCCCAGTAGAAGGATGCTCTGACGGAGTATGAAGGTGATTGGATGGTGAGGTTGAGAAGGTTGACTGTTCGAAGGGCACCAGCGTAGACTCTGTTGACGGTCTCGTTCAGAGTGTAGGGGTAGTATCCTAGCGAGTTCTTGAATATGGGGTCGCCGGCTCTTAAACCGCCTCCCATGATGTACGGGAATATGTTTCCCTGCCCAGTATCGGTACTCCCGACCAGACTCTGAGTCGTCTGAGTCCCATTCTGGTAGAAATAGATGAGCGAAGCGCTGACGGTGTTCGTCTGATTAGTAACACTATCGACTTGGATCTTGAGGCTGCTGATGTTGCCAGAGAAGGGAGGATAGGGTGTTGTGTTGTTTACGCTGAACTCTCCGTAGGTTACGGAATCTCCTGGTTTCACGCCGGGGGCGTAGCTGGGGAGTGCGCTGGCATGCGGGAACGCGTGGAGCCAGACCGATGATGTAATGATGATTACTAGAAGGAGAGTATAAACGGTCAGTCTTCTCAAGTAACGTCCATAATCTTCGCTGATGTCCATACTAATAAAGCACTAGCGCGACGTTCTTTCTTCCCGGGCTATCCCTCGCTATACAGGAATAGACGAATTGACTCGTCCCCTGTTTGTACTATTTTAGCTCCTTTTGTGCTCAGATGTGTCTTTGTCTGGGTGTGCTCCAGACCTTGTATAACAGATGGATGGGAAATTTCTGAGCTCGTCAGCGCTTGACTGGCTGAGACCGGTAGGGAGAGGTCCGAGAACTATTCCCACACTCCTCGCATCTGCATACGCAAGGACAACGGCGTAGCTAACATCGATGCGGGCAATAGTAAAGGGCTTGGCTTGTCACGGTGTTAACCGGTACTGATGGTGGTTGGCGTAGGTTGCGTTTGCCTTAACAAAGAATGTTGTATTGAGAGTTCAGCGAGGGCTGGAAGTTGGTTTCGGGTGTGAGTACAGGATCCACGCCAGGGCATGGGTCTGCTTCCAAGATTGTTATCATGGTCCAGTCGGTCGTCATTCTCTCTCTATCGTTGTGGTTTGTGGAGGAGTATCTGAACAACAAGTACCTCGGCGAATATCTTAACGGGGTCTTCCAGGCGGACGGTCTGATAATCGGAATGCTGGGGACGCTGCTGGTCCTTGGATCCGTCTCAAGTCTAATGTTTGTGAGGAGAAGGCATGGAGAGAAGAGGTTCGGGGCAGTCTCTCTAGAAGTTACCCCTTCTAGTTCGAAGATTAAGCTAGCAGCTGAGGCGAGCACGAAGGCGCCTGAAGCCTTCTCTAAGCCGAACTTGGACTTTCATCCGGTGGTGGCGGCTCTGAAAGCCGACATGGCTGACAGACGAATGAGCTTTGGTCCAACGCTTGGTGCCGGGACTCCGCAGCCAACGACAGGTCCCAGGTCTGGCATAGAAGTCCAGAAGACTTCTGTCCTCGACCAGCTAACTCCCAACCGTCAAGCGCCTGTTATGGGTCCGAGACCCGGACAGATGGGTGCGCCTTTTCCACAACAGCCGCTGCATGATCTTAGACCTCAACCGCCAACGGGTCTGAGGGAGCAACCAGGATCGTTACTGGTTCAACGATTTCCGCCTGTTCTTAGGCCTCAAGAACCAGCCGGGTCAAAGGTTCTTCAGCCTTCTCAGACATTAGCACCGCAGATCCCAACAAATGTGACAACTGTCATAACGGGAATTATGCCGGCCCAAAAGAAGAAAGATCCGGCAGAGACTACCGAAGAGAAGCCCGCCTCGCAGTAAGTTCAGAACCCGCAACGCTAATTGTCGAAAAGTGCGGCGAAGCAAGAAATACGCGGATCTAGATTAGTACTTTCATGGAGATACATTTCGACGGAGTCACCGAGTCTCAAGACCTGATCCGGGAGGCCTACTGAAGGGTTGGCAGAAAGTGCTTCGCTCCTAGCACACAAGATCTCCTCAAAGAATGCAACAGTCTGCGTTATCGGATTGGGATATGTTGGAGTGCCTCTCGCAGTCGCGTCGGCGCAAGCAGGCTTCAATGTTCTAGGAGTCGATGTTGATCATAGCAAGGTTGAGCAGATCAACCTGGGAGTCTGCTATGTCGAAGACAAGTACAGCGAAGAGCTCCTGCCAGATCTAGTCAGATCTGGCAAGATCAAAGCGTACTCAAAAGTGTCGGAGGCAGTTCCCCAGGCGGACATCGCCATCGTCTGTGTTCCTACGCCGTTGAAGAAGGATGGGGACCCCGATCTCTCGTTTCTCAAATCGGTTGCCAACAGCTTGGCTGGCCAGCTGATAGATTACAAGTTGATCATTGTCGAGAGCACTAGCTACCCTGGCACCACCGAGGAGGTTTTTCGGCCGCTACTTGAACGTGGTGGGAAGAGTGCTGGAAAGGACTTTGCGCTGGTCTACTCTCCGGAGAGAATCGATTATGGAAATGCTTCGTTCGGTGTGAGGAGTATTCCGAAGATTGTTGGTGGCGTAGATGCGGAGTCTACGCGGCTAGGCGCATCGTTCTACGGTGCGATTCTTCAGGCTCAAGTTGTTGCGGTCAGCGGTCCCTCAGTTGCGGAAGCGACCAAGATGCTGGAAAACGTGTTTCGATACGTGAACATCGCATTGGTGAATGAGTTGGCTGTCTTGCATGAGGCGCTGGGCGTCGATTTTATCGAGGCTATCGATGCGGCGGCGACGAAGCCGTTCGGATTCATGGCTCACTATCCTGGGCCTGGGGTTGGAGGTCATTGTATTCCGAAGGATCCGTTCTACTTGGTCTACAAGGCGAAGAAAGCAGGCTTCTTACTACGGATGGTCTCGGCTGCTGAGGTGTTGAACAATGGGATGCCTCGGCACACTGTGGAGAGGCTGTTGAAGACTGTCCGGAAGTTGAAGAAGAATCCGCGGAAGTTGAAGGTGGCCCTGTGGGGTCTTTCGTACAAGGGTGGAGTCAAGGATACACGTAGGAGTCCGAGTGTGGACTTGTTGAAGATCTTCCAGCGATCCGGGGTTAAGGTGGTTGCGTACGATCCTTTTGTCGAGACGATCAAAGCGGGTAGCGTTGTGTACGCGTCTGCAAGTTCGATTCTCGATTCGGTTAAGGGTGCGGATGCGGTTGTGATCGCGACGAATCATGCTGCGTTTCGACAGGTCGATCTTTCCGAGGTTAGAGCGAAGATGAATCATGATCCCATCTTCTTCGACACTAGGAATCTTAGAACTCGGAAGGAGTGCGAAGATGCAGGCTTCACATATCTCGCAACCGGACGACCCTGATGCTATGGTACGCTTGTTGAGAGGATAGTTTGATTTGCTAGAGTTAGCTTTTGAAGGAAGCCTAGTGGTTTCTTCCTGAGCGAGTTTAGAACAAAGACTAGCGCAGCCGCTCCGATAAACCGTATGACTAGACTCGCTAGAACTGGTCCGTAGGATGCCACGATGTCCGGCATGGGACTGCTGACCGGCGAGGATGACCAGTATGTCAGCGTGTCCGCGAGTTGTAGGAGTCCGACTATGATCACTGTCTGTTTGAGTCTGCCTCGCATGAGGAAAGGGATGATCGCCCAGACGATATAGTGGGTGTATACGATCCTGAGCGGGATGAGCCAGGCGACTAGTCCGAGCAGGACGACATCAATCGAGCTGAGGCTACGTGCTTTCGTCCATACTGTTCCGAGGATTACGGTGTAGAGGGCGGCTGTGGCGGTGATCCAGACTTGATTGGTGAAGAGTTCTGTGGGTGCGAGTTGGAGGGTTGGGGGTAGGATTGTGTTGACTAGGCTCATGAGGGTGAGTGTTGTTCCGTTTCCTTGGTTGGTGAGGTTGAATCCTAGTATGGATTGTTGGTAGCCTGGGATTGCCAGGGGGAGGATCAGGCCGAGGGTGGTGATGGTTGTTGTGGTGATGAGGCTTGGTAGGGTCTTGTGTAGGCCCTTGGTTCGAGCTAGCCAGATTATAACGAGTGGGAGTGCGAGGATGGGGTGTACTTTGAAGATGGTGGCTGTTGCTAGGAGGGTTGTTCCGGTGAAGTATCGGTGTTGGGCTAGGGCTAGTATTCCCAGACCTAGGATTGGGTAGCCGAATGTGTCACTGTGGAAGAAGTAGAGGGGGGAGGTGCTGATGGCGGGGAGGGGGAGGAAGAGGCTGGCTGGGATGAGTGCTTGGAATGCGTTGCTGGTTCTGGCGCGGATTGCGAGGTAGATGACGATTGCGGCTGCTGCGTCTGCGAAGAGGCCTGCTAGTCGGAGTTGCTGGCTGATGAGGTCGAGGGAGGTTTGGGAGGCGAGGAGGCTGGTGAGCCGGATGATTCCGGAGACTGTTAGTAGTAGTAGGGGTGGGTAGGGTGAGGCCCATGGTAGTGTGGAGTATGGGTTCTGGCCGTTTAGGAGCATGAGGCTCTTGGGTATGTCTGCGCTGACGAGGTCGGTGCCGCCGTTGCTCTGCTGGATTAGGAGGTAGCCGTGGAAGATGACGAGGCTGATGAGGCTGGTGAGGATTACGGGGGAGGCTTGGTCGAGGAGGAGGTTGAATCGTTCAATGTCGGGGTGAAGCTTGAGTCTGCCGAGCGAGAGCATTTTTCCCGGGGAGGGGCCGGGGCCGGTTCAGGATAGATAGGCTTTCAGGGAGTGGCGGGGGCTTCTTGTTAGGGCTGAGGGGGATTTGGGGACGTTCTGGTTGTTCCTCGCTGGTGGTCTGGGTCTGCGCGGGGTCTGGCGGGGAGGCGTTGTGTAGAAAAAGTGTGAAGGACTTTTTTTGTTTTGACATATCTCCCGGGGGGTCGAGAAAAAGATAAC